>Ga0137463_1000066_pt1 | contig 45718 bp, 69 predicted proteins | sample EasRivERMGT800_2_FD_102333 | JGI IMG/M metagenome (GOLD analysis project Ga0137463, IMG submission 102333) | Soil microbial communities from meander-bound floodplain in the East River, Colorado, USA - East River MetaG ERMGT800_2 | ecosystem: Environmental > Terrestrial > Soil > Floodplain ...
AAGGTTCGTTGGTTCGTGTTCTTTGACAATGTGAAACGCCCCGTGACTTTGTGGCCACACACGCGCCTTTAAACATGAGGCTCGTAAATGACCGCCAAAGTTCTACAACGCATACGTGCAATTCGTCAGCGTGGCAACTACAACTTGTGGGAGTTGCCGGATTACAGCATGCCCGTTATACGTGCATTTCACGATAATGCACCAACCCGCACCGCTGAGCAACGCCGCGAAGATGCAACCGCAAATATCCAAATGCGCATCTTGCAACGCCTGGTTAACTATGCAAACCGTGATCCCTGGATCACCAGGCACATTGAAACAAGTGTTGCCGATTGGCAACAGCTGGTCGAAACGATAAATGTAGCCGAATAATTACAACCGAAGGTTGTGTGTGTGGCTTCATGGTCACGGGGCACAAAAAAGGGAACGTACTAACATGAACGATGTCATTACACACGCTAACGTTGAGGTCGCCCAGGCTGATGCAACCGCTCCTGTCGTGTTGCCGCAAGGCAATGCGCAAGGCAATGCGCAAGGCAATGTCGTGTTGCCGAAAGGCAACAAGAAAATGGCACAACCGAAGGCTGCAACTTTGCGCCATCCTTTGGCGGACGGCGACGTTGCAAAAAGATCCTTCTTGTTGCTTGATGACAACAAGGTCAGGGCTGAATACACATTCCGAACCGACACCAACTCTACTGATCGTTACCCTATCGCCACGGTGTTTGATTTCGGCAACTGTAGCCGGGAGGACATACTTTTCCTCGCCAGCTCATCTGTTCGCATTACTATCCAGGGCAAGTTGCGCTCTATGGGCAACAGTGCCTTTGATGCCACAGTTTTTGCCAAGGTGGATGTGAAACGAGATGTAGTAGATGCACAAAAGTCACAAGTGGACGAGACCATACGCGGTATTCGCGCACTTGCACGTGCAGCTGGCATCTCGGAGGCGCGGGCTCGTGAAATCATCGAAACCGAGGCGGCCAAAACGCAGCGTAAATGACCCAATGTGGCCTGGTGGCAACACCAGGCCATTTTTTTGTGTGAAATCAATGGCTTATGCGCCACGGTGTGTCCGCCCTGCCACAACATATCTGCCACAATGTGTCTCCATTGTTACTAGTGGCCCATTGGCCACTGTGTGGTTGCCGTTAGGCAACGTGACATAGTGTCGTTCGTGTCACAGTGTTGCACCGAAGGCGCTGTGTGTCCGCAAGGCCACAAGTGCAGCGTGGCACTAAGGCCACAGGGGGGTGGCACCCCGGCCACACATGAAGGTCTAGCCATGGAACTGAGCGCGCGTCACAAGACACCTTAGTTTAACACACAAATACACAAACCCGTCCTCTTGCGTCACCCACTCGTTGTCACCCACTCGTCACTCCTTATACCACCACTCCAGCAGCTGCCTCCTAAACGCCTCAAGGTAGCCCAGCTGCGCCGGCACGCTGTCGAAGCCGCCCTGGTACCACGGCAGGCGGACGCGCGGCGGCGCGGCGCCCTGGGGCGGCATCTCGACAACCATCATTATTTGGACGCTTATCAGTGTACCCGCCTGCCCCTCGACCAGCTGGCCGTTCTGTGTGTCCAACAGCGCCGCCTCAAGCGCCTGGACGGGTGTCCATTTGTCCATGGACTTGAGGCGTTCGCGTTCGATCTCGCTCATCATAGTTATGCGTTCCTCAAGGTGCACCCGCCGTAGGCGGGATTTAAACCCGTAGGCGGGCCTTAAACCGCGGCGCGTCATTGTGCAGCTAATGTGTCCAAAATTTGGACACCTCCTGGCGCCGCCCGGCGCCCTAGACCTCGGCGGCCTGGAAGTGCATCGCGTCCGGCTTGCGCCACAAGCCGCCCCATACGAAGCCCTCAGCCCGAAACATGTCCACGACGGCCATTGGCATCATGCCAAGGTGCTCAACGTACCTGCGCCCGAACCGGTTAACCTCCGGGTTAAGATCGATCGCACATCCCCAGCTATGCACGCTCAGCTCATGGCTGCCGGTCCTCAACCGGAACGCATTAGCGCCGCCCCACAAGTGCAATCCGTATGTCTGTATGTCCACCAGATCATACCGCCTACTGATCTCGCCGAGCACGCGTCTCAGGGCGGGCGCAGCCCTTTTGTGGAACATAAACCGCTTCAGCGGCGTGTCCGGGTCCCACGCCAACACCATCTGGAACGTCGGGACGACCAGCTCCAGGTTTGCGTCCTCCCACGCCCTGTCAGCGCGTCCGTCGCCGTTCGCATCCGGGTTGCCATAGAACGCGTTCATTGACACCCGGTCCTGCATTGGCCATCCACTCGCCGTAGGCGGGCGATCCAGCGGCGGGCGATCCAGCGTAGGCGGGCGACCCGCCGTCATGACACTCCCCCGCGTAAGCGGGTCCCCAGCAGGTCCCCAGCGCGGCCTTGTGGGCCGGTCATGTCTGGTCCTCCACCTTGGCGAGCAGCGCCTCGACGCCGTCGCGGTGGCGTTTTGTCTCAATGGCCGCGCGGACGCATGCGTCCTTGGCCTCAAGCAGACGTTGAAGGGCCACATCTAGCTGGATGCCCGGCATCAAATCGCTAACCATACCATGTGCCAGCGTTCCGAAGCTGCGGCTGACGGCCGCCAGATGCTCCGGCAGGTGCGCATACGCAAAGTGCTGCAGTATGGGATGGCTCATTCGATCGGCCCCCGCGTAAGCGGGGCACCATCGTGCGGAGGCTCGGGAATGACGGTATAGCCCTGGGCCAGCTGTGCCTCTGCAGCGGCCGTGCGAGCGGCCTGCCCGACCTGATATGGCATCCACTCGACGAACGCGCCGGCTACCGGCCGGAGATCGCCCGACTGAACCAGCGTCACGTTATTGACTGGGTATGTCAAGGCGCGCGGTGGAAACACATGTACATCAACCAGCGTGTCATCGTACACCTTAGCGATGATCGCCGGCCACGGCTGGGCGCCGGGCGTCGGGCGCTCCGTCCAGAACAAAACGATCCGTCCAACTGTCGGTTTAATCATGCTGCGTCCTCCGACTTGGGGAGTTCCTCAAACGTAAGCGATCGTGTCGCCGTCAGATAGAACGTCTGTGATGTTTCAGGCGGCACAACCTCAGTAGTCTCCGTTACGGCGTCCCCTGCCTGATCCGCTATCGTAACCTCAACAGACCAATCTGATGTAATTACGTTCACAGTTGTCGTCATGATGGTATCCTCATTTGAATGGATTTATGCTTGCACCGGTCGTAGACCGGACGCGCTCGCGTGTCCGTGGGGGCATCGCCTTAGCTACGATGGCTGCAGGCTGTGCCCATGGTCCATCGCGGGGCGGCGTATCCCCGAGCGCCTGATTTGCATAGCGCGAGCGTTTCAGTGTGCTGGTGAACAACCTGTTTATCCCGATGCCCGCACCAGTCATCTTAAACGGATTATTGCGCCCCTGGCGTCCGGGGCCTTTTCCAGGTCCAAGAAACATATGTGCCTCCTCCTGCGCCGGCCAGTGGCCGGCTACTCAGCGACATACCCTCCCACCAACGGCGGATTGCCATTTATGATCTGAACCGTCTCCTTGGAGGCCTGCAAGGCTGTCGCCTTAACCTCGGTGGGATGTGCAATAAGGGCGAACAGCCCAAGCAGCGCGACCACGCCCCCCACGATAGGCTCAATGTTTCCGGTTAGCACCGACCCAAGCTGTGGACTGATCAGTCCAAGGGCCAGGGCAGTTCCAATCACAGTTTGACCGATCTGCACCAGCTGCGTCTTCGACTTATACCACGGCGTGGGGGCGGCTATGGCTGAGATTTGGCCTACTGCGTCTTGCACTTAACGTCTCCATATGCATCGGCCAAAGGCCGTCCTTGCCGTCCAAGTCGTCCAATGGGGGCGCACACGGCGCCCCCATGTGGGCTATTTCAGTGGGATCGGGGAGCGATCCCGGAGCTTGGGCTCAGATGGGAGGGGCGCCCGCCGTTCCAGGGGCTCCAAGGGTGCCACCCGTTCCTGCTGTGCATACAGCTGAGCCATGAGCACAGCCGCCAGGATGCCTGAGCCAATGCCCACGCCGACCTGCGGTTGCACGACCACAACGCGCTGGCGCATGTGCCCACGGAAGCGCTGTGCCTCGGCGGCCGAGGCCATCAGCCCGGCGCCAAGGACGCCAAGGCACACAATTGTAACGAGTCTTTTCATCAATGTATCCTTTCAGCGGCGAAAGCCGTTAGCGCCGCAGGGCTGGCAATGGACCTCCGCCCCCACCGATGGTGCCGCGCGTCCGAAAGCCGCGACGCCGACCGTTGTCGATGATGGTCGTCTGCTGCGGAGCAAGGAACGGCAAGAGCGCCAACATGCCGAGGCCGCCGCTGCCTGCACCCGTACCCATTGCGCCAAGCAGCAACAGTGTCGTGGGATCGATCGCGGGTGCTGTCTGCACAACAGTTGTGCGGCTGCGGCGCTGCGCCTGTGCATCAGCGGCCCCAGCCGCTAGCGTTAGGGCTGCGAGCAGCGTAGCTACAAGTAGTCTCTTCATAAGTAGTCTCCTGTTTGCTTTCATCTATTCGATGTATGCCGGGGCATATTGGCATGGGGACCATGCCAATGTCAAATGCCGCACATGCCCGACACGCAATCCGTATCGGCCACGGCCTCCAGAACCCCCGCGCGTTTTCCCCCTGTATTAAACACGGCACAGCTCTTTGCCCCGCGTCGCCAGGCCCTGTGATAAAGGGCCTTGAAGGCGTCCCACTCCATCGTAGGCGGCACATTGCACGTCTTGCTGACAGCGCTGTCTGTGTACTTTTGTGCGCAGCACAGCACCGCCACATGCTCTTCGGCCGTGACTTGATCAGCCGTTCGAGGCTCCGTGTCGAATACGCGGAAGCCGTAGTCGATGACCTCGACCTTTTCGACGCCGCTGAGGGTGTTGATTGTATTTGTCAGGCGTTTTGCGAAGACGGGCTCGATGCCGCTGCTCACGTTGTCCGCACACAGGCTAATCGTCCCGGTCGGCGCCATGCTGATCAGATGACTGTTTCGAATGCCATGCTTTTCGATCAGGGCCCGGACGAAGTCCGGCAGCCGCTTAATGTACGGACTTGCCAGGTATGGTTCCCGCTCGAAGAGCGGGAATGGGCCTTTTTCAGCCGCCAGCATTGCACTGGCCCTGTACGATGCATCTGCCAGTGAGAACAAGATCGTGTGCATTGTGCCCAGGAACTCCTTCGAGCCGTAGGCGTAGCCCATCGCTTCAATTGCGTTGGCCAGGCCAGTCACGCCAATTCCCATGCGGCGCTTGGCCAGCGCTTCGGCGTGCTGCTCAGGCAGTGGATACCGCGCCAGATCGTTGACATTGTCCATAGCTCTGATCACAGGTGCGACATCTGCATATAGCTGTGTGTAATCAAAAAACCATGGACCTGGCTCATGACGTTTCATGTACTTCACGAGGTTAAACGATCCTAGGAGGCATGCTCCGTAGGGTGGCAGGGGCTGCTCGGAGCATGGATTTGTCGCTGCGATGGTCTCACAATAGTTCAGATTGTTCTCGATGTTCATCCTGTCGATGAACAAGACGCCCGGCTCGGCCCAGTCCCACGCACTGCGCATGATGGCTTCCCAAAGGTGTCCTGGATTGATCGACCGATGAAATTGTCCGCCGAATACGAGGGGAAATTCTGACGCGCCAGCGTCGACAGCATCCATGAAGGCATCGGTGACGGCGACGCTGATGTTGAAGCCGGTCAGCCGGTCGCGATTTGCCTTTGCATGCACGAACTCTTCAATGTCTGGATGGTCAACGCGCAGTACGCCCATCTGAGCGCCGCGTCGATGGCCTGATGAGCAAGTCGCTAGGCAAACCGCGTCGAAGATGTGCATGAAGCTTACAGGTCCGGAGGCGTTGCTGTTGAGCTTTTTAATGAGGGCTCCTCGGGGGCGGAGGCCCGAGAAGTCGTATCCAATTCCGCCTCCCATTCGCATTGTGGCTGCAGCTTCCTTGGCTCGATCCATAATTGAGCCGGGTCCATCGACGAAACTATCCTCGACTACTCCGCTGACGAAACAATTGTGGCTGCATGTATTCTTAGATGTACCAATACTCGCCATGATGCGCCCTCCAGGTAGAAATCGCTGATCCAGGAGAATACTCCTGAACTCGTGATAGTGCGCTGCACTGTCCTTGAGGCCCGACGCCACACGGTTACAAGCATCTCTGAACGTTTCTCCTTGTTGTGCGTACTTTTGTGCAAAGATAGCTTGACCGGCCTGTGTTTGTGGGCCATATTCGGGCATGTTAAGCGCTCCTTTGGGGCAATGAGCATGCCGGCCACTGGCCGGCGCAATCCATTGATTTTGCAACAAAAACGTGGTTTTGACAATGGCCCCGACGGTTCGAGATCGAAATGAGGAGTTCATCTTAGCAGCGGAAGAACTTGCCACGAGGCGTGGTGTGGACCCTATCAAGAACTTTCCGTTGCATGACAAGCAACAGGCCTTTGTCGACAGCGTGTTGCAGCGGAAGAAGAAGGAAAACTGGTTCATTGCGGCTAACAGGAGTGGAAAAAGCGATGCCGGAGCTTACTGTGGCGCAACTCTTGCGCGATTTGGCCGACAAGATGCCCGACCTGCCCCTCACGCCGGCGCGAGCGTGCAAGTTATCGATCGAAGTACATCCGGATGGGTTAGTGCTCTTGATTTTCCAACCTCTAGAGATGTTCTTCAACCTAAATACTTCGACAACGGATATCGAATCCTTGGTAAATACCCACCCTTCATCCCGAAGCACGAAATCGAAAGTTGGAGCACCGAAAACCAAATCCTGAAGCTCAAGAACGGCAGCATTATTGGCTTTAAGAGCGCCGAGAGCGGCCGTAAGAAGTATCAAGGCGCTGACAAGGACTGGTTCCACATGGACGAGGAGCATCCTTGGGAGATCTATGAGGAAAGCGTTATTCGAGTGGGTGCACTTCCGCTGATCTTCTTCTGCACGGCCACGATCCTTCCGCCCGAGGGCACACACGTTACAACAAGCTGGGTATTTCCCAAGGTCATTCAGCCGTGGCAAAGCGGTGTGTTGGCTGACGTAGGACTGTTTGGCGCCTCGATATACGACAATCCAGGCATCCCACGTGACGAGATCAAGCGCCTCGAGGCGATCTACCCTGAGGGCAGCACAACAAGACGAATTCGTCTTGGGGGCGAATGGCTGCCAGGCCTGGCGGGCGCGCGCGCCTATCATGGCTTCGATCGTTTGATCCACGTGGCCAAGGACATGCCCGCCATAAGTATGCGTCGGCCGTTGTGTTGGACGTGGGACTTCAACGTCGAGCCGATGGTTAGTCTCGTGGGTCAAGTTGACGGCTCGGTCTACCGAGTGTATCGTGAACTCATCATGGATGAAGGATCTATCCCGGAGATGTGCAATCTGTTCTATGACGCGTTTCCGGCACATGGTGGTGAGATATGGCTCTACGGCGATAGCACAGGCAAGGGCCGCACAGGTCAGACGGGCCAATCGGATTATTGGACCATCCTGAACGAGATGAAACAGTATGGCGCGCCTATTAGAATGAAGGTGCCGCCTGAAAACCCGCGCATCCCTGACCGCGTCAATGCGGTCAATCGTATGCTCCGTGACGAAGAGGGCCAGGTGCGTCTTCAGATTGGGTTGGGCTGTCCTGAGCTGATTGCTGACCTTGAAGGCGTGCTGCGCGACCAGCGGGGCGGTTTGCTCAAGGTCCGAAACCGTAAGGACCCGTATTTTCAGAGGACACACACGTCGGACGGCCTCGGTTATTGGATCGCATTTGAGGAGCCAGTGCGTCAATTTACGGCGCGGGGCGCCAGCCATCATGTGCCGCAGGCGCTCTTAGGACCACAATATCGGGCTCGCTGATCCCTTTTTGGGGGCAGGGCCCCCTATTGGAGTCGCTACCCCCGAGGGGGCCCTGCCCCCGATTGGGGCGCCTGTTCCCTAGGGAGTAGTGCTCCCAATTGGGGCGCCTGATCCCTTTTGGGATCAGCGCTCCCCAACGAAAAAGGGCTCCCACGGGGATAGGAGCCCTTCCTAGTCAGGACGCTACCGAGAAGAGGGCTGCTCGGCATGAACCAATTTATCCGAAATGGAGCCCGTATGCAATGCCCCCATTGACAAAGTCTAGAGACATAATATCCAATAAATCGACACAAACGGCCCCGCCTCGGCTGTGTCGAGTGTGTGGGTCTAGCCTTCTGACCCACGCTGAAAGCGTGATTGGTGTTCACATAGGGTGTGTGGCAGATCGTAAGTTCGTGAGAAAGACCATCAGGTCCCCCGGGTATGGCTTTAACAGAAAATCCAATAGCTAGCGGCGTCGGTCCTCGCCCCGAATTCGACCAAGTGATCCCTGGTGGCGGGGGAGTGGTCAGCACGATCCATCGCTTTCGCCAGGCCAGCGAGGACGCGCGTCGCCAACGCGTGGTGCAAGGCGATAGGAACTGGCAAACGTACCTGGGTCGTCAGGACTTCAGTCACAAACAGGAGGGCCAATCGCAGGAGGTGCTGCCTAAGGTTCCGGTCTCGGTTGAACAGCTGGCCGCCCTCATCAAACGCGGCATGGTCAGCTTCGGCGACTATTTCAGCATCGAGGTCGATCCCCGTCTTGGCGAGATCATTGATGGCGCACAAGTACGCGCTATGTTCAAGCCGTTCCTCATGAATTTGTGGGGGCCTAACAACAGCACCACGCAGTTCCCGACCGTGATTAGCGACGGCGTGAAGCAGGCTCTGCTCAAGGCGCTCCTGATCCTTAAGGTGCATGGTAGCTTCACGACGAGGCGCAAGTTCAAGTTTGAAAGGTCGACCGATCTCCAGAAGGCTGATCACAAGCTGAAAATCGACGAGGTCGATGAGTGGCAGCTGCGTATCGATCTGGTGCGCTTCGAGGATTACTATCCTGATCCGACGGGCAATAACCTGTACGAAATCCATCGCGTCGAAAGGGACCTGCATGAAGTCGTCGAGATGGCAGACCAAGGCATATACAGTAGCGCAGCCGTCAAGCAGCTCATCGGAATGGACTTTAAGCGTCCCGAGGATGAAAAGCTCAGTGAGGCTGATCGTAATCAAGGCGAGACGGTTACGCCCAGCTTCCGTAAGCGGGTGGTCCTCGATGAGTTTTGGGGAACGCTTCTGGCTGATGACGGCACTGTGGCTCACCGCAATGTTGTTGCTACTGTGGCTAATGAGCGTTTCCTTATTCGGCCTCCTGAACCTAATCCGTTCTGGCATCAGGAAAGTCCGTTCGTGGTGGCACCGCTAATCCGGGTGCCGCACAGTGTGTTCCACAAAGCCATCTATGACCATGCAAGTGACCTGAACCTTGCCATCAATGAGATGTTTAATCTGATGCTTGATGGTGGCTTGGCCGCCGTGTGGGGCATTAAGCAAATCCGCATCGAAGACATGGATGATCCGTCTCAGATCGAGGGCGGCATCAGACAGGGCCAGACGATTGCCGTCAAGCAAACGCTTCCACACAACGCTAAGGTCCTTGAGACTGTCACGGAAGGCGAGGTGCCTAAGGACGCGATGGCTGTGTTTGAGTTCCTGAATAGGGAGTTCACCAATGCCGCTATGACGAACGAGCTGAAGCAGGGGGCGCTGCCCCCCAAGCAGGTGCTCGCCACGGAAGTTCTTGAGGCCAGCCAGAGCCAGAACCTGATGCTTGACGGCATGGTGGCTGACTTGGAAAACACATCTATTGCGCCGGTACTGCGCAAGGCGTTCTTGAACGTCCTGCAGAATGCTGACATGATCCCTGATACGGCGTTCGCCAGTATGACTGATCGGAAGGTCGCTCTTATGATCATGAGGGCGCAGCCTGAGGAGCGTTTTGCGCTGTTTGGCGGTCGGTGTCAGTTTCGCGTTAGCGGTCTTAGTGCGACGATGGCCAGGGCGCTCGATTTTCAAAAGATCATGGCGTTCCTACAGGCCATCGGCACGAACCCGCTGCTCATGCAGTCGTTCATGAAGACATTCAGCCCGGACAAGACGATCAAGAAGATGATGCACACGCTGAACATCAACCCGGATGACTTGGAGAAGTCACTTGAGGAGCGCTCCCAGGATGCTCAGAACGCGGAAGCTCAGAGGACGGCTGGTGCGGCACAGCTGGTCAATCAGGGTCCACAGAACTCGGAGGGCCAACCGGCTGGTGTTGCTGGCGGCGCGGGCACGGGCGGCAGTCCGATGACTGCTCAGATCCAACAGAAGGCCAATCCTGCTAGTGGGATGGCAGCGAACCAATAAGCGGAGCGAGCTTATGCCACTGAACAAGAAGGGCAAGGAAATTAAGGCGGCCATGACTAAGACATATGGCGCCAAGAAGGGCAAGAGCGTCTTTTATGCAAGCGAGAACAAGGGCACTATCAAGGGCGTGGTGAAGCGCACAACCAAGCGTCGGCCAAAGGCCGACTACTGACGAGGATTGAACATGTACGACAAGCACATAACGACTGGTCCTGGTTGTAACTACTGTGTCAATGATCGTGGCGACTTGAGCCACATCAGCAAGGCCGGCCCGAAGGACACGAGCCTGGGCGCCGACCTGACTGGCGATGCGACCAACAAGACGGGCGGCACGATAAGCATGACTAAGGCCGAAAGTCCCAACGCGAAAGCGCAGAGCGCCAATCAGTGAGTGAAGCGAACTATGAGCATCAAGCCTGACGACTTGATTGAGGGTCTTGCGCACAATGCCCGCATGGCGGGGCAGCACCCGCTTGAGCAGCGGCTAGCCGACACGGCAGTGTGGTTCTACAAGAACAAGGACCGCATTCCGCGAGACAATCTTGCAAGTCGTCAGGCGTTCCTGGAGAAGGGGTTTTGGTGCCTCCTTGAGATCAGCGCCCTGTTGTTGGAGCGCCTGCGCGAGGAGCGCGCCAGCAAGGCCCTTTGGATACCGAACGGCATCACGCTTGACGGGGATGTGAAGAAGTATGGCTAGCAACCAACACCTCAACATCGAGACCATCGAAGATGGTCACAGAGCCGTTGCGGTGGCTGGCTACATCCGTGAGACAGTTGACGATCAAATGCGGATGCACGTGACTGGCCTTATTTCGATCTACCGCAATGGCAAGATTGACCATGATCAGCTGGTGGGCAAGGTCGCCGAGATCGCCGCCCTGGAAGGGCTTATGAGTGAACTTGAGAACCGCGCCCAGCGCGGAGTTGCAGCAGCTAACCGGGAGTATAACAGTGGCAAGACGCGCTAGAGACCTGCATCCAAGTGTTATGGGGGGAAGCCCCGAGCATGGCGATCCGTTTGACGACAGCGAACAGGATGCGCCGCAGGCGCAAGAATCCCGTGAGCAGGCTACGCCTGTTGATCGGTTCGCGGCCATGCAGGCCGAAATCGACCGCCTCAAGGAGCAGAATGCGCTGATCAGCAAGGCCATTCCGCCGCGCGAGGCGCCCCGGACGGCGCCGCCGACGGACCCATTCGACGAAGTCGATTGGGACGCGGAGCTGTTTACTGAGCCCAAAGAGGCGTTACGCAAGTACGGAGACATTGTCAGGGAGCAGACGAAGCGTGAGCTTCGCGCCGAATACACCACGAACCAGGGCAACGTAAAGTTCTGGGCTGACTTCTACCATGCCAACGACGATCTTGCGGAGGACAAGGATCTTGTCGAGAGTACGCTCAATTCGAACCTGGACACATTGGCCAATATGCCTGTTTCGGACGCAATAAAAAAATTGGCGGACTTGACACGCACCCGGATAATGCGGTATGCCAGAACAACAGGGGAAAGACGCCGGTCGCGCGCTGTGGTCGAGGGAGCTAATGCGCCTGCGGCGCCTGCGGGCAATACCCGCGATGACAATGAGGGTGACAATGTGCTCACCCTTGGCGATATTATCAGGTCTCGAAAGGAACGGCGTCGGGCAAGATCGACGGCGGCATAGGATCAGAACGAAATGGCACAGTTCACTTGGAACTTCGACGCGCCAACAGGCACTTATAAGAACTTCGCGCTGAGCTCGAAGCTCTATGAGGCGGCTGTTGAGAACTCCGTCTTCATGGATCACATTACACCTGTTGAGGGCTTCGGTCGGAAACAGGGCGAAACCGTCACGCTGACCCGCGTCAAGAATATCGTCGAGCCGACTGATGCGTCGCTTGATGAGGCGGTGCGTATCCCTGAGGATGATTTCAATCTCAGCACCCGCAGCATCACGGTCAAGGAGCTGGGCCGTGCCATTCCTTACACGTCACTGTCGTTGGACCTGAGCAAGTTCGACCTGGAAAATCCGATCCAGCGCAAGCTGCGCGAACAAATGAGGCTCGTTCTTGACACGAAGGCCGCAGTGGCCTTCAAGACGGCCCTCGTCAAGTACGTTCCGCTGACGGCCAACACGAACAGCATCACGACGAACGGCACGCCAGGCGGCACCGCCACGGTGAACATGAACTTCTTCCATGTGGAGGAAATTCGCGACTACATGTTCGACACGCTGCAGGTGCCGCCGCTTGAGGGCGGCGATTATCTGGGCATCTTCCGCACGCTGGGCCTGCGGGGTATTAAGCGCGATGCGAAGTGGGAGGAGTGGCACAAGTACACCGATCCACAGGCCAAGTTCAACGGCGAAGTGGGACGTGTCGAAGGCATTCGTTTCATCGAGACGAACCACTCCAAAGCGCTAGCGAAGCTAGCGGCTGGTGTGCTTGGTGAAGGCGTCGTGTTTGGCGACGAGGGCACCGCCATGGCCGAGGCGTTGACGCCGGAGCTGAGGGCAGCCATCCCGGGCGACTTTGGCCGGTCAAGAGCCGTCGCGTGGTACGGCATCCTCGAATTTGCATTGATCTGGGACACCGCCAACGCTGGCGAGGCCAAGGTCGTCCATGTGACCAGCTTGTAAGGAGCCGATATGTCCTACGATCAGCAAAAAGATCAGCTGCTGCTGGCTATTGCGGCAGCGACGACAGCGACGGGCGTCATTGCCGGCACACGCTGGTATCCTCCGTTTCATCCGGTTACGGTGCAGGAGTTCAGTGCACAGATCACGACCTCGCCGACGGTGACGGCCACGATCCTTGCGCTGAAGCGGCGTCCGACACCGGGTTCGGCGACAGGTGAGGTCATCATTCTGACGCTTACGCTTCCAGTTGCGGCGGTCATTGGCAACGTGTACTACAAGCGTGGGGGTGACACGAAGATCAGTCCTGGCGACGAGCTTGTTGTTGATGTGACGCAGGCCAGCACGGCAGGCGCTGCTACAATGGGGTGTGCATGGTCTCCAAGCTGGGAAGCTCCCGCTAACAATGCCAAGATGATTGCGAGCGCGTAATGGCTTTCGACTACACAACGCATCACAATATCAAGGGCCAGACGGGTGACGGTGAGAACTTTCGTGAAACTCACTATATCCGTTTGGCTCATGAAGAGGCCGCCCCTGTGTTTCTTAAGGACGGCCTATATTGGTGGGATGACGGTAAGATCATCTCTGCCAATGATGTGCCCGACTGGGCTAGGAAGGCTATAAACCAACTTAGCCCAGAGGCACTCAAGAGTGTGGGTCACAAGCCGCGTGGCGCGCCGCCTGCGGGCAAGCGTAAGCCACAACCCGTCGTCGAGGCCGACGATCCCGCAGCTGATGAACTCGATGAAGAGCTCATTGATGAAGAGCTCATTGATGAGGAAATCCAAAAGCTTGAGGAAGAGGTCGCTGAGGATGTGGCGGCTGAAGGAGCCACGAGGGTCAAGCTGCATCCCTCTGTGAAGAAGTGAGGCCACGATGGCAGATGACCAACAGCAAGGGCCGCCAGACAGCAACTTTGATGTAACGCCCAACAGTGGCTACACGTTCGAAGATCGGGTGCCACGTAATAGCAACGGCTTTGGAGGCACACAGACTAAGTTGCCGAGGGGCCATCTGGCTCGGCGCGATACGATGCCTGCCATCAAGCACGCAGCTGTTGTAGCTAGCACCAGTGCTAGCGACGACGAAGGCTCAGAGTAACGGCTCGCCACTCGTGGCGGGGCCACGGAGGCGGCTATGCCATACGTCAGCACACAAGACCTGAAGCGCGATGTCTTGTTCAGGGGCTCCGAAGCCATCAGCGGCTCCAACTACGATGCGGCGGCCGTTGATTACCTGAACCGCGTATATCAGTCGTTGTGTACGGGCGCCAGTGAGTTCCTTCCTGAGTATGTCGAAGACTGGTGGTGGCTGCGCAGCAAGGATGTGCTGACGCTGTTGCCGGTTGTGACGGCAGGCACAATTACTGTTACGCAAAACAGCGCGTCTGTTGTGTTCAGCGTGCCCCCCAATCCCAGTGTAGCGGATTACTATCTGCGCGTCGAGACACACCCTGAGCTGTTTCGGGTGCTTACGCACACGGGCGGCGCGGCTCCAGCTACGCTTGATAGCCCGTATACTGGGCCAAGTGGCACGCTGGCATTTAAGCTCATGAAAGTGACATATCCGTTGAGTGCTAGTGTGGCCGCAATCACGGGTCCTATGGTCGGTTATCGCCAGAACCCTAAGATCATCGGCCTGAGCCCAGAACGCATGGACGTTATCTGGCCGCTGGCGGAGCTAAACACCGGAACGCCTCAGGCATTTGCCCTGGAAAATGAACAGCTTGTGCGCTTCAGTCATGGTGGCCGGACGGATGGCCAGAGCCAGAGGGTTGAGTACCGCTTTAGGCCAGTTGTGGCTGACCTGACGGACAGCCCGAGTAGCATTCCGCTTGTGCCCAAGCAGTACCGTCACATACTGTCCGATATGGCGCTGACACACGTCTACCTGGATAAGAACGATGACAGGAGCAACGCAATCGCGCTAGCGGCGCGGACGGGTTTGGCCGGCATGCTCAAGGAGAACCGTAGGCGCATCCCTAAGATGGACAGTGACGCGGGGGCAATCAAGCCGCGACAGGCCCAGGTAATGGGCTTCGGCTCGCGAAGAGGGCCAATCCGCACTGACAGTGGCCTAATCATAGGGTGACGGAATGGCCTTCAGGGGCGAAATTGCAACGTTGCCAATCGGTCTTGATGGCTTCAATGGTTCAAAGAATGCCAGTAAGCTTAGCCCGGGCAACTTTGCGGCCACGGAAGGTGTCGACCTGGATGGCGAAGTGCTCGTCAAGGACGGCGGCGCCATTAAGCTTAACGCTGTGGCGCTGGGATCACCTAGCAAGGTTGCGGCGGGCCTTAGCTGGAGCCCGACCCCCAGCACGCCGAATGATGTGGTTTTTCTTGGTAATGGTCAGCTGCGCAAGGACACGGGCGCGGGGACATTTGCAACACTCCTAGCTACCCTGTCCGCGCCGTCGCTGTTTCCTCCCTACCTGATGCCCTGCGGCGGTGAGGCGGTTGGTTCGCCACGTCGGTTGTTCATCTTTAGTGAGTCCAACCAGGTTCAGGTGATCAATGGCACTGGCAATACGGCTGCTGCCATAAGCGGACCGCCCGCCGACTGGGCCGCAAGCTTCCCCATCTTTGGTGTGCAGCATAGCAACCGCGTCTTCGGGGGTGGGAATGCAAACGATCCACACCGCCTGTACTACAGCACGACAGCTAATCATCAGGACTTTGTGGGTGCGGGCAGTGGTACGCTGGCCATCTTTCCGGGCGAGGGTGACCAGATCGTCGGGGGCATAAGCTTCCGTGGACTGCTTGTGTTATTCAAGTACCCACAGGGTGTCTATCTGGTCGATACGCGAGATCCGACTGTGGCTAACTGGCGCGTGGATCGCCTCAATAAGGCCGTTGGGGCCGCTAGTCCTTGGTGCATCATCCAGATCAGCAATGACATCTTGATCCTTGACCCATACGGTAACTTCCACTTGATGTCATCTGTAAACGATTTCAGTGATGTCAGCACGAGCGACATTAGCCGGAGGCAAAACATTGGCCCATTCATGCGGGCCAATGTTGGTCTGCTTAACATGCGTAAGGCCATGGGTGCGTGGTATGCGATCAAGTCCAAGGCGTGGTTTATGGTGCCACTGGTTGGATCACCAGATAATAACCTGCGTATGATGGTCGACTTTAATGATGCACAGAAGGGCGCGCGGTTCTATTTGAGCCGCCGTGATATTGGAGACGCCCTCTGGATGCGTCCAGACAGTAGCGGTGTGCAGCGTCCGACGCTTGGTGACAATGCCGGCTTCGTGTGGCTCATGGACCAAGAGGCACAGGACAAGGCCGGCCTCGCATATGACATGATCTTCGAGACGGCTGAGGACGATTTCAGTCATGTTGATCCGCAGCTTGGGCCACGCACGAAGAACGGTCAGTTCGTTGAGATTACGAGTGATCTTGTGGCCAACGTTAGTATAACCATGACGCCGATCTGGGATGGCTTCATCGGCACTCCGTTCATATTCAATTTGGGTCAGATTGGAAATGTGCTTGACAGCTTTATACTGGATACGGACATCTTGAGCGCAAGCGGCACTGTCACGTCACAGCATCGCCTGGAGGGCCAGGGACGGCGTCTCAAGCTTATTGTCCAGAACAGCGCTGTTGATGAGGAGGTGCGCATCAGTGAGGTGCGTGTAGGCATCACTCCAGCTGACGAGAGGCTAAGAACGGTATGAGCGACACAGTCCAGCTGGCTCGGCCCGACTTTATCCTCACGAACGCGGATGGCAAGATCCTTGAGCTGTACTGCAAGGTGTGCGGCGTGGTGACGGGTACTGAAGTGGCGGGGCGCTTCCAGCGTCTTCGCAATCATGCCGAGATCAAGATGCGTTTTGAGGATGGCTCCAATCATGTGACATCGATTTGTCACGATTGTGTATCGAAGGCATACGCTAGTTCAGAGCTGATGCAAGCTCTTCATGACGCGGATATGTACTATATGAGCTTCGCGGCCGATGTGCGTGACCTATATCTAGGGCGCACGGCGCCCCAATGTGTTGCGGTTGAGCTTAAGAGACAGGGCATCAAATGACGGTCATTAACCCACACACTACGCGCGCCCCTGGTACGGTTCTGACTGCTGCGATATATAACTTCGATCACACGAACCATATCAGCAATGCGTCTGCCCTTAACGCTGCCAAGATAGAAGGAGCAACGCCTCCTGTTGTTGCAGGTCATGGAGTTGTGTTCGCCGATACGACTGGCGCAGCTATCGCGAGTGCGGGCTTTGCGCCTATTGGCAACTCGGCCATCAAGACGTATGTTGGTGGAACTGTGGGGGGCACAGCCAACGCGGTGACTGTAACGGGTATGGCTCCCAGCGGCTACAGCCTTGGCAATAAGAACCTCATATCGTTTCAGCCTACCGCGTCCAATACGGGCGCCACGACGCTAAATCTTGAAACCACTGGCGTCAATGCAGTGCTCAAGCCAAGCGGCGCGGGAATGATCGCGTTGGCAGGTGGTGAGTTTCAGAACAATGTGCCTGTCCTGCTGTATTGGGATGGGGCTAATTACCTGATCATCGGGCCTAATATTAGTGTGGGCAAGCAGTCCTTGTGGGTCCTCGCTAGTTCGATGACTCCCATTCAGCCAAGCAAGGGCACCCTTACGGTTGCTGGGGCATCTATCGACTATCTAGCGTATGATCCAACAGCTGTCGAGGACTCTTACTTCAGTATCGCTATGCCGAAGGGTTGGAACGAGGGAGCCCTGTCATACAAGGTCTTCTGGGCGCACCCTGCAACTACTACGAACTTTGGGGTTACGTGGGAGCTCTTTGCCACATGCTTCAGTGATAATGAGGCCATAACCGGCGCTGCACTTAGCGGCGTAGCGGTAACTGACACTGGAGGTGTAACGAGCAACTTGTATATTAGCGCTGAAACGTCGATTGGCACTCCTGGCAGCTCGCCTGCTGAGGGTGACTTAATGAACTGTGTGATGCGCAGGGTTGCTACAGATGGTGGTGACACGTTGGCTGTTGATGCGTTCCTGGCCGGCGTACTGCTTCTGTACACAACAAACAACGCGGTTGATAACTGATGCTGTCGATAAACCGACTTGCAGGGTTTGGTGCTAAAGCTGGTCCACCGACGGCGGGCCTTCGGTTTACGAAGCAGTACACCTACACATTCCCGGCAAGTACCACCGTCACCATTACCGTTGCCGCCGTCGACCTGGCCGCTGCTGATCCGTCCAAGCAGATCCTGGTCTTCTGTCATGCATTCACTCCAACTATAACGGGGATGACTATAGATGGTGTGCAGGCTACTGAACTACTCAACCAGTCGTCGTTTACATGGGCCTATGCAGCGCCCTATGCAGGTGCCGGTCCATTTAACATCGTAATCACGGCCACTCCGTCCGGTAGCGAGGCTGGCGGCATAGAAGTTTATGAGGTTACTGGGGCACAATCGTTGATTGAGACTGCTCGGACGCTTGGCGGTGGTACAGCGCTACCTTTCCGAGTTCCCAAAGGCGGAATGTGGGCGGGCGCAGCCCTGAGCACGGTTGATACCGGCACCTTCACATGGGTAAATGCGACTGAGAATGCGGATGCGGATGTTGGTGCGTACAGAGGTAGCTCTGCTAGCATCGTGGCTCCGGCAGCTGCCGCCACTAATGTCGCTGCAACGGTTACGGCCACGGCAGGTACGGTTAATGCTGGCGGCGTAGTCATACAGCCACAAAGTCCGAACTCCATTGGCGGGGGCATGCGTAACAGTCCACGACTTCAGCTAGGCTCGGGTAGCACGGTCACATGGCCACTGGCCACGCCGGGGGGCGCTTCGTTATGCGACTTTACGCGCTTGGGTGCATGCAAGATGTTCGCTGTCTTTAAGGGACAGGCTGATGTGACGATCACTGGTGCTACCTTCAACGGCATAGCTATGACCAGCGTCGCCTCGATTATAAATACAACGGCTACCCCCGATCTGATCATACACATCTTCAGCTTGGATGTGAACCAGGCGTCTCCTGCGGGCAACATAGTCATTACATGCAGCGCCTCTGTAGCCGGTGTAGGCTTCTCAGCTGAAGTATTTGCAATGTATCGTGTAGGATCGATAGGCGCTGCGCAGTCTGTATCCGGGAACGGCACGGGGAACGCTCTTGCAGTTACGGTTGCTGAAGGCGGCTTTATACTTGCGTGTCACATTAGGGATGTAAATACACAGACCGTGTTGTGGACTGGTGCAGATGAGCTGGCTGACCTTGACATAAATGGAGCGTTCAGAAACAGCGCAGCGCAATATCCATATGCAACCGCTGAGGTTAACCGCACTATCCAGGCGGTCGGGTCGGCCGCCGGCGAGTATGCGACGCTGGCGATCGCACTGGCGGCATAGGAGGCATCATGTACTACAAGGTTGCTGAGGTTGAGAATGACTTCGCTGCTGCTGCCTCGTTGCTACGTAACGAAGGATTGCCTGACCAAGAGCTTGGCTTTCCAACCATACTTGCGTTTGACGAAGAAAAATTGGTGGGTTTTATTGCCACCACGCCCAAAGCTGATATGGTTCTGTGTGGTCCATTGGTCATGCGTAGTGGCGAGCGACATATGTTCACAGCGATCAAGTTGATCACGCTCTATGAGCAGGTTATGCTTAAGCTGGGCATCAAGTCAATCATCTTCTGGGCTGACGAGAATGACAGTATGGTGGCCAAGGGAGTGAAGCGGTGGTTCCCGAAGGCGACGCCATATGCTAAGGTTGGCAGCAACCTGTTTTATACGTGGCATCTGAGAGGCCTATGATGGGCAGTAAGACAAAAGTTCCAGCCCCCTCGGCTGAGGAGAAGGCGCTTCAGAAGAACCAGGCTGATTTGTTGGCGCTTCAGACTGACATCTTGAGACAGCAGCGCGCCCAGCAGGCTGTGCTCATTCCGTTCCTCGCGGAGCAGGAGGGCTTTCAGGTCGAGACCGACTCGAACGGCAATATCACGAAGATCAGCAAGACGCCATCTGAGCTCGACAACATGAAGAAGGACCTGGAGACGAAGCTCACGCAGCGCTCGCTTGATGCGCTGGCTGGGAACCTTCCGGTTGATCCGGGCCTTGAGCGTGATCTTGGTAAGCAGGAACAGACCCTACGCGAAAAGCTGAGTGGCCAGCTGGGGCCGGGCTATGAGACGAGTAGTCCGGGCATTGAGTCGCTGAACAAGCAGGCCGAGAGTGCGGACGTGTTGCGTGCGGGGGCGCGGACGGCGCAGCTGACACTGGCTGAACAGCTTGGCATTACGCGGGAGCAGCAGAACCAGTTCAGCCAGCAGTCAAGCCAGGATATCCTGAGGCAAAGCACTATGGGCGATCCGCTGGCTCTTGCGGGTGCGTTTGGTCAGACAGCTGGGGGCTATGGCCAGGCGCAGGCGCCTTACATTGCACAGCGTCAGCTGCAGACGCAGGCGAGCGCGTCGAACAGCAGCTCATTTGCCAGCATCTTAGGGGCGGGCATCGGTGCAGCTGGATCCATCTTCGGCAGCGCGGGCGGTTCAGCATTCCTGTTCAGCGATGAGCGCCTCAAGGGTGACGCCATTATTATCAGTGTTCGGCCTGATGGCATCCCCGTCTACGAGTATGATATGGACGGCGAACGCAGGATTGGCGTGTTCGCCAGCGATGTGGAGGCCGTACTGCCGTGGGCCGTGGGTGAGCGCATGGGCTACAAGACAGTTAATTATGAGGCACTGTGATGGCAGTCGAAGGGTTTGGAGCGCCAAGTGCACCGCTGCTTCCGACGCCTGAGCGTTATCAGGCGTTCAAGCAGCAACAGGCTCAGGTGCTTCAGCAACATAAGCAGTACGCCGAGCAGCTGCAGGAGCGCCAGGCTCAGGTCGACGCCAAGAAGGGCGACTTGGACGTGGCGGGACGGCTGTACAAGGTCTTGGACAGTCGCATATCCAAGTCGGCACGTCAGTTCCTGACGCGTGAGCTTGCGCAGCATGTCGGTGCTGATCCAAAGTCGGATCAGTTCAAGCAGGTTAGCCAGATGTTGACGGGCCTTGATCCTGACACGATGCAGAGTTTGCGCAGTTCGTTTGGAGCTAACCTCAGCTCGATGGAGCCTGGAAAGATTAGCGAGACTGTGCGGGGCATTATGACCGGCCAGGTGCCGATGAACGACTTCATTGATCAGGTCGGGCCGGAGGCGTTCCAGACCACACAGACGAGCGGCAGTGGCGATACTGTGTCCGGCGGTGCGGGCAACGACACACTTGCAGGAGGCTCTGGCGGATCGACGACCGCCATCAAGGGCGGAGATGTCATACAGACGCCATCGGAGGGGGGTGCTGTTGAGCCTGATAAGGCGCAGGCGCGTGTGGGCCAGGATCAGCCGGGGGCTACGGGCGCAGCCACACCTACGGCGCCGTTCCAGCCGGGGGCGCCGGGTCAGATCAGCAGCTTCGAAGGCCAGCGGACAGTTCCGTCAGCGGAACAGCAGGCTTCACCGACCATTGTCGGTGCGCTTGGCCTTGACAGCCGTGAGAGCTACCGCAACAAGGATCTTATCCAGGGGGGCTACCGCATCCCGTTCGATCCTAAGGAACAAGATAAGGTAGCTACGGAGGTTAACACGAGGTCGAGCGGGCTGAGCAGTACGGTTAGTGAGGCTGTCAATCTTGTTGATGCGTTTGAGGGGCACCCAGAAGTGTTGGGTCCGGTTGGCTCGGCGGCGCGGACAATCCAATCGACGTTTCAGCAGGTACAGGGTCTGCTCAACGTTATCAATCCGCTTGTTAAGAATGAGACATTACCGGACTCACCACAAATTCAAAAGCTGACACGTGATGTTGGGACGCAGCTGGCTAAGACGCACGCAATTGACCAGACAGCTGAGACCGCTGCCCAGATCGATGCGAGGGTGTTAGGCCTCGCCTATCGGATGGCCATAGCGAATGACATCCCGGGCAACAGGCTAACCAATGCTATCCTGGAACAGAACCTCAGGATGATCGGTGCGAATTCGTCGCCGACACAGTTCAAGGCAGTTCTCAGTTCGACACTAGCGTCGACTACGCGCGAGTTCGACGATGCAATGAAGCGGACAGTCGGGACGAGCGGCCTAGACATAATGACCCGCCAGCTTAGCGACGAGGATATTAGTCGCATGGCGAAGCATGCGGATATACTGCCAGTTGACCTGGCCAAGTCGATGCTTGGTGAGGCGCAGCGGCGTAAGGCTGGCGCGGGTGCCGAGCCAGCCATGAAGCCCAGCAGCCCGACGCTTGATGAGGAGCGGCAGACGCTTGGCGGTGCGGAGATGCAGAAGAAAGGCCGTGAGATTGCTCACCAGGATCAGACCATGCAGCTGGAGCAGTCACGGGAACAGCGGGCCGCCCGTACTGAAGAACGTCAGAATGTGCGGGAGGACCGCGTGGCCGGAGCACAAGAACAAAGCGCCGCGCTGCAGCGCGAGGAGTTCAACTACCGCAAGGCACATGACATTGCTACGCAGGAACAGCACCAACGCGACAAGATCACGGCAGCGTTTCAGGCCTTCGGCCATGCAATTGCATCAAGCAGGTCTGGAGGTAGCATTGGTGGCGGCGCGCCCAATCTTGGAGGCGGTCAGGATGTTAGCGCATTTAGGCTTACGCCCGCGCCCCAACGCGTACCTCCAAGGGTAAAGTAATGTTGCAAGATCGCATTAGGTCTGATGTTCCAGCCATGCTGCCACAAGGCGGCCCAGTACCTGTATCCAATCAAGATCCGCAGAGCATGGAGGAGCTCTTCCGGCCGCCCCCTGAGCCGCTTCCGACGTCACCACCTATGAAGGTTAGGGTCGCGGAAGCGGGCGGGGGCCGAAGCGATGGTGTCCAAAATTTGGACAGCTCCTCAACACCCCCCGTCCCCGAGCGGGCGCCCGGCATGAAGGCGCAAGGACTCATTAGCCCTGACGACAGCCGCTATCAGGACCCACAGAACCTGCTGGTGGGCAATGTCCTGACTGGTGGCATGCTACCTTGGATACAAGCTACAGCTGATGTGGCCAGTGGCCGTGTGCCTCAAGACAGGTTCGATGAGGCGCGCCAGGAGCACGCCCGTCGCCTGGAGGAGCTGAAGCAGCAGCATCCCGAGTTTGTCGCGGCCGCCGAGAAGGCCATGCCATTCCTAGAGGGCCTCGGCCTTAGTGTCATGAAGCCTGCCAGTACGGTCGCTGGCACGATGGCTCGCGGCGCGGCTGCGGCACTGCCACAGGGCGTGGCCCACGGATACTCTAGCGGCCCGATCGAGGAGCCAAGTGCAAGCGGCGAACGCACCGGGCGCGCCGTTGGCCAGGGGGCCATCGACGCCAGCATTGGGGCTGCGGGCGCCAGCGTTCCAGCCATCGTCAGCGGAGCCCGGAGCCTAATTGGCAAAACCACTACCTTTGTGGCTGAGCGTGCCGCGCAGCGGACGGCCGATGCGGAGGCCCGCCGTAGTGCGGCGGCTGCTGAGTCAGCTGCCCAAGCTAAAATCGACAAGAAGACGGCGTCGACCCAGAAGGCCCAAACCACCAAGCTCAAGAAGAAGCAAGACATTGAGTTTAAGGCCAATCAGGAGGCGGAGAACAAGCAGCTGATGGCTGATTATCAGCGTTACACGGCGCAGCCGCAGGCCCCAGCCCCTGACTGGGAGGCCAACCGTAAGCTACTCATGCAAGATCCTGTTGGCATGTTCAACAAAGCCGCCGAAGGCGGTTGGGGCTTGGAGGGACTGGCCCGAGGTGTCAATATGAGCCCCGCAGCGGTGTACAACCGCATGACAGGTGTTAAGATCAAGTATGACACAGCTCAGCAGGAACAGCTGTATCGTGAGGGCGCGCAACTAGCTGACACAATAACCCTATTTAAGAAGCGAGGCCTCAGTGTTGGATCAGCTCCTGGAACAAACGCAGGAAACGCAGGGGGGACCGCAGCCCCCCCAGCCGGTGGCTCCAGCACCGACACCCCTGCCGGGAACGCAGCCAGCGACGCCGCCACTGCCAAGCCCAAACCCAAGCCGCGCGCCAAGCCCGCCGCCAAGCCCCGAGCCAAGCGTAAGCCCCCAGCCGGAGCCGCCGACTGATCCACTTGCGGCTAGGGCGGCCCAGGCCGCTCCACAGGGCGCCTCCCTTGATGATGCGATTGCGCAGCTGCAGCAGCGTGTCCAAGGGCCAGGCGTCAGTGCTCTGGGTGGCGGACCGCCCCAGGGCGGGCCTGCGCTTAACCCTAGCGAGATTGATCAGCTACAGGGCGCCGCTCCGCAGGGCACTGACATTGCATCGCCAGAGATCACTGAGAGCCCTGGCATCTTCGGTCGCGTCATGGGTCGTCTATTCGGCACGGATGTGGATGATCCACTACCTTGGAGCCGCATGGGCACGACGATTGGCGGCGCCATAGGCGGCGGTTATCTGGGCTCTCAGGTTCCGGGGCCGCCTGTCATAAAGGGCATTGGGGCGGCCGTAGGCAGCGTCATTGGAACCGGCGTGGGCGCAGCTGCGCCTGAGACCACGCTGTCATGGCTAGAGTCAGTCGGTCTCCTGGAGCCTGGCACACGCGATAAGCTGGGGCTGTCAGCTGAAAAGCTGACAACCGTTGTTGAAGGGGAAGCTCTCCTTGACATTGCAACACTTGGTGGTGTCAGTATAGCTCGCTTAGGCGGGCGCGGTGTGGTCGGCATTATGACAGGTGCTAATGCGACGACACGCGGCTTAGCTGAGACGGCGACCCGCGAGGGAATTGCCATGCTTCCCGTTCAGGTCGGCGAGGGCAAGTTCGCACGCGGTTTTGTCAGTGTCATGGGCCGCTTTCCGTGGGTTGCATCAGGCCTGAAAGATCGCGCTAACGTCGCTATGGACCAGATCGGCCGTGCATTTGATGGCATCCCGGCGCGGCTTGGCCCTGTGGCCTCTATGGACCAGGTCAGTGCCAGCATCATGCATGATGCTACGGCTACCGCCGAGGCCATCAGTCAGCACTTCACTGGCGAGTTCAATACACTGCTGGCACGCGCGGACATGATGGGGGTTCATGTACGGCCTGTTAACACGCGCTCTGTGTCTGATCAGTTGATAAGGGAGGTAACTCGGGAGGTCCCCGTTGGTGTTACAGGTACACGCCTTGGCGTAAACAAGAACCTGCAGGATTTCACTCGGTTTCTGAGTCGTACGACACGGCTCCTCAGCGAAGGCACCCAGATTGCCGACCAGTCATATCGTCAGATGGACACACTGCTACAAACCATCGACGAGCAGGTGGTTAAGTATGCCCCTGGCGGTGACACCAAGATCCTGGGGCGTCTTGAGCGTGTACGTCAGGCTGTTCAAATGGACATGCTTACGAATGCCACAGAAAGGGGTACATCCACACCGAACAGCAGGGCCATTGTGACGCAGCTGCGTGCCCTTGATGAAGCTCAGACCTATACGGTGAACCAGGTCCTGCAGTCTGTCACGGCGCGGCGCCTCGGCGCAGTAAGCTCCCCGACCATGCGCTCCGTGCGGTTTACCGATCTTGGCACACGTGGCATGGACAACTTGGCACAGGTTGTTCTGAAGGGCGATAATCCAGCTGTGATTGCGGAGTTGCAGCATCTTGTCACTCCACAGACCATGGGGCAGCTTGGAAACGCTGTGTTTAATAGGGCGCTGGATGATTCCCTTATCGAGGTTGGCAACAATGTGCGTCGCTTTGATGCGCAGGACTTTGCTAAGTCGCTGGGACTTAACGCGCCGAGGTCGTCTAAGTACCGTCAGACTGAAGCGCTTGTCAACGCGGTTGGTGGCCTTCGAATGGAGGAGTTGAACACCCTGGTCCAGATCGCCACAAGGGCCAGCGAAGCGGAGATACCAGACACGGCTACCTTTATTGCACGGAAAGCCACCTTTGATGGTCTCAAGGGCACGCTTCGTAATGCGCTGCCTTGGGCTGCGATGACGACGGCGGTAGGTGGTGGGCATCTTGCAGGTGGTCTGACGGGGGGCCTGGTCACGGGGGCGATCGCCCTGGGGGGCACTCGTATGCTTAGCAACATGATAAGCAATCCGCGCAGTGCGCGGGCACTTCGTATGGTCATGAATGAGGAGGCCGACTGGGCCGTTCGCAAGGTGGCTTGGATGCGCGCCACCTCATATGCCGTCAATAACATGATAGGCAACGGAACCCTCAATCAGGATCAGGCGGAGAACCTCAGTCATAACTTGGCAACGTTCATTGGGGGTATTGACGCCGAACGCCGCAGGCAGTAAATTACATGTACCATGTTGAGGAAGGTGTTGGGGATCGTACTAGCCGGGGTGCTAGTCGTCTCGTCAAGCTCCTCGGAGGCTAGAATGGCTAAACGACAACCACCAGAAAGCATTATGAACACACTGGCCAGGGTCGCGAGAGAGCATGGGCTGCCCGTTGACGTGTTGCGTAAGTTTGCAGGCATCGAAAGTAGCTTCAATCCACGCGCACGGACGGGCTCATACAAGGGAATGTTTCAGCTTAGCGATGAGGAATTCCGCCGGGGCGGTGGCCGCGGTAATATCTACGATGCGGAGGCGAATGCACAGGCATTTGCACACGTTCTGAAATCCAATGCAACTAATTACGAACGCACGACGGGCAAGCCGGCAACAGGCCAGGTGCTCTACATACTACATCAGCAGGGCACTGAAGGCGGGGCTAACCACCTGGAGAACCCTGGCAAGCTTGCGTGGAAGAACATGTGGGCTACACGCGAAGGCCAGGAACGTGGCCCAGGGTGGGCCAAGAAAGCCATCTGGGGAAACATCCCACCCACCGCACGCAAGGCCTTCGGCAGGGTCGAGAACGTCACGAGTGGCCAGTTCACCACGCTTTGGAACAATCGATACAATCGCGAGGGGGGCAAGGCAGGCGCTGAGGTTGCATTTGATCCGTCGGGGGCCGCACCACCGATGCCTGAGCGTGGCACACGTGTTGCCAGCAACACACCTGTCGATCCGTCCCAACAGGTTGTTATGGTCGGTGGGGGTGAGGAGCCGCCTCCTGTACCTGATCGTCGCAACATGAAGTTCGATTATCGCGCCCCAGAGTACGCGTCGAACGGAGGCGGGGAGCTGCCACCATCTGTTCCCAGGGACAGCGACTTCCTGATGCCCAACGTATCGACTGAGACGCGTCGGGCCAGAGGAAGCCCACTGGCCAGCCCAGCGACAGGTGGCTTGAGTCCAGAGGACTCAAAGCGCGCCTTTGGTGGAACGTTCGGCGACTTGTACGCGAGGCCCGACCAAGGGGCCGCTCTATTGGGCGGCCTCCCGCCGAGGCCGCCACTCCTCAAGGACATCTTCGGATAGGTCAAGGGGAGCCATCTCCCCCCAGCTAGGGCCACACTTGACATCGACGCCGAGCGTGAATGTGTGGCCCTTACACTCCAGCTGGGGGCTCATGTAATCGATCATCTTGTGAACGAACGGGACCAGCTGGTCCCGTTTTTCGTCTGGATAGCTCACCAATATCGAGTCGTGGACTTGCGCCTTGAGGCGCATAGGACCACACAACACGTCCATATCATTGAAGGCCAGCACCATGGCTCTGCGACATATGTCGAAGACGGTCGACTGAGGCTTGAAGGCATATGCCTTATCCCACAGGTCGGGGCCTGCCTGGTCGAGCAGCCGAACGCGACGGCCCATCAGGTTAACGAGCGTTCTGTCATTGTGTCGCAGCTCGTGCTTGATGTCGGCATGAAAGGTCTTGCGTATGCCCGGATAAGCGCTGTCATGATACAGACTGACGATGGCCTCCGCATCCTTCTCGGGCATCTCGTTCTCAAGGGCGAACCGCCGGTAGCGCATGTCGTAATTTAGGCCGTGGTTGCTCTTCTTGCCAGCCTGTCTGATTGTGAATATGCGTGGCACGAAGTAATCGCCCTCGAAGAGCTCCGGCAGGAGTTTCCTGCGCATGACCAGCAGACCGTCTGGGTCCGTCATGGAGCCGAGCAGCTTATGCTCACGCTCGACGAGCGCCTCGGGTGCGCGACTGATCAAGGCACCAGTTGCCGTATGTGGACTACGCCCGCTCTTGGCAATGGCAATCATGTTAGGATCATCGGCAAGATATGCCACGATGACCCACTCGGCGCCCGCCAGGTCGAACTCCACAAACATCAATTGCACCCATTCTTGTCGAACTCGTCATGTCTGCGCCATCCCTGTGGGCACCAGAAGCCCCACACCCGGACCCTTGGTCCGGTGATGAACAGTGTATATGTGGGTACACGCGCCGCTATGATGCGATGTCTGAACGTCGGGCTTCGCCACACTCGGGTGCCAGGCAGGATTGCTCGGCGTGTGATGTAGTGATCCTTTGCATACTCCTCCACGAGGCCGTGTGGTCCAAGTATCCAGCTGAACGACCACCAGGGATGGTCGTGGAGGGCACGATCGTCGTCGCTACCGACCCACTCGTGCAGATAGATGTTGAACAGTGGATTACGCGGCACGATATACCAGCGGTTCAAGAACCGCGTCTTGCCAATCACAATGTCAGGTGGACGTGATGTCACCACACCGTAGGCCCAGCTGAGTAGTCGTGCTGTCATGTTCATTCGCGGCCCTCCTCCTTGTCTCTGTCTCGTCCCTTGAGTTCGATTACGAACCTGATCGCCATGGCAGCCACCTGGATGGCTTCCTCACAGGCGGCCTCTCGATTGTCAGCTTTGATCTCATCCCACATCTCGTCGAACTCCTCCCGAATGACAGATGCGCCTTCGTGTGCGTTGACGAACGGTCGTGGAAACTTCTCGCGAGCGTATAGCAGCTGACTAACCACGTCATCCAATACACATTCCTCTTCAGCTGTAATTCTGTACATGTCGCCTCCTAATCTGCTACAATAAAGCTCTTGAACCTCGGATCGAGATTTTGTAGGTTGGTTCCTGTTCCTAGAATGGTCTGACTGCTGCTCAGTCGTCCTGTCCAGGTCCCCCGGGGGTTCCAGCTACATCTCAATCTGCCGTCTTTGTCCATCTCAACATCTAGGTACGTTCCTTTCAACTTACGGAAGCCCCTGATCTCCTGGACGAGCTTGGCTTCGCGCAGTTGAGTCTTGCGGAAAATGCGGCTCATGGCCTTATCGTCCGTTGTTATGCCACCAGTCGCGTTTCGGTACGCCGGAAGGCCCTTATGTTCATAGAAATACTTCGCGCACTGAGCCGACGAGCCGGGATTGAACGGATAGTCGGCTGCCTCGTTGAGCTCGGTCTCCAAGTCTGCAATCTTGCCTTCGATCTCAAGCTTTGTCGCCTCCAGCTTGTCGCGGTCGATTGCCAGGCCATCCAGTGTCATGTAAATGAGGGGGTCCATCAAGGCGACCGTGTCGTTGTAGGTCTGCCACATGCCTCGCGCCGTTAGCTCTGCGCTCAGGACATCCCAAGCCTCAAGAGCAACGCAGCTATCCTTGCCACAGTAGCGCCAGAACTGCGGAAAGTCGCCCCCCTCATTCTTCCACATCTTGCCCTCATCCTTCCAGTATGGCTCCCGCGTGTGCATGCTGGCAATGAAGTCAAGTCCCTTGTTGAACTCGGGATACAAGATATGCTGCGCAATCATCGTGTCGCCAATCGAACCGCGCACCCGGATGTGGTTCTGCATGAACATGAAGACGGCGTCAAAGCCAACAAGATTTTGATTAATCTTCATGACGCGTGGGTCGTACATCAGCTTGGCGTACTCACGCCATATGAGAACTTCGTCATCCTCGTCCCAATAAGGGCCGCGTTCGTCCGTTAGAGGAATGGTCATTCCCTCATCAGGTCGGGTGCACAAGCTGAAGCAGCTAATCTGATGATTGACGACTTCGAGGTCAGTAGCTACCCTTTCGGAGCGCCGACAGGTCCGCAAGAAATTGAGCGCTTCGGCGAGCGTTGGCCTGATCGCGATCTCCCGCCTCGGTAGGGTCAGCGTCGGTGTTGCCGCCTCCAGTCGGGCCTTGATCATGTCGCTTATGATCAGATATCGCCACAGGTACACACCATGTATAGTCGCCGCTGGATGAACTGTCGGAATCAACTTCTTCCCATCGATACGAGGTAAGCCTTCCAGCGGTGAACCCCGCCACTTCATAATCCGATCCGACTTGCCGGTGCATAATTCCAGAGCCTGTTGACCCAGAGTCAGGATGCAATTTGCGCCAGATCTTCTCAGCCGTTCCAGAGTCTGTGAGGCCTGCTCTAGTCCGTATTCCGTGAAACCCTTCTTCGTCCATAGTGCTGAGCCTCCTCGCCCGCTGTAGATGTCACCCTTTAGATCTGTGTGGACGGGAGCTTCCCATATGTTTAATATGTAGCAGTCCCTACGTGTTATGCCAGCCAAGCCGAGGCATTCCCGGAACACCTCGCCCGCTGGGCCGACGAGCGGAGCTCGTTGTCTCATCTCGTTCGCTGCTGGGGCCTGGCCCAGCACCAGCAGCTTCGCATTTGGATCGCCATCCTCGTAGGGAGTGCTCATACCGCTTCCCGTTTCGCTTGAGTGGATACGATAGACCATGATTATGACACCGCTGACGTATTGCGCCCAGGGTGCGATGTGGCATCATGCAGGCCACATCATCCATATGAATGTGTGTCAGCAGGATGTTGTGCTCCTCAGTCGTCCACTTCCTCCAGGTCTTCGTCATCCACAACCTCAGTTGTTGGTTCAAGCTCCATCGCTACAATGTCCAGGAAGCGATCCTTGTTATTTTGGCTCAGGTCGAAACCGAAGCCGGTATGCCCAGCCTTGTATGCGGCCCGGAGGGTCACACCGCTGCCCAGGAACGGAACAAGTATGTTAGCTCCCGTGTCGGATGGCAAGATGGTATTAATGATATCGCTGAGCATGTCAAGTGGCTTCTCAGTCGGATGTATCTTACGCATTGGGGAAACAGGAGCGTAAGCGAATACGTTACTCCGGCCCTGTCGGCTCATCTTTGGCTGGCCCTTGCGCGCCAGGAAAAAGGGCTCATAACACGAGGCCAAGGCCACATCAGGCTGTGCGGTTTGACCACTCTGGCCCTTGTACCACAAGGCTGGCATTGGGTTGACCGCGAACTTGGCTGCAGCCAGCCATCTCAGCATATCGCCGTGCCACTGCATGCCATACCAGAACACGGCGAAAGCATTAGGCTTTAGCAGACGGTAGGTCTGTGCAATCACTTCCTTCATGAAGGGCGGAAACGCCTTAGCGTCGATCTCATGATAGTCGGTGGTGCGGCCTCCATCGGTGTTGCGGGCCTTGCGTCGATCGATCTCGATGCCATAAGGAGGGTCTACCTCAGCAAGGTCACACGTGTCGGCATCAACAGCGGCCATGCCGTCCAGGGCGTCGCCGACTATATAGTGATTGACGGCCCATTCAGGCGCGCGCCGAACAGCCTCGGGGACTTTCCTTCTGAGCATCTGTACGACTGCGACTTCTTCGAGGCGCTTGTACATCTTCCACGCCTCATCTTGAGTCTCACAATTGCCTAGTTCAGGCAGTAGCTCAAGGGCTTCAGCGAGCTGAAGCCGCATTCCAACAAGCGACTTAGATACGTCCCGGTATTCCTGCTGCTTTCGCAAGGACCATTTATTATCCTTACGCGACTTCATGGCAAATATATCACGTTCGAGATTTGCTATCTCTGGCCACGCGAAGTTCTTCCGTATCTGGTTTTCATCAAGTTCGACCTCTAGACTGTCGACGGCGTCTCCGCCGACGCGCATCTCGGCCCTGATCGTTTCCCAGCCGAGCTGCTTAGCCCCCAGCACGCGTCGCTCGCCAGCCAGCAACTGCATCCCCTTATCCACAAGCACAGGATGTATCTGGCCACGGTCACGCAGACTCTCTGCCATCGAATTGATCTCGCCTTTATCAACTCGATAGCGGCCGGAGATCTTAATCAGAGCGAGGGGCACCTGGCCGAGCTGCTCAACCTTAACTTCCATTGCCCATCCTCTTTAGTATGCGCTCTATCATGTCAGCATCGGCCCCGGCAAGCAGCTTTCTGGCCTTTGTCTTAGCGGTGTCGCTAGTTGCTTTGACAGACTTTATGACAGATGGCCGCTGCTTTGATAGGCGACGGTCGGCGCGTATGCGTCGCACGTGCTCACGTATCTGGTCGGGGGTCATGTTGTCAAGGTGGCCCCACAACTTTTCGAGGCGGTCATCTATGCTGGGTTCATTATCCACTTTGTTCGATCTCCACAGCTGAGATGTCCAAATTTTGGACACCCCTACGATACATCATGCCTCTTCAGATCTGGCACTAGCTTGTACTCGCCAGATATGATCGCGCCAACCATGATTTCACCGTCCTTGTCGATCGCATCCAGTGCAACAGTCAGTAAGCTTGCAACCAGATGCCCCCGGAAGCCGTGTCGAACGCCCTTAATGCGTTCGAATAGGTCGTCAGTGACCTTTATGGTTAAGCGTCGGTTCAGATCGTGAGTCATCTTATCTCCTGTGACAGCCCCCCAGAGGACCTCGTAAACCTCTGGGGGGCTTTAGGCTCAGCAGCGTGGAGCGCCGTAGCCTATTCCTTCAGACGGGGCAGGCGGAGGCGGTTGCGAATGATATCGTCGTTTCCAACCTCCTGTGTCAAATATGCGTGGGCAACCGCGCCGCTTAGGTCTGCGACCTCAAAGTCCTCCGGCACATCGAAGCATGCACAGAAGCGTTTGAAGTCGAGCCTTCGTCTTTCGATTTGCTGCTTCTCCATGTCCGAGTTCCAGCTGAGAATGTAGTGGGCGAACATGGGGGCATCAGTTCCATCGTCGAAGGCGATCCAGGCGGTGATCATATCATCACCCTTACTGTTCTCCGACTGCGTGGCTTTCTGGATACGCAGGTCGTACTCGCCCTCGGGGGCGGCCTTGGGCTCGTGTACGTCGTCAAGGCTCTCACGAATGAACGGCATTCTTACTCGCTCCTGTTGTTGTGGCGGTTGCGGCTGCGGCTGCTCTTTCTTGGCCCGTGCCATGCTTCTTGCTCCTCTCTAAGAGAGCGCCTATACCGTAACGAGTGGCGTTACGGAAGTCCTTGATTGTTACGTCCTCGACAGGCTTGAGACCCTTCATTGAGGTTCTGATCTCCTGAAGGCCGCGTGCCTCCGGGACGGTCTTGACCTCGTATGTGCCAGCCTTTTCGCCGGCGCGCGTCTCCCACGTCTCGGTGTGGCTCAGCGGAAGCATGCCCCGGGCCTTACCTGGCAACATAATCTGAGTGACGATCTTCTTCGTCTTATCGTCCTCATACGTCTGAATGTGGCCAGTGCTGTAGATGTTAATTGGCAAGCTACTGATCGTTCCGAACACGTCGGCCAGCTTTGAGCCAACTATGCGATAGTCGCCCAGTTCCTCGATATCACCGTAGCGGTTGTTGATGAACAGCTGACGATCCATGACTGACTTGGAGACGAACGTCATGCTATCGAACACAAGCCAGTCATATTGTTCGTAGAGCTTTTGCGCTTCAAACTCATTGATGTGGTCTACCCAGCGCATGTACAGGGTTGGCTCCTTGGCGCGTTTGGGCCTGTCGCCGGGATACTTGCGACCAGACGCGTCTTTGTTGAACCCCTTGAGGGTCGCGTCCATGTCTGTGAATTCGGGCAGGAAACGAACAAAGTCCGTATCTGGACAGCCACTAATTGTGGCCAGCGTGTTCGGATCGAACACATAGACGAACTTGCGTCCAGGCAGTGACCATATCTGGGCAGACTTGCCAGAGCCCGTAGGGCCTACGCACATGATGCGATTGTGCGTAGGGGCCTCAGCATCTATGGCCTTCTCAAGCTGCCAATCATAAGTTGTTGGGGGCATGAGCGCTCCTGAGTGGGAATGAGCGCACATTGTGGCATATATGTTACACCTTGTCAACCTATATCTGTCAAGGTTGACACGTCATCATGTCTTGGCCTTCCATCCTAGTATCTTACGACCGCGTGGTGTGGCGCTGTACATACGAACACGCGGGTATCCGTTGTGTGCCCAGCGACTTTGTACAAAGTCCTGCTGCTCCATGTTTAGGAGTACATTCCAGCGGGCGAACCAGAAACCGGCCTTGGAGAATATGCGGATGGCTGACATCTCGTCGGGGCCAAGCGCGGTCAAGATGCGTATCTCTGTACGAGTCATTTAGACAGTTCCTTGAGGGCACGTGCTAACTCGGAGCGTTTGTCGAGCTGCTTGAGACGGTGGTATTCATTACGAAACCAGTTCTCTTGCTTGATTTGTAGCTCCGCTGCGCGATAGCCCATTGTTGCGAGGGTGTGTCTGTAGCGCTTTAGACTGCTGAGCTTGGCGTCACGGGCCAGATCGTACAGTTCATGGGGCAGCCTCATCAGGGATCTCCTCCACCTTCACCAGGGTCAGACCAAGGCCCTTATATCGTGGCGCGTAGATGCCTGTGGCTGGCCCCCAGCGGACGGCCATGGCTAGGTGACGTGCGTCATCCTCGTTCGCGGCCTCCACCATACGCACGCCATCGTTGTGCTTGACACCTCGAAACCAATAGCGGAATCTTGGGATCTTTGCCATCATGGTGATAGCTCCTGTGGGGTGCCAATGTGTTCCAGAGGGTCCCATCGCTCGACTTTGTAGCCAGCTGGGGCTTCGGTCCATGTCAGGGGGTTCGCGCGCGCCTTACACAAGCCAAGGTATGGACATGCCGAGTTGAAATTGAAGCACGAGTTTGTGTTCTTTGGAAACGCATTCATATATCGGTCAGCTTCGCTGACGGCCTGCAGGGCTGTGCGCTGAGCTTCGATCTGGTCGACCCAGGAGTGTGTTTCGCCGAGCCAGTTATCGAGGTGCGGAACCTGACGATCGACCGGAACGAACTGTGCGTCTTGGCCTACCTTGTGGACAAGGACAGGATCGGCGAACACGTCGATCTTGCGGGCGGCGCTTTCCTCCGGGTACAGCAGATTGAGGGCGTACAGATATCCGTCGATCTGACTGTTTGGGCTAAAGCTCTCTAGGTACATCGGACTTATGCGCTGTTTCTTGCGGGTGCTGTCCAATCGCATGGCAGTTGTGGTCTTGTGCTCAATGCCACGCACGGAGGTGTGCGTGGGGCGCACAATCTTGTCGATGCGGCCGATGTAGAACAGCGTCTCGTCTTCAGGATCTAGGGGCACGGCGAAGGGGCGTTCGATCTCAATGATTTCCCATTCCTGGATCGAACGCTGGCGCTTTTCGTAATAGTCTTCCAGCATCTCGAGGGCGACGGCTGGTGTTCGTGGCATTAACTCGTCGCTTAGACCGAGGTCGATCTCGTGCGGGGGGGTCATGCCTTCCTTGATCCAGTAGGTTATGAAGGCGCCAAAAGCCGCGTCCATGACAACACTACGGGGCTGGTTCAGCGAGGTTGTCTCCCACAGGCGGTCCATCGCGGCGTGCCAGGCGCCTCCAAAGATCAGCGGGAGGCGCCTTTCGCCGGTCGAAACCCAGTGCATTACGTGCCTGAAGAAGAAAAACCTGGGGCAGCGCTTGTAGTCACTCAGACGCGTGTTATCGTATAGGCGAAGGTTGCTCAGCATCGTTAGGCTCCCTTGTTGCAATGAGGCAGCTCCTGAACCATGCGCGTCCACATAAGGCGCCGTAACGCTCAGTGATCAGATCAAGGGCCTCGTCGGCGGTTGCAGCGACGACGATCCCGTAGTCGATCGGATCGCGGCGCGGAACGGCTCGGTCGGGTTTGTAGCGCACGTGAAACAGGGTCATTTGAGTAGTTCCTCAAATATGGGTCTCAGGTCCTCCACTGAGAGGCTCACATCGTGTGTAGGGCGAGCCTTGTCGCCGTAATGGAGCGCGATAATCAGATCACCTCCATGTCGAGTCAGGCGCAAATCCCACCCGACGCCGGGTGTCCCCTCCATTGGAATGACGTAGATTATTGTTCGACTGATCATTGGCACCTTCCTCGGGCGCGGTCCCTAGGGCCACAGTACGGACGCTTTGCAGTCTGTGGCTGCACACACAGTGGCAAAGCCGCGCAGCCCCGACTGCGCCACATGTCGGCGTCCTTGTGGATGTCGAGGTTTCGGACGAGGGCATGGCTGCGGGCGAGCATGCCCTCCTTCATCATGATGTCGAGCGTGCCACTCGCCTCGGCGTGCGCGTCGATCCACTCGGACATGGCTCCCAGGCGCTTGTCACGCAGGTCCTTGTGCACCTGCCAGTCCGTTGTGTATGCTTCGCATTCCGTCGTGCGGGCGATGTTGTGTGCGATGTTGCCGCAGGTGGCCAACGACGGGCTTACGCCCGAGGCAAAAAGCGCTAGGCTTAGCGCCAGCGTAAATCGTTTCATTTGTCGAGTGCCTCCTGCCAAGCTCCGCCCCATATGTGCTTAGCTATCTCATGGATCAAGGCGATCGTGTGGCTCAGACAGACTGCCAGATCGAAGTTGCTGTGTATTAGCGCCAAGTTGCGGAGCTTAATCAGTCCGTCCCGCAGATCAGCCGTCTCAAGTGGTCCGTAAGCCATCTCAGCGGCGACAAATACCTTTAGCCCCTCCGGGGCTTCGGGGTTATCGATAGCGTGTGTCATGTGTAGCACCTCCGATCTGTGCAGCGGGGACAGGGGTGGCACCGGCCATACTTGTCGCATGTGGTGCATCCAGCGGCCATCGGGCCAAGGGCCCGAGCTTTGTGTGTGTTTGCGCACAGGAGCATGCCTGCGCTGAGAAACACGAGGGCCAGCAAGACCCACCAAGGGATGTTCATCGTGTTAGCCTCAGTGCCCTGTGTGCGCTTTCGATAAGATCGGACGGGAGCACAGCACTGACCAACTCGTTCGGTGCGCATGCGCCCTGTGTGTAATCGACACAGCCTAGCACGAGCACTAGCATAGCGCGGGCGGTTTCCAGCTTGGCGGCGGGGCTAAGCTCGGTCGGCAGATCGGCCGCGGTCGGCAGCACCTGCCCACTTGGTAGCGTTGTCATTAGTTTACAGTCTCCTGTTTGCTTGAGGTCATGTGGATATCGAGGAGGGCTCCGACGATCGCCTCGCGGTCCATGCCGCAGTCTTCCATGTGCACGCATAGGCGTGCAATCATGCTGCCCGCGATGTCACGGTCATGAGCAGGCTGCGCCTGCGGTACAATCTTCCCGCCTTCGGCACGTAGCCCGCCTTCGGCGGGCGCCTCGACGGTAGCGGGGAGGTGTTCCATGAGGAACTTGGCTACGCGGCGCGCCGCGTCAGCTGTATGCTCCTGGCCGCCCACAATGTAGTCGCTGCTGTCCAGCGCTGTGTACAAGACGGCCTCCAGGAGGGTCATGCCTGTCGCGGCCATGATGTCCTCGAAGCCTTCAACGTCTCCGGAGCCGGTCATCGCGGGGCCTCGCTTGTGCAAGACGTCTTGCCACAAAGAAGACACTTGCCGTCGGACCCAGGTATGCATACGCCCTTAGTGGTATCCTGGAAGATCGTGTCGCTAATGAGCTTGAAGCCCATGCCTTTGAACATTGCGTCAAGTACATCAACCGCACTGTCCTTGTCAACCTTGTCCATCACCTTCAGCACATCGTAACCCACCTTGAGTGCGATCATGATCTCATCGCGTGGAAAGCCGAGGGTGGTCATCTCGGCCGTGTAACGGGCCAGCATGCGTGTGGCAATGTCTTGTGTGGTCATCTGAGCCGTCCTAGTTGTGAGGTTCCGCAAACAAGAAGGGGTTCCGCGTGCGAGACGGAACCCCTTAGTCAGATCGACTGCGTCGATTTCAGTCGATCTGTGGCAAACTGATCGCCGTCACGGTCAGGCAGCGGCTTTCTTGTGCTTGGCCGCCATGGGGGCAGGTTCGCCTTTCAGCTCCTGCAGCTCGGACAGAATGGCAGCGCGATCCTCGGGTGACATCTTGTCCATAAGCTCGCGAACACGCTCTTCGGGGCTTCGGCTGATGCGAGGTGCGCCGGGCTTCCAGGTCTCCAGGGACGTGCGGATCTCGTCGGCGGACTTACCCGACTTGATCAGACCGCGTGCGTGGCCTTGGGATGCAATGACAAGGGCGCGCAGCGTATATGCCCAGACGATGTCCTCGCCGAACAGCTCGACGGCCTGGTCGAGGCTGCTGCCGAACTCATATTCGAAGGAGACGCTGCCTCCCTCAGTGACTTGTGCGTTTACTTCCATAAGACAGAACTCCGTTTCGATACATTTTCAATGTGGCAAACATGCCACATCGCAGCGTGAAATGCAACAAAAATCGTTAGCGTGCGATGGAGGCCTCATCATCAATTGGCTTGACAAATGCGCTGTCATAATGACGGGCATGATAACGCGCGTTGGGGTCGGGTATGGCGGCCTCCAGGGCTTCGCCACAGTCCTCATCTTTGGCGAGCGGATCGAAGCCGAGCATCATACCGTCTGCTGGAAAACGATGCATCGCCAGGCGATCCTGCATCTTCGTAATCCTCCACCGTAGCCCGTCCTGAGCCAACGAAAGAAGGTCCGGGCTTGTCTCAAGGTAAGTCATTGCATCAAGCAATATCTCGGTGTCGAGGAGCACAAGGGATATCTCACGGATCAAGCTGTCGTTCGATGCGGGGTCGTTCATGCTCGTGTGCTCCTAGTTGATATCGCTGGGGCTTTTGATGTCTGACTTGTGGGCGTCAATGGCCCAAGCCCGTATGGATGTGGTTACTGACTCAATAAACAGATCCGCTGAGCCGGACTTGGCGGCGTAGGTAGCTATCAGTGACAGGTGGATACCTATCGTCATTGCAAAGGCTTGAGCTACGTCCTTACCGTGGCGCCTCTCCACCATAAGCTCTGTAAGCCATGCAGTCATGGTGGGGCTGGTGGCCTTCATGAGGCGGGCGGCGAGTTCGACGAACTCAGGATCGTTCTGTCGAGTTGGAAAATGGTCTTCAGTCATTTGATACCTCTCATGAAGCGCCGTGCGTACACATGGAATTCGTTCTTGCATTCGTCCTTGCAGAACTTCTGTGACCGACGGGACTTGCGATACGTCTCGCCGCACCACTCACAGCGAACGATGTTGCCGACCTCACCTTCACGAGCAGCTAGCTGTTCAATGAGGTATTCCTTTAGCGACCTGTCGCCAGGCTCGTTGCCCTTGTGGAGGGAGAGCAAGAGGCGGATATCGGCGGGTGTTGGCATGGCGTGTCCGTTTACATGAAAATGGAACCAATTAACACGTTATGTGCGGATCATACACGGTTCGTGACGGATGGCACGCGAAACCGGGTATTACCCATGCCAATGGGACGAAAAACGCCCCATTGGTGCCCCATGCCAATGCCCAAATCAATGGTCCCAATCGACCTCGCCACTGGCCAACAAATGCTCTAACATAGCCACAACGAGACGCTGGCGCTCCAAGGGGTTGACCGCTGCGGCTACGAGGCTATTCCGCATGGAGATGCCTTGATCAGGCACACCATATACGATGTGGTGAGCGGCCAGCTCATCGATGCCAAGGGCATCACCCACGTAATAGGTTTCTAGGGATGGAGTAATGCTGAGCTGATTACGCAAAACCCATGCGACGCACTCCCCGTAGCTCCACCCATGCACACCCTCGGGCAGAAGACGATAGTAGTTGAGTAGGCGCTGCGTATTGACGATCTGTTGATGCGTGCGTGTCATAGCGTGGTCCTTACCTCAGTGCCGTTCGTCGCCTCAAGATGGTCCAACATAAAGGCGAGCATGGCCTTCTGACTGTCCAAGGTCAGCGGGTGAAAGGGCACAGTGACGCCGCTGTTGTCAGGCGTCAGGTGGAAGAGGCATCGTGCGATGCGGGGGCTCACGCCAAGTGCGCTGGCGATCAGGACGGTGCTGGCCTCCCGTTCGTCGATACCGTAGCTGCGTGCCAATACGCCCCCGATGCAGAAGGGGACGCTCCAGGTCATGTGTTGTGTCTGCTGTGCATAAAACGAGCGTAGCTCGTTAAGGGCTTCGATGTTCATGAGATGTCTCCATGTGGTTTAAATCCGGCCTCTGGCCGGGGGAACCCTGGCACCCGAAGATGCCAGGGGATTGATGCCGGGGTTAGCCAGACGTTACGTCGTCCATCTCGTATGTCGGCGCCGCGACACGGTAGACGAACTGGCTCGTGTCGTGCAGAGACATAAGCAGCTCGACGTACATGCGCTTCTGCTCGTCGAGAGGCGAAGCGCAAAGCGCTTTGACCCACGTGGGATCAGCGTAACGGTTCAGCCGCTCGGAGCTGAAGCCGATCTGCTTGTTCCAGGGCACTGACCCGTCCATGCCCTGGCCGTAGGGCTCGATGCCGAGCCATTCACCGAGACCACGATTGCAGCCGTGATCATGACCATTAGAACATGCAGCGGAAGTATCCATCTCGAAGGCCAGTTCGACCAGCCAGCGGCGAAAGTTCTTCGTTGTGACTGGCTCATGGGCTTTCTCGACGAACTCGATCAGTGTAAGGAGACGATCGGCACGCGGCTTGCGTGACCAGTCAGGCACATGATCGGCTGCGTAGTTTGTCATGGTAGTCCTCCGTGTTGTGCCCGCCAGAGGCGGGCGTTAGCGTCCGTCTTTACCGAATTCGATCAGCAGGCGTAAGGCCAACTGACCCTCCACAACGCCCAGCTCGACATCGTCGGGATAGGTCTTTGCGAAGTTGTTAACCAAGCGCACGGCTTGGTGTAAGCTCTGGATTGTCGCGTCGGGCACGCGCGTAAGCGCAGCGATGCCGCCCGAAGGTCGACGCGGCATGCGGGTGGCACGCACAATAGATGGGATGCTCATGCTGGGCTTGGCAGCATAAAGGACACCGTCCTTGAAATACGTGTTTACGTGTTCCATAGAGAAGGCGGGGATCGTTAGCTGCTTGGCAAGCAGATCCCCCATCGAGACACGCCATGGATGGCTTGGATCGCCCCGACGTCCGAGGGCGTAGCGGCCAGACGGGCTGGCCGTGACGGCTATCCACTTACGTGTCTCATCGGGCGTGATCGTAACATCGCAGCGCTTGGCCATTGATACTGAGCCGCTTGTTAGAAGCTGGTGCTCCGTAAGAGTTAGGGCCAACTCAATGCCGGACTTGTGACGACTGATCTTCATGAGTGGAACCGCCTGGAATGAAAAAAGGCCCGGCGCAAGCGCCGAGCCAGTGAGAGGGAACGATCAGTGAATGACGTGGCTTGCAGTGGCTAAGGCTGCACGCAGTGCAGCATGGTGCGTGTGCTCCGTCTTAATGCTGACGGCCAGGGCCGTCCAGGCCATAATGAGTAAGGCGTTCCATAAGATGCGATAGAGCATGACTGACCCCGCGAGGTGGCGGTTTGATTTGACCCATACACATTATGGCATGTTCATTGGTCAGATGCAATCATGGGTTGCAGGCGGACGATTGTCCGCGCATGGGTTTAAATCCCGCCTTGCGGCGGGCGGAGGGCCGCCATGCCATGAAAGCCGAAGCCCTCCTCGCGCCGGCTTTTTCGTATCTTGAGAATGGGCTCACGATCCTCAAGATGGCGCATCAAGACGCGTTTGGTCCCGATGGCCTCGCCGTTGTCACGCGCCCACGCCATCCAGCTGTCGAATATGTCCTTGATGTACACGAAAGATTCGGGGTCATGCTCATAGCACTCCGTATACCACGCTGTGATGGCGTCCTCTTGATTGAGGTAGCTTTTTGTGGCCGTTGCGACGGCCGATGGGGCGTCCAGACCTTCCGCTTGCCACGCTAAGCAGCCGTCGATGGCCCAGGCCAGAATGGAAGGCCATTCTGTGCGGAGCTTCTCGCCCAAGTCTACGTCGCGGCTGGCCTTCGGCACGGTGAATGTGAATGGTATGAGGCGGAAGCGGCGCTCGATGGCCTCGTCAACGTTCGCCAGGCGGGGCTTGTGGTTCCCTGCGAGGAACAGCTTAAACTGCGGCTTGTACTCAAAAAAGTCCTGCCGCATGAAACGAGCCTTAACGCTGTCGCCGCCTGTAAGCATCTTGATGCGTGCCTCAGCCCAGCGCTGACCCTCGTCCGTCTCGCCACATGTGACAAGCCTAGCGCCGCGTAAATCGGCTAGCTCAGTGGGATGCCGTGAGCTGTCATTGATAATGAACGTTTCGATTGCGGCCTCCATCCCATAGGTGCCAAGGATGCTGCGCATCGTGTTGAGGGTGACGCCCTTACCATTGGCGCCAGTGCCATAGGCAAAGTACATCTGGTGCTCTTTGGTCTCGCCGACGAGGCAATAGCCGAAGACCTTCTGTAAGTAGCGGACCATCTCCTCATCACCACGCATGATGGTCTTTAGGAAGTCGAGCCACATGCGTGGCGGCGCCGCATTCGGCGCGACGGCTGTCTCCATAGTTATGCAGTCAGATGGATTATGCCTTCGCATGTCGCCCGTCTTTAGGTCTATGGTTCCAGCTGGCGTGTTCAATAACCATGGGTTGGAGTCCCAGTCAGCCACACTTGATGCGATCCGAGGATCGCTTCGGGCCAGATGCGTAACCGCATGGATTGTTCGACTGCTGAGGATGTTGCGGACGGCTCGACGCGCCTCAGCTGCGGCATTCCTAGTACGCTCCTCTTTGACCTCGGCCGGTAGCTCTGATGGAATTTCGGCTGATTTGAACTCGTAAAGCTTGTCCGACACGAACTTCGCGATGCGTCGCACAAACACACGAGCAGAGCTCAAGCTGCGCAATGTGTGGTCTACTTCCCAACGCGACTTGTTCCACACATGCCATCGGTTTAGTTGGCCCACATATCGTAATCGTGTGTGGTTTTCATCTGCGAAATTCACAGCTAAAGTGTCGTCACTGGTGCCACGGATGTGATCTGGTGTTTTTCCGACGGCTGCAGCGTCGTGAATATCTGTGGAATTATCGAGGTCAAGAGGCTCGGTAGTGACGACGATGGATGTCATTGATTTACCACGATTTTTTTTGGGGGATGTAAAAATGCAAACCCATTATCTGATCCCCGCTTGTCTTTGTCAAGATGTAATGTTCATGGTTTGTTCCCCTCTGTTTAAGCGGGGATCAGGAGATCGCTTTGCATTTTTACATGATGCAAAAATTCGTGTGTTTTCAATGACTTACAAAACGGCCATGGTAATTGTGGCAATAGCACAGAGGCTGTTCCGCCTGTGGCAAGACGCCGGAGGCGAGAATCCCGTACAGCTGGGGCGAATCCCACACATGAGGCGAACCCCATGCAGCCTGGGCTATCGCCCCAGGGGGGCGGCGTCCGTCAGGTGGGTGTCCAAATTTTGGACACCATGCGGGATTGCCATTTTGCGGCCTTGCGCGGCGCAGGCGGCGCATGTTATTGTGTGGATGCGGCCTGGCAGCCGCCACACTGAAGGTCACCAACCATGCCAACACGGCTTATCACACTTGACGAGGTCAGACGCATGAGCGCCGCCGTGCGCGCCGCGTGGACGGCCCTGGAGGCGGACATCCGTGACCGCGCTAGGCACGGATCATGATCCGTGCAGTTGCGATTGGCCTGGTGATTACACTCAGCGCGGCCGGTACGGCCGTTGCTCAGGGCTACCTGCCGCCCAAGCGATACATGCAACCCGCGCAGCGGCCCCAGCAGCCTGAACGGCCTGAACGGCCTGCGGCTGAGGCAGACCCTCTTGAGTACTATGCGGAGGACTGGATCGTTCTTGACGCACACCAGCAGGTCTTGTGCAAAGATCCGTATGTTCGTCGCGACGTCAAAATCATTGAATGCGTTGCAGACGCGACGCGGGAGCCCATACGATGACTGTCCTTGAACGACGCCCTTTGGGTTATGGTTGGGACCTGATGGACACGGCTCCACGGGATTTCCCAATTCTGGTTTGGGCTCCTGGACGCGATGGACTAAGTTCGATGTTCAGCGTTTGCTTGTGGCACCCAGACGCCGGTTTTTGCATAGATGAGGTGCGCGAGCCGACTCACTGGAGACTGCTCCCGGCGGAGCCGGAGCCGGAATGACTACGCGCGCTAAGGCCGACGGCACCCGTATGACTGACAAGACCTACGGCGGCGCACATGTTGAGAACGACACAGCAGGACGGCCTGCGGCCGACGCAGTCGGCAGCTTTGCTGCCAAGCTTCGTGTCGATCCTGCTGACAACATCATTGTTGGCGCCGAGCACATCTTGCGCTACCTTGGCATAAGCAGCATAACAACGCTGTGGCGTTGGGTAGAGCACTACGGCCTGCCCGCGTTTCGTCGCCCGGACGGCCTTTGGATGAGCAGTATGACCGCAATCGATCAGTGGATCTTCTTGGCCGCTGAGGTTGTCAATGAAAACCGTGAGTATTCGAGGGGCCAAAACGCCCCGGCGGCCATTGCCGCCCAACGGGCCGCCAGGGCAGCGGCCGAACCAGGCCGGTTTGAGCACAAACGCTTTGTTGCGGCCAAAAGGGCCTCGCGGGGCGTCGGCTTGATGCACGGCCGTAAGGAGCCTAAGGCCCCTTATAAGGGCCGCGACCGCGTCTACACGGACGGCCTTGGTCCAGGAACTGCACAACGTGTGGGTGATGAGCAGCGTGCGAGCCGCGCACTGGCCTTACGGCCTCCGGCCGAAGACGCCAAAGGCGAGAACCGCCCTGAGAACCCCGAACAAGGCGAGAACCGCCACGAGGGAGGCAGGGAATGAGCGAAGGCAAGAGCAATCAGGTTGGCTTTACGGGGGACGAACTGCGGACGCGCCTGCGCGCATACGACAGAACGCCCTTCCTTGATCTGCTTGCGTGCTTCCTTGAGTGCGCCCCGAGCGCCGCCGACATCCGAATGCTGGCACGCAAGAGCCCTGACAAATACATTCAGGCGATAACTCAGCTGGCACGCACGAGCGGCTTCAGTGACAAGACCGAGAGCGTCAACTTCAGTGTGCATGTCACAAAGTTGAGTGACTCACAGCTTGAAGACCATGTGAAGCAGCTGAGCGAGCGTCTCGCATTGCCAAGCCCCGAGCAGGCCTTGGACGACGCGCAAAGCTCGGAGTATGTTGAGTTTGAAGAGGTCGCGGTGGCGACCGAGGTGGCGAAGCCGTAGGACCCCGACCGACAAAGTCGGAATTACGGCCTTTGGCCGACGCGCCGAATCCATCCTCCGGATGATTAGGTCAATCGTTCGGCGCAGCCGAACACGGAACCCTCTATATTTTGAAGCGCTGAAGCGCGGTGGACGCAAGTTGGCGGCCAAAGGCCACAACCCATGCGTGCAAAGCACGCAGGTGCACGCAACCTAGGCGTGCCGCTGAGGCATCCGATCAATCATCCGTACACGTCGTATGCACGCAGGGCGTGTAAAAATATCCATTGGTCCTATGGGGAATTCGTGGTATGTTTATTTATGCCAATTGGCATGCAACCTAGGAGGTCGAAATGCGTGTTGGTGAATTGATTGTATTGCTTTCTAAATACAACCCTGAGTTACCCGTATGCATATGTGCCGATAATGGCACACCGGATGATCCATCCGATCTATACGCGGTTGCGATTAGAGCCGTTGACAATGGCGGACCAAACATGGATGGAACTGATGTAATTGCCATATGGTGCAATTGGGGCACATCTATTGACACAGACATAGATGCGCCATTGTGGTAAAGTTGTCATAATACGAATGAGGATGGCCCCAAATGGGGCCATTTTCATGGCAACCGTGGGTTGCTCCTCGGCCAAAGGCCGGTATCGTAGGTTGTATTTTGTTCATCATGATCACAATATTGTGATGTCCTTTAGGTGGGTCGCGCTACGATTTCTCACACACAAATGCATAAACGTGGTACGTTAAATGACGAACCGAAGGTTCGTTGGTTCGTGTTCTTTGACAATGTGAAACGCCCCGTGACTTTGTGGCCACACACGCGCCTTTAAACATGAGGCTCGTAAATGACCGCCAAAGTTCTACAACGCATACGTGCAATT
>Ga0137463_1000067_pt1 | contig 45451 bp, 29 predicted proteins | sample EasRivERMGT800_2_FD_102333 | JGI IMG/M metagenome (GOLD analysis project Ga0137463, IMG submission 102333) | Soil microbial communities from meander-bound floodplain in the East River, Colorado, USA - East River MetaG ERMGT800_2 | ecosystem: Environmental > Terrestrial > Soil > Floodplain ...
CGGCGACGGCTGGGAACGGGAAGGGGAGGAGAAGGAGTATTTCCAGCAGTACTCCGAGCGCTGGTCGTACCCCTTCGGCATCAACGTCGTTACGTACGCGATGACGCACTGAACGAGGGCACGCCAAAAGGGGGACCGGGGACCAGGGACCGGGGAATGGCCATTCAGAATGCGGAGTTCGGAATTCGGAATGTGGAATACAGAGAAACGAATTGCTGAGTCGCCCGCTCAAAGTCAGACACAGGTCAGCCGGTTCGTTTAACCCGGGGCCGGGAACCGCCGCGAAGAGTGGTGGTCCGACGGCGCGTCGCGCGGCCGTAAATCGGGAGGGTGGCCCGGCCGCGTGCAAGGCACCGGCCGGGTCCCGGCAACGCCGGGACAAGATTCGACACCGTTCGCATTGCCAAAACTGGTCTCTCCCACAAGTTTCGTCCCGCGAGCCATCCTGCAACACGCCTTCCCTGTCGTTCAAATGCTCGTTGTTTGCCGGCAATTGGCGACCGGCGTCCGCGATGTTGGACCGGCCAGGCCATTTGATTGCCGCATGGCGCCGAATCTTGTCGCTGCGCGACCCCGCCGCCTGGACCACCGCTCTTCGCGGCGGTGCCCCGGACGGCCGGGCCACCCGACTTCACTTCCCATTCCGCATGCCGAACTCCGCATTCTTCAGCCCCTCGCCTTGACGGATCCCATCCAGCCCCCGGACAATTGTCTGACGGATTCGCAGATTCACGTGCTCAACCAGACTTTCCCCAGATGGCTGAAGAAGACCCGTCTCGAGAAGTTGGCGGTATCCTGGCGGCGTTCGACGCCCCGGCGTTCGTCCGCCGGGCGCGGCAGGTCGAGGATGCCTGGACCATGCTGCTCGATCGCTGCCGGTTCGAGCAAAAGCGACTTCTCGAATTGCCGCGCATGCGGCTCGGTCGGCTCATGGCGCTGGCTGTGCCGAGATCACTGCTGGCCGATCTCATCCCTGTCGCAGAACTCCAGCGGCTCGAACAATTGCACAGCGAGTGGAATCCGCAACTCCGCAGCATCGTCAAACCGTCGCGCTCGGGGAAGGAGCTGGCGGTTCCATTGTCTGACCTGGCCCGGTCGTTCGAACGGTTCAACCGCCGCTGGTCGAAATTCCTGAATGAGCTGGAACTCGAGCCCATCAATCGGTTGCGCCGCAACTACAACCGGTTCTACCTCCTCGAAAAGGAATGCGCACTGTTTTCGTCGCGGATCGCCCACGACGGATTCGTTCCACTCCAGGCGATCAGCACCGACGACCTCTTCGCCGAGTTCCCGCTGCTTCCGGTTCCCGTGGGGATTCGGTAGGCTGGCTGCGCAGCGTCATCAATTCCAGCGAGGCATGTGATGTTACGGACTCTTCTGGCTCTGGGCCTGATCGCTACCACAACCGCCGCCAATGCCGAAAACTGGCCCCAGTTTCGCGGCCCGACCGGAATGGGAATTGTCACCGAAGCGGGCCTCCCCACAACGTGGGGCGGCCCCGCCGGTGAAAACGTCCTCTGGAAAGTGCCGCTCCCAGGGGCGACGCCGGCCGGCAAGGCGAAACTCGATCACAATCAGTCGAGCCCCATCGTCTGGGGAGATCGCATCTTCGTCACGGCAAGTCACTGGCCTGAAGGTCGGCAGCAGTCGGAGTTTCCAGAGCATCACGTCGCCTGCTACCGCACCGCCGATGGCATGCGGCTGTGGGACACGACGGTCGATCCGGGTCCGTGGAAACTTTCGGACTTGCGGGGAGGCTATTCGGCTCCTACTCCCGCGACCGACGGCCAGCGCGTCTATGTCTTATTCGGTTCGGCGGTCCTGGCGGCCCTCGATTTGGACGGGAAGCCGCTCTGGCGGCAGGAACTTCCCGACTTTCAATCGTTCGACGTCGCGATCGCCGGCAGTCCGATCGTGTACCGCGGCAGCGTCATTCTGCTGAGCGACAAGAACAACCAGAAAGCGGTCCTCACCGCCTACGACCCGGCGACCGGCGCCATTCAATGGGAACAGAAGCGCCCCGGCGTCGCCTTCGCCCACAGCACGCCGACGATCGCCGAGATCGGCGGCCGCCCGCAGATGCTGATCGGCGCGTCGAATGCACTGCAGGGGCTCGACCCATCCAGCGGCGAGATCCTGTGGTGGGTGAAAACCCCCGGCGACGTCTGTTCGCCGGTATCGGCCGACGGAATCATCTACACCGACAGCGGCCGGGGCGGACCGGCCGTGTTCGTCGAACCGGCCGGCACGGGTGACCTGACCGCGACCGCCGTCAAAGGCAAAGTCGCGCAAATCTCCGAAGGGCTCTCATCGCCGGTGATCGCCGCCGGCCATGTCTACCGCCTGCACAACCCGGCGATCCTGAAATGCTTCAACCTCCGCACCGGCGCCGAAGCCTTCGCCACGCGGCTCGAAGGGGTTTCCGTCGCGTCGAGCCCGATCGCGACACCGGAAGGGAACATCTATTTTGCCAGCGCCGGCAAAACTTTCGTCATCAAAGCCGGTCCCAAATTCGAACTCGTCGCCACCAACGACCTGAACGACCAGAGCGCCGCCTCAGTCGCCGTCGCTAACGGCAAACTGTTCTTTAAAGGCCGGGAGCACCTCACCTGCGTCAGCAAGAAACCGTAATCGCTGGAGTCCAGCCTTCAGGCTGCGCCGTTTGAGTTCCAGGTCGCCGTATGGTTCGCCTCGACGCTCGAGCAGTGGGAGGGACCTCGCCCTGATTCAGGTGACGGGATCTCGTAAGTCGGCAATTGGGGCGGCGAACGCGTGCGACTTGCGTCGAATTCGTCGACGCTTCGAACGAGCGAAACCCGGACGACTACCTGCGGCTGCGGTTGGCGCTGCCCGCGAGCCAAAGATGAATAATCTCAGTGTGAATAATTCTGGAAACCGCGCGCAGCGCGTTTTTGAGAGGATGAACCGGCGCATCTGATTGTGGTACAGCCAATTACAGCCGCAGCGCCGCCCAGCGAATCCGAGGCGCGAATTGCGCACCATTGTGAGGGCCCTTCACCCGGTGCGCGGCGTAACAGTCCGAGATTCTTGAAGTTGCGGCAGGCCGAGCGGCTGCGGGACGTTATTCATTCCCGGCCTGGAGTTATTCATTCGTGCTTGAAATATCGCCGTCGCCATCAGAACGATTTGTCGCGCCTCGGTTTGTGACGAACTACGAGCAGATGGATCAGCGAGTCGTCACTCGTTGATCGCAGCGTTCAAATTCAGGACTTACGGCGGCGAGCGCCGGCTGACGTCTCGACGTAAGTCCCAATTGTCGAGTTCGTCATCCTCGGTTCGACGGTCGCTCGCGTCTCGCGACTTGTTCGCCGGGGAGTGAGAACCTGATGTGTGCGAAATCGTCAGTTTTTAACGCGGAGCAGATGGAAACATGCACTACCCATCGTCTCCATGGTGCCCCGTGATTTTGGGTGGCACCTCCCAGTGCTACCAGAAGAAAAAATGGGCAAAAAGTGGAAATTTTGATTCTTCCTGGGTGTTATTGGAAGCCGGTGCATGTTCCGTTAATGTACGGATAATCACTTAGAAATCTTGTGTCGCTGCAAAGACGGCAGATATCCGATAGATGCCGTTTATAAAGACTTTATCAAGAGATTGTTTTGATCTTGCTACGATCTGTATTTGATCACTACAGATTGATAGCGCAGAGGTCCCAGTCTTGCAATCACCGTGCGGCAAGGTGCTTTCCCGGCATCCTCCCGCCGGGATAGAATGCGGGCATGGAACGCAAAAACGGGTCGCCACTTTCGAATCCTGTATATGACTGGGGCGTGATTCTTTGGCTCCCGTTGCTGTTTGTCTTCGTCGTCATTTCGGTAGGCGCCCTGAATGACTGGGTGCCACTGATTCCTCGCGAATGGGGCTTCGAAACCTTCGTGGGATTTCACATTGCGTATGCACTGATTGTGTACGCGCTCGGCCGCTGGTGCGCGAGGAACTGTCAGCCAGTCAACCCTACAGCCCCCGATCCAGACGCGCCGTCTGAATCAAACTGATCCAATACCGAGAGCCATGATGGACGATGAAGCGACGCGCCTACTGCGGGAGATTAAAGAGCTACTGGTCGCCAGTGCCGCGCGCGACGAAGCCATGAATGGCGAGATGCGCCAGAGCATGAAGCGGGGCAGGAATCTAATGCGATTGGTATTGCTTCCAATCGGGATCGCCGCATTAGTAATGGTCCTTTGGGGTTTTTTGTCGGCAGTTAGCAATTACGACCACGACATGCAAGAATACCAGCGCCAGACTAGGCAAGCATCTGAATCCCACTGACCGCCTCGCCAATTTCTGGGTGATAGCCCCAGCAGGATTTATTGTGCAGCCGGTCGATTAAATGTGCAGACCGGGTTATTAGTGCAAAGCCCGCGCAGCGAGATGCCGTATTGTAGTCATCTCGGTCCTCCGAGATGGTCTCCGGGCATGGATCGCGCGGCCGGCGTTCGAGCCGCGGAAGTCTTCGAGTTCTGGCACGGCTCACTCTGCGAAAGGTTCGGCGCTGGCGCGGGAGGGCGGTGTGTGGCACGTGGGATTTTCCGGACGGGAAAGCCGGCAGACCATCTCGCGGAGCGAGATGACTACATTACGAGAGCCCACCGGGCGAGGAACGCGCGCCTGGCGTTCGAGTGGCAGCCCGATGCTGAAGATGGGAAGGTCGCCAGCAGATCCGGCTGTTCCCCCGCAACTTAACGAAAGTCAGTGATTTTCGCGACAATTGCCGCCGGCCAGTCCCTTTTGCCTTCGCTCATCGGTTCCGCCGACGCGGGGTCGGTAGGGACCCCCGCTTAACGGATGCACCCCTTTCCAATTCCAAGTTAAGCTGCGGATCACTCGTCGTCGGCAGTGACACGGGATTCGACGGTGGTGCAGTAGTAGGCGAGGCGGGGATTGTCGTAGCCGGTGCGGACGGCTTCCCAGACGGTTCTCTCGCTCAGCCGGGCGATCAGGTGAAAGTCCGACATCCGGGCCAACGCATATTCCCAGCGGGGGCCGGCGTCCGTTTTGCGAGCCTGGATCAGGAGCACGATCTCCAGATCGGTCCCTTCGACGAAACCGAACAGCGCGCCGTCGAGAATCTCGCGCTCGGCTTCAATCTGTGTTTTCTGGCCGGCGAAGTCGTAGCGGTAAATGTGGCGCGGGAGCAGCCGCAGGTCCCATTTGCGTTCGTCTCGATCGTGGCTCTCGGCTGAGAACTGGCGGGCCAGGTCGCGCATCTGGCGGAGACGCTGTTCGGGAGTCGCTGCCGGGCTGGGAGCGTCGGCGAGGGAATTCCAGACGATGGCATCTCTCGGAGGCGTCCACGTGCGATCGCGCCACACACCTACCAGTGGGGCTGACGACAGGGAATGCAGTTCGTGAGCAATCCCCTGCTTGCCATCCTTCTGCGGCCAGATGAACATCGTGCCGATCACCAGTGGGCGTCCAGCTTGCGTCCAGATAAAAACTGCGCCGTCGGCCCCGCCGCGGACCGGCTGGCTCCAGTTGAGGATCGGTTCTTTCACCAATTGCAGCGGCGCTTTGTCGATGCCGTCGACAGTGATCGTGTATTCGCAGGAATGCTTGCGAAAGAGTCTTTGCCAGCCGCTGAGTTTATCGGAACCTTTGTCCTCGGTCGTTTCGGGTGGAGTGAGTTTTGCCGGTTCCTTGTCGTCGGCGGTGCTTGTCCGGCGGGCGAGTCCGCAACAGGAGACCACGAGCAAAGCAATCACTGACCAGCGACGCAGAGAGAACATTGGCTTGCCTGTGATAAGAGTTGTGAATCGAGACACGCATCAATTGACCACAGTAAGACATTGCGTCTTATGTTGTCAAGCGGCGCCGCGCGAGAAGGTCGAAAGAGGAGAATCGAAAACAGATGCGAGGGATCGAAACGAATCCTACGACGTCGTCAGAGGATAGGCGGGAATTTGCCGCCGGGAACGCGATCGTTGCCTCACCCTGTCGCCCTGTCAGGGCTCGGCTCAATCGAATTCCGTTTTCCAGGGGCTTACGCCGCCTGGCTATTATCTGCCGCCCCATCCGGGGCTGATCGATGGTCGCTGGACCAGCCGCGGCGCCGGATCTCAACCCTTTCGGCCTATCCTCAGCCCACGTAGAATCCAAGCCTCATTCAGCCTGTTCGTCAAGGTCTTTGAGGCATACAGGAATTCATCGGGAAACGTCGTGACAGCGCTCACAGCCAGAAGATACGATCCCGTGCCGCGATCAATGGCGGCTTTGGTCGTTGCCGTCGTATCCTGCTTGACGCTTTGCGCACCGATCTGTGCGGTCGAACCGGAACCAAAACGGGAGCCGTCCGCCGCGCTCGACGATTTTGACGATGTCGAAGTTGAGGTCCAACGCGAGAACGCAGAGCAGGCATGGCAACCGAATGGATTCCAGGTCGAATATTTTGATCAAGTCGTATTCAGCGGGTCACGTACCGGATCAGCAGCCGAAGTGAGACGTGAACTCGCTCACTATTTGCGGGAGAAGATTGTCGCTGTCGATCTCGTCTGCCAGTTGACCGACGGCCAGAAACAGAAACTCCAACTTGCGGGCCGAGGCGACATCGAACGGCTGCTGAATCGGGTCGCCGAACAGCGACGTCAATTGCAGCCCCACGACAACGACGAGAGGAGGGCCATCCCGCAGAATTTCCAACTGGAAGCGGAAGCGATGCGCGACGCCGTCCGCTCCGATCCATTCGACGACGGCTCGCTGTTCGCCAAGACCCGGACGCTGACTTTGACTGCCGCACAACGGGCCCGATTCCGGACATTTTCAGATTCCGATCGCCTGACCGGAATCGAACTCCATTCTCGACCGGATGGCGCAGACGCCAGCGCCGAAGAAATCAAAGAGATTCGGTTCCCGGCGACGGAGTTCGACGACATCGACATGGCGCGTCTGCAGGGTCTGCAGGCGCTGCAAAGTCTGATTCTGGATTCGACGCGGATTACGGACGCCGGTCTGGCTCATCTCAGCGGGCTCTCGAACCTGCAAGAGCTCGGGCTGGCACGAACCCAGATCAGCGGCGCCGGTTTGAGGAATTTCAGCGATCTGACGAGTCTGCGAATGCTCGATCTGAGGCGCACACAGGTTTCGAGTGAGGCCCTGGTGCACTTTCGAGGGCTGGTGAACTTGAAACGGCTGCATCTCGAGTTTACGCCCATCGGGGACGCCGGAGCCGTACATCTGGCTGCGCTTCCCGAATTGAGCGCCCTGCTGCTGGGACAAACGCAAATTGGCGATATCGGCGTGGCCAGATTGAACCAATTGCGGAATCTCAAAATCCTCGGACTGGATGGGACACGAATCACCGACACAGGCCTGGCCGCCATGAAGGAATTGCAGAACCTCAAAACGCTCGATCTCGACGGGACCCGGATCACTGACGCCGGCCTCGTACATCTGATCGGGATGAAGAATCTGGAGGTCCTTGATCTGAGAAATACTCGAGTCACGGACGCCGGGATGGTCCACCTCGGAAAAGTGGCAACCCTGCGGCACCTTTACCTGTTTGATACTGCGGTTACGGACTCCGGAACCGCAGCGCTGCAACGCGCACTGCCGGCGGTGAGAATCTTCCAATGAAATGGGGCGTGCCCGTTGATCGGGATGGAATTGCAATGGGGTACCCGCCGGAGTGGTCGCCGGTGGAGGCAGACCTGTCGCGACGCACTTCGGGATTCGGGCGAATCGAAATGGGAGTGAGGCGAAGGCCCGTCGATGAGCGGTGGTCCAGCCGGGTCCAGGCGCGCCGGGACAAGAACCTGCGCCATCCGCGTTCCCGACCTGGAAGGAATCAGTTCGACTGCCCGACTTCGAGAACGCAGTCTCAATTGGCCAATCGCATCCGCATGATGTCGAATCTTGTCCCGGCGCGCCGGAACCCCGCCGCCCTGCGGGACGGCCGGGCCACCCGAATACCTGGTTCTGGCCGAAATCCTGGATTCTATCTTGGCGACTATTCGATGAAGATGTTCTCGGTTTCGATGGGGTGCAGTCGCTGCGCGAGGGCCTCTTCCAGTCGGGCGATTTCGACCTGGAGGAAGACGAGCGGATTGGTTCGAACGGCCTCCCTCACGCGTGCGATCGCCGACCGGGACTCTTCGATTTGTTCGCCGTGAAGTGCGAGTTCGGCAGCGACGACCAGCGCATAGGCGTCGCCTGGCGCCAGCTCAGATGCTCTTTTGAGCAGCTCTCCGGCCCGCTCGGTCTCCCCTCGGTCGAGCGCCAGTGCAGCTGCGGCTGCAGGCACGCTTCCATTCTCAGGAGCGAGCGCCAGCGCCCGGTCACAGGCTGACTGGGCCTCGTCGAGGCGACCCAGGCGGCGCAGCGCACGCGCTTCGAGAAGTGGAACGGCCGGATCGCCCGGCAACCGGGGACCGACGCTCTTCGCGAGCTCGATCGCGCGGTCCGGCCGATTGGAATCGAGGAGCAATTCGCAGAGGAGCAGTACTGTTAAGGGAAAGCGGGGCTTGTCGTTCCAGAGTTGCTCGAGCGCGTCGATCGCCACATCGCGATCTCCACAGACGGCCTCGACGAGCGCCTGGTTGTAGCGCAGGAGGTGAGACCGGCGGACGACCTTGGGTGCCGCGCGGCACAGCTCGCGGGCCCGTCGAAAATCGTGGACCTGAATGGCAATCCTCACATCGCGCAGAAGTGTGCGCTTCTTGTTTGTCGCCGTGAACCACACCAGCGCACCGACCATGACGACATTCGTCACGACGGGTAAGAAGTAGACTGCCAGGGTGGGATGATTCGGTGTCCAGTCGCCGGCACTCATGAAGATGACGGCGGCGATCAACGCGCTCGCCAGAATCCCCAGAGAACTTCCGACTCCCAATCGCGACAACAGGCCCCAGTTTTGTCCCATGCGGCGCCGCGTGAGCGAGACGTGCTTCCGGATCGCCAGCCTGATCAGGGCGTGCGGCGTCAAAGCGATGATCCAGAGCGGGATCGCCAGCCAGCCAGTGGGACCAACGTGCATCACAAGTATCAGAGTCAGCGACAGAACGCCGATCCAGATCGCCAGCGCACCGACCGCAAATCGGTGAAACGCTCGAATCGTCGGCTCATCAAGGGTCGAGTCGGCCTGGTCGTCGGGCGGAGCGCGGCGGGCGAGGGCGGCCAGTCGCACGTCGCGGGCCGGATGCGTGGCGGTCGCGAACACCAGCCGCGACAGCCAGCCGGTATTACGAATCGGGTTGACAGCGTGGATTTTCGCGAGTGCCGAGATGGTTTCCCGAAAGCCGATCGCCCGGGCCGCCCGGTAGTCGCAGTCAAATTCGAACCGCCGGCTGACGAGCCGTCGCAGCCCGACCAGAAAAGCAATTCCGAAAGGAATCGCCAGCGACGCCGGCGCCAGCGTGGTCATCAAAGTAGCCACGGCGCCACCGACCGGGATGATCGACGCCAGCAGCCAGAGCGAGCCGTTGGCGATATGAGCGAGCTCGTGGGCCACGATGGCGTCGCGTTCGACTGGTGAAAGCCGCCGCAGGATCCCGTCGGTCACGACCAGTTGCGGCGCCTGGAGCGTTCCGGCAAAGGCAAACGCCTGCTGGGATCCGCTGGTGGAAGGCCACAACCGAACCAGCGGCGCAGCGACGCGCATTTTTTCCGCCAGTGCGGCGATGCGCGCCAGAAACTGTTCGTCGGTGACGCGCGGCAACTTGACCTTCGTTCCACGAAGCCGGACGGGAGGCCGGAAATAGGGAATGACGCAGAACAGATTGAGGAGCGTTGAGCCAAACGCGACTTCAGTCATGCCCACGGGGACAGTTCCCAGCGCCGAGTACGCGGTCAGCACAACGATCGGCAACGCCTCGACGATGGCCAGAAAGGCAGAGGCCAGAATTAACCGAGAGAGTGGCGCGCCGACTTCAACCTTCTGCGTCCAGCCCACCGCGAAATTGCAGATCAACAGAAATACGCAGGCTCCGACAAACACAGGCCAGCCCGCGCCAGGCGTCCAGAGGGGCAGCCGCGGGAAAACGAGATCGAGCGGATCGAGGGGAGCGTAGCGGGGGCCTGCCTCCAGACCCAGTGCTTGCCATTCGGCCTGGGCGCGGGTGATGTCTCCGAGCTGGCGGTAGCATTCGGCACGACCGTACCGGGCTCTGATATCGCCAGGTTTGTATTGCACCACCTCGTCAAAATCAGCGAGTGCCTCGCGTGGCGACATTCGCTGATAGACGTAGATCTGACCGCGCAGGGCATACCATTCGGCCAGCAATGCAGCGCGATCGGGATTCTCACGGTCGCGTTCGATCTCTCGCGACAAAGCTTCGACCGGATCGCTGACAAACGACGCCGACCGAATAACCGTCGCGAAGCGCTCGCTGTCCGCAGGCGACAGCCCTTCCTGGGCCGAGAGCGCGAGGCAGAGAGCAACCGCGAGGCTCATGTGAGTCCACCGTTACCAGCCCGAGAATCGTGAATTCGGAACTGGCAGTCAGTGTAACCTGCCGGCCGGCGGTCGCCGAGTGTAGAGCGAAGTTCATTTTCACGGTGGTTGAGGGCGATCCAAACCAGCGAGCCGGCGGATTTATTCCGCCGGAATCGGATCCACTGGCCGAGTCGATCGCGAATGACAATTTTGCCCCCGCAGGCGCTTGGCGACGCAGGGAGTCCAACGTGAGATTGTAGCAATCAGAGCGGGTCACCCGACACCGCGGGGATGAACCCCGCGGCTCGCTACTCTTGATGCGCGAATGCAACTTGTTCAGCGAGCCGGCGGATTTATTCCGCCGGGATCGAGGTCACCGGCCGAGTCGAGTGCGAATGACAAATTTGCCCGCGCAGGCGCTTCGCGACGCAGGGAATCCAACGTGGGATTGGAGCAATCAGAGCGGGTCACCCGACACCGCGGGGATGAACCCCGCGGCTCGCTACGTCGAAAGCGCGACTGCGACTTGCTTAGCGAGCCGGCGGATTTATTCCGCCGGGATCGGGGCCACTCGCCCATTCGGTCCCGTACGACAAATCGTCCCACACAGGCGCTTCGCGACGCTGGGAGTCCAAGCGGGAATGAATCGATCAGAGCAGATCACCCGGACCGCGGGGAAGGACCCCGCGGCTTGTTGGACGTGACCTATGCAGTGTGTTGCTGGCGGCGCAGATGATTCAGCACGTCGACGCGGGTAATCAGACCGTGGAAGCCGAGTTCGTCGGCGACGATCACGACCTGGCCGGCGTCGAAGATCGGCAGCAACTTGGAAATTTCGGCGTGTCGCGTGACGGTCTGAAGCCGCTTGGTCATCACGTCGCGCACCTGTTTGCCGAATGCCTGCGGATTGTCGCGGACGGCCAGGAGCAGATCCGATTCGTCGACGATTCCCACAATCTTTCCGGCGTCGATCACCGGCAGTTGCGAAACGTCGTAGAGGCGCATCCGCGAGTAGGCGAGGGTCAAAGTCTCGGCGGGAGAAAGACTCACGACTGCTCCCTCGGCATAGCGGCGGATGATCAGGTCGCGCAGGTCGCCGAAGGGAGTTCCCTTGCGGAAGCCCTGGTCGGCCATCCACGAGTCGTTGTACATCTTCGACAGGTACTTATTTCCCGAATCGCAGACGAACGTGACGACCCGCTTGGGATTGTGCTGGCTGCGGCAATAACGGATCGCGGCGGCCACCAGCGTTCCTGACGACGAACCGGCGAGAATTCCTTCTTTGCGCAGAAGGTCGCGGGCGGTCGTCAGGCTTTCATGGTCGGTGATCGTGAACGCGCTGCGGACGCGCGACAGGTCGAGGAGCGGCGGGAGAAAGTCTTCGCCGATCCCTTCGACCAGCCAGGAGCCGGCCGCGCCGATCTTACCAGTCGCAATGTAACCGGCCAGAACAGAGCCGGCCGGGTCGGCCAGCACCATCTCAACGTGGGGTGCGGCTTTCGAGAAAAAGCGGCTGAGGCCGGTGAGGGTCCCTCCCGAGCCGACGCCGCACACGACGGCGTCGAGATGGTTTTCCATCTGCTCCCAGATCTCGGGGCCGGTGGTCGTCTCGTGCGCCAGCGGATTGGCGGGATTGTTGAACTGGTTCACGTAGAACGCGCCTGGCGTTTCGCGGGCGATGCGCTGCGCCAGATCCTGGTAATATTCGGGATGGCCGACGCCGACGTCGCTGCGGGTGATGATGATCTCGGCCCCCAGGGCCTTGAGGTGCAGCACCTTTTCCTGGCTCATTTTGTCGGGAATGACGAGGATCAGCCGCAGCCCCTTGCGGGCGGCGATCAGCGCCAGTCCCAGTCCGGTGTTGCCGGCGGTGGCTTCGACGAGCGTGGAGCCCGGGGCGACTTTGCCCTCGGCGATCGCCGCTTCGATCATCGAGCGGCCGATGCGGTCCTTGATCGAGCCGCCCGGATTCTGGTTTTCGAGTTTGACGAACAGCCGGCAGGGACCAGTGTCGAACGAGCGCAATTCGACAAGAGGCGTGTTCCCGATCAATTCCAGAATGTTCGAATGATTCAACATGTCGGTTCCTGTTCGCAGAGATTCTGATGCGCTGTGTGCGGGCGACACCGCATTATGCCACCCGGGCGCGGGGCGCCGCGGGTTGACTGCCGGCACTCGTGCCCGGCGATACTTGCGACACCGATTCACTCAAGGCCCAGTCGAGATCGGCGACGAGGTCGGCGACGTCTTCGACCCCCACCGACAGGCGGACGAGCCCGTCGTCGATGCCGATGCGGGCCCGCGTCTCGGCCGGGATCGATGCGTGCGTCATCAGCCCGGGATGCTCGATCAAGCTCTCGACCCCTCCCAGGCTCTCGGCAAGTGAGAACAACCGGCAGCGTTCGAGAAACTTGCGTGCCTTCGGCAATCCGCCGACCAGCACGACCGAGACCATGCCGCCAAAGTCGCGCATTTGACGCTGCGCCAAGTCGTGCTGTGGATGGCTCGTGAGGCCCGGGTAGTAGACCGAGCGGACGTCGCTGCGGCATTCGAGCCAGGTGGCGATTTCAAGCGCGTTCTCGCAGTGCCGCTGCATGCGCAGGGCCAGCGTCTTGACGCCGCGCAGTGCCAGAAAGCTGTCGAACGGTCCGCTGATCGCGCCGACGGCATTCTGCAGGAACCCCAGCTTTTGCGCCAGTTCGGGGTTGTCGCCGACGACGGCGATGCCGCCGATCACGTCGGAATGGCCGTTGATGTATTTAGTGATCGAGTGGACGACGATGTCGGCCCCCAGCGTCAGGGGCTGCTGAATATAGGGCGTGGCGAACGTGTTGTCGGCGACACAGATCAGGCCTCGGCGGCGGGCAATGGCCGAGATGGCTTCGAGGTCGGCCAGTTTGAGTAGCGGGTTGCTGGGAGTTTCGATCCAGACCATGCGGGTCTTGAAACCGATCGCCGCTTCAAACGCCGCCGGATTGGTGGGATCGACGTACGTGAAGTCGAGTCCCGCGCTGTGACGGCGCACGCGCTCGAAGAGCCGGTACGTTCCGCCGTAGAGATCATTGCAGACGACGACGTGCGATCCATGTTCGAGCAGTTCGAGGACGGTCGAAATGGCCGCCAGTCCCGAGGCGAAGGCAAATCCGGCGGTTCCCTCCTCGAGGTCGGCGACGCAGCGTTCGAAGGCAAAGCGGGAGGGATTATGGGGTCGACCGTAGTCGAAACCCTTATGCACACCCGGCGATTCCTGAACGTATGTGCTGGTGGCGTAAATCGGGGTCATCACCGCCCCGGTCGTGGGGTCGGGGACCTGTCCGGCATGAATGGCCCGTGTTCCGAAGCCCTGACGCGGGCGGGAATTGCCATCCTGAGCACCGGCTCCGATCGGATCCGAGGCGGGGTCGAGTGGCGTAAGCATTTTATGGAATTGATCTTATGGCTGATGACTGAGTTGGCTCCGATGGCGAGGCGAATTCCTCTCCCGCGGCGCGAAACAACCACTATCAGTCAAATCGGAAGGTCTACCCATTCGGCATAACGCAAAAGAGCGGCGCAATTGGAATCGAGGGAACCAGGGGCGGTCGGCCGGAGGGCTGGAGTTCAGGCGTTTTGAGATTTCGGGGAGTTGCCTTCAATCGGCATGTCAGTGAAGATGAAACTGAAAGGAAGTCGGACGGTGGACTGATTTCAGGAAAGCGATGATGAATCATTCCCGAGTAGTCGCGGCGGCGATGGTCGTCTTCACGTTCAGCGCTGGAGTGATTGCCGCCCCGAAAGTGAAACTGACGCCACAGCTCGAAAAGGCACGGGAAGCTTACGAAGCGGCGGTGAGCAAAGAGGAAGAAACGCTGATCGCCCGATTCGACAAAGAGCTGGAGTTGATGCGGACTCGGCGGATGGATGCCGACGAGCAGCAGAAAATGCTCGATGTGCTCCGCTGGGAGAAGGCCGACTTTGAAGCGACGCGGGCACTCCCCTGGTCGGCCCCGATGCGAACGGCCATGATGACTTACGTTCGTGATACCAACTCGGCGCGGGGGACGCTGAAGAAAGCCTATGATCGCGCGATCGCCGAACGGTACAAGGCCAAAGACGATCGGGGCGCCGAGGAGTTGCTGGCAGATTTTGAGACGTTAGCGCCGGTGCGGCTGGTGGCCACCTGGGTGGGGCTGACGAAATCGGGTGAACCGGGGGTCGCCACCCGGAAGTTCTACTCGGACGGCACGTATAAGGTATTCAACAGCGGCGAGGAAGTGGATGACGGCGCCATCAGAACGTGGTCGCTGGAAAAAAACCAATTCACGATGACGAGCCGCCCCGCAGACCTGAGCAAACCACCGACATTCTTCTACCGTTGCACGACGGCCGCGGACGGGCAGACGTTCGTTTCAGTTTACATAAATACTGAAATCCGCTGGAAACTGGTGCGGGAATCGAAGGAGTAGAAGAGGGGCTGGGAGCGCGCTCATCGAGCGAGGCTCCGCAGTTCCATGCGAGATTTAATCCGACCCGCGAGGCAGCCGCGTACGTTCGAGGCGGTCGATCTGGACGACGACGCCATCCTGAACGGTGATCGTGACCTGGCCGAAACGCAGGCCTCGCAGCGATTCCTCAATCTGGCTCACCGCGCGCTGCAGTCGCTGTTCTTGCCGGCTTTCGGCGGCGCGATGGACTTCCGTTGCCCGCGTTTCCGACAGCAACTTGACGGGCACACGAGGAGTGCTGGCGTCCATGCGGGTCTCCTTGCTGAACGAACAGATCACGAACGGCTGGACTCGCTGCTCACTGCAGTACGAAAAAAAATTGGCGAGCGGGAAAAACCGACATCGCATTTTCCGACAAACGAAACCGCCTCCTTCGGCAGGTGGATTGCCTGGCGCGAACAGGGTTCGCAGCCAGGAGGCGATTTCGTTTCCATCGGTTTGAGACAGATGTCTCGTCAAAATGGCTTCTGTCGTCGGGTCGGCAGATTGAACATCTGAGATTTTGCAGTCTGACTTAGTACTCTCCGACGACTTCACCTCCTGCCGGCGTCGCGAGACTGAGGAACGTGTTGAAGTTGATGTTGGCGGCGATGAACCGCACCGATCCATCACCCAGTGTGAAATAAGCGCCTCCCGTATGGAACGCATAAGGCGCACTGGTGCCATTCACGCCGAAGGCATACGGCGCCACTGTGTACGGATATGTCGCACTGCCGTACGTCGGATCGTTGGGTCCAATATCTCGACCATTGGTCGCGTTGATCGCCGTCGTTCCCAGCAAGTCTGAGCCGTCAGCCTTGGCGCCGTAAATCATGATGTCGCTGGCTGGACGAGACCAGCCACCGGCGTTCAGGCGATCGCCCGGGAGCGTGCCGAATTGCGCGCCTTTCCGAAAGACTCCGGGACGGCCCGCGGATTCTGCAATGGCCAAAGTGTTCGACAATCCGTCGCGCACGTCGCGGAGCTTCTTCCCCTGCTTGGTGTGCAGGCCCGTGATCGGGTCGATCGTCGCATTCTTGGGGAACATTCCCGGCACATAAGTGACGGCCGGCGGTGAAAAGACCGTTGCCGGGTCGGTATACAAGCTGGGCTGCGTCAGCGATGTGAGGCCACTGGAATAAACCAGAGGGGAGATCCCGTAAATCGGCGAGTAGGCGCTGCTGGCGGCCGTATTCTGCGCCCACGCCGACGGAACGTCGGGGATGCCGTCCAACGAACCCGCCAGTGGATCCGACGGGCAATTAAAGACCGGGATAGGGCTCTGCGATAACGGGACGTTGGTGCCCGCGCTCCAGTTGATCGACTGATTGTACTGGTTGTAAATGTTCTCCTGATCCATGTACGGCAGAAGCGAGGTCAGTACCGAAAAACGCACCGTACCGGCGGTAGGCGGCCGCAGACTGGTAGGCAGGTAACTGTACGTGCCTTCGAAGTTATGAACTGCCAGGCCGATCTGCTTCAAGTTGTTCTGGCACTGGGATCGCCGGGCGGCTTCACGGGCCTGCTGGACAGCCGGTAACAGCAAGGCCACAAGTACGGAAATGATGGCAATCACCACCAGCAGTTCAATCAGCGTAAAGCCGCCGCGCAGCGTGTCCTGCGGCCGGCTCGTTGGCAGTCGCTTTCTCGACAAACGTGTCATTTTCTTCATCTTCATCTTCCTTTCCGATTTTCCAGGGCTTCTGTAAAAGAATTGGCAAGAGGCGTGGCTCGCAAGCTGCGATCGGTTTATGAATCCAATCGATCCGGCATCAGTGTCCGACGATGCGGGTCACATTGCCTCCCGACTTCGTGCGACACAAAATGATCGTTAGCTATTCGAGTTCCAGCGGCGGAAGCTCGTTTTCCTCCTCGGCAACGCTGATCTTGAGAGTGGTCGTCTCGGCTTTGGCGTATATGGGGGGCAAATCGTTTGGGCCGGCGTGCGGATTTTCGGCAGGACCCTGGACCGGGTAGTGCAAGACGAGCACTTTGTATTCTCCCGCCGGTGCACCGTCGGCGGCGGAATACGTTCCGACCTCAAATCCGCCGTCGTCGCCGGTGACTGCCGTCGGACGCACCGAATTCGGAAAGTCGGCGTCTTCGGAAATCAACGTGACGACCGCGCCGGACAATGGCTGGCCCCGGTAGGTCACGACCCCGGTGGCCGGATAGACCTTCTCCCAGGGCTCCTGGGGCTTACCGCAACCGGCGAGCGCTGTTGCTATGGCCGCCAGGAACCATGTCGTGCGGGCCGATCTGTACCTCGCGAAGTTCACATGCATGGTTTTGATTTCTCCTATTATTTCGTCGTCTGGGGTTGATAGATGGAATCGAAAATCGCCCCCTCAGCGAAGAACCTGGTCTGGGCGGCATCGAAGTCGGCAGCCACGGCGGTGATCGGAAACAATTCGATGCTGGCGAAGACGTTGCTGTGCTTTGCCAGGATCTCGGCGTTGATCGGCCGGTAGAAATTGGCGGCGATCGTTTGCTGGGCTTCGTCGGTGTACAGGAAATTCAGATACGCTTCCGCCGCCTGGCGGGTCCCTTTGCGATCGACGTTGCTGTCGACGACGGCGACGTGCGGCTCGGCCCGGATGCTGACCGGCGGATAAATCAGTTCGAGTTCCCCCTGCGACTCGCGAACCTCGAGGTGGGCTTCGTTTTCCCAGGTGAGGTGCACGTCCCCGAGTCCCTTCTGGGCGAAAGTTGTCGTGGCGCCGCGGGCGCCGGTCTCGAGGACCGGGGTGTGCCGGTACAGTTCCGTGATGAACTTGCGGGCCGCCTCCTCAGAACCTCCACGTTGCAGCACGCTTCCCCAGCCGGCAAGGAAACTCAGCTTCCCGTTCCCCGAAGTCTTGGGATTGGGGGTGATGATCTCGATGCCCGGCTTGACGAGGTCGGGCCAGTCCTTGATCCCCTTGGGATTCCCCTTACGGACGACGAACACGATCGTCGAGAAGTAGGGGAGCGATTTGTTCGGAAACTTTTCGTCCCAGTTCTCCTTGATCAGCCCTTTCTTCCGCAGCACGTCGGTATCCGACCAGAGGGCGAGCGTGACGACGTCAGCGTCGAGTCCGTCGAGGACGGCGCGGGCCTGGGTCGTCGACCCGCCGTGCGATTGCTTGATCGTCAGCTTCCGGCCGCTCTCCTGCTCGAACTTTGGAATGAATTGCTCATTGATTGCCCGCCACAGCTCGCGCGTCGGATCATACGACACGTTGAGCAACTCGATGGGCGTTCCGGCGGACTGCGACCCGGTCGCCGTATTCGGTGTTGCCGAGCCGGCATTCTCAACGCAACCGCTCGCACTTAATGCAACCAGGGACACCAGGAGAGCGGCAGTCAGGATTTCACGTTTCTGAGACATTGCGATCACTTTCTTTTGGCTCGTGAAGTTCGATCAAGCCGGAGCACGTTTGGGTGAATCGCTTGTTGGACGACAATGGGTCCGCGGTCCAACCAGCAAAATACATTACTATGTTTATCGTGTTAATATATATCTCAACGTCGGTCAAAAAAGTCAACTACAAATATTACTAACATTATAAAAATGATGTCAGTATTGGAAATAGGTGATTTTTTGAATGCAATTCACTGGAAATTAGCCATCGGCGGACCAGTTTGCACGCGATTGGAAGACGGGCCGAACGGCACGCCCCCCTCCCGTGGCAATACGGCGATCCGATGCCGAAGCCAGAACCTGTCTGGATGTTCACTGTCAAAGTGCTGATTCAGGCTTTGGGGAAGCCCGGAATTTGGCGGTGAACGCCGCGATCAAAGGGCGGCATCCTCAGAACGGTCACTGGACCATCGGCCAATGGTTCGCGCGGCGACCCCGCAGCAGAAACTCGGTTGCTGGCCGATTGGCCAGGCGGGGCAAAGAAAAACGCCGCGGGCTTCCGCCGAGTACAGTTGGGCCGAACTGCCTGCAGCGCGAAAGCCCGCGGAGTTACCACTCAAGCGGCTTTGCTATTTCAATAAGGGGGCCGGTTCAGGCCGCATTTTCGCCTTGGTGCTCTTCATTGCTGGACGATTTCCTGCCCGGCCCCCGTCGTGTGCCTGACAGCAGAAACCAGTCGATGGGGAGGCAATTGGCACGTGACGTGCCGGTCTACAAAGATTCTGCGGGCTCGAGATTCCAATGACCTCGACCTGTTCCGAACCGGGCACAGTCAGCAGCTACGTAAGTCTTTTGAAAAGTGCCGATTCGGAATGATTTGCACCTGAAGGATACAGCGCCAACTTCCCTGTGGAAATCTTTGATTGCATTGCCACGAGCCACGAAAGAGAATGGCAATGTCATGTGATTGAATAGAAGGTAGCCAGTTCTGTGGCCAGATATTTGCCAAATTGAGTGTGGTGCGCGGCCGAGCGATTTTCCTTTCGCGGAATCCAACTGATGCCTGATCGATTTCTGATCAAACTTGCCGCGCCGATGACCGCGCTGAGCCTGCTGCTTCTGGGGGTCGGTGCGGGAGCCGCCTGGACTGTGCATCGCCAGCAGGTCGTGACGTCGAATCTGATTGCCCGCGAAGTCGAGGGGATGCTGGCGGCTCACGATTTCTACATCGGGATGCGCGACGTGCGGCATACGATCAAATACGGGAAGAGTCGCGATGAACAATACCAGCAGGCGATTACCAGACTGCGGCAGACGACCGGCGAGCGCCTCAAGGCTGCGGAATCGCTGGCTCGGACCGACCACCAGAAGTCGCTGATCGCCACGATCGACACCGTTTACCGTGGCTTCTGGGAGGAATTTGACCGGATCAATCGATCTGACTTTGCAGGAGACCGCGAAGCGGCTCTGCTCAAGCTGGCGACGCAGCAGGCGACGTCTGAAATTCGTGAGTCGGGGGAGCAATACATCGATGCCAATCGCGAGTTCGTCGAGCGGACGAATGCGGCGAGCCAGGTGACGAGCATGCAACTCGGCTGGAGCTTTCTGCTCCTGGGATTGTGTGGCGGGGCCGGGGGGCTGATCGGTGGTGTGGCGATCACGCGGGCCATCAGCCGCTCGATCGTGCAACTTGAGGTTTCTGTTCGCAGCGCCGAGGGAAAGTTGCACCCGGTCGGCGGTCCGGTCCGGATTTCTCGATACAGCGGCTTTCGCGAACTGGAAACGAGCCTGGAGTGGATCGAATCCCAGATTTCCGACCTGGTTGAGCGCCTGCAGCGCAGCGAAACCGAAGTCCTGCGAAATGAACAGCTCGCGGCCGTCGGCCAGCTGGCGGCCGGCATCGCTCACGAGTTCCGCAATCCGCTGATGCCGATCAAGATGCTGGTGCAGGCGGCGCTCGAGCGGGGCGACGCCCGGGGACTGGCAGGACGACAACTGGAGGTCGTTGAAGAAGAGATCGAACGCCTGGAGCGGTCGATCGACGTCTTCCTGGAGTTTGCCAGGCCGGTTTCTCCCGAGAAAGTGGAATTCGACGTCGTGGGCGTCATTGAGCAGGCGCTGGAACTTGTGGCCGCCCGGGCAGCCAAGCAGGCGGTCGGATTTCGCCGGCGGTTTCCCGAGGCGCCCGTGCCGGTCGTTGCCGACGTGGGCCAGGTTCGCCAGGTCCTGCTGAACCTGCTCTTGAATGCACTCGATGCCATGCCCGAAGGGGGCGAGGCGTCGGTCGCGGTTCGGCGGCTGGCTTCCGACGAGGCGCCCGTTTCGTTCCCGTTCGTGCCGTGGTGTGAAATCCGCATCGGCGATTCCGGGCCCGGACTCTCGGAAAAAGTCCTGGCCAATGCGTTCGAGCCGTTCGTAACCACCAAGGAAACCGGTACCGGCCTGGGCCTGTCGATCTGCCGGCGGATCATTTCGGCACACGGAGGCGAGATCTCGGCGCGGAACCTGCCGCACGGGGGAGCCGAGTTCCGTGTGCGGCTGCCGTGCATCAGCGTCGCCGCCGTTCCCGAGCCTGCCTCCGATTCGTTGATCACGATCGCCTGACCTCCCGACCCCAACCCCGCGCTCGATTTTCCCTCCTTCAGGATGTTCGGTCATGGCCAAGTTGCTGGTCGTCGATGACGAGCCGAATATCGTGTTTTCGATCAGCGAGTGTCTGGGGTCGCCTGCGCTCAAGGTGCTGACGGCAGCGACGGGCAAGGGGGCGCTCGACAAAGTGCGCGACGAGCGTCCCGACGCCGTGATCCTCGATGTGTGTCTCCCCGACATTTCGGGGCTGGAAACGTACGACCGCATCCGGGCGCTCGACCCGCGACTGCCGGTGATCATTATGACGGCGTTCGCCCAGCCCGAGACGGCGATCGAAGCCATGCAGCGTGGCGCCTACGAATACCTGCTGAAACCGGTGGACTTCGCGCGGCTGCGAGAGGTGGTCGAAAAGGCGCTGGTCGTCAGCCGGCTCAACCGCGTGCCGGCCGTTGTCGACGACGCCGCCGCGACGAGCCCGCCGGCCGCCGATCGCATCGTCGGTCACTCGGCCGTCATGCAGGACATCTACAAAACGATCGGCCGGGTCGCCGCGCAGGACGCGACGGTGCTGATCCTGGGGGAAAGCGGCACCGGCAAAGAGCTCGTGGCGCGGGCGCTGTACCATTACAGCAAGCGCAACGAGCGCCCCTTTCTGGCGATCAATTGCGCCGCACTTCCGGAAGCGCTGCTGGAAAGTGAACTGTTTGGTCATGAACGGGGCGCCTTCACCGGCGCCGACCAGCGGCGGATCGGCAAGTTCGAGCAGGTCAATGGGGGCACGATCTTTCTCGACGAAATCGGCGACATGACCCCGGCGACGCAGGCCAAAGCGCTGCGGCTGCTGCAACAGCAGCAATTTGAGCGCGTCGGCGGGAACGTCACGATCTCGACCGACGTGCGGATCATCGCCGCCACCAATCAGGATTTGCCGGCGCTGGTCGACCAGGGAAAATTCCGGGCCGATCTTTATTACCGCCTCAGCGGCTTTAGCGTACAGTTACCGCCGCTTCGCGATCGGCGCGAAGACATTCCCGTGCTGACCGATCACTTCATCGAACTCTATAACCGCGAACTGGGCAAGGCGATTCGCACCGTGACGCCGCAGGTGCAGCAGGCCCTCCAGCGCCATGCCTGGCCCGGAAACATCCGCGAGTTCCAGAGCGCGATCCAATACGCGCTCGTGCATACTTCGGGCGAAGTGTTGACGCTCGAATCGTTGCCGCGCTCGTGCCTTCTCGAGCCGGCTGTCCAGACGGGACCGGTGGGTTCGGTGGAGGACGTGGCCCGGCTCGTGGGCCAGTTGCTGGCTGCGGGCGAATCCGACATCTACCACCAGGTGTCCGAGGTGGTCGATCGCGTCGTGATCGAAGAAGTGCTGCGGCACGTCCACGGACATCAGCAGCAGGCGGCCGAATTGCTGGGAATCTCGCGGATGACGCTGCGCTCGAAGCTGCGGGCACTGGGCCTCACTGCCGAGCGCGCCGCCGGCGGATCAGCCTCAAACTGAAAATCGGAGCGATCTGGCGCGCTGCGTCGATCGGGTCCCCGCATTTTCTAGAAGCGCAGCTCAAGCGCAAGATTCAGCCCCTGGAGCCACAGATCGGTGTCGTGCACGATCAGGGCCGGCCGGGCGGGTCCAACCAGCCCTCCCCCCGCAATCCCGCCGATGGCCGGCGCCTGCGTGGGATTAATGACCCGGTCGATCTGATCGCCTGGCCGCGCGACCGAACTCACATACAGGAACGAATACCCGACGATCACGCTGGCCCACGGGCTCAACTTGACTCCGAAATTCAGATTTACCTCGGGGATCACGGCAAACTGGTTGATGGTCTGCGATCCGATGTTCGACGGCTGCGAGAAGTACGCACCCGGAAATGCAATCACGGTGCCGTCGCTGGAAAAGGAGTTGGTCAGCGTCGCTCCGTTGACGATCACCCGTTCGTGCATGCTCCCGAAAGCGATCTTGCCGGTCATGTTCAGAATGATCTGGTTGTTCTCGAAACTCGCACGCGCCCCGATCTGACCGCCGTAAAAGTTGTTCCGTGTGTCGAATTCGTCGATCGTCCGGAACACGTCCGCGACATTTGGAGGGACGTTCGGGCTGTTGGTCGTGAACGCCAGATTCTCCTGGGCGTTGAAGTAGCGAAATCCGCCGAGGAGGGCGATCTGCAGACCGTTGGCAGTCGGCACGGTGTGAAAGAGATTGACCTCGGCCCCCTGAAACATCGAGTCGAGAGAGAGAACACCATGACCGGAGAAAGCTCCGGGAAGCGAAAGGAACGTAGCGCTCTCGCCCGGTCGAGTTGGATCAAAGAACGGGATCGCCAGCGTCGCCGATCCGGGAAAACCATCCGAGAATACCGACAGCGACGTTGATCGGCTCCCGAGGAGGAAGTAGTTGCCCTCCAAGGCCCAGAGTTGTTCGTTGTCGAGGGCAAACCCGAGCGTGAACCGTGTGCCGCTCCGCCCCGGCATGCTGATGTCCTGATTGCCGAGAATCACCGTGGTTCCCGGCTGCCCGAGGGCTCCGGGCAAAGGGTCGTGGAGACTTCCCGACGTGACGATGGGAACTGGCAGAGGGCTGTCCTTGACCCACCAGTAGAGCAACTCGGCTCCCCCCCAGACACGCGGCCCGACCCAGGTATTTTCGGCAATCAGCGGTGGCTCGGTGGCGGGGCCATTGGGAATGAACGCGGGTGGTGGTGGATTCCTGTCGTACTCTCCGGGAATGTATCCGCGGTTGTATTGGCCAGGAACGTATCCTCTGTCATTCTGGCCGGGAACATATCCCTGGACCGGCCAGATGTCGTTCGTCGTGACGGTTTCAGGTTCGACAGCGGCGTTTTGGACGGCTCCCCATTCCTGGGCGGAACCGCGCGCGACTTCGCACAGCAGAATCCCAAAACAAAGGGAGCAGGGAATCCAATGACGGAACGATCGCATCGGGGTTCTCTGGAAGGGAAGGGGCGATCCGAGCGTGTGTGAATTGATCGGCGAGAGGGGAGTAGGTATCGCCGATTTTCCAACTTGCGCGAAGGCCAATTTGAGTGTTTCAGCGCAGTGTGACGGAGTCGCCGAACCGCTTGTCTGCCATCATGTTGCGGCGGCGGGAGTTTGCGAGTGAGCGGCTGCCGACTCGCCTTCGAGAGCGGGATCGGTCTCGGGACCGCTCCACCACAGCCGCAGACGATCCAGAAACAGGTAGACCACCGGCGTCGTGTACAGCGTCAGCATCTGGCTGAAAATCAATCCGCCGACGATGGCGATGCCCAGCGGACGACGGAGTTCGGCTCCCTCGCCCCGGCCGAGGGCCAGCGGCAAGCCTCCCAGGAGCGCCGCGAGAGTCGTCATCGTGATCGGACGAAAACGCAGCAGGCAGGCCTGGAAAATCGACTCTTCGGGAGGCTTCCCCTGTTTCCGCTCGGCCTCGAGGGCGAAGTCGATCATCATGATGGCGTTCTTCTTCACGATTCCGATCAACAGCAGAATGCCGATCAGCGCCATCACGTTGAGTTCCGTCTTGCAGATGATCAGCGCCAGCAAAGCGCCGACGCCCGCCGACGGCAGCGTCGAAAGAATCGTCAGCGGGTGAATGTAACTTTCGTAGAGAATCCCGAGCACGATATAGACGGTGACGAGCGCCGCCAGAATCAGGATCGGCTGGTTCGCGAGCGAATCGCGAAACGCCTGGGCCGTCCCCTGAAACCGCCCCTGGATGCTTTCGGGCATGCCCAGCGACGCGGCCGCCTGTTCAATCTCGGGCACGACTTCACCCAGCGAGGTTCCCGGGACCAGGTTGAATGAGATCGTGGTCGAGGGGAACTGCCCCGAATGGTTGACCGTCAGGGCCGTGCTGTTCAATTCCTGGCGGTAGAACTCTCTGACCGGAATCTGCGTGCCGTTCGGCCCGCGGATGTAGACGTAGCGCAGTGAATCGGGATTCTGCCAGAACCGGGGTTCGAGCTCCATCACGACGTGGTACTGGTTCAGGGGCTTGTAAATCGTGGACACCTGCCGCTGGCCGAAGGCGTCGTACAGCGTGTCGTCGATCGTCTGCAGAGTGATCCCCAGGCGCGCGGCGGTCGTGCGGTCGATATTGAGGCGGGTCTGCAATCCCTTGTTCTGCTGGTCGGTGTTCACATCGGCGATGCCCGGGATCTTGCGGACTTCGCGGAGCAGTTTCGGGGCCCACTGATTCAGCTCGTCGAGATTGTCCCCCTTCAGGGTGTATTGATACTGCGCGCTCGAACCGCGGCCGCCGACGCGCAGATCCTGAACGGCCTGCAGATAGAGGTTGGCACCCGGCAGGTGGGCGGTTTTGGCGCGAATGCGCGCGATCACTTCGTCGGCGCTGAGCTGCCGCTCCCTCAGGGGCTTGAGCGACACGAACATGCGGGCGGCGTTGGCCGAGCCGCTCTGTCCGCCGGTAAATGCCAGCACGCCCGAGACGGCCGGGTCTTCACCGACGACGGCGGCGAACTGCTGAAGCAATTTCGACATGGCCTGAAACGAAGTGTCCTGATCGGCCAGCAGATTGCCGCTCAAGCGCCCCGTATCCTGCTGCGGGAAGAACCCTTTGGGAACGATGACGTACAGGTAAATCGTAAATCCGATCGTCGCCAGGGTCACGATCAGTGCGCTGACCTCGTGCCGCAGCACCCAGGCCAGGGTCGTTTCGTACCAGCCCAGAATCCAGTCGAAGACGCGCTCGCTGGCCTGATATAACCGTCCGCGGCGCTGCTCGTCCTTGGATTTGAGCAGCAGCGCACACATCATCGGCGTCGTCGTCAGCGAGACGACCAGCGATACGCCGATGGCGACCGACAGGGTCACTGCAAATTCGCGAAACAGCCGGCCGACAACGCCGCTCATGAGCAGGATGGGAATGAACACGGCCACCAGCGAGACGCTGATCGACAGCACGGTGAAGCCGATTTCCCGGGCCCCCAGCAGGGCCGCTGCCAGCGGGGGAATGCCCTCTTCGAGATGGCGCGTGATGTTTTCGATCACGACGATCGCGTCGTCCACGACGAATCCTGTGGCGATTGTCAGCGCCATCAGCGACAGATTGTCGAGGCTGTAACCGGCCAGATACATGACTCCGAACGTGCCCACCAGCGAGACCGGGACGGCGACGCTGGGAATGAGCGTCGAGCGGAAGTCGCGCAAAAACAGAAACACGACCAGGATCACCAGCGCGATCGAGATCATGAGCGTGAATTCCACGTCATGCAGCGAAGCGCGGATCGTAGCCGTGCGGTCCATTGCCACTTTGAGGTCGATATTCGCCGGAATCTGGGCATCGAGCTGAGGCAGGAGCGCGCGGATCCGATCGACCGTGTCGATGATGTTTGCCCCCGGCTGCCGGAAGATGATGACGCTGATCGATGGCCTGCCGTCCGACATCCCGAACGCTCGGACATCTTCCACCGAATCGGTGATCGAGGCCACGTCTTTGATGCGGACCGGCGCGCCGTTGCGATAGGCGATCAGCAGCGATTCGTACTCCGAGGCTTTCAGCAACTGATCGGTGGCGGTGATCGTCCAGGTGCGATGTTCACCGGTGATCTGTCCCTTGGGTCGATTGGCGTTGGCGCTCGCCAGGACGGCGCGCACGTCTTCCAGCCCGATTCCCAGATGGTGCAGGATCGTGGGGTTCACGTCGATGCGCACGGCAGGCGGAGAGCCCCCTCCGACCTGGACTTGCCCGACGCCGGGCACCTGCGACAACTTCTGCTGCAGAATCGTCGAGGCCGCATCGTACATCTGCGGTTTGGTGTAAGTATCCGACGTCAGCGCCAGCATCATGATCGGCGCGTCGGCCGGATTGACTTTTTTATACGACGGATTGTTGGGGAGATTGGCGGGCAACTGCCCCCGTGCGGCGTTGATCGCCGCCTGGACGTCGCGCGCCGCCGCGTTGATGTCGCGATCGAGATCGAACTGCATCGTGATCGACGTCTGCCCCAGCGAACTGGCCGAGGTCATCTCGGTGATGCCGGCGATCCGGCCGAACTGCCGTTCGAGGGGCGTGGCCACGGCCGAGGCCATCGTCTCGGGGCTGGCCCCCGGCAGCGCGGCGCTGACCTGGATCGTCGGGAAGTCGATCTGGGGCAGGGGGGACACAGGCAAGAGGCCGAATCCGAGCGCACCGGCGAGGGTAATCGCCACCGTCAAGAGCGTCGTTCCCACCGGCCGGTGAATGAAGGGAGAGGAGAGGCTCATCCGTCCACCTCCGGTCCACTCGAGTGCCCACTCGCAGCTAGGATCGGAATTTCCTTCGATTCTGTCGACGAGATTTCCGCGGTTTCACCGGCAGGGTCGCCGTTCGTTACGCCGAAACCCAATCGCGTGGAGAGACGGTCGAACCACAGGTAGATCACGGGGGTCGTGTACAACGTCAGCAACTGGCTGAAGAGCAGCCCCCCGATAATCGTGATCCCCAGCGGGCGCCGCAGTTCCGATCCGACTCCGTTCCCCATCGCCAGGGGAACGGCACCCAGCAGCGCCGCCATCGTCGTCATCATGATCGGGCGAAACCGCAGGAGGCAGGCTTCGTAGATCGCGTCGTACGGCGACTTGCCGTCAACGCGCTGCGCCACCAGCGCGAAGTCGATCATCATGATCGCGTTCTTTTTGACGATGCCGATCAAAAGGATGATGCCGATCAGCGCAATCACGCTCAGGTCATGCTGGCACAAGAGCAGCGCCACCAGCGCCCCCACTCCGGCCGAGGGGAGCGTTGAGAGGATCGTGATCGGGTGAATGTAGCTTTCATAGAGCACCCCCAGCACGATGTAGACGGTCACGAGCGCGGCCAGGATCAATAGCGGCGTATTCCTGAGCGAAGCCTGAAACGCTTCGGCCGTTCCCTGAAAACCGCCGACAATGCTCCGGGGCAAGTCCAGAGCGCCGTTGGCCTTCCCAATCGCTTCCACCGCTTCCCCCAGGGAAACGCCCGGCGCCAGGTTGAAGGAAACCGTCACCACCGGAAACTGCCCCTGGTGGTTGATCGCCAGGGGAGTCGTCGATTCTTCGATCCGGGTGAATGTGCTGAGGGGCGTGATTCCGGCGGCCGGCAGCTTGATGTAGATCGACGACAGGTCGCGGGGCTCGTCGCGGAGATCCGGTTTGACCTCGAGCACCAGCCGATACTGGTTGAGCTGCGTGAACATGATCGATATCTGCCGCTGCCCGAACGCGTCGTACAGGGCGTCGTCGATCATCTGCGGCGTGACTCCCAGGCGGGATGCCGTGTCGCGGTCGATGACGACGCGCGCCTGCAATCCCGAGTTCTGCTGGTCGCTGGCAACGTCGCGCAGTTCGGGCAGGTCCTGCAACGCCTTGAGGAACCTGGGCGACCATTCACCCAGTTCCTTCGCGTCGGGATCTTCCAGGCTGTACTGGTACTGCGTCCGGCTGACGCGCGTCTCGACGGTCAGGTCCTGGACCGGCTGCATGAACAGCGTGATCCCCTCGATCCCGGCCAGGTGCGGCTGCAGCCGACGAATGACGTCAGAAGCGCTGAGCTGGCGCTCGTCGTGCGGCTTGAGGTTGATCAGAATGCGGCCGCTGTTGATGGTGGTGTTGGTCCCGTCGATGCCGATGAAGCTCGACAGGCTCTCGACCGCCGGGTCGGTGAGAATGGCGCGATTCAGCGCCAATTGGCGCTCGGCCATGACGTCGAAGGAAACATCCTGCGGCGCCTCGGAAATTCCCAGGATCACACCCGTGTCCTGGACGGGAAAGAACCCCTTGGGAACGACGAAATACAGATGGATCGTCGCCGCCAGCGTGGCGACCGCCACAACCATCGTCAGCACCTGATGGCGCAGAACCCAGACCAGGGTCTTGTCGTACAGCCAGATCACGGCGTTAAAGGCCGCTTCCGACCCGCGGTACATCAGGCCGTGGTCCTGGGGGCGGGTGTGTTTGAGCAGCTTGGCACACATCATCGGCGTCAGCGTCAGCGAGACGATCGCCGAAACGAGGATGGTGACGCTCAAGGTGACGGCGAATTCGCGAAACAACCGGCCGACGATGTCTCCCATGAACAAGAGGGGAATCAGCACCGCGATCAGCGACACGCTGAGGGAAACGATTGTAAAGCCGATCTGCTCCGAGCCCTTGAGCGCCGCGGCGAGGGGGCGTTCCCCTTCTTCGATGTAGCGCATGATGTTTTCGATCATCACGATGGCATCGTCGACGACGAACCCGGTCGAAATGGTGAGCGCCATCAGCGTCAGGTTGTTGAGGCTGTATCCCAGCATGTACATCACGCCGAACGTACCGACCAGCGAGAGGGGAACTGCGACGCTGGGGATGATGGTTGCCGGGATGTTGCGCAGAAAAAGAAAGATCACCAGCACCACCAGGGCGACGGTCAGCATCAGTTCCCATTGCACGTCTTCGACCGATGCGCGAATCGTGATCGTGCGGTCGGTGAGGATCGCGAGGTCGATCGCGGCCGGCAGCGATTCCTGCAGTTGCGGGAGCAGCGCCTTAATCCGGTCCACCACCTCGATGATGTTGGCCCCCGGCTGCCTTTGAATGTTGAGAATGACGGCGGGGGTCTCGTTCATCCACGCCGCCTGGCGCACGTTTTCGACACTGTCGACGACGTCGGCGACTTCCACGAGCTTGACCGGGGCGCCGTTGCGGTAGGCGACGATCAACTGTCGGTACTGGTCGCTCGTAAAAAGCTGGTCATTAGCGCCGATCGTGAAGGCCTGGCGGGCCCCGTCGAAGCTCCCCTTGGCCTGGTTGACGTTGGCCTGAGCCAGGGCCAGCCGCAAGTCCTCCATATTCAGGCCGATCGCCGACAGCGCCGTGGGATTGGCCTCGATGCGAATCGCCGGTTTCTGACCGCCGCTGACGCTGACCATTCCCACGCCGCCCAGTTGCGAGATCTTCTGTGCCAGGCGCGTATCGGCCAGATCCTCGACCTTGGAGAGTGGAAAGGTTTTGGACGACAGGGCCAGGGCGAGAATCGGCGCATCGGCCGGGTTGGTCTTGGTGTAGATCGGCGGATTGGGAAGATCTTTGGGCAGAAACGTCGAGGCCACATTGATCGCCGCCTGCACCTGCTGGGCCGCGACGTCGATATCGAGTTCGAGCGCGAATCTGAGGGTGATGACCGAACAGCCTTCGGAACTGCTGGAGGTCATCTGCGTGAGTCCAGGCACCTGGCCGAACTGCCGCTCGAGCGGCGCCGTCACCGACGAAGTCATCACGTCGGGACCGGCCCCGGGGTAGAACGTGAGGACCTGAATCGTGGGGTAGTCGACCTGCGGCAGCGCCGAAACGGGGAGCTGTTTGTAGGCCACTGCGCCCGACAGCAGAATTGCGACCATCAGCAGCACGGTGGCGACCGGCCGCAGGATGAACAGCCGGGACGGATTCATCGCGCGCCCTTGTTGGCGTCCTCTCGTGCAGCGGATTTGCCCGCTTTGGCCCGACCAGACTCTGATTCCGACTCTTTCTCGCCGGTCGTCACTTTGCTGCCGGGCTGGAGCTTTTCGATCCCGTCGGTGACGACCACTTCACCCGCAGTCAGCCCCGAGTCGATGGCCGTTTCGGCCCCTTCGGTCTCTCCGATGACGACGTTGCGCAGTTCGACCTTCTCCTCGGCATTCACGACGTAGACGAATGTCGAATTCGGCCCGCGCTGGACGGCCGAAGAGGGGGCGACAATTGCACCGCGCTTGGTATCGACGAGCAATCGCGCGTTGACGAACTGGTTGGGAAACAGCGTTCCATCTTCATTCTCGAAAATCGCCTTGAGACGCAGCGTGCCGGTCGTCGCGTCGACCTGGTTGTCGATGGCCAGCAGTTTGCCGGTGGCGAGTTTGATTTTGAAATCGCGATCGTAGGCGTCGACTGTCAGCGTTTCGGTTTCGCGGCTTTGCTTCTGCACGCGCGGGATGTCGTCCTGCGGGATCGGGAAGACGAGCGCGATCGGCTGCAGTTGCGTGATCACGGCCATCCCGGCGGCATCGCTGGCGTGCACGATGTTTCCCTGGTCAACCAGGCGCAGTCCGATCCGGCCGCTGATGGGGGAGACGATCCGGCAATAGTCGAGTTGCAGTCTGGCATTGGAGACCAGTGCCTGATCGGTCTGAATGGTCCCTTCGAGTTGCTCGACCTGTGCCGCCTGTTCGTCGAGCTGCTGCTGGGCGATCGACTTCGTCTTCAGCAGATCGGCGCCGCGGGCCAGCGTGAGCTTGGCCAGCTTCAGTGTGGCTTCGTCCCGGGCCAGTTGTCCCTCGGCCTGCTCGAGCTGGGCCTGGTAGGGGCGAGGGTCGATCTCCGCCAGCAGCTCATTCGCGCGGACCGTCTGCCCTTCGGTAAACGCCACCTTGACGAGCTCGCCATCGACGCGGCTGCGCAGCGTCACCGTTTTGAAGGCGGTGACGGTTCCCAGGCCGTTGATATACAGGTTCATGTCGCGCTGTTGCACGACTGCGGTGCGCACCGGAACGACGCGCTGACCGGTTTTTGTTGCCGCCGCCGTTGCTTTCCCAAAGGGGATGAACGGCAACCACAGCGCCCGGTAATACCAGCCGGCGACGGAAGCGACGGCAACGACCAGCCAGACCGCGACTTCCCCGACTCGGGAAGCCACGGAAACAGGCGCTCGCGCGCCCGAAATCCCCACGGCCGACTTTTCGAGGGGACGCGGCGTCGGTGACGACCCGTTGGCGTCAGCCTGTGGAGTGGGGTCGTTGGTCGCTGTGCGTTCCGCCGGTTTGGTCATCATCGGTGCTGAATTTCATTCGATTGAACCTACGGCATCCGGCCAGCAGTGGGCGACTGAAGAAGACCCCGCTCTCCGTAACTAAAGCCGCCTCACCGGGGGCTTACTTCAATTATGCCCGGTCTTTGACCCTCTGGCCAGTGCTTGAATCTATCCAGCACTGGCAAACTTCTGGCCAAATTGACCTGTCAGCCGGCAATTATCCGACCGACCGGGCAACATCTAACGCTTGTTATACCGGGAAGCAACTGCCGCGCCGATTTCGGGGATAACGTCGGCATTAACTGAGAGGCTGCGACGTCCCGTCCGAACCGATCGACCAGGGGACCCAGGCCAGAGCCACCTGCGTCACGCCGATGTCGGACTTCTTCGGCTTGATCTCGATCTGCTCAAGTTCAAGTTTCTCGGGACTGACCGACTCCTGAAGTTCTTCGGCCTCACCCTTCGCCTGAGTGTCGAGGGCGTCCAATTGCTGTTGCAGCGCCTGGACCGATTCTTCAGCCAGCGCGACGTCCTGTTTCTCGCGGCCGATCCGCCCGGCAGCCCGCATCGCGGTGGCGGCCCGATTGACATTGGCGGCGCTGGCCAGCTTTCGACCGGTGAGCGCTCCCAGGATCGACGATCCAAACGAGAGCGCCGCCTGCATCACCTTTTCGGTCGATTGCGATTGCTCCTTCTCGACCTTCTGTTGAGCCTTGCGGATCCGTTCCTGGATGGCCAGCAGCTTGGGGGCGTACTTGGCGCGCAGCTTCTCAACGGCACTGTCGCGCGACTCGCGGGCTGCCTGTGAGAGCCGCAGTCGAAAGTCAGCCTCAGCTTCCCCCGGCCTTGAGTTCAACTTGAACTCCGCCGACTTCCACATCGTGAGCGCATGATTCTGGTAGAGATGGTCCTTGAGCGACGTCGCCAGCGATGCGAACTTCTTGGGGCGGGTCAGTTCCCCCGGGAGGGGTGCATAACTGCACGCCTCGGCGGGGACCGACTTTTCGAGTTCCGGGCCGTCCTCCACGAATGATTCGGAATCCTCCCAGAGCGTGGGGGGCAGTGATTCGCCGAGCGGGACGACCAGTGTCAGCGATTCCCACACATCGACGTTCGATTTGGCCTGTGTAAAATGGACCCGCGCCGTTCCCACCAGGGCCGGGCGAAAGCACAGCGAGCACCCCGAGGCAGGCGCGGTGCGCCGCGGCACAAAGAACTCGGGAATCTCGGGCGGCAGGAGCGGGCGCTGTCCTGTCGATCCGGCCGGTTGGGCGCGAGTCGCAACGGAACCGGCGACTCCGCTGGTCGATGGGGACGCGCCCCCCGAGCCTGCCGGCTGCCGTTTCGCACTCGCTTTGCTCGGCGCCATCAGCGTCTGGATCTGCTCGCGCGAGAGGGGACCGCGCAGGTACGACAGCGCCCACCGCGTCTGGAATACGACCGGGTGATCGTCGTGCACGTTGTTGAGCAGGAACACGCGGCTCCCCAGGCCCGACAGGATCTTGTCCATCTGCTGCCGGTCGAACGTGGCGCCGGCGGCTGCCGACGCGCCTTCCAGCCCGTCGAGGACGCGCGCCTTGTCGCGCTCGGTCTGCAATCTGCCGATGAACCACGTGCCGGCGTTCGACAGCCCTTTGTAATCGAGATCGACCGGATTCTGTGTCGCCAGCACGACCCCCAGCCCGAAGGCCCGCGCCTGTTTGAGGAGCGTCAGCATCGGCAACTTGGCTGGAGGGTTGGCCGACGGCGGGAAGTAGCCGAAGACTTCATCCATATACAGGAGTGCCCGCAGGCTCGACGTCCCGGTCTGGGTCCGCATCCAGGCCACGACCTCATTCAGCAGGATCGTCACGAAAAACATCCGTTCGGAATCCGACAGATGAGCGATCGAGATGATCGACAGTCTGGGCTTGCCTGTCGGCCCATACAACAGTTTCTGAACGTCGAGCGGCTCCCCTTCCAGCCAGTTCGAGAATCCAGGTGAGGCCAGGAGATTGTTGAGACTCATCGACAAGGCCAGTCGATCCTTGGCGGGAAAGATGCTTTCGAGATCCATGATGCCGATTTTGTCGAACGGCGGGGATTGGATCGAACGGATCAGATCCGCCAGATCGAGGTCGCGCCCGTCGCGCCATGACCGGTCCACGAGGTTCGACAGCAGGATATGTTCGCGGCTGCGCAAAGGATCGGCGTCGATCCCGAGCAGCGCCAAGAGCCCCGACACGGCCGAACCGACCCGCTCCCGCAACAACTCCCCATTTTCCAGAATTGCGGCCGGCGGCGCCGCAAACGACCGCAGGACGGTGAGCGACAACCCGGCATTGCTCCCCGGAGTGTAGATCGCGGCGTCAGCCGCGTCACGAAAGCGGGCGATCCGCGCGGGATCCTGCCCCCAGGCTGCCAACCCGTCGCGCCAGGCTTTGGCCGTCTCGTCGGCGAGCTGGTCGGGAGTGGTCCCTTTGCGCTGCGCCTCGGCCGGATCAACCCAGGGGCGGAAGTCGGCCGGTTTCAGATCGGGAAATGCGAGGAGCAGATTCCCCAGGTCTCCTTTGGGGTCGATCACGATCGACGGAATGCCGTCGATCGCCGCCTCCTCCAGCAGCGCCAGGCACAGCCCCGTCTTGCCGCTGCCGGTCATACCGACGCAGACGGCGTGCGTCATCAGGTCGCGCGCGTCGTAGAGCAGCAGGTTGTCGCGAGCCTGGCGGGCATCGAGGTCGTATTCCTTGCCGAGATAAAACGAACCGAGCTGTTCGAAGTCTTGCATGAGGGCGCCTGGAAACCGGGATGCCGGAGGATCGCTGTGAGAAATGCCGCAGCCCCAATTCTAACGCCAGTCCATCCGGAAGGGAGCCGCCGCGCGGGATTTCGCAACGGGTGCGGCTGGCCGGCGGCAGCGCCCGGACCGGCCGCCGGGAGCACCGGACACGGGGCGTCAGAAACCCGCTGGTTGTGGCACTTTGCCGCCGGATGTACCTGATTACTGCGTCCCTGTTTACGTCGAATTTGGCGCTTGACAAAGGCCGACAACTATATTAAGAGTTCTGCGTACATGGGGGGGCAAAGCGACACGATGCGCTGCCTGGCTCCTGATGATTGACGCTGCTTCAGAGGATTCAGCCGATGCCAATTTCGAGTGTTGACAACCTGATCTCCGGATGGATCTCGGGCGAGTTCGAGAGGGCTCTCGCGCCGGCCTGCGGTGCGTCGGCTCGCGGTGCTGTCCGCGTGCTGGGCGCCCGCAAGAAGGCCGACGACGAAGAGGGGGGAGAGCAGGAAGAGGAAGAAGCCGACGACGAAGAAGAGGAAGACGGCGACGAGGATGAAGAGCTCGAGGAACTCGACGAAGACGAGCTGGAGGAACTCGACGACGACGAATTCGAAGATGAATTCGAAGATGAAGACTTCGACGAACTCGACGACGAAGACGATTTCGATGACGACGAAGACGAAGAAGATGACGACGAGGAGGAAGAGGAGGAAGAAGACGAAGAATACTGAGCCCTCCGGGCTCGCGTGCTCGTGGTTTCCGCCGCGAGAGTGAAGTTGCTTCCGCCCCTTGCACCTGGCAGCAGTCGATGGGGCGGCAGAGACTTTGCTCTCGCGTTTTTTTATGTCGGCCAGGAGAATCCCGGCCCTGCTTTCCAGAAGGAGCGTCCCCGTGCCGCAGTTCTGCATTTCGAGTGGCGTCAGTTCAGACCGGTTCGGCGTTCGCGTTGCTCTGTGGGTCGGTGCGCTGGCGCTGCTGGCGACAGCACCCTCTGTCGCTGACGCCGGCGACGGGAAACCGGCGACCGTCGCCGAGGCGGCCCGCGTGATTGATTTCACGACCTTTCCCATGCTTCCCGAGGCCGAGAATCTCAATCGCCGCCGGGTCGCCGGCCTGACCTACAAAGTGGACAGCACCGTCGCCAAAGCCTTCGACTTCCAGAAGCAGAAACTGACGGCGGCCAAATGGAAAGAACTCCCCAACAGTTACTCGAGCGACCAGTCGGCCAGTGCCACGTTTTCGCGCGACGGGTTTGCCGTTTCGGTCTCGGTCATCTCGGCCGGCAAGCCGGGAAACGTCATGGTGTCGCTAACCAATCATGGCAACGTGGACGTGCAGAAGCTGCCGGTCCCCAAAGATGCCAAGTCGCTGTATACGACGCCGGTGAGCGCCGCCTGGGTGACTCCCGAATCGGTCGAGAAGACGGCCGCGGCGATCAAGAAACTGCTGACGGCCCAGGGCTGGCAGCCGTACGGAACGGCTGGCGATTCGCTGATCTTCAAGCAGAACGCGGTCCGGCTCAACGCCCGCGCCTCGGTCGCACCCGCCCAGGGTGGAAAAACGGTCATCGATTTCAGCACCGACCTCATGTCGGCCGATATTCCTGCCCCGGTCGAAACGCTGTCACTCCAGTATTCCGATTCGACGATGCAGGTGCTGTTCGACACCGCCGCCGGCAAAAACGAGATCTACGACTTCTATCGCAAGACGCTGGCTGCCGCGGGCTGGAAGGCGACGACCGAAAAGCCCTTCCAGATCGATTTCAAGGATTCGATGATCTTCCGCAACCCGGCCCAGGACATGCTGACCCTCGAAACATATACAGTTGACGAAAAGCTCCGTGTGATTGCGACGCAGATGACCGGTGCGGAAGTCGCCGAACTCGACAAGCGGATCCAGGAAGAAGCGGATCGCCGCAAGAAGGCGAAGGAAGATGCCGCGAACAAGCCTGAGAAGAAGTTTGCGATCAAGCTCCCGGCCGGCGCCAAGGGCGTCAAGCAGGAGAAAGGGAGCCTGGAATTCACCGTCGGCGCCGGCAAAGCCAAAGCGGCCGTCGAGGACCTGCGCAAGCAGTTCGCCAAAGCGGGCTGGAAAGAAGACGTCGCCGCGCTCGAAGACATGGCCGGCACGATCAGCTTCGCGAAGGGGGACGAGAACGCATCGATCCTCTACGTAGACACCGGCTTCATGCCCGCTGAAATCACCGTCTCGGGGAAGGTCGAGGTCGAAAAGCCGGACGCGGGGAAGTAAGCGGCACCAACGTATCCCCGCTCCCTCTGGGAGAGGGCCAGGGTGAGGGCGAACGTCGCCACGTGGCTGCGTGGCTGGGGCAGGTCCCTGGTCTGTGTGTTTCCGCTGCCAGTTGAATTATCCGCAGGCCAACCGCACTCTCGGCAACTCGATCGATGCCCCAGTTCTTGAAGACACAACTGGGGCATCCGTTAGCGGGCGCGTCATCTCGAGTGAACGCTCAACCGCTCCATTCCGTGTGGTGTTCCTCTGGGCGCAGCGAGCCGGTGGATTGATTCCACCGGGATCAGGTCCATCCGTCCCATCAGGATGAAATAATCAATCGACTCTCGCGCAATGCGTCCAAGTCGCTCCAGCGCACTGGCGCCAGCAGGTCGGTTCCCCCGCCGCGTGACTCACACCCGATCCCGACGGAATAAATCCGTCGGCTCGCTGACGACCTGATATCACCGGGATCAGGTTCAACCGTCGCCTCGGTTCTACGCCACGACTTTCATTTGCGGCGGAGCCGCTCGGTAAGAACGACGATCGTGCCGGCTGCCTTATCGCCAATTCGCTGATGGTTCCTCGTCCAGATGATGCTGATGGCCGCGGGTGTTCCGCCCAGCACGATCGGATTCACTTCGAGCAGGCGAAATGCCGTTCGCACCAGAACCTGGCGTCGTGTGCACGGGCGACCGTCCAATTGGATCACGATCAAACCCATCAAGATCTTGCCCGGCGTTCTGGACAGCAGGCCTTCAAAGACCAGGTAATAACCGAGATAGGCGCCGACCAGGAGCGGCACCTGAATGAGTGGCACGTCGCGATCCACGATTTTTGCCGCCATTACCGCCACCACCATGGCGAGGATATTGTCGAGCAGCGCGGCAATGTACCGCGGCACGACGGTGCCGACGGTCGACACCGCCGCGGCCGGTGTTTCGCCGATTGCCGAAGCGGACGCTCCAATTTCCACGGGTGCGCCGGCTGCCATGCTTTCGCCACACTCCCCGCAGTTGGGGTCAGCCCGATTGATCACGGCGCCGCACATCGGGCACGCGATGGTCTCTGTTAACGCACTCAAGAGCTACTCCTCGTCTGCAAATGAGATCGCATGGCGACCGGCGATTCCCAGATCCCTCGCGCAACCAGTCATTGCCAGTCGAAGATAGTCGGGACCTCTCGGCTTTTCCACCCGCGTGGAAGGGTTGGCGCATTTCCCGGCGATGAACTCGACCGAACGAAATAACCGCAGACTGACGGCATCGTCAGCGCATGGATCGATGCCGCAAGCGCCGGAATTGATGTCCATCGAGCTTGCCTCTTCGCCGACCACCAGGTTCACTCCATAACAGAAGGCCCGATATTCCTCTGTCCCCGCGGACCATCACGCAGGTCTCCCCGCTCCTCTCCTCTCTCCTCTCAACCCTGCACTCTCTCGCGCAGCGCCGGATCTGATAGACTGAAGTGCACGCGTGGAGCGCTTGAAACGCGGTCACCCCGGCGATGAAGTTCTCCGAGCTTCTCGTCTTGCCGAGCGAGGGGCGTGTCATGTCGTCCAATTCGATTCGCCTGCCTGCCGTGGTTGCGACCGCGCTGACCGCCCTGTTCTTGCCGCGGCTGGCCTCCGGTCAGCAGATCACGGTGCAGAGCCCCAGCTTCGGCGTGTCGATCGATGCGGATGGGGTCCTTTCCACAAAGTCGTATCCGGACCCGACCGGCAAGCTGATCGCGAAGCGCGTCGCCTATGCGCGTGGGACCCAGCCAGCCGACCTGCGGAACTGGTCTGACCTGCGCAACGTTTCGCTCGTCGGCCTCGAGCGGGCACTGGCCGCCCAACTGGATGCCGGCGGGAAGCCCGACGACACTCTGCTCCATCTGGCTGGACTGCAGCGCGCGCAATACGTCTTTTTCTATCCCGACGAGCGCGACATCGTGATTGCCGGTCCCGCCGAGGGCTGGGTTGACGATCTCTCCGGGCGCGCCGTCGGCCTGACGACCGGTCGCCCCACCTTGCTGCTCGAAGATCTGCTCGTTGCCTTGCGGGCCTATCCCCCCGGCAGCCGCGCCAAGCCGTACATCGGCTGCTCGATCGACCCGCGCCCTGAAGGGCTGGCGAATCTGGCCCGGTTCCAGAAGACCATTCCCCGGGAGATTCCCGAATCGCAACGCGAACTGGTGACCGAGCAGATCGCCCAGGGAATGCGCGACAGCCTCGGCCTGTCGGACATCCGGGTGTTCGGCGTCTCGAACAAGACGCATTTCGCGCAGGTGCTGATCGAGGCTGACTACCGGATGAAGCTGATCGGCATCGGCGTCGAGCCGCCCCCCGTGAACATGGTGACGTTCATCGCCGCCCTGAATTCGCCGCGGATGGCTGCAATGCAGCGCTGGTGGTTTACCCCGAACTACGACTGCGTGAAGGTGACTCCCGACCGGTTGGCGATGGAACTGGTCGGCGAGGGAGTGCAGCTCCTGGGCGAAGAAATGCAGCTCAGCGCCGACGGCAAACTGACCGCGGCCGGCAAGAATCCCGACAAGGCGAGCAAGGCCTTCACGACCTCCTTTACGAAAAAGTACGCTGAAATTGCCGCCCGCGCGCCGGTGTTCGCCCAGCTCCGCAACATGATCGACCTGGTCGTTTCAGCCGCGTTCATTCGCGAGCAGGACTACTACGGCAAGGCCGACTGGCGGCCGGGCGTGCTGGCGGACGAATCCCGGCTGCCGGTGGAAACGCTGACCACGCCGAAGCAAGTGCAGTGCGTCGTGAGCGCCGTCTGGAAGGAAAACCGGCTGCTCGTTCCCGCCGGCGGCGTCGGCATTCATCCCGACCTGGCCCTTGACCCCGCGCGTCTGCAAGCCGACAAAGACGGCAAGCTGCAAAACCGTCGCGAAAAGATCAGCAGCCGGCTGGCCGGCAATCAGTGGTGGTGGGATTAAAAGTTGATTTTGACGAATGACCCTTGAGTGTGCCGGAGACAGAGCCATGACACGCCGGACGCAGATTGGTGTTTTTCTGGCTGTGAGCGGAACGTTTCTGGGACTTGCCATTTCGGCGGCCAGCCTCGTGTCGCTCTTTCGCTCCCCGCCGCCGAAGGAACCAGTCCTGCTCAGGCTCGACACAGCCGGACCGTATCTGATTCTGGCGACACGGCGCAGCGCCAAGGATTTCGCCCCCGCAATTGAGAAGGCGCTGTCCCTGCACCCGGGGGCTGAACGGGTTGAATTCGATCCGCACGATCTGGACGACGTTCTGACGGCGATGAAGAAAGTGGAACCCCGGTACGCACTGGTTTTCATTCAGCCGGACGAACTTGACGTCAATTTCGGCTGGCGCTGGCTGACGATGACCAGTCAGATCGACGACGATCCGTTCGTCGACGTCCGCACCGGCTTTATCACCGGCGCGGCCCCGAAGGCGGTCGATGATTTCGTCGATCGAATTGCCGCCGTTGCCAGGGGGCAGGTGCGGATCCCGGGAGCCTGCGTCGACAACCTGGGGCCTGCGGAACAGGGCACTGAGCGATCGTTCAACACATTCACCGGTGCCTTCATGCTGCCGTCGAAGCTCGGCGAGCGGTTCACGCCGCGGTCGATTTCGCATGGCAAAGGAGCCTTCACCGACGATCGTCTCAGCGCACTCGACGGGGCCGGCCTGGTTCATTTCGGAGGGCACGGGCATCCCGACCAAATTGATGACGGCCTGCGCGTCGCGCAGTTACCTGGCCTGAAGCTGGCTCCCTGTGTCGTTTTCAACGGCGCCTGTTACACAGGGGTGACGCACCGCTGGTACGATCAGGAAACTGGAACGGTGGCCGAAAAGACTGTCGAGCCGGAGGCTTCATTTTGCCTGAAGCTGTTACAGAAAGAGGTCTGGGGCTATCTGGCAGCGCTCCATCCCGATCATGGCATGCCGGTCTACCAGGAGATGGAATACCTCGCCTTTCAGGGAGCATCCCTGGGGGATGTGATCAAGCACACGTACGACGGCGTCGTGATGGGAGCGGGGGGAAAGTTGCCGACCTTGAAGGCCCTCTCAGACGGTTCGCCGTCGCCATTCATATCGCCGGCCGACGTCATGCTGAAAGGGACTGCCGCGAGAATCCTGCTGGGGGATCCGGCCTTGATCGTTTGCGATGCGTTTCTCCCTGCGCCCTTTTCCATCAAGCAGACCGAGGCGGGGAATGATCTGCGCGTGACGGCGACCCTGACCAACCCGCACCTGAAGAGTACGTTGACCGACACGTATCACAACGACCTGAATCCCCAGGCGCCGTTCAACGATCGGGCGCTGCTGATCGTGGAACTGCCGGAGGGGTGGGACTCGGTCAACAGCGTGGAAATCATCGGCCTCACTGCGGCAGGAAAGGGAGTACCGACGCGGCTGGTGGGATACGCCCTCGAGCGGGATGACAGACACTTCCGGCTGCACGTTCAAATCGACGTGCCGGCGCAGGGATTCCAGCAATCGCCCCTCCGCACGGCGGGAGCGACCGTGGAATTTGTCGTGAAACATTAGACTGCATCGATCAGGGGAGCCTGAAGGGATGTATGAGCGGTTTACCGATCGGGCACGCCGAGTGATGCAACTTGCCGAGCGCGAGGCGAAGCGCTTGAACCATGAATACATCGGCACCGAGCACATTCTGCTGGGCCTGCTTGCCGAGCGACATGGTGTCGCCGGTTCGGCACTCCACAACCTGGGGGTAGACCTTGAAAAGGCCCGTTTGCAAGTCGCCGGGCAACTTCCCGAGTCCAAAAAGTCTGGTGAGCTGCCGGAAAGTCCTCGGGCTCAACAAGCCCTTGCAGATACGCATGAAGAATGCGCCAATTTGGGACACAACTATGTCGGAACAGAACACTTGATCCTCGCACTGACGCGTCAGTCAGACGGCGGTGCAGCAGAAGTGCTGTCCAATCTGGGACTGAAACTTGACGATATCCGCCAGGAGGTCCTCAACATCCTCGGGCACGGGATGTGAACTCCTGAATTTGGCGTTGCTAGTCGTGTTATCACGATCCAAGCCGACACAATCGGGCTACACTTTGAACTCGATGATCTGAAATGATTTGGGGAAATGCATGAAGATCCCGTCGGCCATTGCGACTTTCGTTGGCTGCACTGTTCTGGGTGCGGGGATCGGCGGAGGTATCGGGTATGCCTTGGGCAAACTGGCCCCTGGGTATTACCGCAGTGTCTTCGTGGGTGGAAACGAACCGTCGTTCGATCCGGTTGCCGTCGGTATTGGGCAGGGGGTAACTCAGGGAGCAGCCGGCGGAATCGTCGTCGGACTGGCATTGGTGGTGCTGTTCATCTGGCGGGATGTGCGGACGGCGGCTCCGGCCGACCCACATCGGGAAGGCGCTCCGCGCCGGCGCAAGATTTCAGTGGGGCTCTTGGTGTTTGCAGCCATCGTCGCAGTGCTCGGCCTCGGCTCGGCCTGCATCGTTGTCGATGTATTTCTCCGCCCTGACGTTTGGCTGAATCCCCAGCGGCAGTTGAGCAGGGACGGCACCAGACAACGGATCGAGCGCGTGAATGATGCGCTTGAGAATTATGCTCTCGATCACGACGGACGCTATCCATCGACAGCGCAGGGTCTCAAGGTCCTCTACGTGAAGCCTGAAGATGACCCGGCATGGCACGGTCCGTACGGGAAGGACGAGAGGGATCTGAAAGACGCTTGGGGCACGCCGCTTTGTTACGCCGAGCCGTCGGCCGAGGGAGGATCGAGGAAACCCTCGGTATGGTCACTTGGCCCCGACAAGGCGCCAAATACGAGTGACGACATTCGTTGATGAGCGGCGCTGAACCGGCTGCGGCCGCAGGGGTTCCACTCGAAAGCGAAACGTCTCTCGGTACCGCGTCGTCCGCTCGCGTTTCGCGTTCACATTGCGCCCGGTGGAAAGTGTGGCGCGCTACGAAACCGTGGGGTTAACACCCCACGCTCGCCAGGTTCATATTTGCTGTGGACGACTTGCGCCATCGACCGGGCGAGCGGCCGGCGTGAGCCGGCTGGTTGGGCACCAAATCTTCACACTCTGCCGCGTTGTTCGGAAGTCACTTATCCGTCGTGGTGGGGGACTTCGCTCCCGGTTCCTGCGGCCTGGGTTCACGGGCGGGGCTGAGGGCTACGCGAAAGCCTGAGCGACTGCTCCGGGATGCCTGCTCTTCTCCCCAGTGATTCGACGACCGGCACGAGTTGGCAGTCCCTCCCCAATTCCCGCCTCGCAACACATGGCAATCGTATTGGCCAGGGCGCGTCTTCACCTCAGGGTCGCGTCCCGCCGGCAGTTCATCTCGATACCAGTCGCGGCACCATTCCGAGACGTTGCCGTGCATGTCGTACAGCCCCCACCCATTCGGCCTCTTCTGGCCCACGGGATGGGGAGAAAACTCTCCGGCACTTACGGCATTGCGACCATACCACGCGTACTCGCCGAGCTGCGACTCGTCATCGCCGAAACTGAAACGGGCTTTCGTGCCTGCCCGGCAGGCGGATTCCCATTCCGCAGCGGTCGGCAGCGTATATTCCCAGCCATCGGGCACGCGGCCTGCCTGGCGCTCCAGTTCGGTGAGTTTGCGGCAGAACGCCAGCGCGTCGTTCCAACTGACGAACGTCGCCGGAAAGTCAGGGCCGGCTTTCGGAAAGTCGTCCCCTGTTTCTTCTACGAGGTCTTTGTCTGTCCACGGTTCGGTCCGCATCACCCGCTTCCATTCGCCCTGCGTGACCTCGTGCTTCCCCAGCCAGATCCCACGCGTCAGCGTGACTTCGACCTGATCTCCGCCAGGAGGTCGATCGGTTTCCGATTTCGTCCCCCTCACGAATGTCCCCGCCGGGCACCAGACCAGCTTCATCTTCAAGCTGTTGTCGTCACGAACCTCGCCTGCCTTCTTGCCGCGCATGGGATCGGCAACAGGTTTCGCCCCGTTGTCCGGTACATCCGGTTTCGATTCCCTCGCCGGCAGACAGCAGACGGCGGCCAGGACGCAGGCGAATAGCCTGCGCGACTCGATGGGAAGACGCACGTTCATGGGCCGAATCCAGGGTCGGGAATGGTGCGGGTCAGGTGCCGACGCTCAGGATTATAACATGGATCTGGCAGGTTGTACTGGAGACATCCCGACGGACGAAGGGCTGAAAGCTGAATGGACGAAAAAAACGGGACGCCAGGGCTCACGCAAAGGCGCTGAGACGCAAAGCGGACGAGGAACCGCGGATGACGCTGATCGACGCGGATCACGGACGGACGGGGATGAACCACAGAGTCACAGAGAGCACAGAGGACGGACGGAAGAAAGGTTATGAACCACAGATGGACACAGATGAACGTAGTGAAGATCAGCGTCGATTAGTGTTCTTAAACTTCCGTCTTTTATTCGCGTGAAATGCCGATCGACGGAGGTCAAATAGAAGCGGGTGAAATTGCCCATCCGTGAAAATCTGCGTCATCCGCGGTGACCTGTCCGTTCTTTACTTCTTTAGATTCTGGACGAGCAGGTATATCAACCTGCTCCACGACGTGGGGGCCTGTCCGTAGTCTGCTTTCGAAATCTCCCGATGCTTGAGGAATTCGGAGTCTGAAAACCGTATCATGTCGCACGGCCTGAACAGGCCGCGGGCGCCGGGCGAACTTTGTGGCACGGTGTTTTTTGACGATCGGCGGCTGGTGCACGGGCACCGGGTTCGACGGGGATTGATTCGGGGCAGGGGTCGAGACATTCCGCATGACGCGTTCTCTTAAGAGTCTTTTGTTTTTTCTTTTTCTGCTTTCGGGGTTCTGCGGGCTCCTGTACCAGATCGTCTGGATGCGGATGGCGCTGGCTTCGTTTGGCGTCATCACGCCGGTCCTGTCGGTCATCATTTCGGTCTTTATGTTCGGCCTGTTTGTCGGCTCCTGGGGGGCGGGCCGCTGGATCGAACGGCTCACGCAGCGCACTGGCTTCTCGGCGATTCATTTCTACGCCGTCGCGGAATTATTGATCGCGATCGGCGCCTGGGCCGTGCCGCGACTATTCGCCGCCGGCGAGGGGGCGCTATTGTCGCATGGCGAAAGCGATTCGGCCCCCTATCTCACCTGGTCGGGGCTGATCATTGCCGGGGCGATCTTTCCCTGGTGCGTCTGCATGGGGGCCACGTTCCCGCTGATGACCGCCTTTGTTCGGGAGCAGGATCAACGGGATGCGACGAGTTTCAGTTTCCTCTACCTGGCCAACGTGATCGGGGCCATGCTCGGTGCGTCGCTGACGGCGGTGGTCCTGGTCGAGTTGCTCGGGTTTCGCAATACGCTGTGGACGGCGGCAGCCTGTAACGCCCTCGTCGGGTTCACCGCGTTCGCAGTGGGATGGACACATCCACGCTCCCTGCGGACATCAACGGTTGGCGATCAGCAATCGCCTCGCGGCCCGGCTGCGACGGAGCCTATGACTGGCGGGTCCGCGCTATTGCTGTTGATCCTGTTTGCGACCGGCTTCACGTCGATGGCGATGGAAGTCGTCTGGACCCGCGCCTTTACCGGGGCGCTCCAGACTCAGGTCTATTCGTTCGCCGTGCTGCTGTTTGTGTACCTCCTGGCAACCTGGATCGGATCGCTGCTTTACCGGCGGCACCTCAGCCGCGGGGGTGTCTGGACGACGCCGCGGTTGATGGCTCTCCTGGCGGTCGCGGCCCTGCTCCCGTTACTGATGAACGATCCCCGATTTCATCTGCGCTGGTACGGTGCGCTGGCAAGCATCTTTCCGTTTTGTGGATTGCTGGGGTATCTGACTCCGAAACTGATCGACGAACACTCGCAGGGGGGACCACAGCGAGTGGGTTCGTCGTACGCTGTCAACATTCTGGGATGCATCCTGGGACCGCTCGCCGCGTCATACCTGCTGCTGCCCGCACTGAGCCTGAAGAGCGTTCTCTTGCTCGTGGCC
>Ga0137463_1000068_pt1 | contig 45434 bp, 35 predicted proteins | sample EasRivERMGT800_2_FD_102333 | JGI IMG/M metagenome (GOLD analysis project Ga0137463, IMG submission 102333) | Soil microbial communities from meander-bound floodplain in the East River, Colorado, USA - East River MetaG ERMGT800_2 | ecosystem: Environmental > Terrestrial > Soil > Floodplain ...
CACCAGCTTCGTCAGTTTGGCCGGCTCCGTATGGCGATTGGCCGAGATCGACGCCAGCGCCGCGCCCGATTCGCTCAGGCGAGTGCTCGGCTTGGGCGGCTCCTCCTCCTTGATCATGCGGAGGATCTGGGCATACGCTGCCTCCTTCATCCGCTTGTGGGTCAACGGCGTGCTGCCGGTCAGCAGCTCGTACAAGAGCACGCCCAGCGAGTAGATGTCACTGCGGGTGTCGACGCCCAGTGCGCTCAGCTCCGCCTGCTCCGGGCTCATGTACTCCAGCGTGCCGACCATCGTGCCGTACTGTGTGAACAGGGTTCGTTCGGTCAGCTTTTGCTCCGTCGCTTTGGCCACGCCGAAGTCGATCACCTTGGGGACCGGCTTGCCATCGTAGAGCGTGACCATGACATTGGAGGGCTTGATGTCGCGGTGAATGATCCCCTTCTGGTGAGCGTGCTGGATCGCCTGGCAGACCGGCACGAACAGTTCCAGTCGCTGGCGCGGCGTGAGCTGATTGTCGTCGCAATATTTGATGATCGATACGCCGTGGACCAATTCCATGACAAAGTACGGCCGGCCGGTTTCCGTGGCCCCGGCGTCGAAGACGCGTGCGATGTTGACGTGGTCCATCATCGCCAGGGCCTGCCGCTCGGCCTCGAAGCGGGCGATCACCTGGCGGCTGTCCATGCCCGCCTTGATGACCTTGAGCGCGACTTTGCGCTGCACGGGATGGGTCTGCTCGGCCATGTAGACCGTCCCCATGCCCCCTTCGCCAATCTGCTGCAGGAGCTTGTAGGACCCGATCTGCGTGCCGGGCTTTTCCCCAAGCGGCGTTTCGCCGGGTGTGTCGATGGTGGCGGCAAACTGTGCCACAGGCTTGTCAAGAAACCTGCCCGCCCGAAAATGGTTCAGGACGAGTTGTTCCACCGCGCCCCGCAGTTCAGGATCGTTCGCGCAGGCCCGATCGAGATAGGCGGCACGTTCGTCGGCAGCAGCGATATCGATCGCCTCGCCGAAAATCGTCTCGGGACTCTGAGGATCGCGGTTCATGGGAGACTCCGTGCGCTCGGCACTACCTGATTCAATGCGTATTTGAGCTGCCGGCGTGCTCAAAGATTCTGCATCATTCCACCGGCGGCCGTGGCCGGGTCTATTTCGGCTGCAACTGGCCAAACAGCCAGGCGCGAGCGTAAGCCCAGGTGCGCTGGGTGGTTGCGCGTGATATACCCAGGATCTCGGCCGTTTCTTCCAGCGTACATCCGGCAAAAAAACGCAGCTTGATGACTCGCGCTTTTTCCGGATGCAACTCCTCCAGTTTCTTCAAGGCGTCGTCGAGGGCCAGCAAGTCAATCTGCTCCTCGCCGGATTGCGCTTGTAAGTCTGCGAAGTGGATGCGCTCGACGTCGCCGCCGCGCTTTTGCGCCCCGCGCCTGCGCGCGGAGTCCACCAGAATCCGCCGCATCGCCTCGGCAGCGGCGGCGAAGAAATGGCCGCGGCCATCCCAATTCTGTTCGCCAGGCTGGTCACCCACGAGCCGGATGTAGGCTTCATGCACGAGGGCCGTGGCCTGCAGAGTCTGGCCGGGATTCTCGTGCGCCATTTGCTGCGCGGCCAGCTTTCGCAATTCGTCATACACGAGCGGCAGGAGCTGCTCGGCAGCTCGTGGGTCGCCCTGTTCAATGTCCGCCAGTATCCGCGTGACATCGCCCATAATCGAAATTCGCTCTGAGCCGGTTCGCCGAATGAACCTCGCAACTGCTGACTATAACGTCATCGGCTGGTGCCGGATACGAAATTGCCCGGGGCTATGTCATGCGCGGTAAATTCTTCATCGCTTCGCTATTTCGCGGCGGCGGATTTCAGCCGGATGTAGTCGAGCCCGACCATGTAGGCCTTCAAGGCAGCCGGGTTGCAGCCGGCGATTCCCAGTACGAGTTTGTGCGGGCCGGCGTCCAGGCGGCGCTCGCCGAAACTGATTTCACCGGTCGAGATGACGTCGGGCGAGTTGTAGAGATCCAGGTCGTTTCGCAGCGGCTTGCCATCGAGCTCGACGTTGACGACCGCATAGTCGCGGGCCATCGTGAACGCCGCCAGAACGTCGAAGGTTCCGGCAGTAGCGACCTGGAACTCGAGTTCCAGCCGTTCCCCCGGCTTGCCGCCGGTCCAGAACAGGTGTTTGTTGCCGCTCCAGCGATCCCTGGTAAAACCCTGCATCTCCTGCGTGCTCGTCTGCCCGGATGAAACGCTGACCACCTTCAGTGCTTCCCCTTCGAGCGCGCCGGCCACGACGCCGCTGGCCGCGTCGATTTCCGGACGCGCGCCGCGCGGCGCCTTGTCGGTCAGGTCCTGCACCGGCTTGGGTTGCGCTTCTTTCCACTCGGCGTCGGAAACAGTCTTGGCGCTGTGGAACAGGACGTGCGCCCCGAGCATCCCTCCCACGACGATGTCGGGGAGTTTATCTCCGTTGACGTCCACGACGCTCACCTGCCGGCCGATCCCCGCTTCGGTGTCAGCCTTGTACGGAACCCAGTCGACTCCCTTTTCGGTCCGCGTCAGCCGGAACCAGTAGACCACAGCACCGGCATCCCACATCGGGCTTTGCTTGTGGTGTGAGTAATACGTTTTGCCGGTGACGATGTCTTTGAGCCCGTCTCCATCGATGTCAGCCAGAGCCAGCGAATGCAGTTCGCTGAAAACGAGCCCGTAGCGGTTCTGTGCGGGTTTGTCTCCCATGATCAGGTGCTGCCGGAAAACCGGTTCGGCTCCGCTGCGGTCCTGCTCGTACCACGCCAGACCGAAGTCGTGGGCCGCCAGACTCGTGATCACGTCGTTGTCGCCATCGCCGTCCACGTCGTAGGCATACATTTCGGCGCCACCGTAGGCGTTTGAAAACGGGGCGGCGTGAAACCGCCAGGTTGAGCCGGAGGGATCCTCCTTCGGCTGCTCGAACCAGCCACCGACCGTGATAATGTCGTTGAGCGAATCGCCGTTAAGGTCGCCGACCCCCAGCCCATGTCCAAATTGCCCGGGGGCCGATTCACCGGAAACACGATGGAATTCCCAGAGCTCAAAGGGACGATCCCAATTCACCGTCGCAAACCCGAAGCCCCCTTTGAACGTGCAGATCAACTCAGGGCGCTTGTCGCCGACGATGTCGGTGAAATGGGGGGACTCGTTGGCAACCGATTCGAAGACCTTGTGCTTCGTCCACGGCTTGTCGAACCCGCCCGCTTTGGGATTCTCATAGACATATGCGGGCGTCCCCGGAAACCCGACGACGAATACATCGTTCCAGCCGTCGCCGTTGAAGTCGTAGACCCAGTTGAAGAAATTGTCAGCGTAGCCTTCGCGGTTCTGGGGCTTGGGGGAATAGAGTTCGTGCTTGATCTCGTACGACGGCCCTTCAAACCAATAGGGACCATAAACGACGTCGGCCTTGCCGTCGCCATTCAGGTCTCCGGCGTTGGCCCCTTCGGAATAGTAAACGTCGGTGAGTTGCTTTCGCTCAAACGTATGCAACTTGCGGTCTTCAGCCCGAGCAGCCGACGAAAATAAGAGGGCGACGCTCGTCGCCAACAGCGACACGCGCGAGACTTGATTCAGTCGAGTGGTCACGATGTTGCTCCTGCTCACTGCGCATCAGGGTCGGTTGCGAATGGACTGGCGACACGCAGGGGGCTCAGTCCCGGAAACCTCGCGATCTACTTTGATTCCAAACCATTCCACCTTTACAACGGTGCGGTGTCAACTTACAAGATGGACGAAAGGCGCCGCCAAATTGCGGGCGGTTCATGTCGATTCGAGCAAGTCGAGCTGGAGAATCCCGATGAAGTGGAAGAAACGGCTGTTGCAATTGTGTTGCCTCGTGGTGGCAGGCCTGGTCCCCCTGGCAGCAGTTCATCCACAAGGGGCCCCTAAAAAGGGGAAAGCCGAGTGGACGTTTCTCCTGTATCTCGCCGCCGACAATGACCTCGAAAGCTTTTCGATCAGCAATATCGAAGAGCTGGCGGAAATAGGCAGCACTGGCGATGTGCACTTCATCGTGTTGGCCGATCGCAGCCCGAAAGGGAGCGCCGCGCGCCAGGGAGCCGCGCCCGCTGACGATGACAATCAGGAAGCCGAAGCTGATGCGATCGGCTACACGAACCGCGATCTGATGAACCTCGCCGACTGGTCGGGGACAAAACTGCTGCGCGTCGAGAAGGACCACCTGCATGAGATCGAAGACTGGGACGACGCCAACATGGGGGATCCGGCCACCCTCAAGAAATTCATCGGAAAGGCAGCCAAGCTCTACCCGGCCAAACGCTATGGTTTGATTTTGAGCGACCACGGCGGCGGCTGGGCGGGGATCTGCGTCGACGAAACCGCCAAAGACGCCCTCTCGACTCCCGAATTGCGCGACGCTTTGAAGCAGGCGACCGGCGAGATCGGCCCGCTTGAGCTCCTGGGATTCGATGCCTGCCTGATGGCCAACCTCGAGGTCTTTCACGAAGTCGCCCCGTTCGCACGGGTCCTCGTCGGTTCCGAGGAACTCGTGCCTGGGACCGGCTGGAATTACGTTCCCGTGGCGCGCACTTTGACCAAGAAGCCGAATCAGCCGGGGCTCGACGTGGCCGAAGTTGTCGCCGATTCGTTTCGCGATTTTTTTTCCAAGGCCAATCGCAAAGCGGGTCACGGCGTGACGCTGTCGGTCGTCAAATCCGAACAGGTCGCGGCGGTGACCGAGTCGGTGCAGGTATTCTCTGACCGGCTCGTCGGCCATTTTGGGAGCGAAACGGGCGCCTGGTTGCAGATGGCACGGACCCGGGCCCGCAGTCTGGAGTTCGGCCGTAGCGATGCCACGGGAAAAGGTTCCGCTCTCTTCGATCTGGTCCATATCGCCGAGTTGCTCAAGGACGAAACCAAATCCAAAAACCCGGAGCTGGCCCGGGCGGCGGAAAAGTTGATCAAGGCGGTCGGCGCGGCTGTGGTCCATAACGTGTGCGGCAAAGAGCGCCGCAACTCGCACGGTTTGACGATCTATTTCCCCCCGTCGGCCGAAGCCTACAAGGGATCTGCCGACGCGTATGCCCGGATGGGATTCGCCAAGAGTTCCCGGTGGGGCGCGTTTCTCGCCAAATACCTCGAGCAGGCCGGCCAGCACGAGCATCAACCGTTGCTGGGCGAGATTCGGGCGTCGGGAAAACTGGTTGACGCCGAGCGCAAGATCACCGTTTCGTCGCATGCGAAACCCGAGGCCCTGGCGGACTCGGATTTCGTCGTGATTCCGGCCGGCAGCAAAGATCGCGAAGCAATCGGCGTGATGACGTCAGAGGCCGACGACACCGGATTGCTGGCAGAGGAGTGGGATGGTGGGTGGTATACGCTTCGCTGCGGCAAGCAGACGATCCCCAGCCCGGTCCTGATCCGCTACGCTGATGAAGAAGATGATGACGAATCGTCTGACGAGCAACCTGCCGATGAGAAATGCCACGCCAAGGACGAAGCTGACGCGAAGGACGAAGAGAGCGACGACGGCGAGTACGTCGACGTCCCGGTCCAGTTGCGGCACCAGGGAAAGCAGGCGTGGATCAAGGTCACGCTGACGTTTCTGGCGGATTTCTCCGAGAGCAAAGACATCGGCGAATTCGTGGAAGCGACCCGCGAAGGAGACTACGGAGTCCGCGAGTTCGAGCTGCGCGAGGGAGATGAGATCCGCCCGATGCGGAGCATGATTCGGCCCGACGGAACGCGGCGGATCGTCCCGGCGCCGGGTGCCAAGCCGTTGACGATTGACGATCCCGAAGCATTGACCATCGGCTACCGTCGACTACCCGCCGGGAAGTACCTGGTCGGCTTCGCCGCGACAGACGTGGCCGGCGTCACGGAAGAACAATTCGTCGAGGTCGAAGTTAAGAAGTGACGGCGTGGAGCAGGTTGATATACCTGCTCTACCTTTCCTGCATCGTTCAAAGGGCCGGAAATCGTGCGAGTTCATCAGGAACCCGTCGCTTGTCATCGAGCACTGCGCTAGTCCGACCGCTTGCCCGCCCGTGAATTGTAGAGCAGGTTCATCAACCGGCTCCACGGGTACGAGTCTCCAGCCCGCCGGGACCTAGGTCCCGGCGTCAACTTCAGGCTTCTCTTCCAGCAGTCGCGTGACGATTGCTTCCAGCATTTCGAATTCGTGGAGCCCCTCGGCCTTGGCCCGAACTTTGCCTGTGCGGTCGAGAAATACGGTCGTCGGAAAGTATTTAAACTTGGGAATCTGGTCAATCGTGTCACGATCCGACAAGGCACACCGGTAGTTCATCTTGTGCTCCTTGTGAAAATCTTTGACTTGCTCCAGATTCTCGTCGGGATCACCCATTTCACTGTTGAGGCCCACGATCACCAGGCCGGCGTCTTTGTATTTTTTCTGCAGTTCGACAAAGTACGGTATCTCCACGCGACAGGGAGGGCACCAGGTTCCCCAGATATCGACGACCAGGACCTGCCCTTTGAAATCGGCCTTGGCGATCGACTTCCCGTCGATGTCGGTTAATTCAAAATTGAAGTCGAACGGCTCGGTCGTCGCGAAAGCCTGGTCGACCTCCCGCTTCCTGGCTTTTGCGAGGAATTCGGCGAATTCGGGGAGTGCCCGTACCGATTCAAGATCGTCATCCTTTTCGATCTGAGCAAAGTTATGGAATCCGAATTCAATTGCAGTTCCAAGGGACTTGAGCGCTTCGGCCGGCTGTTTGGTCTTCGCCAGAGCGACGACTTCCATATAGAAAACTTGAATGGCAAATTGCTTGATGTCGTCACTCGAGTTGAGCTCGGGATGGGCTTTCAGCGCCGTGCGAAAATAACCGGCGGCCTTGCGGAATTTCGAATAGTCGATCTTCCCGTCTTCATTCTCCGCCGTCGCTGAATACAATTTCACCAGGTTGATGAGGAAATCGAGATCGTCCGGGCTTTCCGCCAGCCCCTTTTCAAGAGCTTTGATGGCTCCGGGCAAGTCCCGCTTATTTGCGGCCTTTTGTGCCGCTGCGAACACTGCCTTTTTCGCTTTGACTTTTGGATCATTCGAATTCTTTTCGTCGTCGTCGCCATCGTCCTCCTCGGCAACTTTTCTGCCTGCTTTGTTCGAGACCGTCGCCTTGCCGGGTGATTCGTCGTCGGTTTCGTCTGAAGCCCCTAAGGCGGGACCCCCCCTGTCAGACGAACCGTCAGCCGCGGTCACCGGCACGTCCTCCGGCGGCAACGCGGTCGCCGACGTTTTCTTCGGAGTCATTGCCGCGTTGTTGCATCCGTACAACGAAAGCAAGAGACAGCAGAAAATCCACAGACGCGACATGGTTACCTCTTGCATAAGACTGGCATTGTTGTTGAAAAATGAGCCTGCGGCTCGGTTCGTCGGCGCACCGGAAGTGTCGCTGACGGCAACAAAAAATGCAACAGGGGATCGCCGGCCTCTATTTGACAAACCGGTAAATTACCTTGCCGCTGGCATTGTGCAGGAGCGCATAGGCTTCTCCCTGTTCGTCTTCGCCGAATGAAGGAATCGCTCCCGGCCCCTGAATTTCGCGGTTGGCGACGACGCGCCCTAGGGCCGCGTCATACCACAAGGCCCAGGTGCGTGCCGAGACGTAGTCGGCGTACAGGTAGGCGCCGTCGAGCTCGCGAATCTTCTTCCCGCGGTAGACGTGCCCACCCGTGATCGATTTGCCGACATCGTGGTGGTATTCCCAGATCGGTTCGATCAGGTCGGGGCGGACGTCGACTCCTTTAACGCCAAAGGGATGCAGCGACTCGCGCACGTTCCAGCCGTAGTTCCCGCCCGCCTTGAGGATGTCGATTTCCTCGTACAGGTTCTGGCCGACTTCACCTGCCCAAAGCTGGCCGGTTTTGCGATCAAACGCCATCCGCCAGATATTCCGAATTCCATAGGCCCAGATTTCGGGGGCCGCATCCGGCTTGCCGACGAAGGGATTGTCTTTGGGAATGGCGTAGTTCTTGCCATTCGCCTTGTGATCGATGTCGATCCGCAGGACCTTGCCCAGGAGGGTCTTCAGGTTCTGTCCGTTCTCGTGCGGGTCGTTCCCTTGTCCGCCGTCGCCGTGCGTAACGTACAGGAATCCGTCGGGACCGAAGGCGATCGTCCCGCCATCGTGATTCCAGAACGGCTTTTCAAAGCGGATGATCTCCTCGAACGAATCGGGGTCGGCCTTGTTCGGATCGGTCTTGCTGACTTTGAATCGCGCCACGACGTTGGCCATGCGCGACTTGACGTCGGTGAAGAAGACGAAGAATTCGCCGTTCTGCTTGTATTTCGGATGGAACGTCAATCCCAGCAGGCCTTCTTCGTTCTGATTGTCGAGATAGCGGACGCGCGGGGTGATGTCGAGGAAAATATTCGTCTTCGTGGCCCCTTCGTCGTTGGGGAAGACGTGAATGGCCCCCTGCTGGAGCGGGACGAAAATCCGGTTGGTGCCGTCGCCGGCATGGGTCAGCAGGATCGGCCGCAGGGCCTTGACCTTCCCCGTATCACTTTCGGCACTCCAGCCGGTCCATTCCAGTTTCGGGAAAGCCACTTCGGTACGAACGGCCAGCGGCGATTCGTCGACTTCCCAGCCCTTGATCGTCGTCGGAAAGGCGGTCAGCGTCCCTTTTTTCATGTCGGGCACAAGCAGATTCCTGCCGGTGATGTCGAGGCATGAGTCGGCGGCCTGTTCGAAGTTATCGGCCAGGAGCGTCGGTTTCTGGCCGGGCCGGGGAATCCCCCACAGTTTTCCAGTTTTCCACGACGTGATGAACAGTCGGCCGAATTTGTCCCACGTCAGGCCGTCGCCCCCTTCGAAACCGTCGGCGACTTTCTGCGAAGAACCGTCAGCCAGTTTGACGCGGTGCAGGATGCCGCTGCCGAAATCGAGCACCAGCAGGTGCGACTGGCCATCGAGGGTCAATCCATTCGGCGTATGCAGCCCCGGAAGCCGCTCGGCATTGATAACCCGGTCCACCTTGCCCGAGCGGGGATCAATTCGATAGACCGCGCCCCCTGCCCCTTCGAGATTGCCCGAGTCGCTGACGAACAGCGTTCCGGTTTCGATATCGACGGCGATATCGTTGAGGAACTGCGGCGGTGTGGGAAACTTATCGGCCGCGGCGAAGACTGTGACCTTTCCCTGAAGGTCGATCTTCACGACGCGGGTTTTGTCGGTGACGAAGAAGGCGTTGGCATGCGAGACGATCCCTTTGGGGTCGTCCAGGCCGGTCGCAAACGGGACCGCTTTCCCATCCTTGATGACCGACACCTGCCCGTCGCCGTCTTTGTTGAACTCGCCGATTTCAGTGACGTACGGCAGCCGGTCGGGGCCGATGCAGACCGACTCGGGAGACTTGAGACCGGAAACGATCGGTTGAGGGAGATCGGCAGCAGTCAGCGGGGCCGCCGCAAGCAGTGTCAGAACGGCGCCAAGCACGCGAATTCTCATGGTGTTCCTCGTGAAGGAAAGACGGCGATTCATTTGGGGTCCGTCATCGTAAAAAGGAGCGCGGGGCTTGGCAACACAGTCCGCGAAGGAATGACCGGCTGCTACGATGCTGGCGCGGGAGGGGGTCGCGGGGGTGATTGGTGTTCGATTCATCGGTATCATTTAAGGATGGGCGAGCGACGCGTACCACGTTACCGGCAAAACACCGACGGGTTAGAAGGAAAAGATCTCCAGCCCGGTGGGAGAATCCCCGCCGATCTCTCAAAACAGGCCCCACACAATTCCTATGATCCACTGCTGTTCTACGACGACCGGCCGTTCGTCTGTGTCGACTGCGGTAAGGAAGAAATCTGGACCGCAAAGCAGCAACAGTGGTGGTACGAAGTTGCCAAGGGGCCGATTCAATCCCGCGCAGTCCGCTGCCGCGCATGCCGGCAGGCGAGACGAGCGAAGCTCGAGACTGTTTCAGAAGCCAACATCCAGCCGATCAGGCACGGCGGGACAGTCATGAAACTGGTCCGCGCCGATGTCGAGCCGGCGATCCTGGCTGCCGGATTCGCTTTCGAGGCCCGAAACAAGCCACGGGACTGGCGCGAGCGAGTCTGGATTGACTACAAGCGATGCGGCCAACTCCTTAGCCTGGCTTTTGAGATCGGTCGTGAGCGCCCAGCGCGCCTGGTAGCCGAGTTGCTCGAAGCGAACGACGTCTGCCAGACCGTCGCCGTCGCCGAATTTGATAAGCCTCGAACACGAGCCGAGATTCTGGCAACGATCAAATCGTTTGCATCCGCCGTAAATGAATTCCTCGCCAGTCTGCGAACGGCGCCATAGTGCTGTCGGTTCCTCACGCACGTCGGCACCTGGATCAGTCGACTGGCCATCAATTGGCGAGTCTGTCCGAATTGCGCTTCAGGGTCCGGAATGACGCGTCACAATCTGTGAACACGAGGCACCAAGACTAGTGCCCACGTCTCAATTTGGTTCCCGGGTGGCGCCCCGATTCCACGACTGATGGTGGAGAGGAACTCTGATTTTCCTTGTGCCGTTCAGGAAAACAACTCGCAGGACGCGGCCATCGGGTGGAGTGACTCTGAATTCAATTTGCGACCCTTCGGGGTCGCCTGGAGGGAGAAAAGTCACCCGTCCGTTTTGAGGCATTCCGATGCCGGCATACCCTTTGGCGATATCCGTCAGCGTACCTGTTCTGGTCACGACCTCCCAGAAGGGATCATAGGCCGCAGGCATTTTGTGATCTTGTGTTCTGCTGACGATCCAGCAAGCGGGACCGAAGGACAGGACGTAGAGGATTGGCGCGGCAATCAATGCGGTCGCGGTCCACTTCGCCCATCTCTCCCGCCGATTGACAATCCGGACTGCGAGCCAGAGGCCAACGGCTGCATAGGTGACCGACAAGAATGTCAGAGCGATCCCCATATCCTGATTGTACTATGGCGGGAGGTGATCGGGAAATTGCGCTTAATTGTGCCGGAGCGCTGAACACCGCCTGGTTGACCTGCCAGGGGGCGCTCAAACCAGGGTGCTGATCGTCCTGGGAAGCGTCTCAATAAATCGAGAGCCCCGGTCCGCCGGCCAGGCGCAACGTGAGGATGAAATCAATGACGGCGACAGCCGCCAGGAACAACGCCATCCGGCCGTAGGGCTTTTTGACACGCGTGCGATACCAGATGACGGCGAAGACCGGTCCCAAGGCAAAGACGTACGCCAGGAGGAGCCCCCAGGGACGCGATGCAATCAGGTCGGGTGACATCGAGCCTGTTGAAAGTCCGGCGATGCGCATTCCCCGGATGACCAGCTCATGCTGACACCATTTGGCCAGGATGACCTTCGGGAGTTGGATCAGCGCCGGGAGCGCGATTTCACCCAGCCACAATCGATTGAGAAAGGGGAGCGTCGCCGCACTGACGACGAAATAGGCGACCAGCAAATTCAGCAGACTGCGCGCAATCCACTCCCGCCGGTCCGGCCGGTTGACGATCTGCACCGTGAGCCAGATGACGGCTGCGGCAATGACCGCTCCGATCACCACAACGAGTTCTACCATGCCGGGATTCTAGCGTCGGGCGATGAAGGCGAGAATGCGGGGCAGCCACAATTGGCAACCCGCGCATTCGAATGCCGCTGTCTGGACAATTGCCATTGTTTGAATCCTGAGACAGAATGTCTATAATCGGCATTGGAGAAATTTATTTCGAGGTCTTGCTGCATGATCCCATCACACCGACAACTCGGCTGTCACCGACCAGGCCGGATTTTTCTGGCGCTCCTCGTCTGCACGGGGATTTTCGTCGAGTGGCACCGCTTCTCCAGAGGGGCCGAGCCATCCGAGCCGAAGGGGGTTGACAGCGTCGAGATTGAAGAGACGGCGCGACTCATCAAAGCCGAGTTGCCGAACTGGACGATCTGGAAAGGAACCGGTCGCGAGGTCGAGCTCAAACTCGAACCGAAATCGGTCCTCCGCTGGAGCAATCCGGGGTCCGGGAGAGTGTTTGGCGATCTGTTCCTCTGGACGGCCGCCGGACGGCCGGAAGTCGCCATGTCGCTGTTCAAGGCCTGGGAGCCGGCGAACGGGTTTCACGTGGAGTTGCATTCGCTGTCTCTCACGTCACTCGAGTCGCAGCGCAACGATGCGCCTGACTGGCGCCCTACGCAGCCCGGCATCACGCTGCGGAATGTTCCCGACGCGGCACCTCCCGGCGATACGGCTGTCAGGCGGCTGTTGCAATTGCGCGCGCTGGCCGGCGAATTCAGTGCCATGCTCACAGACTACCGCTTGGCAGCCACCGGCGAGCGGCAGCCGCTGCGGATGCTGACGCAGCCCTTGTATCGCTATCAGAGCACCGAGCCTGAACTCATCGACGGGGTGATGTTTGGCTTCGTGCTGGGAACCGATCCCGAAGTGTTTCTGCTTCTGGAAGCGCGCCGCAGCGACGAGAAAGCCCGGTGGCAATACGGCCTGGCGCGTATGAACAACGACTCGCTCGTCGTCAGCCACAAGGACCAGGAGGTCTGGCGGATCCATCGCGTTGAATCTCAAGATGGCCTGCGCGATCCGTATGTGCTGAAGCGCGTCCCCGAAGCGCCGCGTTGAGGGTGCCTGCCACTCCGGCAGGCCTGTCCCCAATTAGCGAATGAGCCGATTTCCGGAAGTCTGGAAAATATTTTCCGATTCGGTTGCGCAGCGGGGATCTCGGCCGTCTCTTACGATGAACCGTCGAGGAGATCGGTTTGAGTTCTGATCCGCAGGGGCTGCTGCACATTCTGGAATTCCATGGTCAGCAAATTTACGCATTGCTGACGCGGCTGACGCTGCGCGCCGGCGTCGCCGACGATCTGTTGCAGGAGTTGTTTCTCAAGTTGCACACCTCAACGGGATTGGCTCGGGCCGAAAACCAGACCGCCTACGTTTTTCGCGCTGCGATTCATCTGGCTTTCGACTGGCGCCGACGGCGGCGTGAGACCGAGTCATTGCAGCATGAGCCGCCGACAGGTACCGGCAGCTCCCCTATGGACCGTCTGATTGCTGCTGAAGAATTCGAGCAGGTCGTCGGAGCCATGCAGGACCTGTCGGAATTGACGCGCGAATGTCTCGTGCTGCGGTTTTTGCAGCAGCAGGAGTACCACGAGATCGCCGGGCAGCTTGGCAAAACCGAACACCAGGTTCGCGCGCTGTGCCACAAGGGACTGGATCAGTTGCGATCGATCCTCGCGATTGCCGCCGGCGCGGCTCGGGAATCGGAGCCCAAGGGGATGGGGGACTGAAAGATCATGGAACCCGCCACCGACGACGATGAATTGATCCACCGCCTGCACCGGCTCGGAGAGCTGAAGCCGGCTGCCGTCGAGACGGAACGGGCGCTCGAGCGCGTCCGTCGGTCGCTGACTGAACTGTCGCCGGTCGCAGCGGTCGTAGTCGGAAAGCCTCGTGCGCTAGGCTGGTGGATCGCGGCGGCCGTCTGCCTGGGGCTGGCGGTGCCGCTGGCGTGGCTGGCTCTGGGACCGTCGCCGGCTCACGCCGGGTTCGACGACATCCGGGCCGCGATGCAGGCGCGGCGGTCGGTGGCCTGCCGGCAGGTGCGGCGGATCGAGGGACGGCCCGACGAAACCAGTCGCTGGCTGATGTTCGGCGATCATCGGTTTCGGATCGACCTTGGAGGGGGCAGCTACGCGGTCGTCGACGGAGCCAGACGCCGATTTCTGCGCGTTGATGCCCAGGCACAGGAAGCGACCCTTTTCGACGATGGCCGGCCTCCTCCCGACAACCTGTATGAGGCGCTCAAAGACCTGCCGCAGGGGGTCGCGGCGCAGCAACTCCCGCAGAAGCGGATTGACGGCCGAAACGTGGTGGGGTTTACCGTCTCGGTCGAGGGCCGGATCGCGACGGTCTGGGCCGACCCGGTGGCCCGGCTGCCGGTCCAGATTCAGACTGACGAACAGAACGCCGAAGGGCAGTTTGTCAGTGTGACGATCGACGAATTCGAGTTCGAGAAGAAACTCAATCCCGATCTGTTTTCATTTGGACCGCCGGCCGGATTTGCCTTCACCAGCATCGGTCTTGATGAACTGCGCGGACGCTGGGAACGGCCAATTCCCGGCAGCAATCCTCCGCTGATCGAGTCGCTGACGGTCGAAGGGGATCACGATATATACCTGCTGCGGCGAACCGACGGCACGCTGGTCCGCAAGCTTTCCGCCCGGGTCCACCTCGAGCGCGTGGGAGACGTCGCGATCTACAATCGTGATGAAATCCAGCTCGTCGAAGGAAATTCACCACCCGGGGGCGTCCCGAAAACGCAATCGTTCATCTATAAATTCGATCAGAAGGGACTGTGTGAAGTCTCGGGGTTGCTGCACGGGCGCGACAGTTTTCGTCCGCGGATCGCGACGATTCGCTGGGTGGGGCCGGGGAAACGGGACGATCGGCCCTCTGCTGATGAGTCCATCGCCGACAAACCGCGTGCACCTTCCGACGATCCTGACCTGCGGCGAGACCTGGAGCAAATGCAGGGGCGTTGGGAACGAATCGGCCGCAATGCCCAGGGCGAAGTCACGTGGCGCATGGAAAAACTGGTCAAGGGGAATCAGGAAACGCGGACCGTGACAGACCCGCACGGCCGCGTCCTCGAGCAGCAGACTGTCAGATTCCGACTGGAAAAGCACGGGCCGGTGCGGGTCTTCAACTTCTTTGAACGGATGAATGACGTCGGCGACGGTGCCGGACTCAATTTCGAAGTCGACTTTTCGTATCTTTACCGGATCGACGGGACAACGCTTCTCGAAGCGCCCGGGCTGTTTGAAAAGCGCCCGTCGTATCAGACCAACCCCGTGGTTTACATCTGGGCCCGTTCCGAGCCGCGGAATGCCGAGAAAACAGCAAACACTCCCCCCTGAAACGTCGGCACGTTGCATGGGCATTGCCAACTTGGCAAGACGCGCGCAGAATTTCGGCAACACTTCTCGACAGTTGATTCTCGTTCGACCTGGACTGACGCAGACAGCAGACCGATTCACCGCTGGATCACTTGATGCAACGTTGCCGCTCGACCGATCTTCCCCCGCAACCCCCGCAGGTTTATGCCGGCCGCCGTAATGGTCTGACGCTCATCGAGCTCTTGGTCGTGATTTCGATCATCTCGATCCTGGCTTCCCTCATCCTGCCGGCCGTACAGAGCGCGCGTGAGGCTGCCCGGCGGACGACGTGCGCCAACAATATCCGTCAGATCACGCTGGCGATTCACAACGAAGCCACGGCAACCGGCCGCCTGCCAGCCGCCGGGAATTTCGGGAGCAGCGGCGAGCGCTACCACAACTGGGTAACGGCCCTGCTGGGCTACCTGGACCGGGCCGATTTGAACGACCAGTACAATCGCAACAAGCCCTATACGGACGAAGCCAACAAACAGCTCACGCGCACGCAGCTCAACGTACTGACCTGTCCCAACGATCTCAGCGTTGTCGCCGGACAGGGAAACTTGAGTTTCGTCGTCAACGCGGGCTTCGGCTGGACGGTCCCGGTCGACTGCCCCGCCACACTGCACCTGACCCCCGACAACGTGGCCCGCGTCGTGCCTTTTGACCTCAACGGCAACGGCATCGTGTGCCCGCTCGATCCGGCGACTGACGGCAACACCACCGACCGCTCGCTGCTCTTCGACCTGTCGCTGTTCTTTGTCGAAAACCTGCCTCTCGGATCGGGGACGGTCAGGCATCACAGTTTCGATACGATCACCGACGGCACGGGACACACGCTGCTCCTGGCGGAGAATATCCGCGCGGGTTACGACCCGGTTGACGATGCCACGTGGGGCTCTCCGGAAATCCGCCACTGTGCATTCTTGATCAGCAGTTACGTCTGCAAGGACGAACGCTGTGCACCCGGCAATGTCGATTATCGACTGGCCAACGATCGCCAGACCGACCCCGCGCGGAGAGAAGCCATCAATAGTTCCCTCGAGCAACCCGAAGGGGGGGCGCCCTGGCCCTCTTCATTGCACGTCGGGATCGTCAATGTCGCCTTCTGCGATGGGCACGTGCGGCCGATCTCGACGATGATCGACGGCAACATCTACGCCGCTCTGATCACGCCGCGCGGAGCGCGCATCACCGGCCCCCTGGGTCAGCGCATCGTGGCAGACAACGACTACTAGAGGCCAACCGGAATTTCAGAATTGGAGAGACTGCATGGCGTCACTTTGGTATCGCCAGACGGAACGGGAGGACGAGGGGCCGTTTTCGTTCGAAGAACTGGTGCGCCAGGTTCGGGCCAGACAGCTCGGGGCCGACGATTTCGTGCGCCGGGCCGAACAGCCTGATTGGCAGCGCGTCGATCAGGTCGTCGGGCTGCTTCGCGCTGCCCGAACCGCGCCAGCGGTCAAGACTCCTGCCGCCCCCCCTGCCAAACGCCAGCCGGCGGTTGGCGATGTGTCTCCCCCTCCGTCTCGGTTGCGCACGCCCCTCACCCCCAGCCAGATCAAGCGGCGGGGAATTCCGGCGGCGATCGCGGCCGTAATTCTGGCCGTCGGCGTGAGCTGGTGGCTGGTTCGTCCCCGGGCCCTGCCGCGCGTGGCCAGTGCGCGCATGGAGCTGGCCATTCCCAGCCGGCTCGAACAGATGCGTCCCGCTTCACCTGCCGCGCCGACGGTGGCCGGACTGGCCGCGAGTCAGCCGGTGGCGGTCCCTGGAATTGAAAAGGTGGCGTGGCTCTCGGCTCCGACATTGTCGAACGACATGCTGACCCTCGTATTCGTTTCGGTCGGGACTCCGGAAACCAGCGACGACTTGTTCCTTGCCGAGCGCAGTTCCATTTCCGAACCATTCAGCGTTCCGATGCACATCAAGGCGTGCGCCTCACCGCAGAAAGAAGCCTACCCGGCGCTCTCCTTTGATGGACTGGAATTGATTTTCACTGAACTCGGGAGCCCTTCTCGATTGATGCAGAGCCGCCGGCCAGGTCGGGGACAGAAGTTTGGCGCGTCGCGACCCCTGGCCATTGCGGGCGACCAGTTGGCGGGTCTGAATATCGACGGTCCGCAGTTCCTGGGGCCGCACCGGATCAGATTTGTCGCCACGGACTCAGGGATCACGCAGCGCACGCAGTGGATCGCCGAGCGCGCCGCTCCCGATGAACCGTTTCGAGTCGTCGACAAACTGCCGATCGCCAATCCGTGGCCGCGGCTGTTTGTCTTGGACGGGGGCCGCCGCGCGTATTATGCGACCGACGAAGGATTTTTCCTGACCGTGGCCGACTACAAGTCGGGGGAGTTCGTCACACCCGAGAAGCTGCTCACGGCTTCAATCCTCGGTCCCGTCGGCATGTTCGACTCCCCCATCTGGGTTGCGCCGGCCGAAGACATAATCGTCTACTGCTCTCCCGGACGAGAAACCCCGGATTCTCCGGACCACCGGCTGTGGATGATCAACGCCGGCGGCGCCCGGCAGCAGTGAGCCGGGTCTGGCGGAGCGATCCCGCCGGCCGCCGAAGTCGCGCGAGTTCCCCGTTTTATCTCGACGCGTCGTGACCGGACCGACGACCGGGCTTGCTCAACCGCACGACACTCTGAATATTCCAGAGCCGTCGTTGTGTGGGAAGAGCAACAGCAGAGACTTGATCAGGCGGCTTTTCGCGTGTAGAAGCGGCTGCTCCAATTCTTCAGTGCTGAGAGCAAACCGGGACGAGGAATTTCGCCCAACGGCAGAATCGCCACGTGTTCGGATTCCTTGAGCACGCGGGCGATCTCGCGTGTGGCGTTGTCCAGGAAGATCAGGTAGGCATTCTTTGCCGCCGCATTGGCTACCATGCTTGTGAGTTGCTTTGGTTTGGCGCGACGGCCGATGGCCTCGAACGTTATTCGTCCCGAAGCGATCGATTCGGTGAGCAACAGCGAAAAGTCGAGTGACCGTGTGAGCGGATCGTTGGAACAGACGACGATTGGTCTTGAGCTGTCGACGGTCTGGACTGTACGTTCCAGGCGTCGCCAGAGCGGTTGCTCGATCGGCGCCAGGTCATCAAGCTGACTCTTGAGGGCGACGTTGTGTGGGGCACGGCTGTCGTTTCGGCAGGCAATTGCGAACAACTCAGCAGTTCGAAATGCCTTGGACAGGCTGGTCATAATCGTCGGCTCGTCGGTTTCGAGTCCGATCTGGCGGGCCGCGTCCAGGATCAGCGTGCGGCCGGCGGGTGCGAAATGGCTGGTCCGTGTCTCCAGATGCAGCAGACGCAAGTTCGCACTGGCCAGCAGGCTCTGCATGGCCTTCGGCGAATAGTAATGCAGGTGCGTCGGATACATGAAATTAAATTCGTCTTTCTCTTTCCCGAACACTTCGGCACCCAGAAAGAGCGAGTTCGGAACGCAGATGTAGGCGATTCCGTTGTCGGCGAGTTGCGTGTGCACTGCCCGCAGCGCCTCGACGGGGCGCGGCATGTGCTCGAGCACGTGGAGCATGGTCACCAGGTGCAATTTGCGACTGGAAGCGGCAAACGTTTTCTCGAAGGGTTCGGCTGTCACCCTATCGCCCAGTTTCGTCGCTGCCAGCGAGATCCAGTCCCGGTTGATATCGTGCCCGGTGGCATTCACACCCGCCTGGTTCAAGGCATAGACCAGGTTGCCCATCGCGCAGCCATAGTCATGAGATTCCAGCTTTGGCGCGCTGCACCCGAACTTGCGGGCAGTTTCGATCAAATGCCTGGCGACGTGCGGCAGATCGGGGCGGCCGTATTCAAGATCCAGGTCATAGTGCGCGATCGACGCCTCGGGATAGGCGGTCTGGTAATGGTGATCCAGTTCGGCATCGGTCGGAATGGGATCAAATCGGCAGTATCCGCAGTCCCGACACTGCACGAGTCGGCTCTTTGTGTTTCCGCATTGACGCTCAAAGGAATTGTGCCCTTCGGCGTACGGGACGAGATCCCGGCAGAAACCGTGAGAGTGACCCCTGGATGCCGACGCCGCGCCTTTGAAAAAAGCCTGGAGCATTTTAGCCGTAGCCTCCTCTGTGGACTGATGAACGATTCGTCCCGTAGGCAGGATCGCGGCCCCGAGCCTCCCATTCCTAATGGGATGTTTATCGTCGCTTTAGAGCGGTTATTCCGATTTTCCGCCCGATTTCCGGTTCCGCAGGTTTGGTAAATTCTGACGATTACGGAAGACCGGTGCTGACCAAAGAAAAAACCCGGCCGGAAGGGAACAAAGCCCTTCCGGCCGGGAATCAAATGACAGCGGGACTATTTACTGTTGATCGTCACCCCGGGCCAGTCGTCGGTTCGGAACGGCGTCAAGGGGAGGCCGGCCTTGCTGTACATGTTCACGACCGGATTGTCGGCCCAGGCGTATCGGACCGACGCGGGACTTTCGACTTTGTCGCTCGAGACTTCAACCTTGCCGTCCGTCAGGATCTTCGCCGAGGCCCAGACGAATTTCTTGTCTTCGCCGGCGATGGCAAACCCGCGCGGCTCGTTGACGTCGAAGGGGCGCCAACCGCCATCCACGAAGTCGAAGGTCAGCACGATCTTCTTGTCCTGCTTCTCCATCGATTTGTATTGCGGGCTGTGATAGGGGACGTTGACGCCGTAATTCTTGGCAAGCGCCCACCGCGCGAGCCGGCGGCCGACGTCGACCTTGTTTTTCGGGTGAATGTCTTTGCCTTCCCCGATGTCGATAATCACCGCTTCCCCCGTGTTGGGGAGCCGCGCCATCGTCATCGTCTGTGCTTCGCGCAGCTCGGCCCACTGACTGTCTCCCGGTTCGGATTTTTCAGCCATGAAGTCGGCCAATTGCACCCAGTAGAAGGGAAAATCTCCCTGTCCCCACTCGTCGCGCCAGTTCTTGATCATCAGCGGGAACAAGTCGCGATACTGATAGGCGCGGCTGGCATTCGACTCTCCTTGATACCAGATCGCGCCGCGGATTCCGTAACCAATGTGCGACTTGAGCACGCCGTTGTAGATGTTCGCAGGGCGGTGATTGCCACCCAAGTCTCTACGCAAATTCCCGAGTTGCTTTTTCTGATCGTCGTTGAGATCGGTCTTCGCCGACAGCTCGGCGGCCTGGGCTTCCATCTGGGCCCAGCGATCCATCAGCGGCTTGTACTTTTCATCGGCGGCGAGCAGGTCGCGACGGACCCACGCTTCGCAGGCCGAGCCCCCCCAGGCGTTATTGATCAGACCGACCGGGACGTCGAGCGTGCGATGCAACTGGCGGCCGAAGAAGTAACCGACGGCCGAAAAACCGCCGACGGTCTCTGGAGTGCAGACCATCCATTTGCGCTCGTGCGTCCAGATCGGTTCCTGCGTTCCGACTTGGGGGAAATTGATCATTCGGAGCTTGGGAAATTTGGCTCCCAGACGCTCGAGATCGGCATCGTTTGAGTCGTTGACCGACCACTGCATGTTCGACTGGCCCGAGCAGATCCAGACCTCGCCACTGAGAACGTCGTCGATCTTGATTTCGTTCTTTCCCTTGACCGTGAGCGTGTAGGGCCCGCCGGTCGCGAGCGGATCGAGCGCCACCTCCCATTTGCCGTCGGCTCCGGCAGTCGCCTGGTGGCTCTGCCTGTCGATCGAAACCGTCACCGCCTCGCCGGCATCGGCCATTCCCCAGATTTTGTTCTTCTGCCCCTGCTGGAAAACCATGTGGTCGCCGAAGATATTCGGCAGTTTGACATTGGCCTGCGATTCGCCGCCCGCCAGTCCGACGAGCGCCGTCACAACGGCTGCACAATTCAGGAATCTGTTTCGAAGAACCGTATGCATTCGTTCCGTTCCTTGTTCAAGGTGTCGATTGGAATAGCCCCGAACGGACTTCAAGCAGGCGATTATACATCAACGAATCCGTATGAACAGAAACCCGCAGGCAATTCGGCACTGGGTGTAACCTGTTGTGGCAAGGTCTCCCGAACTTGCTACGCGCTTCGGCTGACGGTCTTCCAGGTGCTTCCAGATTTCGCTCCACCACACTCTCGTAGCCGCTCGATCGCGGGCAGCTCACTTTTGGCGCAGGATGCGGCTTTCAGGAGAACGAAGTGCTGCCGATTTCAAGGTTTCTCTTCGATCAGCACCAATCGCTGGTTGGCAGAGACGTTGGCCAACTTCGTTGTTTGACCGGAGGGCCAGTGAATTTCCAAGGTGTCGACGGAATCTGCGTTCCCGAGGCCAAACAGCAGAGTGCGATCACTCGTGGAAAGGTAGCTGGCCCCCCCTTTGACGTAACCGATCTGGCGTTGCTGACCCGCCTGAACGTTGACCGTCGCACCGATCGCCGAACGCGGGCTGGTTCGTCCGATCAGGCGTACCGAGAGCCAACTCGGGATGCTTGTCTCATTTCGCAGCAGCGCGACCGGTTCATTGGTGTGGGTGACCACCAGGTCGGGAGTGCCGTTGGCATCCAGATCACCCACGGCTGCGCCGCGGCCCAGATGTCGCTGACCCATGTAAGGTCCAGCCTGCAGAGCGACATTCCGAAGGCGGCGGCCACGATCGTTCCAGAACAGGTAGGGGAGTTGGCGACGTTCGAGCGGGATCGTGGGGGCCCAGACGTGCCCGTTGGCACAGAAAATATCGGGACGTCCATCACCGTCGGCGTCCAGAATGACCGTACCAAAGCCGACAGCTTCCGAGCCGACTGCAGTCACGCCGAACGCCCGGCTGGCGTGAGTGAACAAGTCATTCCCCAGGTTTCGATACAACGCAAAGCTTTGATTCTCATAATTCGCCACCCAGAGGTCCGGTTCGCCATCTCCGTCCAGATCACCAAGATCAACCCCCATACTACCGTCCGCTGAATTCGTCTCTCCCAATGCCACGCCATTTTCGATGGCCACCTCCCGGTAGGGACCAGACGGTTGCGATTGATAAAGGTGATTGGGAAGCGTGTCGTTGGCGACGTAGATGTCGGGGCGATGATCTCCGTTGAGATCGGCAATGACGACACCCAGAGTCTTGCCGACTTCATGAATTCCCAATTCGCTGCTGGCGTCCCGGTACGTCCCATCCGCATTGCTGAGATAGACGGTGCAAGGCAATCCCTGAAACATGGGTGGATCGCAGATATTCCGCTGCCCGCGTCGTGTATCGATGCAGACCGGATCGTTCTTGAACGACCAATCGACGTAGTGTCCCACGTACAAGTCCAGGATCTGATCCTGATTCAGGTCGGCCCAGCCAGCGGCCAGGCTCCACGACGAGTCGCTCAAGCCCGAGGCCGCGGTTGCATCGATGAATGTTCCATCCCCCTGATTATGGAAGAGCTGCAAACCTTCCCAGCCAGTGATCAGCAAATCCGAGAAGCCGTCTTCATCCGCGTCAGCCGTCCAGGTACCGTGGTGGTAATGGCGAATCGGCTGTAAGGAAGCGGCGTTCGCAACGGGCGTAAACTTCCAGGCGGACGTCTGGCGAAATAATCCGATCGGCAGAGGGAGGATCTCGTGTTGCGGGCCAAATCGGCCCCCGCCCGCAAAAAACAGATCCAGGTTGCCGTCGCCGTCGTAATCATCGACGGCGCAACCGGTACCAAACGATTCAAGAATGGTGAACAAGCCCGCTTCCTCGCCATTGCGTCCGATCCAGGACACACCGCTGGCCTCGGCGACGTCGACAAAACGGATACCGCCGACTCCCGAACCAGCAGCCAGGTGCGGTTCGTGTCTCCCGGTTGAATCGACGCCGGTTGTCGACAATTCGGGTGAAGATTGCGAACAACCACCTGTCGACAACAGCATGCCGCAGGCCAGAACCAGGCCCTTGAACCGCCGCGGGTAGTTGGGAGCGTCGATCGTCATCGCAAGCTTCCGGCCGAAAGGCGAGAAAGTCGTGTCCCGATCACGTCATCAACGGGCGTCGGAAGGTGCTTCCCCGGATGGGACTGATCTTTGGGTGGAGCCGGTGACGGATGCATTTGTGGATTGCGTGCTTTGTAACACATACCTGGCGTGATGTTCCGCGAGTTTTACATCACCAGTCAGTTGATACAAGTCGGCCAGTGCACCATGTGCCGGGCCGTAGTGCGGCGCGATCTGTAACAGTGTTTCATACCAGCGAATCGCGTCGTGGCGGGAAACGTACGTCGCCGTCAGAGACGCGATTTTCATCCGCAACTCCAGGTTTTCCGGTTCCCTGCGCAACTGCTTCTCAAGGCCCAACAACTGGTCCAATTGCGGCCGTGACTCGGCCACGAAGGCAAACAGTGGTTTGGCTTCGGCGGTCCGCCCGCATTCCTTCAAGGCGCGGGCCAGGGAATTGGCAAGATTCGCGTGTTCGGGGACGGTTCGGTAGGCTTTTTCCAGCACCGGCACCGCTGCCGAAGCATCTCCTGCCGACAGCAGCATTTCGCCGTACGCCTTTTGCGTTGTAAAATCGTCAGGATTCGCCTGCATTGCCTTACGCAGCAATTGAATCGCCGCTTCCAGATCCCCGTCGCTCGCCACACACTGAGCGAGCTTCTGGAGCGCGACGACGTCGCCGGGATGCCTGCTCAAGTATTCCTGGTAGATCGGAATAGCTTCTTTCGTCTTCAGGCGGACCTGCAAGGCATTTGCCAGAGACAATCGATAGTCGTCGTTTCCGGGCGCCTGGGCTGAGGCACGACGATAGGCATCTTCTGCACCTTCCCAGTTGACCATCGCCTCGTAGAAGCGACCGGTAAGGGCCAACGGCTCGGCGTCGCGGGGATAGTCTTCGTGCCAGAGTCGCAGAGTTTTCTCAGCCTGCGCCAGGTTGTGGTGCAGCATCGACCAGTTGTAATAGGCGCGCGCAATTTCCGGCCCGTCGTCGCGTTGGTCACCGAGCAATTGAGGCCAGTGCTCCTCCATCGCGGCAAACTGGTTCGTCTGTGCCTGCGCCAACCAGCGTTCTCGCTCAACTTCAGGCCGAAGGGCCCCCAGTTGAACTGCCTCCTGCAACTTGCGCTCAACTTCCCGAAAATCCTGCCGCCGGCGAGCAACTCGAAGCTGCAGCAGGCACGTACCCGGATCAATTCTCCGTCGAAACCAGAGGCTCTGCTCGATCCACCTGGCCGCGGCCTCGTGTTTGCGCTCGATCAATTGCGCGTCGGCCCGCCACAGGCACAAGTCGCTCCAGAAGTAGACCAACAGCCCCAGGACACCGATGCTGCATCCCAGGGGCACCACGATTCGCGAGCGCAAAGTTCCGGCCGGACGAAACCAGAAAATGTGCACGCCGCCTTCCCCCCCCAGGAACAACCTGACTAAAGCTCGATATTGAGGGTCACCGGTTTATCGACGACAGTAATCTCTTTCGGTGTCAAATTCGCGTCCGCCCATTCCGCCGGAAACGGCAAGATCGTCGCTTTGGGTGGCCCGCCGGACGCTGCATACTGGCCCGACATCTTCGTGGCCTGCTCTACGGTCATTTGCCCTGTTGTTTCCGTCGCAATTGCAGAAATGAGGACAACCTTGAACGTGCCGGCTGTGGCTCCCTTTTCGCCGTTGGTCAGGATCGTGAACTTACCTTCTTTGTCGGTCTTGCCGATGCCGGGCCGGGCATTCGGATCTGGACCGAACGGAATCAACTGCACGGTCGTGTTTTCCAGCGGTTTGCCCCCAACGACCAGTTTTCCGGTGACTGAAAACAGCGGCGGACCTTTAACTCCGGAACACCCCAAGGCGATAAACGACAGAAGAAGGAACAACTTACTGCTCAATGAACGCATCTGGAGGTTTCCTTTTCTCAAAATGTTTCGATTTGGCCCATTCACTGGCCATCCACGGAGTGGATGGCGGTCAGACGGATCAGGCAAGTCAGGTCAATGGCCGGTGAGTGCGGACAAACGTTCCCTGAGTGCGGATGCGACCTCATCATCCTCGATCAGTTCGGCCAGCTCCAATAACGACCGGCAGAATCCCTGCTCGTCAATACTCTCCACAGATTGATGGGTCTTGATGACAATACTCAGGGCTTTCGAGATTTGATAGATTTTGAAGAACTTCGCGGACTCCTCGAGTTGTCCGCGTCGTCGCAGCAAATCGTGCAATTGAAAGTGAAGCTGCCACCAGTAAGGATCCAGCGCGAAAGCCCGCCGCAGAGACTGTTCGGCTGATGCAGATTCGCCGATCGCATCATCACACCACGCCCTGGCCCGCCAGAATCGCGAGTCATCGTCTGCGAGATGTTCCGGGACCGCCGACAGCAGTTCGCGAACCCGATCCAGATCCCCCTCCGTGATGCTGCGATTCAGAAAGTAGGCCACCAGTTCCAGGTTCTGAGGATACTGTTGCAGAAGTTGTTCGGCTGGCGGGATGTGCTCAAATTCCGCGGCGCGCTCCAAGTCCGACTTCGCCCCCGAGGTATAGACCTGGAGTGCCCGGGCGACTTGATACATCTCATTATCAGGATCGGATGTGAGCCATTGAGTATTGTGCCGGTACAGCGAACCACTGTAAAGCCAGCTGGCTCCGGCAAGATAAACATAAGACTCGGGGCTCTCGCGGCGAACTTGAATGGCACGCCGGATCCGACGAACCATTTCCGCTCGTTGCAGCGTCATCGCGCAAAAAAATATGGCCTGTTTGTGAGCGATCAGCAATCGCGGCTCGATTCGCAGTACTTCGTCGCATGTCTGCACGCCGACCCGGGGTCGATTCAAAAACTCGAATTCGGCGGCAGCCTTGTGAATCAGAGACTCGGGGGCACGGGGATCACTGCGCGGAACCCGATCAAGAGCTTGAACGAAATTGCCCCAGTCTTTGAGACCTTCCGCCGCCTCTGCCCGATATAACCACGGATCGGCCTTCTGCGGTTCGACGCAGGCCCATTGCGTAGAGACACTCGCCAGTTCATTCCACGCGCGTTGGGCGCTCAATTGCCGGCACTCCCGACTGAAGGCAATGCCGGACCTCCGGTGCCAGTGGTTGGAAAGCCAGTAGCCAACGGGCACGCAAGCGAGCGGCACCAGCACGATCAACCACCATCGGCGCGACATACCTGATCTTCTTCGCTCCGGGGAACGTTGTCCAATCCCGGGTTCATGGCGCAAAACCACCGGTCCTGGCATCGGCGGCAGGACTTGATCGGCATGGTCTTGAATCACTTCCGATTCACTCCTTGCAAGAATCCGATGCGGCACGCGCCGTCTGAACCCTGAATGTCGCCAATTTCTTCAGCGGCCACTCGAAGCCCCGCTCTCTGTGGGACTGTCAACGCGAGATGGAACGTCAAAGTCGAGTGGCTGCCGCAGTCTGATTTCGCGGTTTACCGACAGAGCCAGGATCGCCTGGCGAGATCCGTTCGGCCAGCGAACGTGCAGGTCCACCGGCGATGAATCGGTCCCCAAACCGAATATCAGCGCGGCTTCGTGTGCCGAAGAGTAGCTGACGCCGCCTGCCAATTCTTGAGTCAATGTTCTGTCACCTTGCCGAAGTGTCACGCGCGTGCCCAGACCTCGGCGATTGTCCGTCGCGATGCAGCGCAGCTTCAGCCAGTTCCCCCGCGCCGAATCATTGCGCAGAATCGCGGTTGGCTTGTTCTGGTGGACCACTGCCAGATCCCAATCCCCGTCATTGTCGAAGTCTCCGCGGGCCACCCCGCGCCCGATCATTTTGCGCGAGAAGAACTCTCCCGCGGTGACCGAGCAGTCGACAAATTGAGGTCCCGCATAGCTGAAGAGCGACGGCTGCATCTCAAAGGCGTCTCCCTTTTGCCGCCAGTCATCCACGTGCCCGTTCGTTACGAAGATATCTTCGTGGCCATCCTGATTGAAGTCAGCCATGATGGTGCCAAACCCCAGGTTTTTGAGGGTTGGCGCGTACAGCCCGACCAGGCCGGTGACATCCTGGAAACCCGTGGCGCCGAGATTCTTGTAGAGCGTGTTCGCCTCGTTTGTGAAATTCGTGCAATACAGATCGAGCCAGCCGTTCTGATCGAAGTCCCCCAGCGCGATCCCCATACTGGCCTGGGGCAGTCCGTCGCGGTTTACGGCACAACCCAGCAAGTTTGCCGACTCGATGAACCGCCCCTCCCCCTGGTTGATGAACAGAAAATTGGGGGTGGTATCGTTTGCCACGTAGACATCGGGAAGGCCGTCGTTGTTCAGGTCCGCAATGACGACACCCAGGGCCTTGTTATCGGGCCCGAACAGGCCCCGTGAGCGTGCCTCCGCGGTAAATGTTCCGTCCCCCTGATTGATGTAACACTCATCCGGCACGCCGTTCACATTCATTGGATGGCAAGTGCCCGGCTTGTCGTGGCTCCCGCATAAAAGTGGATGATACGGATCGTAGTCCACATAATTACAGACATAGAGATCGAGTTTTCCATCACCATCGAGGTCTCCCCAGGCCGCGCTCGTGCCCCACAGCGGGTTAGCCACCCCTGCGGTCAGGCTGACGTCCTGAAATGTTCCGTCCCCCTGATTATGCAACAGCGTATCGGGCCCGACGTTCGTCACGAAGACGTCGTCAAATCCATCGTCATCATAGTCTGCCACGGCCACGCCCTGGCTGTATTGGCGTTCGGTGATCTCGGCCTGATCAGTCACGCAGACGAAGCGCCCCAGTTCGACTTGTCGATACAGTTGATCGCTCGGCTCTGCATCGCGCATTTCTGATGCTGGATTTCCCCCTTGGCAAAGATAGAGGTCCAGAAGCCCGTCGCCATCGTAGTCCAGCCAGCCCGCGCCGCCACCGGTTGCTTCGACCATCAATTTCCGGTCGGCGGCTCCATTGGCGTACGTGAAGCTGATTCCCAGTTCCTCTGCCACTTCCAGAAACCGAGGGAACGTCGTCAGACGACTTTTTGGCTGCCCGCGGGAGCGATCCGCAACGTTGACTGCTGCCGCAGGCTGAACGAACGACTCGTCGCGAGTTACTGGCCGAGGGCCACCGGCCGATCTGGCGCTGCCGTCCCCACACCCCGGAACATTGCCAACCAACAAACCAATGCAGAGTATCCTCAGGCTTGGTGCCCGATTCACGAACCCTGTGAAATGAATGCGCGGACCATTCAAACACAAAGGCCTCTCTACCAGCGGCGCGGCCAGCTGAGAGATCACGTTCGGGCAGTCAGATTCGCGGAAGCGGTCCACAAATCGTCAAAATTCAAAGCCGGTCACGGTAACACCGGCATTACGGTTTGCGATGCCTTGCAATACAGTGATCCCGATGTTCTCAGAGATGAATCTGACTGAGCCATCCGCCATCGCGACATGCGCGCCACCGACATGGGTACTGCTGATCCCGTGGCACTTGTGGCCGTCGTAGTAGCCGTATGCCTGATTCACCAGATTGGCCGCCGTGGAGACTTGCATAGTGCTTGCCCAACCGACATCGTGGGCAATCGAGTTTGGTTGAGTCTTACCGACCGACCAGTGATGATCTTCCAGGAGCAGCAGCGTGTTGCTCAAACCGTCTTGGATATCACTGACCTTGCCCGTTCCCCTGAAGCTGAACACGCCATCCACTCCCAGGAGGTATGATCCAATCGTTCCGGATTCGCCCCAGGCATCTAACACCTGTCCGACCGTCTGGGTGGTATTCTTGGTCAGCGGAATACAGGCGGGGTTGCCACCGCTGTCTTGACACAGGCACGAGCGCCAGTCTCCCGCAATGAATCCCATGCTGCCCGTATAGTCGGTTCGACCCACGTTCACACCGCCAGTGACACCCCCACCACTGCACCCCGCCACGTCGACGCTTTGCGTCGCTGCTTGCGGATTGCTGGGGCAGAGCAGTCCCGGCAATTTCGTGGCCGCCAGAGCCACATTGGCCGCCGACGTCCAGCCTGCGGAACTTTGACCTCCCGACTGGTCCTGGAAATTGAAATTGTTGAACAGCGGCGTCTGATCCATATAGGGCAACGCCATCACAATCCATCCGAAATTCCCGTTGCTCTGTTGCCAATTCCCGTTACTTTCAGAAAGTGGCCGGCCGTCATAGTTGTTCGGAAACTGCTTGAAGGGTTCATGGTAATTGTGGCAGGCCAATGCAAGTTGCTTCAAATTGTTCTTGCACTGGGATCGTCGGGCCGCCTCGCGGGCCTGTTGAACGGCAGGCAGCAGCAATGCAACCAGGACGGCAATAATTGCAATCACTACCAGCAGCTCGATCAGCGTAAATCCGCGTGACCATCGTCGTGACATGGTAAAACTCCGTGAGGAATAAGAAAACGACCTAAAGTCAAGCCTCGACAGAAATAATGGACGTTCTATCCCGGCTCCTACAGGCGCAGCACATCAGGCGATAAGCCACACGACACGCTCTCTGCGATTTCGGCTTGGGCCGGGAAGATTGGATGGCGACAGGGAATTAAGGTGGGCCGACGACGTTGACTTTAACGAAAACGGCACAAAACTGTCAAATGAAATGTTCCGAGGAAATTGAAGACGACCAGAGAAGGAGCCATTTAGCGTTGCCGTCGCTGGGCTTTAACTGCCCGAATATTGCCGACCCTGGGATTGGCCGTCTGACTGCCGAGCGTCCAGTCCGGCGGGATCGCCGTCGGCCGGCATTCGCGGATGGAATTTGCGACCGGAAAACAGGCCACCTTCCGGTCTGCGCCGGCTAGATGACGTACAGCGCGATCCCGGCGTAGCTGCAGATGCTGGCGACGATCACGAACAGGTGCCAGACCGCATGGAAGAACGGCCGACGTTCGTCGTAACACAGGAATGCGACGCCCGCCATGTAGAGCGTGGCGGAGGAAATTACCAGAGCAATACAGCCCGGGGGCATGTGAGTCAGCAGCGGTCTGGCAGCGATGATCGGCGACCAGCCGAGCGCAACACTGAACAGCACCGAAACTGAATTGACCCTGTCGCCCCGGAGTTTGCGCCAGACTCCAGCCAGAGCCAGACCCCAGACCACAGGCAGCATCCATCCCCAGCCATTCGGCAAAAGGTAGCGAATGTAGTACGGCGTGCAGGTTCCGGCGGTCAACAGGAAAATTGCAGCCTGGTCAAGCGTTCGGAATAGCTGCCGCAGCCGAGGCTGTTCGACCAGGTGCGAAAGCGTCGACATCGCGAAAACTGCAATCAGCGAGAGGCCATACAGGGCGCAAGCGGTCGTCAGGACCAAATCTCCCTGTTGCCAGGCCGCCGCAACGAGCCAAAGCGCCCCGACCAGGCTGGCCAGCCCCGCAATCCCGTGGGTTATGCCATTCGCTCGTTCTTCAGCCGGACTCTGCAGCGGTGGATACTGAAAAAATACGCCCGCTGGCCGCGGTTGGCGCCGAGCAACCCGCGCCTGAACGGCGATCAGTCCGCGATACAGAATATCGCGGGCCGAGCCTCGGGAAGTCAGATGTGCCATGGGACCTGGTACGGAAGGTGAGCGTTGCCTGCCGGTACGGTAGCACAAATTGAAAAGCGGAGCGAGATGCGTTTCAGGACGACGGAAGTCGCCTCGGGCGAAGAATCGGCGAACTGGCCGCGCCTGGAGTCGGTGCGTTGATTCGAGGCAACCCCGAGGCGCAGATTGGCTCGCGGACCGCGTGTTGCCAGTCTGGTGGTTGCCCCGGTCGATGCGAACCGCGGAATTCCGACTGGAGGAGGCTGGGGCTTGATGATCGTCCAGCACGCAACGAAGACCCCGCGGCTCCGATTGCCGGTCGTTACAGATCTTCCAGAATGTTCTGCTTCCGATAAATTGGAAGATACCGGTAGTAGACTTCGAGCGTCAGGATTGAGAGGCAGGTCGTGTAGAGACGACCGCCGGCGTCGGAATGAAAGCTCGAGTCGGTACGCCAACTCCCGGCCGCGTCGCCGATCTGCGCCTGGCTCAGGACGAGCTGGTCGCGCATTACGGCGTTCCACTTTTCCCAGCGGTCGTCTCCCCAGTGGTGCAGCGCCTGTGTGGCGTAATAGCTGTAGTACATGTCGTCGATGTTCGGTCCCCAGTCCGACAGGTACTTGATGCCGCGGGTCAATCCGCGGTGCGTCGGCTCGCGCCCCAGGTACATCCGGCAGAGAAGTCCGACGGCGGTCGTGCTGGGGCGAATGTTGTAGGTACTGGTGTAGCCATACAGCGCCCCCCCTTCCGACTCGACCGACTTCAGAAATCGCGTCGCTTTCACAAAGACCAGTTGTGGAGTATCGAGCTCGGCAATCCGCGCGCTCTGGAGCGCCATCAGTTGCCAGCCGTGGACGGAGGTATCGCCGGCCTGGGGGATGCGGTAGCGCCAGCCTCCCCCTTCGGGGTCCTGGGCTTTCACGATGAATGTTATTGCCAGTTGTGCGGGACTGCGCAGAGATTGGTCTTTCGTCATCGTATAGGCTTCGCAAAGGGCGATCGCGCAGATTCCCTGTGCGTACATCGTCGCCAGACCCGTCCCCTGCATCCAGCCGCCGTTTTTCGTGACTTCCATGTGATCGGTCAGATACTTCAGACCCATTGTCACATGGGATTTATAGTCACCCTTTTTGTGAGTGTGCCCGGCCCCGAGGAAAGCGAGCAGGGCGAGGCCTGTGGCCCCGGTGGGACAAACCGCCGTTCCGGGGTCGTCGGGGCCGTGCTGAAAACTCCAGCTCCCGTCGGACTGCTGATGACGCGCCAGCCATTCGAGCCCCAGATTGACGGCCGCCTCACTTTCCTTTGTGCCACCGGCTTTCTTCACGAGTTTCGCGCGGGCGTCGGGATCACGTCCGTTGAGGATGCCGGCGACGTTGGCGCCCTGCTCCTTTCCAACTCCTGTGCCGGCCCCTTTGCCGGCTTTCCGCGGCGCGGCGCGCGCGGCGGCGCCCCCTTTGGCGGGGGATGCGTCGGCGGGAGCCGTCGGTTCGCCGTCGTCGTCCGGTTCGATCGCCGGGCCTGCGGAGGGAAGACCGAGCTCCATCTGGGCCAGGCCGGCCTGCTCGGGTTGCGGCACACTGGCAACCACGTCTCCGCCATCCGGCCCGCCTCCCGCAAGGGGGGCCACAAGGTTTTCGAGCCCGATGTCGGTACCGTCGATTCGGCCGGTTTCACTCCCCGGTTCACCGCGGCTCAGCACCGTGCCGAACACGTCGGTATTGTGTCGATTGCCGAAAGTAATCAGCCCAAGCAGGGCCAGAATGAGGACGTGAAACAGCAGACTGCCAATCCAACTTGGTCCTTCACGCCGGCGATCTTCGACCCAGTCCGCCAGGGCGTCTTGCACCTGGCTGATGGCCGAGGGAGCCATCGCTGACGACGGCACATCGGGTTCGATGTTGAATCCGACGAACGCGTCGATCTGCGGGGCCGGGCTGCGTGCTGGAGGGCGCGACTTGACTGCCGGACCATGGGCGGCGCCCGCGGCAGCAGGAGAAACCAGACTGTTCTGGCGATCGGACATGAACCGAATACTCTTCCTCTCGGGAAAGTCGCGCCAACCTCAGGCAGTTGCGGTTGGGAGAATCAAACCGCCGCGAAAACTGCACGCGCCGCATCGCTTTCCGAGACTCTCGCTCTGGTAAACGTTACGAGCAGCGTGCTCGAAAAGTCAAGGTCGGCCCAGATGCACTGTCCGTTCCGCGCCAAGCGCAACCGGCGCGGGCCCGTACCGGTCTCTTTACATTGGAAACGGATTTCGACGCCGTTGATCAACGCCCGAACGCCATCCAGGCGGCGGCCGCGATGCCGATTGTTCCAACGGCAGCACCCACAATTGCGACCCACAACCGCCAGTCCCGGGGGTTCCAGGCAGAGGCAGGCTGAACCGGCAGTTCGTCGGTCGACGGAGGGATTTCGTCCAGGCTGAATCCGGAGAATACGGCGCCGGGACCGACTGATGAGTCGCGCGAAACTTCGGCGACGGCGCTGGCAAGAGAGACCTCGTCGGGGACGCCAGCGGTAGCGTCAGCAGTCGCAGCCAGCTGTGGTTCTTCCGGAGCACTTGTGATTTCAGCCATCGCCGACTCTGTCGCGACGAGAGCCGAATCCGAAAGCGGCGGCTGGGCCGGCGGAATGTTGACTGATTTGGCCCCGCCCTTGAGTTCCTGGAGACAAGCTTCCAGTTCGACGGCGACTTCAGTCATCGTGGAGACGCGATCGGCCGCCTTCTTCGCCAGCATCCTCTGATACAGCGCTTCGAGCCTGTCGGGAACGCCGGCAACCTTCTCCTGGAGTTTCGGAATCGGATCCTGGCAATGCGCCAGCAGAATCAAAGCGGCATTTTCGCGCCGATAAGGAGGCTGTCCCCGCAACAGGTAGTGGAGTGTGCAGCCCAGTGAATAGACGTCGCAACGGCCGTCAACTTCGTGCGCGTCGACAGCCTGTTCGGGGGCGACATAGTCGAACGTTCCCATGAAGTTGCCCGGCATCGTGAGCCGCCCGCTCCCTTCGCCGGCGGCTTCGAGAGCCGAATCATCAAGTCGCGCCAGTCCCAGATCGAGGACGACGGTGCGCCCCTTCTTGTCGAGGAGCAGGTTGGCAGGTTTGATATCGCGGTGCACAATGCCGTTTTGGTGCGCGTAGTCGAGGCCGCGCGCTGCCTGCAGTGCAATGTCGACCGCCTGCGAGACCGGGAACGGGCCCTTTTCCTTGATGATCGAGCGGACGTCTCGTCCGTCGATCAGTTCCATCACCAGAAAGTGCAGCCCGTTCCACTCACCTGCCTCGGCAACCGAGACGAGGTTGCGATGCTTGAGCATCGCCGACGTGTTGGCTTCTCGATAAAACCGGGTGACCGCACGCTCAGATTTCGTGAACGTCGCGCGGAGCAGTTTCAATGCGACAATCTGGTGCGTCCGGCGGTTCTCGGCCTTGAAGACCTGCCCCATTCCACCGGACCCGATCTTGTCGAGAACGATGTAATCGCCGAAGCGCAACCCGCGCGACTGGCGCCGAAAGATGACAGACGCCTGGAACCTGGTCAGCTTTTGCTGACGGACAAGTTCGCGGGCGATCTTTTCGACGTCAATTCCCCTCCGATCCTCCGGAAGGCTGCTGACGAGGGAGGTGACTTCCTCAGCCGGCAGAATTCCTGTGTCAGTCAGGGATTGAACGAATTCATCAATCGACAACGACATGGGCCCGCATTCCTGAGAAATCGGTCGCGGCATGGCCCTGGAGCGGGAAGCGTCCATTCAGCCGGAGGGATATCCCAAGTCAAGAGTATAAACGCCCCGATGCTTGAAGAAAACAGAAATCGCCGCTCCGGCGGCCGTTCCGGGAATAATATCGTCTGCGGGGGGCGATTCGACCCGGATGCTGCCCGGCGATCGGGGGGGCCAAGGCGCATTCCGGCGGGCCGGGAGGGACAGACCTGCGAGCTTGCTCGAGGCACCTCTCGACCAGTCTGAAAACGTTGACCTTGGAGTGTGTCGAAACAGGGGAATCCGCGAAGGGAGGACACCGGGTGATTCGAAACGTGATCGGCATCTTTACAAGAGACCCAGAGCCAGCCCCCGTCTTTCAACCGCCGATCTAGCGATCAACTTCGACGATTTCGTCGATCACGTCGGCTCGCATCAGACGATACAGGTGTTGAGGATCGTGGTCCCAGGCGTTTTCGGTGCTGCGCACGGACGACCAGACTTCGGACCCTTTGTACTCGACGTGCAGTTCGAGATCAGAGAAGCGGCACACCGCATACATCCACGAGGGAGCGCTATCCTGAGTGCGGGATTCAAGAACGATCACAACCTCGGGATCGGTTCCAGCCGAGGTGACGAATGCGAACAGGCCGCCATCGATCACCGACGATTCCGACTGTTCGTAGCGAAACAACGGCTGGGCCAGCATCCGCAGTTCCCAGGTTTGCCGTTCGTTGTCGATGCTGCGGGCACTGAAATTTCGCGACAGCTCGCGCATCTGCGAGAGCCGCTGACGCGCCGTCGCCGCCGGCTGGGGAGCATCGGGGAGTACCTTGAGCGTCAAACCGGCGCGGGGTTGCCATTTCTCGGCTCCGTCATGCACCGGCACGAGGACGGCGCTCGAAAGGGTGTGCATTTCATGACAGATGGCGCGCTTGCCAGGAGTCTGCGCCGGATTGGAGTGGACCGAACCAAGGACTTCCGGGCGTCCCTGGAATGTCCAGACAAAGACTGACCCGGTTTGGCCGCCGCTGCGAACCACGTTCGTCCAGTTGTAAACTGGGTCGCGGCGAAATTCGAGCTTTTCGCGCCGAGCGGCGTCGCGGTAGAAAGTGAAGCCCGACGCTTCTTCGACATTGAGGGCCAATAATCGCTTCGACTTGGCTTGCAGCTCAGCCGTTTGGGCTTTGGGGCGCGGCTCGTCGGCTCCGGGGGCAGCGGAGTACGCAGTGAGTGCCAGCAGCAATCCGAGGCAGCCGATGGTCGGTCTCAACACATCAACCGTTCGCTGGCTGGAAAGTTCATTCATTTCGGAGGTGGGCACTGTTCATCTCACTGCGAGGACAATTCGTCTGGAATGCGTCGGTCCGAATGACAGAAATCAACTTTCAGCGAGAACTAAGACATTCTATCTGAATTCGGTCGCCAACGAAAGCAACAGATCGCAATTGGCCTGCGACACGAGAATCTTAATCCCGCACGGCACATTAGGGCGTCAATTCGCCGGGCCGTTGTCGGGAGGCAAGTGTGGAAATGCGACCGCGGTGACCCCTTCAAAATACCGGCCCAGGTCACGATCGATTCGTTTGAGCAGGGTTCGCAATCGGCCGATTTCCTCGGGCTCGGCGACGGCTGTTTCGCGCGGCCCGTCGACCAGCACGCGGGAACGCGCTAGGCGACTTCGCAGACTTCGTCGAATGACGGGCGGAGAGTACAATACTCGGCGTCTGCTGCCGCCGATGGTCGCTTCGCGTTCGTGCTCGTATTGCGCCGGCAGTTTGATCTGTGGGAAGGCAGGATCTCATGAGCCGCGTCCAAGTCTCCCTCCAGGGCGCGATTCTGCTGCTTGGAATCGCAGTCGGAGCCGGTGGCATCCGGGCGGACGTCCTTGTCTATGACAACGATTTTAACTTTCAAGCCGGTTCGACGTTTTCCGAATGGTTGTCGTCGCCGATCACGTATTTCAACACGTCGACGCCTAAAGACGGAACGCAGATCGATGCCCCGGCGGTGACGAATGTTGAGTCGCCGAACGGTAAGGAGCATTACCTGGGACCTTTCGGCGGCCCGAGGCTGGCTGATGATACGAAAGACTTCAATCGCACGCGCGTCGAGCAAACGATCAGTCTCAAGCTCGCCAGGCTCCCCGAGCATAAGTCGATTACCGTAGCGTTCGATCTCTACATCCTGAATTCGTGGGACGGGAATAACGCCAACTACGGTCCTGATCGCTGGAAACTTGCGGTAGCCGACGGGCCGACTCTTCTGGAAACGACGTTCTCCAACAATCCAAAGACTGGTGCGTACGATTTGAGCAACCAGGACTTCCCCAGGAAGAACAGCAAGTTCCAGATGAATGCCGCTGCGGTCAACACGCTCGGTTCGAAATTCTTCGGCGATGCGATCTACAGCCTGAAATACACTTTCAATCATTCGGCTGACGAATTGGAGCTCAGATTCAGCAGCGATCTGTTCGAGGGGAAAGGGACCGACGACGAAGGCTGGCGGCTCGACAACGTTCAGGTGACGGCGAATGAGAATGAAACGAAAACAAAAGCTTTGAATAAGCCCGCTCAAAAAGCGAAGTAAATTGGTCGTCATTTTGCGAGGCCTGCCCGATGCGCACATTCGACAGCCTGTCTGAAAAAGAGATTCTGGCGCTGGCCATCTCGCTCGAAGAGGAAGATGCCCGCATCTATCAGGACTTCGTCGACGGGCTGAAAGAGACGTATCCCGCCCAGGCCTCGAAGTTTGAGGAGATGCGGGTCGAAGAGGACCAGCATCGGCATCGGTTGCTCGAACTGTACCGCCAGCGATTTGGCGAACACGTGCCCCTCATCCGCCGTCAGGATGTTAGAGGATTTGTCGCGCGCAAGCCGGTCTGGCTCGTCAGACCCCTGGGATTGACCGCAGTTCGCAACCAGGCGGAGTTAATGGAAATCGAAACGCGCAGGTTCTACGAGGCGGCCATTCGCCGGACAACCGATGTCGGGACGCGTCAACTGCTGGGAGATCTCGCTGAAGAAGAGCGCAAGCACACGCAAACCGCCGCCGCCCTGGGAGAAGCCAGGCTGACAGAAGATGAAACCGCGGCGCGGCAGCGACTCTTTGCACTGCAGGTTGTGCAACCCGGTCTGGCCGGACTGATGGACGGCTCCGTTTCGACTCTCGCTCCGCTGTTTGCCGCGGCGTTCGCGACGCACAGCAGCTCAGAAACTCTGTTGGTCGGGCTGGCGGCCAGCCTGGGGGCGGGGATCAGCATGGGCTTTGCCGAAGCGCTGTCAGATGACGGCAGCCTGACCGGTCGAGGTCGCCCGTGGATTCGCGGCATGATCTGCGGGTTGATGACGGCTGTCGGCGGATTGGGGCACACCCTGCCCTACCTGATTCCGCACATCCAGACGGCCAACCTCGTGGCTGGCGCCGTCGTCGCCGCCGAGCTGGGAATCATTTCGTGGGTGCGCCATCACTTCATGGATACGCCACTGGCGACAGCGATCCTGCAGGTGGTGGTCGGCGGCGTGCTGGTCTTTCTGACCGGAATCCTGATCGGCAGCTCCTAGATCATTCAGCCGACGGCGCGTCCGGCGATTTGCGCCAGGTCATTTCGCATGCCGCGCAAAACGCGATTGAGCTCAATCGGAGATGCCAGTCGCACATGCGCCGAGTACGGTGCGCTCGTTCCAACACCGAGGCAGATACCCGACTGGGCCGTCACTGCTTCAAACATTTCGACATCGTTCGCTTCGTCGCCGGCGCAGAGGCAGGCTGGTGAACAATTTCCCAGATGATCGATGATCGCCTGGACCGCGGTTCCCTTGTGGCACTGGCCGCTGGGGCCGATCTCGAGTGCGCTGGGACCTGTGGCAATCCGCAGGGAGGCCGACAGCGCCTGAATGGTGCCCGCCACACGCGCCTGCAATTCGCGCTGGCGGTCAGCAACAAGATTGCGAAAGTGAACAGTCATTCCAAACTGCTTGTTTTCGATCCACGAGCCCGGAAAATCGGCGAGAATCGATTCCACGTGCTCAATCAGTCGGCCCATGACCGGCGCAACCTGCATTGCCGAATGATGGCGCAATCTCAGGCTGCCAAGGTCGATTTCCAGCCCCGAAATGCCGGCGTAGAACAATGAATCGAGGCGCACTTTCGCTTGCACATCATCGAGGGTGCGACCGCTGATGATCCCGACGAACACCTGTGGCAGTCGTGCCAGGTCCGCGAGCAGGTCCCTGGTGCTGTCGTGGAGGATGGCCTGGTCCGGATGCGGGGCCAGTGGCACCAGCGTGCCGTCGTAGTCCAAAAACAGGATCACCTGCCGGCGGCTCGCATACGCAGATCTCAACCAGTGCTGCAGCATCGAGGCCGCGGGAATCATACTTCGACTCCTGTGAGCTGGCGATCGCTGACGAATTCTCCGATCTCGGCCAGCAACTTGCCCGCCCAGCGATAGATGTTATGGTCGGCAACCTGCTGGCGCATGCGGCGCATCCGGTCTTCCTGTTCGGCGGCCGGCATCGTCAAAGCGACATGCATGGCCTCGGCCAGCCCGTCGACATCGTAAGGGTTGACCTGGACTGCATCGCGAAGTTCATGCGCTGCGCCGGCAAAACGCGACAGGATGAGAGTTCCCCGCAGGTCTTCGCGCGAGGCGACAAATTCCTTCGCGACCAGATTCATACCGTCGTGCACAGAGCTGACCACGCACGCCGTGGCAATGCGCAGCAGCGAGTACACGCATTTGTGCGATCGATGCTCATTGATGTACACGATCGGTTGCCAGGCTGTGGTTCGGTGTCGCCAGTTGATTTCCTCGACCAGCGTTTCGATTTCGCGATTCAGCGCGGCGTAGCCGGCGATATGCATGCGGCTGGGCGCCGCAATCTGCACAAAGACGAAGCGTTCCCTGGTCTCGGGATACATCGCAATCAGTCGATCGACGGCACGCAGCCGTTCGGGAATGCCCTTGGTGTAGTCGGCACGGTCGACCCCCACGAGCAGTGCCTCATCCCGGACCCCCAGAGTCTTCCGCAGCCGGAACTCTTCGTATTCGATATTGTCAGGGAGTTCGGCAATCACGAGATCGGGAGCGATGCTGATGGGGTGCGGACGCACCAGCGTCGTCACGCCAAACCGCGTCACCGAAAAGCGCTCCCAGTCGACGCGCGACTCGAGTGACCGGTCGACCGTTTCCAGAAAATTGTTGCAGTGGTACTGGATATGAAATGACAGCAGATCGTTGCCCAGCAACCCATCGAGCAATTCCTCCTGCCAGGGGCACACGCGGAAGGCTTCGCGATTGGGCCACGGAATGTGCCAGAACTGGGCGACGACGAGGTCGGGGCGAGCCGCCTTGAGCATTCCCGGCAGCAGTGCGAAGTGATAGTCCTGGACGAACACCACGGCCGCCTCGCCGGCAACTTCCTCCAGAACGGCGTCGGCAAACTTCTGGTTGACTTGCCGGTACTGTTCCCAGTCGGCCGAATTGAATTTGGGGCGAGTGTACGCGATATGGCATAAGGGCCAGAGCGCCTCGTTTGAAAAGCCGCAGTAAAAACCATTTTCTTCTGCCTTCGACAGCCAGACCCGCCGCAGCGTGTAAGCCGGGTCGTCGGGCGGAACGAGGACCCGATCGTGCTCGTCGACAACATCTTTGTCGGCATCTCCGCTGCCGTGAGCGACCCAGACGCCTCCACAGGCGCGCATGACAGGATCGAGGGCAGTTGTCAGTCCACTGGCTGGCTCTTCCCAGCGAATCTGACCGTCGACAAACGTGTGGCTGAAGGGCTCGCGGTTGGCCACGACGACAAACTTGGCGCCCTGCAGGGCTTCAACCGCGACATTCTGCAATCGGTGACGAGTCCAGGACATGGCGAACTCCTTTCAGGGATGCGGATGCGCCCCGCTGGCGCTCCGGAAAAAACGCCGTGATTGGATTCTTCAGCCTTGATCGCGCCCCCCTGCGACGAGGGTCGAAACCAGGCAGGCGGCCGAAAGTATGGCAAACGAGACCGGAATCACGTGCAGGATCATGATTCGTCTCCTGTTCGGGTTGAAACCGACGAAAACGTTCCTGTTATCGCAAGCTCATGACCGGATCTGTCGGCAGTACGTAGCGGCCAGAGCGGTCCCTTGAAGTGCCGAGTTTTCAGGCGACGGGCTGTCTCGGCTTCGACCTGGCTAGCGCGGATGAGGTGCCGACCGGCTGGCGGCAAACAACAGGCCGGTCGGTCGGGGGTGGATTTCCGTCTGAGGACCGCCTGCGCCGACCGCCACCTCTTCGGTCACGCGTTCCTTGCGCTGAATCGATACGTCAGCGGGGGCGCGAAATCCGAGCCGCACTTTGTTCCCGCGGACCGCAACCACCATGACTTCGATGTCGCCGTCGATAAATACGGATTCGTCGGTTTTTCGGGTCAGGACCAGCATCGGACGTTCCTCCATGATCAAGGGCGTCAATTTCGCCGCGTGGCCGCGTACGGCGATGACATGTCGTACGCCTCATTTTTACGAAACGCGGGAATCAGGTAAGATCAGGAAGTAGGCTGCCGGGCGCATCGGGAAATCCCCTACGGTGAACGCTGACTGCGATTGCTAAACTCGGCTCGTGAATCAGCCTCTGAGGCCGCCATGGCGATGTTGCGAATTTTGAGTGGCGACATGTCGGGGCAGACTGTCGACTTGCAGGGTGCCACAATCGTCGTCGGGCGGCATCCGACCTGCGACATCCGCGTACCCGACGACACCGTTTCGCGCAGGCACGCCCAGATTGTCGCCGATGCCGACGGATACGTCGTCGAAGACCTGGGCAGCCGCAATGGAACGTTTCTGAACGGCCGCAAGGTCACCGGGCCGGAGCGCCTGTCGCACCTCGACAAGATCAGCATTTTCAATACCGCCGTGGAATTTCGCGAGGACCAGATCAACGGCGCCTCGGAGAACGCGGCGTTGCAGACGATCGCGTTTGAGGGATCGGTCCCGCCGACGGTCCGCGGAATCGGGCTGTTCGAAACGATTGCCGAAATTGATCTGACGGCGCCCGGCGTTCCGCCCAGCATCCGGGAATCCGACGTTCGACTCCAGGCGGTACTGCAAATCACGCGCTATCTGCGAAGCACACTGGAACCCGACGAAGTTCTGTCGCGGATCGTCGAATGCGTGACGCACATTTTTCCGCAATACGCTCGGTCCTACCTGCTGCGACATGATACGGCTTCTGATCAGCTCACTCCGGTGGTCATCAGATACCCCGAAGACGAGGCGGGCGGCCCCCCGACCCTGCGCCCCGTGATCCGGGCTCTGGCCCGGCACGTGCTGGCGGAGGGCAAAGCCTTGCTGAGCGTCGGGGCCGCGGACGGCGATTCTGCGGCCGAGACCGAATCGGTCCTCAGCGACGACGCACGATCGTTCATGTGTGCGCCGCTGGTCGGGCCGTCATTGAAGGCAGCCGGAATCCTGTACATCGAAACGTCGGATACGCGGAGAAGTTTCACCCTCGACGATCTCGAGGTTTTCGCCTGTGTTTCGATCCTGGCGGGTCAGGCGATCGAGCAGGCCATCTGGTTTGGGGCACGCTACCGGGAGGTCGTCGAAACGCTTGAACAGCAGGTGCGCGACCGCACGGAATCAGTCCGACTGCTTCAGGATGTGGCGGTGATTGCCAACGAGTCAGAGTCGGTCGAGCAGGCATTTCAGATCGCACTGGGGCGTGTGCTGCGATTCAGGAGCTGGGACATCGCGCATGTCGTTGTTCGAGCGCGGGGCGAGCAGGCGGCGTTCATCGATGCCGGCATCTGGTCTGTGGAAATGGGTGGTCGATATCGCAAACTCATTTCGGCTGCGGCTCGCGCCGTGTTCCGCCCTGGTCAGGGATTGATTGGACGTGCAGTCACGACCGGCAAGCCCGAATGGGCTGCCGACCTGGGGGCCGACTCGACGTCGCTGATCGGCGAACCGGCGGCAGCGTATGGGATGCAGGCCGCCGCCGCCTGTCCCGTCCTGATCGGTGCTGAAGTCGTAGCGGTGATCATATTTCTCTCGGCCGAACCTTCGGAGCGGGACGAAGCGTTTCTCGAAATCATGCAACACGTGGGGACGCAACTGGGCCGCGTCATCGAGCGGGATCGGCTCCAGCGTCAACTCGTCGATGCCGTCTGGGATCAACACCGCCGGCTCGGCCAGGAATTGCATGATACGCTGGGCCAGGCCCTGACGGGCATCGGCATGTTTGCCGACAGCCTGGCAAAACGCGTGGCTCGGCACGACGAGCCGGAAGCCGCGCAACTGGCGGAGCTTGTCGGCATGATCCAGCAGGCCAAGTCGGAGGTCCGCCAATTGTCCAAGGGACTGTACCCGGTCGATGTTGACGCCCGAGGATTGCTCACGGCGCTGGATGAACTGGCCCTGACGACGCGCGAGCGGGCTCAGATCCGGTGCACGTTTCGCGGGGACCGGGAGATACAGATTCGCGACAATGAAGTGGCCACACATCTCTTTCGGATCGCCCAGGAGGCCGTTCACAACGCCGTCAAGCACGGCCGGCCGAGTCGGATCTCGATCGCCTTGACAAGGCCGCGCGGCCGCGTCACTTTGGCCATTCGCGACGATGGCTCGGGCGTTTCGGTCGAGCCGGCGCCGCGTTCGAACGGTCTGGGAATGCGCATCATGCAATACCGCGCGAATGCCATCGGCGCGAGTTTGTCGGTCGAGGCGACCAAAACGGCAGGCACGATGGTCCGCTGCACGTTGAAACGCGAGGAAGAGGATGCCCCGACCGAGCACGGCTGAAACTCGAGTACTGATCGTTGACGATCACCCGTTCATGCGCCGGGGCCTGGCGCAGACGATCAACGACCAGCCGGGACTGGAAGTCTGCGGTGAGGCGGGCAGCGCCGAGGAAGCCTTGCGAATCTGCGAGTCGACGAGTCCGCATCTGGCGGTCGTCGACATTTCTCTGGGGAATGAGAGTGGCATCGAGTTGATTCAGTCGATTCGCGAGAAATGGCCCGAAGTCAAGGTCCTCGTGTCGTCGATGCACGACGAAACCCTGTTTGCCGAACGCGCACTGCGGGCCGGCGCCCTGGGATATGTCAATAAGGGCGAACCTCCCAATGTATTTGTGGCGGCGCTGCTGCGGGTCAGCACGGGGCAGATCTATCTCAGCGAGCGGATGACCAATCGCATGCTCGATCAGGTGTTGACCGACAAGAGCGAGGTCAAACGATCGCCTATTGAAACGCTGTCCAACCGCGAACTGGAGGTGTTCGAGATGATCGGCAAAGGGCTGGCGACGAAACAGATCGCCGCCCGGTTGGGACTCAGCCCCAAGACGATCGAAACGTATCGCGAGCACATCAAGCAGAAAATGAGCCTGGCCAATTCGACCGAACTGACGCGCAGCGCGGTGCAGTGGGTTCTCGAACAGGGCCGGCAAGCCTCACCCGATCCCGGAGCGTGATCTCCCGAAGATCGGGGTTTTCCCGATAGCGGCGCTCGCCGTTCTCCCGATGCGCAGCAATTGCGCCTGCTCTAAACTTCGGTCGGCACCCTGACAGTCTTGTTGTCGTCGTGGTCATCAACCCGATGAGGACTGCCATGAAAACGATCGTCGAGTACTTGCGTATGCTGGCGTTTCTGATTGCTTTGGGGCTGCTGCTGGCGAATGGCATGTCGCTGGCAGGCCGGTGATTCTGTATCTCAGGTTCGGGCTTGAGCGAGGTGTCTCATGCTGTGGACTGCGCTGATTGCGATTCTGATACTCGTGGGCTTCGCTTACGACTGGGTGAAGTTCCAGGTCACATCGGAGCGCGTGATTCTGAGTCTCGAACTGGCCAAAATTGCTCCGTTCATGAAACAGATCAGAAAGGCCGGAGCCGAGCTGCTCTCTCGCGAACACGGGTTCAAACAGGGGGAACATCGCTACCGCTAGATTTGGCGGCTGCCTACAATGGCTGGATGGACAGCCCCCCGATCGATCCGGCAGGCGACTGGAAGCAGCGCCTGGCGCTCGTGATCGACACGATGCGCGACATGAGCCGCCAGACCGACCCGCAGGAAATGGTTCGAGCCTACGGCGAGCGGATCCGCCCCCTGTTTCCCGATGTGCGGCGGCTGTCGCTCAGCCGGCGCGACCTGGATCGGCCGCAATACCGGATTACGCGCAGTTCCACCTGGACCGAAGACATCAATCCCTGGAAGGAGCGCCACCGCCTGCCCCTGCTGGCGGGTGGGTTCCTGGCGGAGTTGATCTACGGCGGGCAGCCGCGGGTCGTGGATGAGCTCGAGTTTCCGGCCGACGATCCGGCGGCCGAGTATCTGGCCGGCTCGCGATCGCTGCTGGCTATCCCGATGTTCGAGGGGGGCGAGTCGATCAACATGATCGTGCTGATGCGCGAGATGCCTGCCGGATTCCCCCGCGAGGAAATCGCCGATCTTGTGTGGCGCACCAACCTGTTCGGCCGAGCCACCAGCAATCTGGTGCTCAATGACCAGTTGCAACGGGCGAACCGCGCGCTGGAGCGGGAACTCAAAGCGGTCGGCCGGATTCAACGGGCGCTGCTCCCTTCTGCGCTTCCGGAAATCCCCTCGCTGGACCTCGCGGCGCACTATCAACCTGCCTTGCGGGCCGGCGGAGACTACTACGACTTCTTCCCGCTGCCCGACGGTCAGTGGGGCATCTTGATCGGAGACGTGAGCGGCCACGGCACGCCGGCGGCGGTCTTTATGGCCGTCACGCACTGCATCGCGCACACGCACCCCGGGCCGGCATTGCCTCCCGGCAAGGTGCTCGAATACCTGAATTGCCAGCTCACCGAACACTACACGCGACTGTCGGAAACTTTTGTGACTGCATTTTATGCGGTCTACGACCCGGGCCGGCGCCACCTTTGCTACGCGAACGCCGGGCACAATCCTCCCCGATTGAAGCGCTGCAGCGATGGTTCGTTGCTGTCGCTTGATCGAGTGGGAGGTTTGCCTCTCGGATTGCGGCCGGACGTCCGCTATGAGGAAGCCCTCATCGAGCTGCAGACCGGCGACCAGATGATCTTCTATACCGACGGCGTCACCGAGGCGCACAATCCCGGCGACGAACTGTTCGGAATCGAGCGGCTGGACGGCTCGCTGACCAACTGCAATCTCCAGGCGCAGTCTCTGCTCGAGTCGGTGCTCGCCTCCATCGACGAGTTCTCCGCCGGCCGGGCTGCGGACGATGATCGTACGTTGATCGTCGCTCGTGTGAGATGAATGCGGCTTTTTCAGTTCAAATGCGCTGGCTGGGAAGTCTCTTTCGACGACCGGTCTGGCAAATTGGTGACAAATTCGAAAGCATCCCCCTGAGTTGCCAGGGGTCGATATAATTCGAGCAGGTCTCGGCGGCGGCGGTTTTTCGAGAGTGGCCAATCATTGGACGATGGTCCAAAAGGAGAGTCAGATTATGTGCAGGCGCCTGTTGGTACTTGGCGTGGCGCTGACCGCCGCAATTCTGGTCTGCGCGCCCGACGTGACGATGGCCCGCGGCGGCGGTGGC
>Ga0137463_1000069_pt1 | contig 43785 bp, 32 predicted proteins | sample EasRivERMGT800_2_FD_102333 | JGI IMG/M metagenome (GOLD analysis project Ga0137463, IMG submission 102333) | Soil microbial communities from meander-bound floodplain in the East River, Colorado, USA - East River MetaG ERMGT800_2 | ecosystem: Environmental > Terrestrial > Soil > Floodplain ...
GCTCCCTCCCAGGCTGGTCTTCTTGACACAAGCCATTCTGAGGAGGGGCCTTGCGTTCACCTAGAGCAATCTGCCGAACTTGGAACTACTGACATTACGAGACGCCCACCGGGCATGGATCGCACGGCCAGCGAGTCCCTTGAGCCTTCAATCATCGGTTCCGTCGACGCGGGGTCGGTGGCGGGCCCGCCTATCGGATGCACCCCGGCGGGCCGGTGCATCCACGAACTGTGAGCGGGTAGAAGAAGCCAGGAACGCAGGAGGCCAGGAAACGGACGGCAAGGTCATCCGGACTTCCTGCTTGCCGATCGTGCGAACGCCCCCCCCCAATCAACGGATGCCGACCGGTTCCACCTTCCGGCAACCGGGATGGTGTCTTTCCGATTGAAAATGTGTAACATGGCTCGAACCTCTGATGACTATTCATCCGGCCTTCTGCTCAGAGTCAGGCCGGGCATCGGAGCAAAGAAAATCGGTCTCGTCAGCTCCTGATTCGGGCTTGCCAACACAATGCACAACATCATCACGCTCGTGCTGGGGGGCGGTAAGGGAACCCGCCTCTACCCCCTGACGAAGATGCGGTCCAAACCAGCGGTGCCTCTGGCCGGTAAGTATCGTCTCATCGATATTCCGATTTCCAATTGCCTCAACAGCGGCCTCAACCGAATCTACGTCCTGACGCAATTCAATTCGGTGAGTCTCAACCGGCACATCAATCAGGCGTACAAGTTCGACCTCTTCGGCGGCGGATTCGTCGAAATTCTTGCCGCGCAGCAGACGAACGAAGGGGAGAAATGGTACCAGGGAACGGCCGACGCCGTCCGCCAGAACCTGCACTCCATCACCGCCCCCGGCATCGATTACGTGCTGATCCTCTCGGGCGACCAGTTGTACCGCATGGATTTCGAGCGGATGTTGCAGATCCACTGCGAATCGAAGGCGCAGGTGACGATCGCCGCCCTCCCCGTCGATCGCAGTCAGGCCGCGGCGTTCGGAATCGTGCGACTCGACGACACAGGCCGGGTCGTCGGCTTTCTGGAAAAGCCCAAGACCGAAGCCGATCTCGCGCTCGTGCGGACCGACCCCGCCTGGATCGACTCTCGCGGGCTCGTCAGTCACGGCCGCGATTGCCTGGCCAGCATGGGGATTTACCTGTTCGACCGCGATACGCTCGTCGAGACTCTCGAGAAGACGACGTACCAGGACTTCGGCAAGGAGATCTTTCCGGCCGCCATTCGCTCGCGGCACGTGCAGGCGTACCTGTACGACGGCTATTGGGAAGACATCGGTACGATTCGCGCGTTCTACGAGGCCAACCTCCAGCTCACGCTTCCCAATCCGCCGTTCGAACTGATTTCGCCCGACTCGCCCATTTACTCGCGGCTCAGGTTTTTGCCCCCGTCGCAATTCATGGGAGCGACGGTGAATCAGTCGATCATCGCCGATGGTTGTCGGATCGGCGCCGGCACCGTCATCGAAAACAGTATCATCGGGGTGCGCTCGCGGATCGGCAAGAATGTGACGATCCGCAATTCGATCGTCATGGGCTGCGACAGTTTTCAGACGTCGCGTGAGGCAGCCGCCGACCTGGCCGCCGGCCGGCCCCCGATCGGGATCGGCGACGGCTCCCGGGTCGAGGGAGCCATCATCGACAAGAATTGCCGGATCGGGACGAACGTCCGCGTCTGCAATGAAGCTGGGGTCGCAGAGGCCGCCGAGGCCAACGGCGCCGTAATCGCCGACGGCGTTGTCGTCGTCGTCAAAGACGCCACCCTCCCCAGCGGCTGGCGCCTAGCCTGACGGGGCTTTGGTGATCGGTCTTTTAACGGCCATTGGCCTCTCGAACGGCGCCAAAGAATCAAGCCGACGTGGAGCAGGTTGATGTACCTGCTCGTCTCGCAGTGCTGGCTAACCCGCGGCACCGCTCGCGGCATTCTGAATTCACGACAAAGTCTCAATGACACAAAACACCAACAGGCCACCGCGGATGACGCCGATCTGCACCGATGTGCAAATTCACTTTGTCTCTAGTCGGTACCTGCAGCCGTGGCCGCCGACTCTATTTTCAAAAAAAGTGGAAATTTTCTTGTCCGCTTTTTTCGGCCGATTTCGATTGAAGTAGTGAGATCCGGATTTCTCAACCCCCAGTTTGTCGAAGTGTCCAAGCCACCCAGGACTCGGCCGATGAGCAACAAACGTCTCCCGCCAGAACGGCGATTGGTTTTAAGGAACGAGCCGATGAGTGGAGCCGCACTTTCCGATCCCGTCGGAACACGGCGATCCCTGCGCACTCTTCTGGCGAGGCTGCGGGTTGTAGTCTGCGCGGCAATCCTGGCCATTGGCACCGCGGCTCACGCTGCCGAGGACCCGCCAGCCCCTGACCAGCCGAAAACCGATGAATTCAGAATGCTGCATTGGGTTGAGTCGATCGATAAGCCATCAGCCGGAATCAATGACACCATTACTCTCGAGGTCTTCGATCTGGAGGGCTGGATCAAAGAGAACTCCACGAGCAGCACTCCTCGATCGCCCTGGGAACTGGTCCCCTTTCTGAACGGCATGCCGCTCAAGGATGTCGTCCCCGACAGCATCAGCCTCGAGCCCCTGCCGGTGAAAGATGCGACCGGCCGACTGACACCGGTGACCAAAGTCCGCTACCGGCTGCGACGGACGCCGGCATCGAAGCAAGCCTGGGATGACCTGCAGGACCGACCCACTCTGACCCTCCCGACTGAAGTCAGCCTCGGGTTTCCGGATATCAGCCGCCCGATCTATACGAAAGTTCGCAAGGAGAAATTCAATCTCGTCATCATGTCGCTCGGTTACCTGGTGCTGGGGATCGCGATCATCGTCGTCTCTGCGGCGTCGTTCTTCTGGCTGGCGGCGACCGGCGAGATTGTGAGAGACGTCGGCGCACCCCCCAGGCCCGACGGCCTGTACCCATTCAGCCTGGGGCGCTCGCAGATGGCCTTCTGGTTCTTTCTGGTCATCGGCTCGTATTTCTTTCTCTGGGTCGTGACGGGAGCGAAGGATACGGTCACGGTTTCGGTCCTGGGGCTGATCGGGATCAGTGCCAGTACGGCTCTCGGCGCGGCGGTTGTCGACGCCAGCAAGCGAGACCTCGACGGTGGAGTGACGCCCGTGCTGAGGCTGACGACCAATGCCGAACGCCGGGCAGAGCGCGATACCTTGCAACGAGAGATCAACCTTCGCGTTGCTGCGGTCGCTACGCTGCAAGCAGCGGCCGACGCGGTCCCTCCGCCAGCGGACCTCAACGACATCCTGGCCCGGATCAGGCGGACGAAACTTGAATTGCAGGGATTACAGGACCGCCTGCAATTCTTCCGAAAACGTCCGGCGGCGCGAGTGATCGACGATCTGCTGAGCGAGAACGGACACGTGAGCTTTCACCGCTTCCAAATCGCCGTCTGGACGATCGTCCTCGGAATTATTTTCGTGAACGAGGTCTACAACTTTCTGGCGATGCCCGAATTCAATGGAACGCTGCTGGGGTTGATGGGAATCAGTTCGGCGACGTACGTCGGATTCAAATTGCCGGGGGACAAGGCCTAGCAGCCGGGCCGAGATCACGAATCCCGTGGTGGCCAACCTGCGGCGTGAAGAACAGGAAGGTATCGACGATGGCAACTCCTCCCGGCCCCCCCTAGCCCGTAAGAATTACCGAACCACGACAAGCCAAACGCAGCGCGCACAAAAATTGGGGAACTTCAGATCTATGTAGCGCAGGCATCCGAGTTACGTCGCCATTCCAGACATTCAGGCGAGTTCAAAGCATGCGGCAGCCCGTGTCAGGTTCTATGGGACTTACAGTCCGATTCTACCAGGTCTTGTAACTCCAGAAGGATTCGCACAGCGCACACCCCATTCCCACCAGCCCGCCGACCACGTGTGCCAGGGGCATCGGCGTCATTCCAGCCGCCGAACTGTCCACAAACAGGGTGTCACCGGTCACCAGTTCGTAAGCCACTTTCGCCGCAAATCCCACCGCGACAACTCCGGTCAGACCCAACCGTAACCGGTCCTTGTCGGTGACCGCTCGCTGTCCGATGCGCACCGCCAGCATGGCAAACAAGGCGGAATCGATCCCCGACAGGCCCCGGTATGTCATCATCTGCGGTTCAGCGATCCAAAGGATCAGCGGAATGAGTGCAGCGGAAACGGCAACACACGCCAGAAACCACCCCGCGCTCTCCCGTTCGCACATCCAACCGAGCAACCCGAGAGCCAGCACGTCCCAGAACAGGTGCTCGCCCGACCAGTGAACGAAGTGCGACGTCACAAGTCGCCACAATGCACCCTGGGCCACGGCCAACCGATCATATTGCAGGCACTCGGCTACACCTGGCAAGAGACTGACAGCCGCGGCGATTGTCACGAGAAGCAGCGAAGCGCCGGGCAGTCGCCTCGCTGCTGTGAATGAAGACGACGGATCCATCACAAGTCCTCTTTCGCACTGCCCTGATCGGGTTTTCGACGACGCTGGGATGCGAAGCCGAGCCCGGCCAGGACGAGCACGATCGCGCCAGAGACGGGGTCCAGCGCCCCACCGCCGCCACCCGAGGTGACTCCCGGTCGCAGATCGAGATTACGTCCCTCCGCAGATCTCGGAAGACCTCCAGGTTGTACTGTCTGCGGCGTCGCTGCCGGTTCCGCCGTCGTGAGCGGACGCTGGCCTTCCGACTGGCGATTTGCGTTGTCCGAATTTGGACCCAGATCGGCCAGGGCTCGATCTCGGACTTTAGCCAGTTCCGTCTGCAACACCTGTTGCTGCTTTCGGTCACGTGCGAGCCTCAGAAGGTTGCGGCGACCGATCTTCCACCGCTGGTACTCGGCATCATTTTCCAGAACGAGGAACGAGGTGTATTCGGTCACAATGGAATAGCCTTCGCCAAGTCGGACAATCTCGTCGATGGCTCCCACTCGTGAACCTGCCTGATCCGCCTCCTTCAGCAGTCGATCAATCTTCTGCCAGGCCCACATCCGCTCGATTTCGGGATTCGAGTCATCGGCCGCCGATAAATTGACGTCGACGGTCTGGTCGAGCGCTGCCCCATTGATCTCGGCCTGGATGCGGACCGTGGCCGGTCCGCCTGTGCGGTAACGTCCGTACATGCGCAGCGGCATCCCATGGTAGAGATTCGGCAACTGCCGTGGCTCGACATCGTATGTCTCGACGCCCTGGAGGGTGATTTGCACATTGTTTGCCGCGGGCCGGAGCAGTTTGCGGCGGAAGGCTTTGGCCTGGCGCTCAAAGCTGTCGCCCCGCGACAGAAACGCGGCCAGTCCTCCCGCCTCCTGGGCGATCTGGCTCAAGAGCGGCCGGTTAACGTCGTTTCCGACACCGATACAGAAGACCCGCGCATTGCTCGGCCGCGACTGGATCAGGTTCAAGAGTTCGGTCCGTTCCGACTGCTCGGTCAGCCCGTCGCTCAGAACGACGACGTTGAGCGGCCGGTCGGGGTTCCCATAGCGGTAAGCGGCAGCCATTGCAGGACGCAAGACCGTGCCGCCACGCCCCTGTTGAACTTTCAGAAACTCCACGGCCTGAGCTTTGGATTCGTCGGCAACCGGCCGCAATTCTCTGAACAAGGTCTGGGGGGCGACGTTAAAGGTGATCAGCTCGAACCGGTCTTCGGGTCCCAGTTCACGGACGAAAGCATCAATCGAATCCCGCGACAATTGCAGCTTGCTGTCGTTCACCATGCTGCCTGAGATGTCGAGCACGAAGACGTAGTCCATTCCCTGCCGGGAAGCTCCCAGTTCCTCGCCCGGGGTCATTGTCAGCAGAAAATAGCCATCCTCACCGGAACTCCTGGAGGTGACCAGGTCGATTCCGGTGTGGGGGCGTGAAATATGATAGGCCAGAACCAGATCGCGATTGAGGTCACCGCCGGTCGTCTCCAGGCTCGCTTCGTGATAATTCTGGGCGTGCTTGACGACGACGAACTCGTCTCGATGGCTGGGGCTTTCCAGCGCGACAATGGGCACTTCCGACTTGACCTGGAGCGACAGCCCGAACTTGCCATTGGCCTGAGCGCGTAACCCCGTCCTGGGAGCGGTCGCCAGAGGATAGACATACGTGGCCCAATCATGATCGAAATCGAGTTCCTGGTAGTAGGTGATCTGGACTTTCTGCTGGGAGAGAGGGCCGATCGGAAAGATGCGCATCTCGAAGTTCTTGTAGTCGACCTGCTCGAGGAGACCCGGATCGCGGCGGACATGCTTGTAGCTGTTATAAATCTCCCGCGCCCGCTGTTTCTCGACGACTTCACCGACCATCTCCTTGCCGCCGATCCACATGCTGAAATTGGCAACCGAGGCCCCTTTCGGGACCGGGAACAGGTACAGCGCTTCGACCTGTCGATTCTCGGTATTTCGAAAGACTTGCGTGACTTCGGTCACGGCGATGCCATTGTTGATCGTCACACGCACCGTGTGCTCGTCGATTTCGAGGAGGCCCCCTGTGCCGCCATCGGCAATCAGCAGGCCCGCAGCTCGCACCTCGGTTCCGGCTGTCAGAGCCAGAAATCCGGCCAGCAGAATTGCCGTCGTTCGTCCGTTGCGAAACATCCCACTCTTCGATCTCGTAACCATGGCCAGCATCTCCTGTTCTGATGAAACGGTCACGCCGAGCGCACAAGAGCGTCGCCTTGTGAGCCTGCGCGCGAAAACATCGAGGTCGTCCGCCGAGCAACAAGTCCGCCACTGCGGCCGACAGTGGCACCAAGCATGGGATCCGAATAGAAAGGCGTGCTGGCAAGGCCAGCGCAACTCAGAAACTTGGCGGATTCGTGACTGGACCGCCCGTCACCGGCCAATTCTCGACCCAAAGGCCGGCTGATGCCGGTCCGGGGGCATGTAGCGCCAGGCCGTGCTGCGCTGCGCGAGAGAGTGGAGGGTAGAAAGCTGAAAGAAGAACAGCATCGTGCCAGCCAGGATCATGCCACCGGAACGCATGGAGTCTCAGTGCAACGGATGGAGCCAGATCACGTTGCGGCGTTTCAGAGGGACGGCCGAATTGAATATGATGGGTCGAACCATGGTAGTAACGCATCTCCGTTCTTGAGATTATGACTCCTGGTGCATCGCCGAATGACCTGTGCCTGAAGATGGCCCTGGCGGCCTTGTTTGCAGCCCTGGCTCTTCCGGCGCGAACTGGCTCGTGCGACGACTGGCCGCAGTGGCGCGGCCCGCGGCGCGACGCCGCGTACCGCGCTACCGACATTCTGGAAGAGTTTCCCCCCGACGGTTTGAAGGTCTGTTGGCGGGCGGTGGTCGGGCCGGGCTGGTCCAGTCCCGTGGTGGCTGGCGGCCGCGTCTATCTGACGGATGCTGAGCTGAACAGCCCCGCGGCCCGGGAGCGCGTCCTGTGTTTCGAGGACGCAACGGGCAAACCACTCTGGACGCACTCGTACAAGGTCGCTTATCCCGACTGGTCCTTCACCCAGGGACCGGGACGAGGACCGACCGCGACGCCGATCGTCGATGCAGGCCGGCTGTATACCGTGGGACTGATGGGGGACCTCACTTGTTTTGATGTCGCAACGTCCAATGTCCTCTGGAGCAAGGACCTCCAGAAAGAGTATGGAATCCAGGAGTTTTCGACCAACGCGTCGCCATTGATTGAAGGGGACCTGCTCATTCTGTTTATTGGCAGCTCGATCGCGAAGTCGGAAACCTGCGTCGTGGCCCTCGACAAGACGACTGGCCAGGAAGCGTGGAAATCGCTGAATGAGACAGTCACCGCCTGTTCGCCGATTGTCATCACGCATCGTGAAAAGCGGCAGTTGATTGTCCGCACGGCGGAATCGGTGACCTCACTCGACCCGGCGACCGGCAGACTGCACTGGCGGGAAGGCTTCAAAGCCGAGAACGCTGTGGCGACGCCGGTCTTCAACGACAACCTGCTGCTCGCCGGCGGCGTGATGCTGAAGCTCGAGGCCGACCGGGACGCCGCGGAAGTGCTCTGGCCTGCGCGACGTGCGGCGACAGCAGCAACCTTGAGCAACACCTCCACCGCGCTGCTGCGCGGTGACCACGTCTTTTCGGCCAGGTCGTCGGGAGAATTTGTGTGCCTGGCTGCCAGGACCGGCGAGGAACTGTGGGTGACCGAGCGGGTGACTGACGTCAAATCGGGAGCGAGCATCCACGTGACGTTGATCGGCGAGGCCGTCTTGCTCTACACCGACCGGGGAGAGTTAATCCGAGCCCGACTGACGGAAACCGGCTATCAGGAGCAGAGCCGCACCCGGCTGCTGGAGCCGACGACCCCCTTTTCGGGAAGGAACGTCGCCTGGCCGCCCCCCGCGTATGCGAACCGCCGGATCTACGTCCGCAACGATAAAGAATTGATCTGCGCATCGCTGGCGGCGGAATGACGCAGCCCGCCGGGAATCAGGCAGGGAGGTGCCGCCGATTCCCAGACACGTCACTTCCGCTTCATTCGCACGGTGACCTTTCCGATTTGACCGGGGACGAGATCGATGGTCGACGTGTCGCGATCAGCGGGCCGTTTGGAGACCGGCGGCCCGGTCCTCATATAGTCCTCATGCACGACGTTGAACGTGAACTCACACGGCTCACCCAGCTTGACCGTGGATCCCACCGGCAGTTCGGAAACGGTCGCCACCCCCTGGGCATTCGTCCTGGCGGAATATCGATTCCCTGCGGACATCCACGCAGCCTCCTTTGGTGGGCGCTGGCCTGATGCGAGCTCAGCGCGAATCATCGCCAGTTGATCGTCGCCCGCCCGCAGCAGCGCGGCACCGCCGCTGAACCAGAGCACGTTCGGCGAGAAGGCAATCCAGGCGTTCTCGATTGGCTTCCCGTTCTCATCCTCGACCCAGACCTCGGCTGAAGCGGTGCGTCCCATTGGGACAACGCCCTGCGTCACCGGCCCGTTCAGACGGAAGAGCTGCGGAAAAGCTCTATAAACCTTCGCCTGCAGGCGCTGTTCGTATTCCGGCGCTGAGAATGAATGCTGTGCGGCATACGCTTTCACTTCATCCGCGGAAGGAGACCGGGAGACCCAGCCGTCACAGAATGCGACGAGCTGCACGTTTTCGTTTTCGGGAAGAGACTCCACAACGAACGTCCCGTCGGGGTCGATGTCGGCGGCCGCTTCCCAGAGCCAGGCATCCGGAAACTTATTTCCGGCATGGATCATCGCCGCAACCCGACCGTTCTTGATCGGGCGGCTCACATTCTCTGGCAGGCGACCTTCGAACCGAACGCCCGGTTTCAAAACGACGTCCAGGGAAATCTTGAGACCTGTCTGCTGTTTGAGATCGATCAGCTCGCTGAACCAGGCTGGTCCCTCATCGACAACGTGCACGATTCGCAGCCACTGCGAGGCCTGGTTGCTGGTGAGGTCGATCCGGCGAACCGTCAGGAGACCCTCCTTTTCCGAAAAGTCGGTCCCCTCCCACGATTGACTCAAAACGGGATACAGGTTGCGTGCTGGTGTCTTGTCGTCACTACGCTGTGCGCGGATGACGAGAGTGGCGCTATCCGGAAGAACGATCGGGCCCGAGAAGCGTGTGGCAAAACGTTCACGCCAGCGAGGATGATCGGGATGATCGATGCGCAAATCGATGGTGAGATCCGGTTGACGAAGAGTCTCCCGCAAGCGACTCTCGATCGCCGGAGGATACGCGGCTTTCGCCAGGGCGGCATCGTCGGGCAGCGCGATCGTCGCCCGCCCCTGGGCGTTGGTCGTCGCCGGCGGGAAGAGCCAGACGTCCTGGGGAAACCGCTTGCCGTTCAACTGGAATTGGCAATTGGGACCGCTGGCCTGAAACCCCTGCGGGGTCACTGTCGCCCCCGCAACCGGCCGACCGTCCATGGTCGTCACCTGGAACGTGTAGATGGCAGGTGAGAGCCGTGATTCCGAGGCTTTGCGGCTGCGGATGAATTGCGCTCTCAAAGCCCACGCGATACTGGCGAGTGTGAGCAGCAACAGGACTGCGACGCCGCTCTCCAGCGAAATCGGAATCCAGCGCCTGGGACGGGGCGGCGTGCCTGCCGTCGAATCGGGGATGGGGTTAACCCTGCTGGCCATGCCGCCAGTCTACCGGGGGACGATGCGCAATTGAACCCCGGACCTTCATAGCCCCAGGCGACAGGTGGCTGGGGCAGATCAGCGTCTCTGAGCAACAATTTCCAATCGGACGCTGAAGCGTTCACCGGAGAGCATTCGCACGGTAACGGTGCCCCGCGCTGCGCGAGAAAGTGGAGGGTTGAACGGAGAAACGAGAACGGTGTGGCTGGGGCAGCTCAGCGTCTCTTGACCGCGATTTCCACCGGAACGCTCAAGCGTTCACGCAAGGTGAAATGCACGCAAACGGATGCCCCAGTTGTGTCTTCAACCACTGGGGCATCGATCGAGTTGCCGACGGTGCGATTGGTCTGCGGATGATTCAATTGGCAGTAGAAACTCACAGACCGGGGAACTGCCCCAGCCACGCCGACCACTTGAAAACGAGACGGGACCGAGTGACCGGCGGCGGCGCAAACGCCATCACGCCGAGAACAGGCTCTTGACCGGTTCGCCGGCGGCGAGTTGCCAGGGGCGGGAGAGTTGATCGCGGACGTGTTGCGCCGGGTCGAAACCGTAGCGCCAATAGATCGTGGCAGCCAGGTCGGCACACGTGACCGGATCTCTCGCCGGATAGGCGCCGATGGCATCGCTGGCCCCGTAGATGGCGCCCCCGTGCACTCCGCCGCCGGCCAGCAGGACCGTATAGCAGTCGGGCCAGTGATCGCGGCCCGCATTATTATTGATCGTCGGCGTGCGTCCGAATTCCCCCGTCGCGACGACGAGCGTCGTTTCCAGGAGGCCGCGCTCTGCCAGGTCGCCGATCAGCGCGGCCAGCGCCTTATCGGCCGGCGGCAGCAGATGGTTCTTGTGCTGCTGGAAATTCTGATTGTGGGCGTCCCAGTTCTGCCCCTGCTGCTTGAAGTCGTACACGTTGATGAACGGCACCCCCGCCTCAACCAGCCGCCGGGCGACTAACAGGTTTTGCCCGCGCATGTGATGCGCATAACCGTGCTCGGCTCCGTTGGTGCCACCTTGAGAAACCGTCGGGTAAACACCGTAACGTTCGCGCGTCGCGACATTTTCTTCCGCCAGATCGAGCGCGCGGCGGACTTTCTCTGAACCGAGGAGTTGATAGGCCTTATTGTAGAACTGATCGATGCCGGCGGAATTCTTGGGATCGACCAGCGACCGGTCCTGCAAGGCGGTCAGCAAAGCACGCCGCTGGCCGATGCGCACGGTCGGCAGGTCTCCCCGCAGCGACAGTTCCTCAACGGTATAGTGCTGCTTGCCGGGATCGACCGTGACCCGGAACGGATCGAATGCCGAGCCGAGGAACCCGCCCCCCTGGCACGGCGTGTCGACGACATTGTGAAAGACGAACGGCAAAGCGGCATGCGCGACTTCGAGCTGTTCGGATCGGCGCAGATAGCTGAGTGCTCCCCCATGACACGGGAAGAACTGCGGAATCGGGGCGAATTCCTCGCGATCTCCCTGGGCCGCCTGCCGCCCGGTGTGTGTTTCGATCGACGCCGAATCGTGCAGCCGATTCGTGTGATGCATGCTGCGGATCAGGGCGCAGTGATGCATGACGCCGGCCATGTGCGGCAGATGTTCGCTGATCTGCAGGCCGGGAGCCGACGTCGCGATCGGCTGGAATTCTCCGCGAACCGTGCTGGGAGCCGAGGGTTTGGGATCGTAGGTGTCGAGATGACTCGGCCCGCCGTAGTAGAACACGAAAATGCACGAGCGAATCTTCGCCGGCGCGGCGACGCCCGACTGGTCGGCCCGGAGTCTGGCCTGCATTAATCCGCCAAGCGACAACGACCCGGCCGCGCCGAATTGCAGAAACCTGCGGCGTGTGAGGTCGGAAAACGGCGGATGGTTGTTCATGCTCATAAATCCAAATACCGATCAACGCCAGCTTATCCGTTTTGCCGGCGGGGCGGAAGTCGAGCCAGTGGCTGGGAGGACGATGCTCATGCCGCGAATATAGCCGGCGTGGCGCGAGGGCGGGAAGGTCGCCCAGAGTCATATTCACTGTGCGCCACTTGCGCCATCGCCCCGGCGAGCGGCCGGCGTCAGCCGGCTGGTTGGGCACACCAAACCAAGATCGCGCGACACGTTGAACTCTTTCAGAGTTCGTTTCATCTAAGAAACGCCCACCCAGCGTAGGTCGACAAAGTCGACCAACCGCTGGGCTTCGGTGGTGCAACCCCGGCGCGCCGGGATAGACGAATTGACGCGTCCTTCATCCGCGGCCAACTCGGCATCGTCTGCGGTGGGTGGAATTCACACGGCTCACCATTTGGCGCCGACAGGCTTCGCGCCGGGATTTTTCACGCGAATGCTGTAGAGCGACGTGCGGGCCGTGATGAACAGGGTCTTCAAGTCATCGCCGCCGAAGCAAACGTTGGCGGGGCCCTCCGGCACATCGATCTGCTCGAGCTTCTTGCCGTCGGCATTGTAGATCATCACCTTGCCGCCGTTGGTCGTGTAGAGATTCCCTTTCACATCGGCCTTCATCCCGTCGCTCCCCTGGTCGATCTTGAAGAGCTTTTTGCCAAGCTTGCCCTCTTTGCTCACCTCGTAGCAGTGGATACCGGCGGGGAGTTTTCGGAATTCGGGGTCGGGGTTTCGTTCGTTTCCGCCGGTGTCGGCGACGTACAGGCGACTCTCGTCGGGCGAGAAGATGATCCCGTTGGGCATCGCCAGATCCTTGATGACTGCTTCGACGGTTCCGGTCGCCGGATCGAGCTTGAACACCCAGCTCCCCGGAAGTTCGCCCGGTCCGGTCAGGCCCCACGGCGGATCCGTGAACCAGAGCGTGCCGTCCGACCGCACGGCGACGTCGTTCGGCGAGTTGAAGCGCTTGCCGTCGAACTTGTCCGCCAGCACCTTGATGCTGCCGTCGGCCTCCGTCCGGACGAGGTTGCGGCCGGCGTGCTGGCAGGAAATGAGGCGGCCTTGCAGGTCGAGGATGTTGCCGTTGGCCTGTTCGCTGGGACGAAAGACCGTCAAGCCCTCTCCTTCGCGCCACTGCATGAGTTTGCTGTTGGGAATGTCGGAGAAGACGAGGGTCTTCATTGCGGGATTCCATGCCGGGCCTTCGGTGAATTTCATATCGCCGGCGAGCTTCTGCACCTTTTCGCCGGGGGCGATCAGCGAGCCCCCTTCTTCCTCGGCGGATGCGGCAATTGCGATCCCAACCCACAACAACCCGAATGCGGCCAGAACGTGCGTCTTCATAGTGGCTCCTGGTTTCTCAAGGGACAACACCGTATCTCACGAAGGTCAGCCGCGATGATTGAAACTCGATCTTGTCCGATGAGGACCGCAGGGTCAACACTGCGCTGCGCGAGAGACGGGAGGTTGAAAGGATGAGTGCAGCGAGCCGACGGATTGATTCCGTCGGGATCGGGTGTGAGTCACTCGAAGGGGGAACTGCACTGCTGGCGTCCGTGCGCCAGGGCGAATTGGACACATTGCACGGGTGTCGATTGTTCTGTTCCTCCTCGACGGGACGCTTCATGCCGATCCCGGTGGAATAAATCCACCGGCTCGCTGAGGCAGATCAACGTCTCTGGACCACGATCCTCGATGAGAGACGGAAGCGCGTATTGAACGTGGCGTGCGTGCCAGCGGATGCCCCGGTCCCGTAGGGCATGCTGTGCATACCGCAAACGTTTCTTTGCCGACGATAGCGACATTCCGCATCCAGTCATGCACAGCATGACCTGCGAAATTACGCCAGGATTTCGCGGATCACCTGCCCGTGCTCGATTTCCAGCCGCTTGCGGCCGGGGACTTCCAGCCGGTGCGAATCGAGCCCCAGCAGGTGCAGAATCGTCGCATGCACGTCGGTGACGTAATGCCGGTGCTCGACGGCATGGAACCCCAGTTCGTCGGTGGCGCCGTGCACGATCCCTCCCCGGATGCCGCCTCCCGCCATCCAGATGGAAAAACCGTAGTTGTGGTGATCGCGGCCGTCGGTCCCCTGGACGCACGGCGTCCGGCCGAACTCAGTGGAGAACACGACAATCGTCTCGTCGAGCAGGCCACGCTGTTTGAGATCGCGCACGAGGCCCGCAACCGGCAGGTCCACCTGCGCACACATGCTCGTGTGATTCTGGCGGAGCGCCGAGTGGGCGTCCCAGGCGCCGGCAGCGCCGTCGCCATGAAAGATCTGCACGAATCGCACGCCACGCTCCACCATTCTGCGCGCGGCGAGGAGCTGCTGCCCGAAGGGCCTTGTGACATCCTGGTCGAGACCGTACATCTGCCGGATTTCAGGCCGCTCGGAATCGAACCTGAGCAGTTCGGGGATGGCAGTCTGCATCCGAAAAGCCAACTCGTACGCCTGCATCCGCGCCTTGAGCGACGTGTCGGCAGGATATTCCCCCGCCGCGAGCCGGTTGAGCCGGCCGAGCAACTCGGCCCTGGTCTGGGCTTGCGCAGCAGTCACCGGGCGCGCCGGCTTGGCAAACGGCAGGGGATTCTCAGGGTCGACCTTTAAGATGACCCCGGCGTGCTCCGGACCGAGATACCCGGAATCGGTTCCACCGAAGCACTGCAAGTCGAGCGGCGGCCCCATCGAGATGAACTGCGGAAGATTGTCGCTCTGAGGGGCCAGGCCGTATTGGACCCAGGCCCCCAGCGTGGGAAAGCAGCCGTCGAGCAAATGCCGGCCGGTGAGGAACTCCATCTGCGCGCCATGGTTGTTGTCGGTCGTCCACATCGAACGGATGACCGCCAGCTCGTCAACGCAACTGCGCATGTGCGGAAACCAGTCGCTGACTTCGATCCCCGACTGCCCCTCTTTTTGAAACCCGACCTGGGTGGGGAAGATGCTGGCCTTGGTCTTGTCGATGATGTTGTTGGCCACCTGCTCGCGCACGTTCTTGAGGTACGGGGATTCGAGCACTCCCTTGTGCGGCGACTCGGCCAGCGTCTTGCCGGCGTGCACCGTCAGCGCGGGCTTGGGGTCGAACGTTTCCAGATGGCTGAATCCGCCGCGCATCTGCATCCAGATGACCTGCTTCGCCCGTGCGGCACGATGCGGCCGGCCATCAGGGGGAACCCAGGCTGTGGCCGCTTCGTCAGCAGCCCGCACGATTCCTTCGCCCCCCAGCAGCGCCTGAAACGCCACGCTCGCCAGCCCCATTCCTGTGGAGGAAAGGAACGAGCGGCGTGACAGGCCGGGAGAGCAGAGCGAATGATCGTGCATAAATTGGATTACCTGATCGTCACAAAGTCGTTGTGATTCAGCAGTACATGGATGAACGCCGCACGAGCCCGGTCGCGCGGCGTGGCGCCTGCTGGTGCGGACGCCTCGGCTCCCGCGGCAGCACCCGTCGCCGCGGAACCGTTCGAAGGTGCAGCAGCAGAACTCTCGACCGCCGTCAGTTTTTCCAGCCCGTCGATCGCCGCCGCATGCTCGGCGTCGGTCGGAAGTCGTCCCAGCAGGTGCTCAAACGCCGCGCTCGCGAAGTCGGCCGTCGGACCGTCACCCACTTCCTTCGACAGCGCCCTGGCGATGTCATCGGCCCGATCGAACACGAGTTTGCTGTTCGAGAGAGCGAGCGCCTGCTGCGGCACGATGGTTTCGTGGCGGCGGTAGCACTCTTCGATGCTGGCCACATCGAACATCGTCAGAAACAGCATCTGGTCGTCGCGAGCATGGTGATAGTAAATCGTCCGTCGCAGCCCCTCTTCGGCCGTCGCCACCGGCAGTGCGGGTCCGCCCCGCGCCGGATCGAGCCGAACTGCCAGGTGCAGCAGACTGTCGCGGATCACCTCAGCTTCCATCCGCCGCGGGTTCATCCGCCAGTAATATGTGTTATCGGGATCGATCGCCCGATTGGGGTCGTCGGCCCCAACGGGGGACGACTGCATCCGATACGCCTGCGACGTCACGATCAGCTTGTGCAGCCGCTTCATGTTCCAGCCCGACTCCATGAACTCGACCGCCAGCCAGTCGAGCAGCTCGTGATGGACGGGGCGCTGTGTGCGGAGACCGAAGTCGAAGACCGAGCGGACCAGCGGCTCGCCAAAATGCCGCGCCCAGATCTGATTGACCGCCACCCGCGCCGTGAGCGGGTTCCCGCGATTGGCGATCCAGCGGGCCAAGGCCAGTCGGCGACCGGTGCTGGTCTGCGCATACGGCGCGTTGCTGGGCGTATCGCGGTACGTCAATTTGGCCCGCGGGAATTCCAGCGTGCGGGGTTTGTAGTCGGTTGTCAGCGGCTGACCGCAGTCGGTTTCCGCCGTCATCCGCCGGCTGCTGGCCGCGGCCAGCTTGGCGCGCGCCTCGACCAGCGCGGTGGTGGCCCTGGCAAGCGGCGCTTTCAGCGATTCGTCTTTCGGATCGGTCGCGGCAGCGATCAACCCGTCGAGCGCCGTAGTCGCCTGCTCGACTCCCTGCTGCGCCACGGACTCGGCGACGATCGCCTCGGCCACCTCTTGTTTGCGCTGCAGAGCCAGCGCATTGCGGGCGGCTTCGGCCCAGGCGGTCTGGCTGGCTGCTTTGACCCCCTCGTCTTCGAGCTGTTCGACCGCCAGGACCGCCGCGAGCGCCTCGCGCGCTCGTTCGGCCGCGACAAGCGCGGCTTCCGCCCGACGCAGGAGCTGCGGCGCATCGATCGCTGCGCGACGGGCGCGAGCCCGCTTCTCGGTCGCGGCCAGCACCCCTTCGCGGGCCGGGGCCTGGTCGTCTGGTTTCGTCGCCGCCTTAAGGGCCTGTTCGGCTTTTTGCAGCGCCTCTTCGGACGCGGTTTGCGCCGCGAGCGTCTGGTCCAGCGCTGCCCGCGCCGACTTGATTCCTTCGATAGCTGCAACGACTGCTCGATCGGCGCTGGCCCGGGCTTCCTGAATCACGAACGGCCGCTTATCGGGGTTGAAAGCAGCGACCGGCAGCGCGACCGGCTGAACGTCGAACGTCCCCCCCAGGACGGCCGGCATACCGGCCGCCAATGCGCGGCTGGTGTCGGGCTGGGTTTCGTCTCCCCGGACAAACAGGTGGGTCGGCGTGTTGAGAAAATCATCGAACGCCCGCACGACTCCGTCTTTGACGCGGTCTGGTTGGCCGGGGATACGATCGATGCGGATGTGGTGCGGCTCGAACACGGCCCGCATCCGGAAGTAGTCGGTCTGTGCGATCGGGTCGAATTTGTGGTCGTGACAGCGGGCGCACTGCAGCGTGACCCCCAGGAAGGCCCGCGACGTGTGTTCGATCGTCGAGTCAAGCCATTTGTTCCGATTAAACGTCTCCCAGTTCCGGGCGAGAAACCCGGTGGCCCACAAGGTGTCGGGATCCTCGGGGGCGATCTCGTCGCCGGCCAGCATGGCGATCACCATCTGATCGTAGCCGGTTCCCGCATTCAGCGATTCGACGATCCAGTCGCGCCAGCGCCAGATATGATAGTGGCTGAAGAGGAGCTCCGGCGGCCGTCCATATCCGTCGCAGTAGCGCCAGATATCCATCCAGTGCCGGGCCCAGCGCTCGCCATGCGCGGGACTGGCCAGCAGCCGATCAACCGCCGTTTCGAACCCATCGTCCGACTGATCGAACCGAAACGCCACGAGCTCGGTGCGGGTGGGAGGCAGACCAACCAGGTCGAGCGCGACCCGGCGCAGCCACAGGTCCTTCGAGACCGGTGGACTCGTTGTCAGCCCTTTTGACTCTCGGACCGCACTCAGAAAGGCGTCGATGGGGTTGGAAACCATCGGCGAACTGACCGGAACGGCGGGCCTGACCGGCGGACGGTATGCCCAATGGTCGCGCGGGTCTTTTTGCGGCTGTTCGCCCTCGGGAGCAGCGGCCCCCGCCGCGATCCAGGTTCGCAGGGCGGCAATCTCGGATTCCGCCAGCGGTTCCCCTTCGGCGGGCATGCGCTGTTTCGGATCGGGCGCGGTGACTCTCTCGATCAACAGGCTCGCCTGGGGATCTTTCGGAACGAGCGCCGGTCCAGAATCTCCCCCGGCACGAATGGCTATGGCGGTGTCGAGCCGCAGCCCACCCTTCTGCTGCAATGCAGCGTGGCAACTGAAGCAGCGTCGTTCGAGGATGGGCCGAATGTCGCGAAGATAGGCCGTCGCCGGGTCGTCAGCCGGGTCTGCCGCCATCGGAATCAGCAGGGCCACGGCCCAGGAGAGCAACATGAGCGTCGTGCCTCGGCGAGGATCGAGGGAACGGGCCGGCAGAGAGTGGCTGGGAGAGCGAATAACAGGGGAGCCGTGTTCCTATCGAACACCGACGCCCCAGGGTAGTAGTGTATCCCGACGCAGAGGCGCGGGCAACTTCGGGCGCCGTGTGTTTAAGGCAGACGCTGCGAGAGATGGGGAGGGAGAGGGTTGAACGGAGCAAGGGATGGTGTGGCTGGGGCAAATCAGCGTCTCTGGGCCACAATTCCCGATCGGGCGCTGAAGCGTTTACGCGAGAGCACTTGCAGGCGAGCGGATGCCCCAGTTTCCGCATCCAGATCTGGGGCATCGATAAGGCCGCCGCGCACGCCTGGGTTTGGCAACGTCTCATTCGGCAGATCGTGTCCGTAGACCGGGGATCTGCCCCAGTCACCCGACTGCAGGTTGAGGCCCGGTGCCGAGCGCCGGACGTTTGGCGCGGGATGTGTCTCTGATGGTTGCAAGACTCGATCGGCAAAATGCTGGTTGCGAGAAATCAACACAAACCATTTATCGACAAAGTCCTCCATCTCGCCCGCCGATCCGGATTTTCCCCAAATACCAGTCTTGAAGGGATTTGGCATCGACGACAAAGCATGGTATCTGTTGTAGATGGTCCCATCTGTTGGAAAATCCGTAGTCCCAGTCGGCCTCCGGACGTCGAGGCACCCGTTGCGAAAGCACATTGGCTTGCTGGCCACGATCGTGGTCTCCACGCTCTTCGCCGACGTCGCCTCCGCCGGAGCGGGATTGCACCATCCGCTGGAAACGGCCAACCCTGCGACCGTCGCAGCCACGAAGTTTTTGGGCTGGGTCGACCAGGCTGTCGCCAATCCGGCGCATCCGCCGGTCGGGTTCAGCGCGTTTCATGCGGCGCTGGCTTACAAACTGACCGGCACAGCCGCGTATTCCAATCTGGCGGTCTCGCTGGTCGACGCGACTGTCAACTCCGCCAGCGCGGCTGCGCAGAACGGAACACCGCCGGCGATCGCCGCGGGGAATTACGTGAACGTCTTTTCCGGCATCCGCGACGTGACGTACACCCTCCAGTGGTGCGGCGCGCAGGTTTCCGGTACGCAGTCGACCGCCTGGCGATCGTTTTGTTCGCAGGCGATCTCCAATCTCTGGAACTCCAAGAAGGCGACCTGGTACGGCAAGAAGTTTTCCTGGAGCGGCTACGCGACCAGCGATCCCGGGAACAGTTACTACTATGGATTCGTCGGCGCCACGGCCTGCTGGGGACTCTACAGTGGCGACCAGTCGTGGCTGAGCGCGCTCAACAACACCTACTGGCCGGCGATTGTCAATTACGTTTCGACTCTTCCCGAAGGAGGGAGCCAGGAAGGGACCGGCTTCGGATTGCATCAGAAGGATCTGTTCGAAACGTACGGGATCTGGCTGGCTTCCAACGGAGCCGACCTCCAGTCCGGCAATCCCCATTGCCGCAATTCGATTTTGTACTGGACGCACGCGACGACACCGGACGGCAAGTTGATGGCGCCGATCGCCGATCAGCCGCAGGTCTCCACCGGCTCGATTGGCGATCTCAACCGCATCATCATCAACCAGGCGATCAGCCTGAACTCGGCCCATGCCAACGCGCAGACCGGACGCTGGTGGGGACAAACCTACGATCCGGCGACTGTGAGCGGATTCGATTATGCCTACGACATGCTCGACGTGACGGGAACGGCGACTCAGCCGACGGCCAAGTCGTATCAGGCCGCCGGGACCGGGCACTTTTTCGCGCGATCCGACTGGACCTCTGACGCCGGGTACCTCGACTTCACCTGCGGAAAGTACAGCGAAGCCCACGGTCACCAGAACCACGGCGCGTTCGACTTCTGGGCTGTGGGCAAGTGGCTGGCGGTAACGGAAAACACGCTCACCACCAGCGGAGTCCATCAGACGACAGATTTCCATAACATGTTGCGGTTTGATAAAGGCGGGACACCCATTCCGCAGTCACTGGGCACAGCAGGCACAGCGACCGTCAGCGATGACGGGACGACACTCATCGCCAATCTCGATCTGACGGCTCTCTATCCCAAAAAGCAGATCACGTGGACGCGCCAGTTGCAGTACGCGCGCCCCGCCAGTTTGACCGTTACCGACAACTACACCGTCCCCAAAGGTGTCACTCCGTCCTTCCAGTTGCAGCTTCCGGCGCAGCCGACCGTGACGGCGAACGGCTTTACCGCCGGCAAGCTCCAGGTCACCGTGCTGACGCCGGCGAACCCGACGATTACCGTCCAGGATTGGACGACACTCTCGTCGGATGCGTTCAGCGGCTGGCGCGTGAACATTTCCGATCCGTCGGGCGCGGGTCAGTTCGTCGTCCAGTTGCAGTTGGCGCAAGGGGGCAATCCTCCGCCCCCTCCGCCTGCCGGTTTACACCATCCGCTCGAGACGGCCAGCGCCACGAGCCCGGCCGGGACAAAGTTCCTGAACTGGGTCAACCAGGCCATCACCAACCCGAAAAGCCCGCCGTACGGTTTTTCGCCATTCCACGCCGCGCTCGCCTACAAGCTCACCGGCAAAGCAGCGTACGCCACTCTCGCCGTTTCGCTGGTGGATGCGACGGTCACTGCCGCCCCGAAGGCGGCTCACAAGGGGACCAGGCCCGATATTGCCGGCGACAGTTACCTGCAGGTTTTCTGGGGGATCCGCGACGTGGCGTACACGCTCCAGTGGTGCCCGGCGCAGATCACCAGCGCGCAGAAAGCGGCCTGGTCAGACTATTGTTCGCAAGCGGTGTTCAATATCTGGAATTTCAACACGGCCACCTGGTACGGCAAATCGTTTCCGTGGAGCGGCTGGGCCGTCAACGACCCGGCGAACAATTACTACTACAGCTTCATCGGCGCCACGAGCTGCTGGGCTCTGTACAGCGGCGACAAAACCTGGCTCGACTTCATGAAGACCGACCGCTGGCCGCTCCTGTTCGCGTACCTGGCAACGCTCCCTGAAGGGGGGAGCCGCGAAGGGACTGGTTACGGCTTGAGCCACAAAAACCTGTTCGAAATCTATGGAACCTGGGCCACGTCGACCGGAAGTCCCATCCAGTCCACGAATTCGCATTGCCGCAATTCGATGGCGTATTGGGTCAATGCGACGACACCCGGCGGAGGATTTATGGCGCCGATCGGCGATCAGGCGCGGGTCTCGAACGGACCGGTCTTCGACTACAACCGGCTGGTGATCAATGAGTCGGTGAACCTGAACTCGGGCGACGCCAATGCGCCGGCCGGCCGCTGGTGGTCCCAGGCCTACTATCCTGCGATGACGCAGGGCTTTGGCTTCAACTACGATATGCTCGACACGTCGGGAACGACCACGCAGCCCACGAACCGTCTCTACAGCGCCGCGGGAGCCGGGCATTATTTCGCGCGGTCCGACTGGACGGCCCAGGCGTCGTTCCTCGACTTCACTTGCGGCACGTACGACCAGAGCCACGGCCACCAGAATCACGGAGCGTTCGATTTCTGGGGTAAGGGAGGCTGGCTGGCTGTCACCGAGAACACGCTGACCCACAGTGGGATCCAGCAGACGACCGACTATCACAACATGCTCCGCTTCGAAAACGCCGGTGCGATCATCGGGCAGAAGTTTAACTCGACCGCCACAGCCAGCCTGACCGACGATGCAACGACGCTGCTCGCCAATCTCAACCTGACGCCGATGTATCCGGGGACCGGCATCTCGTGGACGCGGCAGTTGACCTACGCCCGGCCCTCAACGCTGACAGTGAGCGACACGTATACCGTCCCGACGGGAGTCGTTCCCTTCTTCCAGTTACAACTTCCAGTGCAGCCGACCGTGACCGCCAACGGCTTCACGGCCGGCAAGCTCCAGGTGACGGTGACGACGCCTGCCACTCCGACGATCACGGTGGACACATGGAAGACGCTCAACTCCGACGCCAACAGCGGCTGGCGCGTGAACATTTCCGACCCCGCGAAAGCCGGTCAGTTCACGGTCACGCTGCAAGTGCTGCCGTAGGCAACGGGCGGTGAGAGTGCCCCAGCGAGCCGCCGGATTGATTCCGGCGGGATCGGCGCCAAGCGGTTCTTGACGGATGAGTCGCCTCCGGATCGCAAACGGCGACTTGTTGCGGATACCGACTGGCCCTCGCTGCCGACGGTCCCTCCCGTCTCGTATTCATTCGCTTGCCACAGTACATTGATGGACGGCACTCGACAAGTTGAGGGCAGAAGATGGATGAGGCAGCACCCACGCAATCACAATCGGAAGAGAATGCTCGGCAAACCGTGACGTGCTCGAGATGCGGCGCGACATCGACGCTGCCGGAACTCTTCAAGTTCGGCTCAATCGCGCAGCACAGATCTGGGCTGATGTGTCCTCCATGCTACGAGGAGCGACGGGCTTTTTATCAAAAGCGGTTCGTCGAGGCGATGTGTGCCATCATACTGATTGGTGTGCTCTTATGGTCCAGAAACCTCGTGCAGGTGGCGTTCATTCCGATCAGCGTTGCGGTTGGGTTCTTCTTTACGATCCTGCTGACCCCGTTGCATGAATTCGCACATGCGCTGACGGCAGTCGCCCTCAACTTGCGTGTGTATTCGATCGAGATTGGCTGGTTCGGAAAGCGGCTCGTCCAGTTCTACGTGGGACGCTGTTCGTTTGAGGTGAAACGACTTCCCCTGGGGGGAATGACATACGTTGCGCATCCGAGCCCGAATTGGATTCGCACGAAGGAATTTCTGGTCGTGGCTGCCGGACCGCTCCTGCATTGCGTGCTGCTCTATCTCACGTGGCACGTCATAGACAGCACCGACTACGCGGACTGGACGCCCGAGTGGGTAACCTGGCTGCTCGTCGCGTTTGCGCTGGCCAACGCCTTTGAGATTGTGCTCAACCTCTGGCCAAAGCGTTATCGCTCAGCCATCGGCGACTTGCCCAACGACGGACTGGCGCTGCTGAAGCTCCCTTTCATGACGCAGGAAGAAATCGACCTCTATCACCTGGCGTACTTCTACTACGAATGTCTGGCGAGACTGCGACAAGATGACCACGCCGGCGCTACGGCCTACTGCGCCGAGGGGCTCAAAAAGTTTCCCGACAATGTTTCGTTGAAATGGTGTCAGGCGGCCATTGCTCTCGACCAGGACCGGTGGGACGATGCGCGCCGTATCTTTGAGGAAGCACGTGCTCTCCCCCAGATGACTCCCGAAGGAAACGCGCTGCTGCTCACCAGTATTGCCTGGGCGGACCTCATCTCCTGGGTTCCGACCGAACTGGGTCAAGCTGACGACTATTCCCGGCAGGCGATCGATGCGCTCCCCTGGCGCCCCGAAGTCAAAGGGACGCGTGGCAGCGTGCTGGTGGCCTCGGGGTTAGTTGAGCCCGGAATGCACCTACTCCGGCAAGCGCTCGCTGAGAATGAAGAGACCGAAAACCGGGCATTGAACGCAGCATTCCTGGCGCTCGGCTCTGCTCGACTCGGCAACATGGACGAGGCGCTCATCTTTCTGAAGCGAGCAGAACGGCTCGACCCGCGCTGCCGCCAGCTCGAACACATCCGCCAAGAGGTGGGTCGCTTGACCCATGAGCCTGCGCAGAACTAGCCGTACCCCTCTGTATGACGCAAGGGCATCTCGCCTACGGCCCGTGCTCCTGCTGCAACAACTCCTTCGTCTCGGCGTGCTGCGGCGCTTCGAAGACTTGCGAGGGAGGGCCGGACTCGACGATCACCCCTTGCGACATGACGTGGACGTCGTTGGCGACGCGGCGGGCGAATTCCATGGCGTGGGTCACCACCAGCATCGTCTGGCCTTGTTTGGCCAGGTCGGTCATCACCGCCAGGACTTCGCCCGTCATCTTCGGGTCGAGGGCGCTCGTCGGTTCGTCAAAGAGAACCAGTTGCGGCTGCATTGCCAGGGCCCGGGCAATCGCCACGCGCTGCTGCTGGCCTCCTGACAACTGCGACGGCAGGCTGTCGAGCCGGTCGCCGAGCCCCACTCGATCGAGCAACCGTTTTGCTTCGGCGACTGCCTGTTCGCGCGACAGCTTGAGGACATGCAACGGCGCTTCGATGATGTTGCCGAGAACCGTCATGTGCGGAAACAGGTTGAACTGCTGAAAGACCATGCCGACATGCCGGCGAATGAGCGCCAGCTGCTGCTGGCGCCGGCCGTGCGGCGCGGTCCCTTCGAGCCGGCCGCCGGCCACGTCGATCTCGCCTCCCTCGAAGACCTCCAGACCGTTGATGCAGCGAAGCAGCGTGCTTTTGCCCGAACCCGACGGGCCGATCAGCACACCTACCTTCCCCGGCTCGAGCGTGAGCGACACGCCGCGCAGGACTTCGCGGTCGCGAAAGCGTTTGAGGAGTTGGGAGATGTTCAGCATGTGGGTTTCAGTTGTCGCGAATCCGCAGGCAGTGTTTTGAAAAACGAGAACTGGACGAATCAGGATAAAATGAGGTTATGAGCCACAGATAAACACGGATGGACACAGATAAATGATCGAAAGAAGTTGTAACCGTATCTGTGTTAATCTGTGTCTATCTGTGGCCCATTTCTTTCCTAATGTGACAGTTTGCGCGGCACGAGAATTAACGGAAGGTTTGGTTTTCAATTGACTGGCAGGTTGAAAACCTGCCCCACGGGTCAGCTACGTTCTTCGCCGCGCAGGTGGCGTTCGAGCCAGCCGGCCAGCAATGACAGCGGGTAACTCATCAGTAAATAGAGCACGCTGGTGAGGGCGGCCATTTCCAGGAACAGTCCTGTGTTCTTGGCCCCCATTGAATACTGCTTCGACAGTTCCTCGACCGCGATCACCGAGCAGACGGCCGTATCTTTGAAGAGGGCGATGAAGTCGTTCGCCGTGGCGGGAATCACCAGCCGCACCGCCTGGGGGAGAATGATCCGCCGCACAGCGAGAGAGCGCGACATTCCCAGCGAGAGGGCCGCCTCGATCTGGCCGCGCGGGATCGCCTGGAGGCCCAGCCGGAAGATTTCCGCCTCGTATGCCGAGTAGTTCACCGCCAGCGCCAGCACGCCCGACCAGAATTCGTCGATCTTGATCCCAATCTCGGGAAAGATGAAGTAGACGACAAACAATTGAAACGCGAGGGGGGTGCCGCGGATGATTTCGACGTACAGCGTAAAGGGAATCCGCACGAGCCGCGCGAGGAGCGATTCGTGGTTGCGGCCTCCACCCAGCGCCGGCGTGTTCCACCCCCGGACGAGCGCCACGCTGACTCCGATCAGAACCGCCAGCGGCATCGCCGTCAGCGAGAGGGCCACCGTGACTCCCGCGGCTTTCAGCAGCAGCGGCGCCTGACGGGTGAGTTCGAGCAGTTTATCCTGCTTGTCGGGACGCAGGCCGGTTTCCCATTTGTCCCACACGGCGTCCAGCTTGTTCTGCGCGGCGTTCCAGATTCCGTATCGCTGATAGATCTCCTGCAACTGCCCTGAGGTGTGCAGCCGGCGCAGCGCCTTGTTGATCTCCTCGACCAGACGCGTATCGTCGGGGCGAGCGTAGATCACGTAGTAGCCCTCTGCGACTGGTCGATCGAGAATCCCCAGTTCCGGGTAACGATTCAGGTGTTCGACGAAGAAGTGCAGGATCGGGATGTCCTGGACGGTCGCGTCGAGTTGTCCCTCTTCGACCAGGCGCAGCGCTTCGGCACTGCCGGGATAATGCAGGATCTGGCAGGCAGCGCCAAACTTCTCGGTGACGTAGCGGTCGGCGGCAGAGCCTTCGAGCACTCCGACCCGTTTCTTCTCGCCTGAGGCCGCCGGTTCGCGGAGCGAGTCCCAAGTTTGCGTCGGTCCCTCGCGGCGGGCGCAGAGGCCCAGTTCGTAGATGTAGTACGGCAGGCTCGCCTGATAGCGCGAGGCCCGCTGTTCAGTGTACTCGTAGCCGTTGAGCGCGACGTCGATCTTGCCGCGGCTCAAGACGAGCAACATGTCGTCCCAGGTGCATTGGACGAACTGGGCGCTGCGGCCCATCTCTTTGGCGAGGGCGTCAGCCAGATCGACCTCGAAGCCGATCAGTTGGGTGGGATCGTCATCGCGCGGGTAGATGTACGGCCCGCCCCCCTCTTCGTCTCCGCCCCAGCGGAACGCCGGTGCGTCGGCCGCCGAAAGCCACGGGCACATTCCGGCGAAGAGCGCCAGACCGAGTGCCCAGGTGCAGAGTCTGATGGTCAGCTTCCGTGCAGAATTCAGGTTCAACGGCCTTTCTTTCGGCTCGAGATCCATTCAGGGGGAATCATTGCCATGCCGGGTGTTTTGAGCAAGTGTGCGCCCGATGATCGCAGGGGCCAGCATAGTGGCGGGTGGCCCATCCGACCCGGAGGGCGGTTGGGTCGCGCAGCGACAAGATTCGGCGCCATCCGGGTTCAAAATGTTATCAACGGGCCAACATCGCAAGGTGCAGTCACCAATCAGTGTGAATTGAGAACATCTACGAGGGACCACCGGAACAGTTCAGGATTCTTTCCGGGACAAATGTTGTAGGAGAGCCAAGCTTTTGCAAAGCGAACGGTGTCGAATCTTGTCGCTTCGCGACCCGGCCGCGACCACCGCTATTCGCGGCGGTGCCCGTTGCACGCGGCCGGGCCACCCACTGGGATCTGCGCCACCCAACTTCATTCGGCTATTGACCTTTCGCATCTGATTTCGCCAGCCGTCCGGCTGGCGTGTGGGTGGCCAGGTCGGCAATCATGTCGCGGGTTGCCGCCTCCACCGCCTGCTCCCACGCCGCGGGTGCAAATCGTTCAGCGTATTCCTTGCGCTCGCCGGCGAAAATGATTCCGCGAGAGCTGTTGACCACGGCGCCCAGACCATCGGCACCGAACGCCGATGCGATGTCGCGCGCCGCCCCTCCCTGGGCACCGTAACCGGGAATCAGGAACGGCGCGTGCGGCATCGCCTGTCGCAGTTCGGCCAGCTCCTGCGGATACGTCGCACCGACGACCGCACCGACGGCGCCGTAGGCTCGCCCGTTGCGAGTCGATTCGGCTAACTGCTCAACGACGTCGGCGACACGGCGATAGAGTTTCGTTCCGTTCGATTCCTGAACGTCCTGAAACGTCCCGGCGCCGGGATTGCTCGTCCGCACCAGGACATAAATCCCCGCCCCGCGCTCCACCGCGATGCGCACGAACGGATCGAGCGTGTCTTTGCCGAGATACGGACTGACGGTCAGCGCATCGGCTCCCCACGGAGCGGCACTGCTGTCGTGGCCGGCCAGATATCCGCGGGCATACGCCTCGGCAGTCGTCCCGATATCGCCCCGCTTCGCGTCGCAGATCACAATCAGCCCGGCACGGCGCGCCCGCTCGATCACGCGGGCGAGCGCGGCACAACCGGGCGGTCCGAATTCTTCGAAGAACGCGGCCTGTGGTTTGACTGCCGGCACGAGCGGCGCAACGACGTCGATGATTCGAAAGCAGAATTCTTCGAATGCCGCCGCCACCTGACCGGCCAGCGTCGCCGCGCGATCGCGCGTGGAATTCCGAATCGTCGCGGGGATCTGCTCGTACCGCGGATCGAGACCGACGACAACCGGGTTTCCCTTGGACGCTACGGCACAATCGAGCCGCTCGCTGAAGTCAGACATATCTATTCGAGAGGCCTCGCGGCCGGCGTGTTGAAAATGGGAGACTCCGCGACACCGGGACGCAGATGCCCGGTCCGTTTTTCAACAGACATCTGGCACGCGCCCATGCTTTCAGAAAAGGCCTTGATTGGTTAGTATCCCCCGAACAGGAGAATCAATCCGTTTCCGGTTCTGTGCCGGGATTTACGTCGCGGGAATTAATCCCTCAGCGGGACAATAACCTGTCCCGGGTCCATTTGCCAGATTCCACACGAAGGAGCTCTTTCCGATGACTGCCGAATCTACCACGTCGAGCACGGCACCGAGCACTCCGGCGGTCGCACCGCCGCCACAGCAGATTCCCACGATCGAGGTCGAGGGACTTGCGGCGGTGTATGCCAACTTCGCCAAGGTGACCCCGACTCCTGAAGAGCTCGTCCTCGATTTCGGCCTGAATCCGAACCTGCCGGGTGGCCAGGCGACGCCGATCAAGGTGAGCCAGCGGCTGGTCCTCAACTATTTCACCGCGAAACGGCTCTGGGCTGGCATCGGGTTGGCACTCCAGCGGCACGAACAGACATTCGGCGTGCTGGAAACCGATGTCAACAAGCGTGTCCTGCCGCCAGGACCGCGCCCCAGCCCCCCGCGCTCGGGTTCGTAGCAATCGAAAGGCTGGATCTCCCGTCAGATGATCACAGGACAGCCCGTCGGCCATGCGGCCGGCGGGCTGTTTTTGCGCGCGTCGCCTGCTGCATGGCTCAGCGAACTTGAATTTTTCGTGACGGCGCGGCGCGCATCGCTTCTCGGAATCAGGCGTGCGGGACCATAGCGTCAGCAAGCTGGACCCGGAATGTGCACAAATCGGTCCGGCTGCGGGTCCGATTCTTCGACGGCTCGCCACCAGGTGTTAACCTTCACCAGCGCCGAAAAACCTGCCCCATAATACTCGGTCGCGCCGACCGGCAATCTCACAGCACAAATCCCAAGGGACCTACTTTACTCAAACGCATATCCACCTTTGAGTTAAGTTTGAAATAAACAGACATATTACAGTCATTATACGTCATGATAAGTTCCATTTTTTCCAATTAAATGGACTATAGTGACTTATATTGATTGATTTTGAACGTACTTGGTTGCATAATAGTCTTGTCAGGAACCTTGGAGACCGATTTTGGTGGCCCCTATGCTGCTCGATCAGCGGCGACAGGATATCATAAACCTTGTCGAATCAGAGGGATTCGTTTCGCTCCAGCAGCTTTCCAGCCGCGCGGGAGTCAGCGAATCCACGGTCCGACGTGATTTGGAATATCTTGAGAAAATTGGTCAGGTCCGGAGGACTCGTGGCGGCGCGGCATTCACCGGTGAGTCGCTGACCGCGCTCGACGAACGAGCGGTCAAGGACCTCCCTCAGAAGCAAGCCATCGGCCGCGCGGCTGCTGAATTAATTCAGCCCGGCGAGGCCATCCTTCTAGACGGTGGCACGACAACGCTTGAAGTCGCCCGACACCTGGCTGGGAAGTCACTCCAGGTCGTGACCAATTCTCTTCCGGTCATCAACCTGCTCGCCAACCAGCCGCAGATCGAACTCGTGGCGATCGGCGGCTACGTCTATCCGAAAACGGGCGTCGCGCTGGGGCCGTTGGCCACAGCCGCCCTGTCGCGAATTCACGTCCGGCGGCTGTTTATGGGAGTCGGCGGGATCACCGCCAGCGGACTATTCAACAGCAACACACTGCTGGTTGAAACCGAACAGGCCATGCTCGCGGCGGCTGAGGAAGTAGTCGTCGTCACCGACAGCAGCAAGTTTGGGCATGCGGCGCTGGCCCATTTGTGTGGCCTGGAGAAGGTCCACCGGGTCGTCGCCGATGCAGGAATTTCCGAGGAGTGGAAGGACCGCCTATCAAACGCAGGGATTGCGCTGACGATCGCTGAGGTTTGACAACATGTCGCAATCTGTCGGTCCAGCATCCCTTCAACGCGGCGACGTAGAACGCGTCGTCCGTGACGTTCTGGTGAAGCACTTTGCCGGGCAGCGGGCGGGTGCGCCTGCGAAGCCGAATCCTCTGCTGGTCAATATCTCAGCGCGGCACGCCCACCTTTCCCCTGAGCACCTGGAAGTGCTTTTCGGCAAGGGAGCGCAGCTCGAAGTCCAGAAGGACCTGTACCAGGACGGCTTCTTCGCCGCCAAGCAGACGGTTGCGGTCGTCGGCCCGCGGCGACGGATGCTCCCCGACGTGCGCGTGCTCGGACCGTGCCGCGATGCGTCGCAGGTGGAACTGGCTTTCACCGATGGGATCTCGCTGGGAATCGAACTGCCTGTCCGCTGCAGCGGCGATCATCACGATACGCCCGGCTGCATTCTCGTGGGTCCCAAGGGGGTCGTCGAACTGTCGGCCGGTGTCATCCGAGCTGAACGGCACGTCCACATGGGGCCGGCCGATCTCGAGTATTACAAGATACACGACGGCGACCGGATGCATCTGCGGATCGAATCGACCGGCTGCACGACGGTGTTCGAAGACCTTTTGGTTCGCGCCGGCAAGAACATCAAGCTCGAGGTGCACCTCGACACCGACGAAGGAAACGCGGTGAATCTCGAAAAGGCGTCTCGCGTCGAACTGGTGAAAGCGGAAAAGTGCAAGTGTCAGCATTAATGCAACTAACGTCTGGGACGGTCGGCAGTGGGTCGCCCGTCATATCAATCGAGTGAATCTTTCGGAGAACTGAATCATGGCGAAAGTGATGGAAGCTCTGGGAATGGTCGAGACCAAGGGTCTCGTCGCGCTCATCGAAGCCTCGGATGCGATGCTCAAGGCTGCCAACGTGCAGCTCGTGGGCTGGGAAAAGGTCGGGAGCGGCCTGGTGACGGTGTTCGTCGTCGGTGACGTGGCTGCCGTGAAGGCTGCCGTCGATGCCGGCGCCAGCGCCGCCAGCAAGATCGGGGAAGTCGTTTCGGTGCAGGTGATTCCCCGCCCGCACGAAGAACTCGCGAGCGTGCTCCCCAAGTCCGGCAAGAGCGGCGGTGGCGCAGGCTAAAGTTCGTTCAGCCCGATCGCCTGACGAGGCGCGACCGACACACCCGGAGCAACCCTCGTGACTGACTATCAGACAACCTTCAATTTTCAAGAAACGGCTCAGTGCAATATGAATGAAGCCATCGGATTGATTGAAACCAAGGGGCTCGTCGCCCAGATCGAAGCGGCCGACGCCATGCTCAAGGCGGCGAACATTTCGCTCGTCGGGCAGATTCAGATCGGCGGCGCGTACATCACGACCGTCGTCCGCGGCGACGTGGGCTCGGTACGGGCAGCCGTCGACGCCGGTGCACAGGTCGCCAAGCAGGTCGGAGACCTGGTCAGCGCCCACGTGATCGCCCGCCCTGAAAAGGGAGTGCTCGAAGCTTTTTTCAAGAAGTAAACCGGGCCGACAACGTGCTGTCGGCGCCGGCCGCTGGAGGCCGGTCTCCGTTCACGCAAGGATCGCAACCCATGAAAATCCTCGTCGCCAATCTCGGCTCGACCAGCTTCAAGTACCGGCTGTTCGATCTACCGGCAGAGACGCAACTGGCTCGAGGCGGTAACGACCGCATCGGGCAGCCCAGGAGCGCGTGCTATGTCGAGATCGGTTCACACCGCGATGAAACGGAACGGTACGTTCCCGATCATGCGGCCGCGGTGCGCCTTCTGCTCGAGCAACTGACTGATCCCCAGCGGGGCTGTCTGAAATCGGTGTCTGAAATTTCAGCCATCGGCTTCAAAGCGGTGTTCGCGGGTAATCTGTCGGGGGTGCGGGTGGTGGACGAGGCGCTGCTCAAGAAGATGGAGGATCTGTCCGACATCGCACCGGCGCACAATCCAATGTATGCCAAGGCGATGCGACAGCTCAGAAGCGCGTTTCCCGAGATTCCTCTCGTGGCGGCGCTGGAAACGGCTTTCCACGAGACGATTCCCGAAGCCAATCGCTGCTACGCCATCCCCTACGAGTGGAAAACCGACTACGAAGTTTGCCGGTGGGGGTTTCACGGCGCCAGTCACCGGTATCTGGCGACACGAATGGCCGAGATCCTGGGACGCAGCGACTTGAAACTGGTGACGTGCCATCTGGGAGGGAGCAATTCTCTGTGCGCGATCAAGAACGGCCAGTCGCAGGCCAACAGCCTGGGAATGAGTCCGCAATCGGGATTGCCGCACAACAATCGTGTCGGTGACTTCGATCCGTTCGCCCTGCCGATTCTGATGCGGGCGACCGGCAAGAGCCTGGAACAGCTCTTGAGCGAGCTGTCGAACAAGGGAGGCCTCCTGGGAATCAGCGGGCTCAGCCAGGATGTGCGAGATCTCGAGCAGGCCGCGTCGCAGGGACACGCGCGGGCGAAACTGGCGCTCGATGTGTTCATTGCGTCGATCCGTCAATACCTGGGTGGATACCTGGCGGTCCTGGGTGGGGCCGATGCCGTCGTCTTCAGCGGCGGGATCGGGGAGAACAGCCAACTGATCCGCAGCGGAGTCTGCGCTGGAATGGACTGGGCGGGCATCGTCCTCGACGAAGCGCGCAATCAGTCGGCGCGCGGCGAAGCGCGGATTTCAACCGACGGCAGCACGACACAGATCTGGGTCGTTCCGACCAATGAAGAGATCGTCGTGGCCCGGCAGTCGGCACAGGCAATTGGAGGGAGATGACGCCATGTTCTTAGCCAAAATCACCGGCAGCCTGGTTTCGACGCAAAAGGTACCGTCGATGGTGGGGCAGAAACTGCTGCTCGTCGAGCCGCTCAGGGTTGATGAAAAGGACAAGAGCAGCCTGAAACCGACCGGCCGCTCGTTTGTCGTCGTCGATACGGTCGGTGCGGGTGAGGGAGAAGTCGTGCTGTGCGTTCAGGGTTCGAGCGCCCGATACACACCGGAAACCAAAACATTGCCTGTCGACGCGGCGATCATCGGGATCGTCGACCAGGTGCAGGTAGCCGCCAAAACAATCTTTAATGCCAGCAAATAACTTCGTTCCCGCGAACGTCGCGCCCCGGAACGTTTTTTCTAACGGAAGCGAGAGAGACGAATGCAAGCGACCGAAGCAGCCATCAGGCAGGTAGTTCAGGAAGTCTTGAGCCAACTGGGAAAGAGCCCCTACGTCAGCGGCTCGGGCAAGTCGCGCGACGGCGCCTGGGGTGTTTTCAAGACGGTTGACCAGGCGGTGGCCGCCGCGACCGAAGGCTTCCGCCAGCTTTCCGAACGGGGACTGGAAGACCGCCGCAAGGCGATCGACTGCGTCCGCCGCATCACCGAAGAACAGGCCGAAGAGCTCGGTCGCCTGGAACTCGAAGAAACCAAAATCGGCCGCCTCGATCACAAGATCGAAAAGCTCAAGATCGTAAAGCTGGTGCCGGGGGTCGAATTCCTGAAGACCGACTGCACCAGCGGCGATCGCGGGATCACTCTCACCGAATACGCTCCGTTCGGCGTCATCGGGGCGATCACCCCCGTCACCCACTCGCTGCCGACGCTGGCCGGCAACGTGATCAGCATGATCGCCGGCGGGAATACGCTCGTGGTGAACGCTCATCCGGGCGGAGCCCGGATCGCCGCCGAAGGAACGCGCCGCTTCAACAAGGCGATTTACGAAGCGACGGGACTGGAAAACCTGATCACGATCGTCGAAACGCCGACGCTCGAAACGGCTGCCGAGATTTTCTCGCATCGCGGCGTGCGACTCTTGTGTGTGACGGGGGGACCAGCAGTGGCCCGCGCCGCGCTCGAAAGCCGCAAGCGGGCTGTTGTCGCTGGTCCGGGAAATCCCCCGGTCGTCGTCGACGAAACCGCCTGTCCCGACAACGCCGCCCGCTCGATCGTCAAAGGGGCGGCCTACGACAACAACCTCCTGTGCATCGGCGAGAAAGAAGTCTTCGTCGTCGAATCGATCTTCTCAAAGTTGATGGATGCCGTCGGACGGAACGGCGGTTACCTCCTCAGCCCGCGCGAAGTCGAGCAGTTGACGGCACTGGCATTCAAACCGGGCAAGGAGCACCCAATGCTCAACCGCGACCTGATCGGTAACGACGCCGCCGTCCTGGCGGAACTGATCGGCGTTCGGGTTCCCGCCGGCACGCAGATCCTGTACGGCGAAACCGACGAATCGAACCCGTACGTCAGCGAAGAGCAGATGATGCCCTTCGTGCCGTTTGTCCGGGTCCGCGATTTCCGGCAAGCCTTGGATCTGGCGAAAAAGCACGAACACAACTATCGCCACACCGCCCTGATTCATTCGCGCAACGTCCGCAACATGACGATCATGGGGCGCGAAATGGATACGACGCTGTTCATCAAGAACGGCCCCTGCATGGCGGGACTGGGTCTGGGAGGCGAAGGCTACCTGTCGTACAGCATCGCCACGCCGACCGGCGAAGGGGTCACCAGCCCCCTCACCTTTACCCGCCAGCGCCGCTGCACGCTCGTCGACGACCTGCGCGTGATCTAAGGACAAAACCATGCAACTGGCTAAAGTCGTCGGACGCGCAACCGCCACGGTCAAGCACGAAACGCTGGCCGGCTGGAAGCTGCTGCTCGTGCAGCCGCTCGACGCACAAGGCGGCGCCGATGGCGATCCGCAACTGGCCATCGACAGCCTTGGGAGCCGGAAGAACGACACGGTCATGCTCACCACCGACGGAGCAGCGGTGCGCGACCTTGTAGGAAAAGAAAACACACCGATCCGCTGGGCTGTGATCGGAATCGCCGACTGATGAACGTCACCCCCGAACAATTTGAAGAGATCGTGCGACAGGTCCTGGTGAAAGTCGGGACCCGGATGTCGGACAGCGGGACTGCGCCGGCAGCCCCCCCTGCTCCGCTGACTACCACGACCGACGGCGTGAAGCTCGCCGGCCAGGTGATCACGCAGGCCATGCTGGCAGAGACATCCCGCGGCGGCGGAACAGTTCGCATCGGTACCAAAGCGATCCTCACCCCCTCGGCCCGCGACTTCGTCAAACACCATGGCATCAAGATTGTTCGCGAATCGGCTTCGTCAGCCTCGCAGTCGACGACTCACTGGCAAGCGATCGTCTCGCGGTCGTCGCCGCACATCGCCGAGGCAGTCGCCAGCCTCAAGTCGGCCGGCATCGTCTGTGCTCTGCGTTTGCTCGGCCAACCGCAGGAAGCGGCCGACGCGGCGATGAGCGCCGTCTGCCGCGGCGAAGCGGCACAGATTGTCATCTTCACCGATCATCCCGAACTAGTCGCCTGCCTCGCGAATCGCAATGGCGAAATCCGGGCCGCTGCTGCCGGTGATGTCGCGACCATCGAGCGTGCCCGGCACGACCTGACGGCAAACATCCTGGCCATCGACCCGACCAGCAAAAGCGTTCACGAATTGAAATCCCTGCTGAAAGCATTTGCCGCACGTTAACTTTCACACGCCCGCGTGCTGCGGGCGCACTGTACTGGAAACCGATCATGCGAGTTGCCGAGACCATTGGAAAAGTGACGCTGAATAAGTGTCACCCCTCGGTTCAGGGAGCCACTTGGCTGCTCGCCGTTCCCCTCACGCTCGAAGGGCTGGCCGGGAAGGCTGCCGGCCGGGGCGAACCGTTCGTCGTGTTCGACGAATTGGGAGCGGGATCCGGCACCCGGATCGCCGTCAGCGAAGGGACCGAAGCCGCTGCCCCATTTCACCCGGCTGTGAAGCCGATCGACGCCTATAACGCCGCCATTCTGGACACAATCGAATTCGAATCGCTGTAACTCGTTTTTCCTGCCGACGAAGGCAGGGACATCAAGGAAATTGAATCATGGCTAACCAATGGAATTCCGGGATTCACGACCGGAAGATCAAAGAACAGATCTGCGAAATCGGCCGGCGCGTGTACGCCAAGGGCTTTGCCGCCGCCAATGACGGCAATATCTCCTACCGCGTGGGAGACAACGAAGTCCTGTGCAGCCCGACGATGATCTGCAAGGGGTTCATGACCCCCGACGATATCTGTGCGGTCGACCTCGACGGCAAGCAACTGGCCGGCAAGCGCAAGCGGACCAGCGAAATCCTGCTGCACCTGGCGATCATGAAGGCCCGACCCGACGTTCGCGCCGTCGTCCATTGCCATCCGCCGCACGCCACCGCCTTCGGCGTCGCCCGCGAACCAATCCCGCAGTGCGTGCTCCCCGAAATCGAAGTCTTCCTCGGCGAGATTCCGTTCGCTCCTTATGAAACGCCAGGCGGACAGGCCTTCGCTGAAACGGTGCTCCCCTTCCTCAAGCCGGGGACGAACTGCATCATCCTCACCAACCACGGGACGGTGAGCTTCGGCAAGGAACTGGAAGAAGCCTACTGGAAGACCGAAATCGTCGACGCTTACTGCCGGATTCTGATCCTCGCCAAGCAGATCGGCGGGATCACGTATCTCGACGAACAGAAGTCGCGCGAACTGCTCGACCTGAAAAAGAAACTCGGGTTCGACGACCCGCGATTCCACACTGACAATTGCGACCTGTGCGGCAACACGGCCTTCCGCGACGGCTACAGGGAGGCTCTCCCCGAAGCCAAAGCGTTTGATCCGCCACCGGAATTCGCCGGCTACCTCAACAAGTCCCCCGCCTTGACGATCCCCGCCGGGACCGACCTGGAGTCGCTCGTCAAAATGATCACCGAACAGGTCATGGCGTCGTTGAACAAATAACTCACTCTGGGAACGTCCACATGAAAGTCAGCATCATCGGCGGCGGCGGACTGGTCGGCTCGTGCGCCGGCTTTGCCCTCCAGGCCGGAAAAATCGTCCGCGAAATCACCCTCATCGACCTCAATCAGGATCAGTGCGAAGGACAGGCGCTCGACCTGCTGCATGGCGCCAGCCTGATGGCCGATCAGAAGATCACCGCCGCCGGGACCGGCGCGGTCTCCGACAGTGACGTTATCGTCATCACGGCGGGCCTCAGGCGCAAGCCCGACGAAAGCCGGCTCGACCTGATCAACCGCAACGTCGCCCTGTTCCGCAACATTCTCGTCGACGTCAAAAAGGCCGGTCTCAAGAAAGAGGCGATCTGCTTTGTCGTCTCGAACCCGGTTGACGTCCTCACGTACCTGGCGATCCGCGAGCTGGGGCTCCCCCCGGCGCAGGTGATCGGCCTGGGGACGGTCCTCGACACGACGCGGCTCCGCAGCATGCTGGCCGCCCGGCTCGATGTCCCGCCGACGCAGGTCGCCGTCACGATTCTCGGCGAACATGGCGACAGCATGGTCCCGATCTGGTCGAACGCCCAGATCGCCGGCCTGCCCCTCGACAAATATCCCGGCGTCACGCCCCCGCTGATCGCCGAGATCGAAAAGAAGACTCGCGGCAGCGGCGCCGAAGTGATCAAGAAAAAAGGCGGGGCCGGATTCGCCGTCGGCGTCTCGATTGCCGACGTGATCCACAGCATTGCCCTCGACCAGCGCCGGATCCTACCCGTCTCGTCGCTCCAGAACGGCCCCTACGGCCTGCGCGACGTTGCGATTTCGGTTCCCACAATCGTCGGCCGGAAGGGAGTTCTCGGGGCCGTCGAGATCGAGTTGTGGCCCAAGGAAAAAATCGCGCTGCAGAACTCGGCCGGTGTGCTGCGCGAGACGATCAGTAAGGTGCTGTAACTTGCAAAAATCCCTCGACCGCAAACTCGCCGCCATTCATGCCGATCCGGCAGGCTGCCGGGAGTTCATCCTGGCGGATGCCAAGGATGCCGACATGGCGTTCGGGGTCGGCGCGCCGGGGCACTCCCCCGAACGGCACGACGGCGAAATGCGGTTCCGCACCCTCGCCGAGTATCGCGAGCAGATCCGCCAGATCGCCCGGTCGGAACTGGTCGACATCATGCTCATGTCGGCCAGCACGAGCGACGCCCTCACGATCGGCGAGCGGCTGTTCGACAACTCCCCCGTCACCCCCGCCGCGCGCGCCAACGACACGACCGACATCCACATCCTGCGCGGCGGCAAGCTGCACGAACCGGCCGCCCGCCCGTTCCGCTCGGCTGCCCTCGATCATATCCAGTGCGGCCATCTCGATTGCGAACCGGCGGAGCGAAATCGCGGAGCCGACCTCGGCCTGTATTCGCTCACATTTAATAACGACGTCGATCTCGATCGGCAGACGCTGGAACAGTTCAAACTCTTCCGGGAAGAAGCCGAGCGCAAGGGGTTTCGCTACTTCCTCGAAGTCTTCGACCCCAATCTGCCGGGCGCCGTTCCGCCTGAGCGGCTCGGCCAGTTCATCAACGACGCGATCGCCCGCACGCTGGCGGGAGTCGCCGCCGCCGGCCGGCCGCTGTTTCTGAAAATCGTTTACCACGGCCCAAAGGCACTCGAAGAACTGGTCGCCTACGATCCACACCTGGTCGTGGGAATTCTGGGCGGCTCGGCCGGCACAACGCGCGACGCGTTTCAGCTCCTGTTCGATGCCAAAAAATATGGGGCCCGCGTGGCCCTCTTCGGCCGCAAGATCAACAACGCCGAGTGCCAGCTCGCCTTCGTCGAATTCCTCAGTTTGATTGCCGATGGCCATCTCGAGCCTGAGGAAGCCGTGAAGGCGTATCACGGCGTCCTGCAGAAACTGGCGATCCCGCCGCGCCGGCCCCTGGCCAAAGACCTGATCGCCAGCGCCGGCTCGATGAGCTACTCCGGCAGCACGACAACGATCAGCGTACCGCAAGCAAAGCAACCTGTTGCGAAGCCGGCACAAATTCCAACCAGCCCTGCTCGCTTCTCCTCAACCGGCACAGCGTCTGATTCCAAGGCGCCCGACTTCGCCCGGATGACCCCCGCCGAGCGCCTCGCCTACCACCGCCAGCGCCTCGACCGCCAGTTCGGGAAGTAAAGTTGCCCGCACGGGAGACTTCGTCCTGCGGCAGCGCCTGTTCCTCGATCCCGCAGGGATCGCCCCAGCGAGCCGCGGGATTTATTCCCGCGGGATCACGCTCAACCGGCGCATAAAGCTCAACCAGACTGATTGACTTGTGCCGGACTTGTGTGTGAAGAACAGATCAACACCAGTTCGCCCGTCAACCAGACTCTTCACCCCGATCCCGTGGGAATGAATCCCACGGCTCGCTGAAATACGCCCCAGGCAACATTCATCTTGACGCCCTTTCCCCGGCGGACGATATTTCCCAGACATTCTGTTTGACGCATCCGATTCAAGGAGGGATTGGTGATGAAGCGCCGGCTGTTGACACTGCTGTTGTGTGCGGGTTTGAGTCATAGTGCGGTCGCCGCTGATCCGCCAAAGAAGGTTGTCCCCGCCGCAGGATTGGCTCCGGTCCCCCCGATCCAGAAGGCCCCTTCCGGCAGCAAACAGATCGAAGCGCTGCTGCATTCGCCGGCAAAGCTCGACATAGGCGAGCGAAAGACGGTCACGATCGGCGAAGTGCTCGAACAATTGCACGCCCAGCACCAGCTCTCGATCCGTTTCGATATTCCGACCCTCTCCTCGATGCTGGGAGCACACTCGGATTCGCCCGGGATCCTGTCGGCTCCGGCACCGAGTCCAACGGCCCGGTCGGGCCGAGGAGGTCAGATGTTGCCCGGCGTGTTGACGAGTCGTTCGGTCATCATGGGGGGACAACAGTTGCCGTCTGGATACTATCTCAATGACAACGTGCAGTATTTTCCGGCCACACCGGGTTCTGTCGCCGTGACGACGACAACGGGTCCTGTTCCTGCGTGCTGCGCTCCGGCGACTGGCGCGCCGAAGCCTGCCACCTGCGCCGCACCATCGATCGCCGGGAAGGCGCCGGTCTGCGCTGGACCCATGTGCGCCGCGCCCGTGTCAGCCCAGTACGCTGTTCCGGTGGCGTATGCTCCGGCACAGGGTCCCGTGGCGGCCCCAACGGCTGCACGGTCTGCCGCCGCCCCGATCGCCGCACCAGCTCTCCCGGCACCGGCTGTCCGGTCCGCCGCTACTGAGCCGCGCCCCGCTCCCACGCCCGCAGGGGCCGCACCGGTGCCCCCTCCCACCACGGCCATCGTTCAGGTACCGGAATACGACGAACCACAACGGACTCCCGAAGTCGGTCCGAGCGCCGAGCCCGAGGCGCCGCAGGAACTCGAAGCGCCCGTGTCCGTCCCGAAACCGCCGAAAGCGTCCGCTGCGGACGCCAAAGCGCCGAACTTCCAGGAGATCCTGGCCGACTTGCTGAAAGTCGAAATCGACGTGCAGAATCTCGATCTTTCCCGCGTTACCATCGCCACGCTCCTGCGTCATGCGCTCGAGGGGGCGCCGAACATGATGATTGAAGAATTCGGCGGAATGCCGCTTCTGCTCACGAAGGCGACGCTGCTCGATTACGTGGTCGAAGAAGATGGGCTCGTGATCACGACACGGCTGCGAGCGCTCGGGACCAAGGAGACGCGCGTCTATTCGATCAAGCAGTTGAGCGGCCTTCCTCCGGAGCAACTGGTGAAAACGATTCGCCAGTCGATCCGCCCCTGGAGCTGGCGCGCGCAAATCGACGACCTCGGAAATCAATTGAAAGGGACCCCGCTCCCCGCCGATACGATCGCGTCGATGCTCACGTCGGCAATCCAACTTGTGGGCGGAGAATTCGGCGTCAGCGTCAGTCCCGGGCAGACCGAGCCGCCGCAGCCCGACGCGAAAAAGAGCAGCGCCGATGAAGCCCGGCAGATGCAACTGGTCGGAAACGCGATGGTCAACGGACTCGTCACGTTCGTCCAGGCGACCATTTTAGGCCTGGAAATGGCCCACCACGCCGAGCCCCCCACCGGCACGATTCAAACGCTGGGGACGAAGCTGGTGATCACCCAGTCTCAAGCCGCCCACCGCGAAATCGCCGATCTGCTGCAGCAACTGGCGGAGGAGTAAGCGATCGGTTCCGGCAGATTGCGTCGGTCCGCGCCAGCGTCGCGAGCCGCGGGATTTAATCGCGCGGGATCAGGATCGCGCGCGCAGCGAGTGCAAGAGACTCATTGCCTCACACTCGGACAGACGAACTCCAGCCGCGGAGCGGCGACATAATTTAGCCAGCGGCGCAAGCCGCTGGGTTGTGGCGAAAGAAAGCCCCAGCCCCGGAGGGGCGACATCGTTGGATCAATCCCAGAGGAATCGCCGGTCGTACTCAATCTCGTGCTTCACGAGCAGGGAGACGAGTTCCTGTTTGAACGTCAATCGCCGATGATGCTGCACCTGATTCTTGATGTACTTACGAACGCTGGGCACTTGTGACTTGCTGACCGTGAACGCGCTGTACCCGGTTTGCCAGGCAAACGTGCGAACCAGGTCGGGACGTTCGCCCGCCCATTTTGACGAGTTGGATTTGATCAAGCGGAGCGCGTCGGACGCCGCCAGATCGGCGGGGAGTTTTACGAGCAGGTGCACGTGGTCCTCAACACCACCAATTTCAATTGCCTCTCCACGCGCGTCGGCGATGATCCCGCCCATGTAGGGATGGAGTTCGGTCCGAAGCTTCGGGTTGATGTACGGCCGCCGATCCTTCGTGCTGAACACGATGTGATAGAGTAAGTTGGTGTACGTTGAGGGCATGTTGAATCTCGATTGAAAGTCGGATGCCGCCCCTCCGGGGCTTGTCTAATGGTAAATCGCTTTCCGGTGGCTTGCGCCACCGGCTAAATTATACCGCCCCTGCCGGGGCTTTCGCCTCTCCGAGCTTGCCGAAGTCTTCCCGTCCGTCTCCTGCCTTCCTTACCCGGCCCCGGGAAGCGTCCACACGCAACGCGCGCGCACCAGCACCTTTACCCGTGCCCAAAACCAAAAGGCCGGCCCTACGGCGCCGCGAACACGCGTTCCGCCGCGAGTTCGCCGCTGTGCACGGCGTCGGGAATTCCCACGCCGTGCAAAGCATTGCCGGCCAGCGCCAGGTTCGCGAAGCGATTCACATCCGCTTCGATGCGACCGACGAGATCGAGATGCCCGACGTGATATTGCGGCATCGACCGCGTCCAGCGGGCGACAATCTCAAAATCGGGTTTGCCCCCAACTCCCAGCAGGTCGCGCAGCTCTCCGCGGACGAGGGCCTTGATTTCGTCGTCTGTCAGTTTCATCAACTCGGGCTGCATCGCGCCCCCGACGAACGTCCGCAGTTGGACGCAGCCGTCGGGCGCGCGGCCCGGAAACTTTCGGCTGGTGAACGACACGGCCAGAATTTTGCGTTTCTCGATCGCCGGCACGACCAGGCCGAATGCATCCAGCGGGTGCTGCACGTCAGTCAGCTTGTGCCCCGAGACGACGACCACCGTCGAGGCATATTCGATCTGCCCGAGCGCTTCCGCAGCGCCCGGCAGAAAACCCGCGGTCAGTTTCGCGGCTCGATACGCCGGCAGAGCCACGATCACCGCATCGAAGTTATCCCGGGCACCGTGAGGCAACTCGAGCACGAAACCGCGTCCCCCCTCCTCCGGGATGATCGCCTGGATCTCGGTCTCGAGCAGCACGCCGGCGCTCTTCTCGACTTTCGCCGCCAGCGCTTCGACCAGTTCCGAAATCCCTTTGGCGAGCGTCACAAACAATCCGTACCGTGCACCGCTGGCGCCGGAATCTTCGGCCCGGCCGGCCCCCTGCTGCCGGCGCAGCGCACGAATCAGGCTGCCGTGCTCGCGCTCCATTTCGAGGAACCGCGGCAGCGTCGCCCGAAGCGACAGCTTCTCAGGATCCGACGTGTAAATCCCACCAACCAGAGGCTGCACCAGCCGATCGAGCGCTTCCCGGCCAAATCGCCGGCGCACGAAATGCGCGAGACTTTCGTCGGCATCGGTCCCGCCGCGCGGCAAAAAATACTCCAGACCCATCCGCAGCTTTCCCGGCCAACTGAAAATCGACGAGCGGAGGACAGCCCCCACGTCGACCGGTGAGATCAGTTGAAAACCGTCGGGCACGGGGAGCGGTTTTCCCCGGCGGACGACCAGCGAACGCCGAAATTGCTGATTCGTCGGAACCAGTCGGTCTTCGAGACCGAGGCGCCGGCAGAGGTCGAGTCCCCACGGCTTATTCGTGATGAACGAATCGGCCCCCAGTTCAGCGCGGTAGCCGGCGATGCTCCGCGTGCCGACGAGCCCCCCCAATCGCGTCCCGGCCTCGAACAGCACAAGGTCGAGGGGCCGCTTCCACTGAACCGAGAGTTCCTGCAGGCGCTGGGCCGCCGCCAGGCCCGACAGCCCACCGCCAATCACTGCCACGCGCCAGGTTGTCGCGCTCGCGGGACTAGTCACCGATTCTCCCGCGCAGCGCCAGATCCTTGAGGACCGGCTTCCTGATCCCGCCCAGTTCGCTGAGAGCCGTCAGACGATCAGATTGAGCGACGAGCAACAGCCCCTCGGCAATCGTGAGGTTGCCTCCACCGACCATTCCATACCGCTCGCGCAGATCGATCTGGCGGCGCACGCGCCCGGTCGCAATTTCGATCAGACGGATTTCCTCGCGCCGCGGCCAGTACACCAGATCGCCGGCCAGGACGCCGCGGCCGCACGTCGAGGCTTCCGGGTCGCTGCGCCCTTCGCGCCATTGCACCTGGCCGGTGTCGAGATCGAGTCCCCACAGAAAATCTCCGGCGACGACCAACCGCCCGCCGGTCGCCCCCAGCAGTTGGTAACTCCGTCCGGTCAGAGCGCGGCTCCACTTGAGCACTCCCGAATCGGCGTCGATCGCCAGGATGTAGTCGCTGTCGGTCGGAGCCGCCAGCACCAGCCCATCGTGAAAGAGGCACGGATTGGGGCCGTGCTGCTGCGACCTGTTGAACGCGCCGGCCGTTTCCGTCTCGACCCGCGGGTAGACTGCGACCCATTGCAAGGCGCCGTCCCGCAGGTCGAGCGCCGCCACGGCGCCCAGGTTCGTGCAACAATAGATCTGTTCCTCGGCCACCGTCAGCAGATTCTGGCGGAATTCGTCGAAGTCACCCGACAGGGCCTCCACACCGCCGCACACTTTCGCATTCCACAGGAATTTCCCATTGGCCGCGTCGAAGCAGGCGACGTTCAACTGCAGTTGCGGA
>Ga0137463_1000070_pt1 | contig 43495 bp, 71 predicted proteins | sample EasRivERMGT800_2_FD_102333 | JGI IMG/M metagenome (GOLD analysis project Ga0137463, IMG submission 102333) | Soil microbial communities from meander-bound floodplain in the East River, Colorado, USA - East River MetaG ERMGT800_2 | ecosystem: Environmental > Terrestrial > Soil > Floodplain ...
CGCCATGAAGCGCGCGTGCGCAGCAGGGTCTATGTTTCCTGTCTGCGGATCGACAACGCTCTGCCGGTACAAGTCCTCTATCCCGCCTTTCGCCTGCTGTATTGCTTCAGGATTCTTGCCAAACAACTTGACGAACTGCCCGGCTTCCCGCTCGCCGCCAGGCTGAAAATACGTACTTACCACGTCGTCAGGATTGAGCCTCTGTTCGTTCAGTGAAGTTTTTCGATACAGGTTAGCGTTCACGCCTTCCTTGAACCGAGGAACGTATTGCTCTCTGTACGTATTCAACGCATCTGAATAGGCTGTTTTCGCAGTATCGGAAAGCGTTGCACTCTCGGAGACTGCGCTATCAATTGCACCGTGCAACTTCTTGAGATTGCGCAACGTCATATCTGCGGTAGGAGACATGGACACCTTAGCCTGCTGAATGTCCGCGTTGATCGCCTTGCGCACGTCGTCTAATTGCTGCAGCGTGGCTTCCGGCTTCGGCTTGGGTGTTCCTTCTGGAACGGAAACAGGCTCCCCGAATATTTCAGCCCACTTGTCCTTTGCGGGCTCGAACGAGCGAAGCGCGCGCACGGTATTGGGCGCAGTCTCAGGCGCGAATTCAGAGAGTTTGCGGCCGAGTATCTTTTCAGCGTCAGAGAGCACGTTCGTAACGTCTATCTTGGCATCGCCTGCAGCATCGAATGCTTTCTTGTAGGCAGGCTGAACGACCTTGGTTTTTGCTGTCTGACGTTCGGCGTTTGCAATATCCAATAGATTCTGACCTGCTTCGCGTTGGCTCGTATTGGTAAGGCTACCTGATAGTGCGCCCTGTTTTTCTGCTACCGTAGTTCCCTGCTCTGCAAGTGAGCGATTGACTGCGTTCCTTGGCTCATTGGGAGACGCGGAACCGTCAGGCATCCTGTTTTGCATGGCATCGGATAGCGCCGTTTTGTTCGCTGCTTGCCTTGCAAGTTCAGCATTCGTGTTGGCAGGACTCAGAGCGGAATAGCGCGACTGCATCGTCGCCAAGCTCGGATTGCCGGTCATTTCCGCCGTGGATAGCGTGACCCCTGGAATAACGCCTTGCAGCCTCAATGCCTCGGTGATATTCGCTGCTGCGTTCGGATCGCCCTGCACTGCGGCGCGCACGTTCTTTCCGATGATGTTTTCAGCGACAGGGACAGCCTGCGCCTGTGCGCCGCCGAGAGCATTCTTTCCTGCTTGGTATAGTGCCTGCGCGCCCTGGCCCCGGCCCTGAACCATAGACGGGACTGCTACGCCTCCAGCCAGTTGCCCGATTATAGGAGCGACCGTACTGTTAGGCGAGATAGCTGTTGCTGCTTGCCGTCCTGCTTCTGTGCCAAACACTGATCCGGCCACACGAGCCGCCTGACCGTATGTTGAAGGAACGCCTCCGACCAATGCTCCGCCTGTCAGTTCACCGACATTGCCTAGAAATTCCTGCCCCGGATACTGTGGTTGCACGCCCCCCGGTGGAGAGCCAGCAGCCTCTGCAAGAATGTTTCGATAGCCCTGCGTGATCTGTTGGCTGCCTCCAACGTGGTTCTGTATTATCTCAGGAAGGTCGGTGCTTCCAAGCCCGCCTTTCAGTGTCCCGTATCCGGCAATTCCGAGATTTATAAGGTTAGCCGCTGTGTCCGCAGGCCATCCTGCGAACACTCCTGCAGCACGCGCAGCAACGTCACCAGCAAAGCGAAGCGGCTGGTAACTGACTTTCTGCTTTTCAGGTGCCTTCTGCGCCTTCGGCATTTCTGCCGGCGCAACCCCTGCATCTGCGGCAAGAGCGTCCCAGTCAGCCATTATTCACCAGCCGCTTTTTTCATTGCAGCAAGTTTTGCCTGAGCGTCCGCAGAGTCCTTTCCTGCATACACCTTTCCTGTTGGCGTGATGATGTATCTCCCATAGATGCGAGGCGCTGTTCCTACAATGCGTTCCGCGTCCGTTCCAGCCGGTGTACGCGCAACTGTGTTCTGAATTTCCTGCCCCACCCGCTGCGCTGCGGCAAGCGACATGGCATCGGCTACGGCACTCAGTTTCCTGTCCTGCTCCGCAGTGCGTGTTCCGCTTGCCAGTTGCGAAACGTAATTAGCTATGCGTCCAGGAATATCGTTGCCCTCGAATGTAGTCCCAAGAATCTGTTCGAGTTGTTTCTGCGGCAGCATTGCTCTCGAACCTGCTTTTGACATTTGCGCAATCTGTTGAGCGAGCATCTGATTGGCGGTTGAATTGTCACCGCTTGCCCTGATCTGCTCGAATTTCTGCGCCGCATCGAGAGTTTGAAGATGTGGTGCAATGGATTTGTCCAGTTGTCCGCGTAGTTGCCGCTCCGCAATGACACCCTGCGTCATCCAGCTCGGATTCATCGCCCCTGTCTTAGCGGGCGTACCCATTCCTTCCTTGGTGAACGGAGTAACGATCTGCTGGCCGGATTCGTCAGTGCCGATGACGTAATGCGGAGTGTCGCGCATCCTGGTATCGGTCATGTTCTGCCCGCGTATGGTGACGCCGCGATTGAGCGCCCCTTCGCTGCGCACGCGCTGGTCAGTCTGCATGGCGTCAGGGGTCTGCGTCGTGGGCGTTCTGCTCAACACAGATGGATCACCGCCGAGCCCAGGAACAGAAACCACTTGCGAAGCGCCGCCAAGGTTTTGCATGTGAATCGTCGGCTTATTCTGCTCGATGAACTTCGTCATTCCCAAAGCAACTTGCTGCTTGTACTGGGCGAACGCGGCAGGGTCTTGCGGAATCTTGGCGATAGACGATGCGGCAGTTCCGGTAGTAGCCATGAATCTAGCGGTGTCAGGGTTCGTGTACTGCGACTGCACCCATGCAGCCATTGCCTGTGGATCGTTCACGCCGGCCAGTTGATCGCGCTGCATTGCCAGCGTCTTGTGCGTTGTTTCGGTAAGTTTCGCGCCTGTTTCTGCGGAGCTTTTTTTCGATTCGTTGATGGTTTTAGCGAGTTCCATTCCCGGCTTACCGAACATCAACAACTTGTTTATGTGATCTGGATTGTTCGGATCGAATCCAGATTGAACCATCCGCTGCAATGCGTTTTGCTGAACGTCCAAACGCTGCGCCTGCGAAAGTGAGTATTCCTGTAGCTTGTTCGCCCCCTGCGCCTGTTGCAACTGCGCCTGCATGAGCGCGTTCTTCTGCGGGTCGAAGGCGTTAATCCCCTTCCACGACGTTTCTGGATCGAGCAAGCCGAAATTGATAAGTCCGCTCATGCTGCGCTCCTAGTATTGCGCGTTCAGGTAGGCCATGTAATCCGGGTTGCTGAAATCAACACCGCCGCCACCACCGCCGAATCCTCCACCCATGCTGTACTTCATCAAGGAATTCCCGACACCGCCGTAGGCCGATGCCCGCGCCTGTCCCGCAAACAGTTGCGCGTTGCCTTGGTTTGTTGCATTGGTCTGCGACAGTCCGGTGACGCCTGTAGCGTAGTTCTGCCCCGCCTGACCGAGTGCCGTGTTCGCTGTCTGCCCAAGTCCTGCCATGCTTGCGAGGCGGTTGTACTGGTTCGTCTGATTTGTGCCGTATCGGTTGTATGCGTTCTGGAATTCGTTCGATGCTAGGTCGGAGTTGTAGCGGTCGAGTCCGCGCATAGCACCGCCTGAGAGCAGCCCGCCACGCGCGGCCGCGCTGTGTTCAAGCCCGCGCAATCCCTCAGACCTGCGGAACGCATAGCCAGGATCGGCTTGGTAGTCCGACATTGCGAATGGGCGCAGCAGTGACCCGTAATCGGGAGAACGCGCAGTCGCAGCCTGATCTGTGCTCTGCTTTGCGAGTGCGTTGTTTATGGCTGCCTGCAATCCGGCTTCGTCAATCGTTTGCCCGCTTACTGCGTTTTGCTGAGGAAACACACCCATTGCTGGATTGTCTGTAATCGGGCCGTTCCATGACTGCGCACCACCGGAAGCGCTGCCAGGGACGGAACCGCTGCGCGTGAATTGTGGCAGAAGTTGCGCGCGAAGCGCTGTAGCATCAAGCGGCATACCAGGAACGCCAAGCCCTTGCGCTAGTTTATTCAGTCCTCCAATACCTGCCAGACGCCACGGCGCCTGATCGGTTCGCGTCTGGTCGTAAATCTGCTTGTTTATGTCGATGCCGTAGCGGGTAGCATCTGCTGATGTTCTCGCAGCACCGGATGCAGCATCAGCCTGAGACTGCGAACCCATGTATCCGAGTAAAGCTGATCCACCAATTGCTGCGGCAATCCATGACATTTTGCTACCCTACCTTTCCGCTCAATTGCGGCTGCTTCAGTTCATTGCTGCTGTTGAAAAGCGCTAACGTATCTTCCTCGACTATTTCCTTCTCGATTGCGTCCAGCACCGTTAGATCAGTCCGATGCACGGTGAGGCAGATTGAATCCTCCAACGCGAGCACAGCACGCTTAGTTCCAGGCTGCGACACTAGCACTGTTCCCGCTTCAAATACTTCCTGCTCTATCTGCACGCGGCCTCGCGCCACAATGTAAAAATGCTCTTTCTTGTGGACCTTGCCAACAATGAGAGTCCCGGCAGGACGGAACAGGGCGCGCGCGTACATTCCATCGGCAAAGAAATGCGTCGTCACCAGTCCTTCGGCCTGCGGCATCTCGCGCATTACCGCTTGCAATTCCAGCACGCTGGCGCGCATCTTCACTGAAGGAACCGCGTTCATATTTACACCACGTTCTGCTCGCCGATCACTGTTATTGTCAGCGAGGTCGCAGCGCTGGCAAGGCCGCTCAGAAAGTCTGCTGAAGTCATCTTCAGGCCGGGCGCGAAAAACTGATCGACTGAACTATTCGCCGGAACGGAAACACCCTTTGCGATTTCGGTCCCCGCAGCAGAGCCTCCGGTTGCGCCGACGTAGAGCGTGTACGTCACCGCGCCCGCTGTCACGTTGGCGATGTGGATTTGCCTGATGACGGTGTAGATGGTGGCCGCTGCTGGCGTGTAAATATCCGCCGCTGCATTCGCCAGGTATGCCGGCCCGGAAATCTTCTTGAGTTGCCCAGCCATGATTCATTCTCCTAAAGTTATGCCACGAACGTCCCGGTGTTGCCTGCCGGTAATCGACGGACCTTGAAGTAACTTCCGCGCAATGGCAGCGCAGTAGTGGTCGCTCCGCAGGTTATTCTTAACCTAAGGTTTCCAGCGCCATTCTGCTCTATCAACGCCCGGACGATGTGATAATGGTTCGTGGTGATGGTCAACGTATCCGATACTGGCAACGCCTGTGTAGCGGTTGTGCTTGTGACAACACCAGCAGCACGGGATGTACCTATCGCAGCCAAACCAGCAGCGGCAGATACAGCTTGGTAATTGGCGACCATGTTGGTCAAGGTTCCGGTATTGGTGAGTGTCCACGTAACCGTCCCGCCCAAGGCGGCAATAGCAAAAAAGCAATGCCACTCTATCTCATACACGGCGGAGGCAATCATCGGGATGCCATCATTCGCCCCGAAAAAATCCTGAATAGGATTTGAAGCCGAGCCGTTCGCAGCAAGCCGGAACAACTGCCAGCGGTCATCGAACCCTCGCCCATTGGTGAGGTCATTAGTAAAGTATCGTGCTACCCCATCAAATTCAACATCACCAATAGCTTGCAGGGAGGTTTTAACAACCCCGGCTGGCATATTGATTGGGGCAATCGTGGTCGTTCCGGTTGCTGTCTGGATCGTGCCATTGAAGGTGTCCCCGTCCACGCTGGAGGTGTCATATGGTGCCACACGGATACTGGTAGCCGACTCGATCAGCGCAACGTAAATCCTGCCGATAGCGACGCCGCCCGCTGGCAACGCAATAATCCCCATCGTCGTGTTGAGCGCGGCAAGCCCGCTGATAGCAATCGTCATCGCTGTGGTATTCGTGAATCCGGCAACGAACGCAAATTCCTGCCCGACAGCGGCGGCATACGAAACGATAGCGGGCGATGGCGTGAGCGTCTGCGCATTTGCGGACCCGCCCGACGTGCCGCACCACCAATTGATCGAACTCTGAAACGCCTGCTCTACCCCTGCCGCGTTCTTGAAAAACCAGCCGCCGACCTTGGGATACAACACTTGCTGATTGGCAGATGGCGTTGACGGTGTGGCCTGCTCGACTGCGGTGTAGGTGCTCATAGCGTGGCCATACTGCCAAGGTTATTGATCGCGCCATTATTGGTGAAATCGCCTACGCACATGAACTGGAATCCGGATGGAATGGAAAGGATTTCCACCGCGTCAGTGGACATTTTTGAAAGGGGAAAGAGCGTCATCGGCACTGGCATATAGACAGGCATTGCATCGTCACCATCTGCGCCATCCATGCCGGGAACGGCCATTGCGCCGCCACCACCTGAGCCTGCCGGTCCTGTCGCACCTTGCGGACCGGCCGGCCCAGGAATGAAACTGTCCAACCCGTCGTCGCCGTCGCTGCCTGGAATCGTAAAGCCGCTGATTCCTGCTGCACCGGCCGGGCCTGGAACACCACGCTCGCCATCTTCACCGTCAATCCCATCGAGCCCCGGCCTTCCGGCCAAGCCAGCAGCGCCGGCGCTACCCGTTGCTCCGGCAGCACCAGCAGTCCCTGGCATAGGAAAGGCATCCTCGCCGTCGATACCGTCCATGCCGGGAATCGACACGCCACCGCCACTGCCTGAACCTGGAGGGCCAATCGGCCCCTGCGGGCCTTGAATGCCTGCCGGGCCAATCAATCCTTCCTCGCCGTCCTGCCCGTCAAGTCCGGGAACGAATTTCCCATCTACACCTGCCAATCCCTGCGGACCCGGAATTACCATATCCGAGCCGCTTGAATCGCCGCCTCCACTGTCAGAGGCATCGAAGCCGATCATTGAAACAGCAGTCTGCGCGGTGCTGGCAGTGCTATTGACGAAGGAGGTAAGGTCTGTAAGGTACAGCAACCACGGCCGCGACACGGTGCCGTCAGGATTGAGGAATGGGATGCGCGCCAGCGCCAGGTTCATCATGTCCGGCCCTCTGCGGACAGTTCCGCGCCAGTAATGCAGATGCGCGTTGGGTCCGTCCCCGACACTTCATAAATCCGGTCATTCAGCTTTTGCGTCTGCCCGAGCCGGTGCCAGATGACGCGGCGCCCTGTCTCGCCAATCTTCCCAAGTGAGCGACTGTGGTAATTCGACCACGTATGCCCGCCGTCGTCAGACCAGCGCAAGTCAATGCGCGGGTCGCTTCCCTGCCCGGTCGTCAGTCCCACGCCCGCCTCGCAATCGAGTTGCAACTTGTGGTGGCTGCTCGGTTGCAGGTTGTTCTTTCCGGTCGGTAGCGCCCGCCATGCGCGCAGGTACGGCTGCGGCAGCGTGGCGTCTGCATAAACATTCAGATCGAGCGCGTACAGGTTCGCGTTGTCGTAGTCCCCGACGACGATTTCGCCGCCGAAGTTCATCATGCAGTTGGAACGGTGCCGCGTCAGTGCGCCTTGATTGAAGCCTGCGCGCTCATGCCATTTGTCGGTAGCCACGTCATATACCCACGTCCTGTCAGCACTCGGAAACTGGAGCACGTAGAACGAATGACCGCCCTGCTGATAGGTGAAGGCTAACGCGTCGGTAATCGTCGCGTAGCCCTGAATGGCGGATTCGACGGCGTGCGTGGACACGCGCTTTCCGACATAGCCGTTCGCCCGGTACACGATGCCCGGCCCGCGCGCATCATCCCCAAGCCAGAACAGCGAATTGTCCAGTTTCGCCACGGTATAGGGCGATACGCAGCCGATTTCGATCAGTGCGCCTTCGATGCGCTGGAGCGGGAAATCTGCGGTTCCTGCATTGATCCAGACTTCAATCGAATTCTGCCCGAACAGCCACGCCTCGCGGTGATCTATCGTCAGGCCGTGCAGAAGGTCTGGAGCACCTTCCGCGCTGGCGAAGTCGAGCGGGTCTATCGCAAGGCCGTCCAACAGGCTCGTTACCCAGAACTTCTGCGACTCAGGTTCGTTGAACACGAAATAGCCGTCCAGATAGCCTACCTGCACGGCGCCTGCGAAGTCAGGATCTGTGATTTCCTGAAATACGTTCGTCTGCGCGTTGTAGATGAATCCGTCCGGGTTGCAGGCAGCGAATAACTGGATGCCGTTGTCGGCAAGCGAAACAGGCCCTGCGCCTGAAATGGTTCCAACAAACGCACTGTTCCATGTGGAACTGATCTTGAATAGTTGCTGCCCGGATGCCACGTAGCCGAATTCGCCAAACTTGCGAAGTCCCCTGATCGGTCCAACGCCGACCGTGGCGAGCAGGCGCAGGCCGGGACAGCGGGAGAGGAAGGCAGGTTCTTTGCCGCCTTCCGTCACAATTTCAGGAAAAAGATTTACACAACGGTTCGCCGCCGCATTCGGGCTGCGTGCCATGTAGGAGGCACCTAGAATCGGGCTCTTCACCGCTGGTTCATCCTCTGGATGTACTTCTCAAGACCGTCCGTGATATTCTGCTTCCACGGTGCCTGCGGTGCGGCATCAAGTGCCTCGCGCCTTCTCACCATCGCTTCCCACTCAGGGCCACCAGAAGGCGGCGGCCCGCCTGAATCCAGAGCCTGCGCGAGCGCGTTGATGATCCCAGGATGAACGCGACTGCCTACATCCTTCCAGTAGGCCGGGTCGGCCAAGGCGCGAGCGAGCATGTTCACGTCCACGTCATACCCCGGACAGGATGTGCGATCTCGTGCGCACGAGGTTTGCTGGAAGTCGTTGCGCCATGTCCACCTTGTTCATGCGCTTGACCGCGCGCATTTCGGATGCCGCGATGCGCTGCACGGTTTTTGGCGCTTCAATGCCGAATTCCGAGGCCAGTTCGACGGCGAGCTGGTACTTGAAAAAGCGCCTGTACCCAGGCGGGATGGAAAGCACAGTCGCCAGCACTGCTGGCTGTGTAAGTTCCAGCAGACTCACGAAGTGCCAGAGTAGGTCGATGGTGGGAATAGGCCAAATCTGCATGGTGATGTTCGGCATCGTGTAGTTGACGAACATGGCTATAGGGAATGGAGACGTGAGCGCCTTCAGGCTGATTTCGTTGAATTCCTGCTGATCGACTAGTGCAATTGGCGCGAAGTCAAGACCGGATGCGGCGTCGTGGTAGAACGTGGCTGGCTCGAGGCGCACAGGCCGGATGCCGATGAAGTTGCCGCTTGGACCGAGCGTACGCGTGGCGTTGTTCGCCGGCCAAGTGAACTGCTGATCCTGCGTGGCGTGAATCAGCAGGTTTTCCAGCGCCATCGCGTCGATGAAGTCGTTCATGACTTCGAGCGCATCCGTCGCCATTTCTGCGGACGCGGTTTCGCCTTCGGCCAGGATGCCGATTTTTCGCAGGCTTGCCGTGATGACGCCGCCTGCGGTTGCCATTATCCGATTTCCTTCATGAGCCTGCCCGGTCCCCAACGCTTGTCAGGCGGTGCGCCGTGCTTCGCTTCATACGCGCTTCGGAGCACGTCGAGGTCTTCGGCGGGGTCCACCACTTCTTCAGGTTCCGTTCCGTGCTTGGCCGCGATGATCTTCTGTCGTTCTTCATTGTTCGAAACCACCCATCCGGCTTTCTTGAGCGTTTCCACTTCGCCGTCGGCCGCGTGCATCCAACCGCTATTGTCAGGCCATTTCATCAGTTTCATGCTGCTTTGCTCCTTTTTTTCCGACAGCCATAAGGTTATGGTCAGGCATACGTTTCACCGTTACCTGATCGAATCCGGCGCTGCACAACGCATCGGCAAGCGTTTCTGAAACGAACGCCGTGTGGTGCGCATAGTACGCATTCTGCCGCACGTATGAAGTCTTGCCGTAATACAGGTCCAACCCGCAGATTGGTCCGCCGGGGGACTCATAGAGAACTTCACGGTTACAGGTCACGCCCTCCACGTCAGGCACGAAAATAATGACGCTGCCGCCAGGATTCAACACGCGCAGGAACTCCGAGAGCGCCTTCGGCACGTCGTAGTCGTACAGGTGTTCCAGCGTGTGCGCCGTGTAGATATGGTCGAACGGCCCGATGTCGCCCAACTCCGTGATGCTGGCGACAATATCCGGTTTGCAGTCCGGGTCGATGTCCAGGCGCACTTCCGTCACCCCGTGCGCCCAAGTGGGCAGCGGTTCGTGTCCGCAGCCGGGGTGCAGGAGAGTGCCGGTCATTCCCATCATGCCGCCCTCAAGCGTTGTGGCGGAACCGGATTCGCGGACTCGCTTCCACCAGGGCAAGACAGAAGGTAGTCGTGGAACGTGCCGCCATATCCCTTGTCCGGGTTGTGATGAACAAGGTTGAGCTTCGGCAATATCCACAGGTCGCCGCCAAGCGCACGCCAGCGCCGAGAGAAGGCGAAATCTTCGCCATGCCACATCCAATCTATCGCCCCGTGATTGAACAGGTCAACACTCGGGTTGCACCTATCCCCGTAGCACAGTTCAGGGTGCGCGGCGATGAAACGCGAGACAGCATTCCGAGTGACCTTCAGGAACCCGGCCGGAATGAAATGCGCCTTCACCGCGCCATCAGCCCTCACCTGCGGCAAGCCCTGAATGTCAGGAATCAGTGTCCCCATGAATTCCACTTCATCGGTCTTGAATCGGTAATTGCCGGATACAACATCGCCTTCTGCCTCGATCAGCGTCAGCAGGTCTTGCGCATCCCAAGCGAGGTCGTGGTCAATGAAAACGATGTGCGTCGCCATCGCGTCGAGTGCCTTCCTCAGCATGACGGAACGCGCGCAGGAAATATAGGGCGAACCAATTTCGTACACCAGAGAATGCGCCCATCCTGCGGCTTCAAGCAGCGGCACCGATGCCCTGATGCTGTCAAGGCAGCACTGGTACGGCTTGACGATGGTAGGCACGCAAAACACTACATGCTTTGCGAGCTTTCGTTGTTCAGGCATCGTATCCTTTCAAAAACGGGCGAGCCGAAGCCCGCCCGTCTGTTGGTTACGGCGCGACGTAGCCGACTTCGCCCGGTTGCAGGACGTGGCCGGGTTGACCGAACGGCGGATTATCGACGATGAGCGAGGGCGGCAGAGCCGGCACAGGCTTCGCCGCTTCGCCAGCTTTGGCGACAAGCGCATTGATCTTGTCGTGGTTCACGTTCAGCTCGGCGTCGATTTCGTTGAGCTTTTAATGGTTTTCCACCGCATCGGACTGCGGCTTTTGCTTGGCCCTGGCCGCAGCGGCGGTAGCTTTTTCAGCGCTGATTCTAGCCACTTGCGCCTCGATCGCGTCGATCCGCAGACCCTGGTACTTCACCTTCGCCAGCACGTCGTCAAATGTTACGTTTGCCATGATGATTCCTTTTCAGTTAAAACAGTGAAAAAATAGTTGAGACAATTACGCAGTGGCCCAGACGCCTAACCCTATCAGGGTCAACTGGATTTCCTGAAGCGCGGCCAGATGGCTTGCGACAAACAGGCTGCCGGCGGAAGTCACCAGCGCCGAAGTCGCGTGTACCGCGCTGGAATACGGCCGCTGCACTACGGGGACCGCCCCGTAGAACGATACCTTTTCCGTGGCCGATGACCCGATAATCGCGCCGTCCGGGCTGTTGTACGTCACTTGTTCATAAGATGGCATGATGCTGTTTCCTTTTCAAAAAGTTTCGGTTAAGCGTTCGCTGCGCCGATCATGCGGCAGCCCCAAGCAGGCCGAAGCGCGGCCATGCCGTAGAGGATGTCCAGACGCATCAGCAGTTCGTCGTTGCGAATGTCCGATCCCATCCAGCAGCGCATCGAAATACCGTCTTTCACCGCGCGCTGGCACTTGTGGGCGTCGTCCATCAACGGCAAGTCGGCCGTAACGAACTGGTAGGCTTCCTTGTGGTACATCAGCGATTCGACGTAGGAAGTCGATGCGAGGCCGACAAAGACAACCGCCTTCGTTTGCCAGTCGGTCGTGCCGTTCAGGTCAGCTCCGGTTGACGTGGCTACGTTCTTCTTCGGCCCGGTGAGATAGATCGTAGGAGAAATTACCGGGTTCGCAGCCGCAGGCGTTACGATGGTGAACTGCTTCAGGCTCGGATAGGCGGCTTTCGTCTCCGGATGAACGTCATAGACGCCGGCAACGGTGAACACGGAACCTACGACTTGCTTCGTGATCCCGATGTCGGTTCCGATTCCGAGCGTTGCCTGCCCGTTAGCCATCGTCGCGGCGCCGTTGGTATTGCCCGTCACGTCATCGGAATTGGTCAACGTCCACAGGCGCTCGTTCTCGTAGTAGTCGGCCATCGCGGTTCGCGCCACCATGCCTTCTCGGTACTGCTCAGCGATTGCATTGGACGGATTGAAGTAGGACGCAACACCGTTCACGAGCCCGCCCATCGTCACCGAATCCATCTGGATCGAGCGGTCGCCCTTTGGGGCAAGGGCTTGATTCAGCTTCGCCCTGGCGGCGCCAGGGACGACGAGCGTGGTAATCCCGGTTCCAGCCGTTCCGACCGAGTTCGCGGTGGCCTTCGTGCAGTAGGCCAGGAAATCGGATTCGATTCCAGATACCAGCACAGCCATTGCCGGTTCGATGTAGTTCTTCGACAGGTCATCGAACGCAGCGCCGCTGTTGACAGATTGGATCAGTTCCTGCGAGTTGAATCGCATATCCACACCGTCTTGCGTTGCGAGCGTGATGTTCTGCGTGGTTTCATTCTGATCCTGAACTTCCATCACGCGGGAACCCTGGCGGCGAACGTACTGGTTCGGTTCTCGGACCCGGATGGTCTGGCCGTTGGGTCCGCGATTGGGTTCGTACTGAAAGTACTTGTCGTATTGCCGGTCCACCGTTCCGATGAACGTTAGTTTCTCATGCGCGAGCCGCAAGCTCTCCTTCAAAACAAGATCAACCACTTTAAGCACATTAGACATGATCTAAAACTCCTTCAGCGCCTCTCGGCGTTAGACTGTTTAAGGAGAGTGCGGACGGCGCCTCCCGGCGTTAGCCCGATCCCCTTCGAGCGATTTGCTCTTTGCGCCACTTCTCGAATTCCTTCTGGCTCATGTCCGACGGGTCTTTTGTTGACGCCGCGCGGTTGGTGCCAATCGGTTCGATCGGTGCCGGTGCTTTCGATACCTGTGCGGGAGGCGGAGCGGACAAAATCTTCGCTTCCATCCTTCCCAATTCGGCCGCTTGTCTTGCCGGCGAGAGCTTTGCGATGCGCGCTACTTCTTCAGGATTCTCCGCCATGAACGTCATCAGCCTAGGTGCGATGTCCGATTCGATGACCGCAGACGCGATTACCTGCGTTAGCGGTAGGTCATCGAATGCGGCGCGGTCGAAGGCGGGTAGCTTCTGCGCTTGCGCGTAGAGTGCTTCCGTCCTGTCCACCATCGTCCGTTGCTGTTCCTGCGCTCTTTCTGCGCGCCCCGATTTGTCGCGTTCGGCAATCTTCCAGTCGGCTACGGCTTCAACCCATTCCTCGTCGGTGCTGAACTTAGCACGTTCGGGGCGGACGGTTGACGCAGCTTCGGTTGCTTGCCTTTGCGGGATCAGGCGCTCCAGCGTTTCCTTGTACGCTTTCAAAGCCCTGCGTTCGGCCTTCGATTCGGCCTTCGCTTTTTCCTTCTGAATGATTTCGTTCAACTCTGCTTGCGTAAACGATTTTTCTTCAGCCTGAGTATTGACTTCGCCTTTCTGGGTCTCAGTGGTTCCAGGTGCGGGTGCTACTGGTTCCGGCGTAGCTGCCGGCGCCGGCGCAACCGGCGAGACTTCCACACTCAACTGCTCTGCTTCTGCCATTTTCGTTCCTTCTTAGGATGACCTTGCGGCCAGACCCCGGAATCGTCCGGGTGCGTATTCGTTTTCATGCCGTTATGCTCGAAAGCCAAGCATCAGAGTTCTGCAGCGCAAATATCCTCACATTGGCGATGGTTCCGCGCCACAGTGCAGCGCCGCCTTGCGCGCCGATTTCGATTACCGGGCCTGATCCCATCGATCCGTCGAAAACGCTGGTTGCCGGTGCTGCGCCGTCGCCGGTGACGGACATTCCGGCAGCGCCCCACGAGCTTGCGCGTTTTCGCACTCCGGTCGCCATGTCGGTCAATCCGGCTTTCACCGTGTTCGTCACGCCGTCATAGACGCGGATTGAAGTCGTCGCGTCCGTGTGGAGCATCCTGCCGTTCGCCGTTGCAGCCAGAGCGCCTGCTCCGCTAATAGGACCACCTGAAAGCGACAACTCCGCATAGGCAGAACCTTGCGTGAAGTCCATGTTGCCCGCGCTAGCGTAGGTCAGAGAATCAATAGCCCTTGCCGCGCCTGCGGTCGCCATCGGGCTTGTTGCCTGCGGCGCAGTCGTACCTAACGCCTCGAACTGATGGAAATCGATTTCGAACTGATCCCCGGCAGTTCCGCCAGTGAAGCCGTAGGCCGAATTCAGCACGTTCGCGTTCAACTGGACGCGGGCGTAGGTAACGCTGTTCAGGCTTGCGGTCACATCCGAAGTCGTCACGCCCTGCTGGATGACGAGCGTTCCTGTTCCGGTCTTGCGGCGGACGAATGCGCTGTAGGTGCGAAACGAAGCCGCAGCGACAAGCGTTTGCAGGATAGTGCCACCGCCTACCGTGATCGTGATCGTGCTGGCCGAGTTCGCAACGCCGTCGATGCCGGTCGCGTTCTTTGCCGCCGTCACGTTGACCTTCGCCCAACTCGCGTCGGTCATGTCGCGGATGCTCGCGGTCGGCGTGACTAGCTGAGTCGCGGCTGGCTCGGGGAAGTAACCACCATAGGCACCGACCGCCGTGTTCTGGCCGATGTAGGCGGAACGTGCTACGCCAGTTGCTACCTGCGCCCAAAGACCTGAGGAGAGCTTCGTCCACGCGGCCGAGGCGCGGGTGAAGGTCGGAGTCGGAGAACCGAAAGCACTGCCCGGAACGAGATTTACGATCCCGTTTCCCAAGTCGTTAAGCGGCAGGTAAAAGGAAGGCGCAATACCGACTGCGCGGCTTCCATTCCACAACCCGATGCCGATGCCGATCATGTTTTCAGAGCAGCCCTATCAGATTCGTCGCAGTCGTTAATGTGCTGTTGATGCGGGAAGCTCTAACCGGCAGCACCGACCCGGACTGCGCATTCTTGAACGTGAGCACGTTTCCGGCAGGCGTTACCGCGACCACATCGCCTGACACTCCGATGTAGATTCCGCGCACGACGTTGGCGAAGTTGACCGTATCCGAAGGCGTGATGGCAAATGCGTCCTCGGCAGACAGGTTCGATGGCGCGTAGTTGGTTTGGGACGGTGTTGCCATGACTTATACCTCCGTAGTAGCTTTGTTTGCCGCTGCTGTCTGTGCCTGCACCGCTTGACTGGCGGCTTGAATCTGCGCGACTGAGATCTGCGCGCCCTTGGAAATCTCTGCAACTTCAATGGCGGTACGCGCCTTCAATTCAGCGCTCCACTTCTCGAAGCCGGCATCGCTTACGGCCTGATCCTCCCTCAACTGGTGCTCCGCCAGAGCCTTTCTACGGGCGAGTTCGATTTCGTTCTCCTGCATCTGATGCTTCAAAACCCCTTCCTGCGAAATCTCCTGAAGCCTGGCCTCGTGCTTTGCCTGATCGGCTTGCGACTGCACATGGACTTTCGCCATCGTCGCCTGTACGCCGGATTCAGCCTCCTTGAGTGCTTGCGTGAGTTCCGCGATGTGCTGCTGCATGGCTTGCATCTGCTCCCGCACTTGAGGCGGAAGCGCTGGCGGCCCGCCATCACGCAGTTCAGGCGGCAGGGTCTTTTCAAGGCGTTGAGCCAGTTTCTCAGCTCCGGGGAAGTCCTGCGCCTCCATGATAAGGTCTCCCGCCATCGCCATCAGTTGCGGATTCTTTCCGGCAAGCTCATTCAGGCGCACAGCCCCTTCTTGACGTTGTGTCATGAAAGACGGCCCGGTGTCGATCGCCACGTCGTACCGCCCGAGTAGCGGGTTGAAAATCTTCTGGATTTCACCGTTCACACCCATCTGCTCGGAATACGGAACCTTTGCGCCAGGGTCAAGGCGGGCGTGTTCTTCCTTTCCGTCCACGCCAAGGATGCGCACGATTTGCGAAGTGTCGTAATACTTCTGGATCAGGTTGATGATGACGCGCATCTCGTAGCGTAGAGCACGGGCAAGATTGTCCGGAAAGTGAAACGTGGCGATTTCGCCCTGCACCTTCAGACGTTCGATGCCGATGCCTGAAGCCGCCTCGCTCTTGATTCCGAAGTTTGAATTCGTCTGCCCGCTGGAGGCCCGCATCTGCTCGGTTGACAAGTGGAGCAACTGAATCTGCGCGGCAGGCATGACGGCTGGTTCCTGGCGCTTAGGCGCCGGCAACTGGTTCCCGGTGCTATCGAACGCATTGAATAGCAGCACTGCGTCAGTCGATGTGTTCGCGGACTTCCATTCCGCCTCGTGGCCCTCGATCGCTTCGGCGGCGGCAAGGTACGGAATCTTGTTCTGAAGCGCAAGCGTCTGCACCGTCTCGGAGTAGGCGTAGTTCACCATCCGGGCCGGGTCTTTCAGGTCGCGCACCTGACCCTTCCTGACCATTTCTCCGTCCACATTCACTTCCCGGCCTACCACGCTGATAATCGGCAGGAATTCTCCAAGCCAGTCTCTTTCCATCACCGGCTTGTCATGACCTCCTACCAACTTGCACCAGTGCCACTTCGTGATTTCTGTAGGCCGTTCCTTGACGACAAGCGCGCCTTCGGGCAGCGCTGATTTCAGGACGCCAGTACCGTCTGCCAAGAGACAGGCCGTATCCTTCTCGTAGGTGCAGTAGAAGTACTCAGCCCGCCTGAAAGTATCTTCGCCAACCCAGGCGTTGCCCTTCAAGTCGTCGCCCCATGATTTCGGGTCGATTTCCGGATGTTCACGTTTTCCCTGCTCGATTGGAATGTCCTCGAACACGAAACCCCACCTGGCATCGGATCGGTCCAGTTCCTTTGTGTTCGGGTCGATATAGACCTGCTGCGGGTTCGGACAGGCTTTGACCTTGATGACTTGGCGGTGCGAGGTCGGCGTCTCATACTCTGTAATGATGCGCCAGTAGCCTTCGCCACCGTAAACAGCGTGCTCGGCGCCAACATCGTGGGCGTCGTCAGCACTCGAAGCCGATTGGATGTTGCGCACGAGCCCGGCAAGCATTTCCGCAGTTCGTTTGTCCCCGCCGCTGTCAACAGGGGACACCTTCCCCGTCGGCTTATTCTGCCGGATGGCGTTGATGATCTGGTTACAATGTTGTGAGGTCGTGTTGACGGTTAGGCAAACACGTTTCGCGCTCGATCGTTCGTCGAAGTATTCCGCCGGCCATTGCCAGTGATTGTCAGAGTCGCCCATGACGAACTTCGTGTCCTCGATGGCGAGCTTCCTCGACTTGGAATAGAATTCCTGCGCGCGGGCGAACCGCTCGTGCGCCTCGGTGACGATTTCCTTGGGCGTTGCGGCGGGCTTTTCGTACTCGGCCATCTACGCCGCCATCCAGCCAAGGGAATCGTTAGAAGAGCGCACGCGGCGCTCCTGCGGGCGTTCAATATCCGTATCGCCTTCTTTCGGCCAGACGAGCTTCAAATCCGGCTCGGCAATGCGCGCCAGGGCATCGAGCATGTCATCGTGCAGACCTACCGGGAAAGCAACGTATTCTTCCTCGATGAACGCCTGCACCAGATTGACCACCACTTTTTCGTAACTGGTGACGTGCAGGCTCTCGGGCAGGTAGAAACGGCCTTCCTCGAAAATTGGCAGCAGCCGCCCGATGCGGTCCTCTTTTCCCGCCTTGCCCGCGACTTCGACAATCTCGAAGCGGTAGTTCTCGGATTCCTGCACGCTACGGATGTGCTCAATATCGGCCTGGAGGCCATAGCGCTCGTACCTTACCTGCTTCGGCTTCCACTTGCGGTGCATGACAAAGAGGCGGTTAGAGCGCTCGGTAAGGCTGAGTCTGTCCCGCACCATGTCCAGCGCGTAGTAATTGCCGTCCGATGCTAGCCCAACGCACCACATTGCGGTGTAGTCCGAGCCTTTCTTCTTGCTCGAAGCCGAATCCACCATAATGTACTTGTTCATGCGCTTGGCGGCGGATTCGGACACGCTCTTGTAGTGACGCAGCCATTCACGTCTGAAGCCGTGAAGCGCGTCTGCCTTCGGGTTGAGCAAAATCTGCGCGGAAAAAGTGTGCGGCCCCATGTCGCGGCGCTTTTGCTGAAGAATCTCCCGCGTCCACAGCACCGGCTCGCCACCCTCTGTGCCGTCAGAAGTCCCAGGGTACTCGCGCTTCACGAACGTTCCGCGTTCTACAACCGTCCGATAAGTGTCGTTGAAATGCCAACGGGTTCCGCAGGCTCGCTTGATGCCAGGAGTCGTACCGAGGTTGTAAGACCTCTCCATTTCAACCATCGTCTTGGCGATCATTTCCGGCGTCGTCACGCTTCCCGCCACTACAATATCGTCGTAGAGCAGCACGCGAAAATGCTTGGAGGTCGGCTGCCCGTCCACAAGGCCCCAGGCTTCAATCGTCGCCTCATTCGGATTCGACTTTCTCCTGACGATGATGCCGTCATCCTCGCTCCATTTAGGCGCGGCCCTGGTGTCCGTTCCCCACAGCACGTCTGGAAAAGCAGCGTGCAGCACGGCGTTGGACTCGAATTCGCGCATGATCTGACGCAGGAACGCCTTCGCTATAGGTCTTGTGTGGGAAAAAATGCCGAACGTCAGGTCCGGGTCGTTCAAGATGTTCTGGATCGTAAGACCGAAGGTGACGATACTGGATTTTCCGTGCTCGCGCGCCCACAGATCAAGCCGTCCGTCAGGGCCAGATTCCACCTCACGACAGCGGGCGTATAGCCACGGTTTGATAAGGTCTTTCCTGCCACATACACGAACAAGGAGATAGAACAGGTCTTGCTGAACAAGACCTCGTACAGTCTTGTAGAGTTGCTTCTGCTCCCTACCCTTCTTCTCGGCCGCATCCCAGAACAGCATCGCGTCCCGCATCGACACAGACGCCAGATGAGCCCCTACCGACTCTGGAAAGATGCGCTCAAGCTGCATAAATCACGCAGGCGGCTCCGGAAAGTGCTGTTTCAGCCATCCAACCAGGCACTTGTCGTCATCAGGACCCGCCGCAGCGTCATCCATCACCGAAAAACTCAGCACGTTCGCAAACGACACCGGCCTGTCGTTCGGCAGGTAAGGTCGAACAATCCAGCCATTCGCCGAGCGCTCGATTACGACAGAGGCGTTCGCTTGCATGTCAGTTTCCCATCATTCGCGGACAATCGCGGATAAAAAAAGGGCGCCCTAAAGCGCCCGAAAACCCACGGTAAGCCAAAGGGAGGAGGAAAACCAGCCGGGGGAGAGTGGGGGAGGGGATTCATGGCTGGAATCCAAACTTGCGCACCGGCACCGGTATCCGCCCGTTCGTCACCTCGGCTACCACCTCGCGAAGCTGCTCCACAGCGGACTCGCCTTTAGTGGCTCCAGACAGGGGTGAAACACTCCCGCTGTTGCCGTGAATGTTCGCCGTCCAAACAACTTCTCCAACGTCGTCGTAGTCACCCGGTGGAGATCTGGTCATGGCGTCCTCTTTGGTGGCTTCGTCGGATTCCCTGGCGGCGGCGGTTTCACACTGTTCATTTGTGCAGCATCCGCTTCGGCGGCTTCGTCGGCATCTTCCCGGGTTTTTTCTTCACGGCGCGCTCCTTATAACCTGCGATTGTAATGCCGGCACCCTACACCCTATTGACAGCAACAGTCAAATGTGGGCAGAATAGCGCCGTAGTTCCCTGCGTAGTACCCAGGCCCGACGGTGTTCGCGCGCCGCCGGGCCTTCACCGCGCGAAAGGTGACATGAAATTCGACCCCGACAAAGACCGCACCGTAACCGACGAGCAGCTCTACCGCTCCGCCCGCACGCACAACGCCGAAGGTCTCGCCAAGTTCTCGACCACGCTCAAATCTTGGCCGGCGGTGCCGCATCCTAGGCAGGCTGAATTAGACGCCAACAGAGCGCCTCCAATCCCTGATTGACACCTTCAATCAGGCAGTCGCAGGCAAGCCCGGCGGACAGCGGTTACATGGTAGCAGGGCCCCTGTCTCGCAGTAGTCGATGAACTCTAATGCCGCAAGGCGGATCACTCGCCGGTCACAGTCAGCCACCGGGGGCCATTTCTTTGGGGGGGAGGGGGCACAATTTCACTCTAAGGTGTTGCGCTTCTACGCCTCGCGCGCTTTTCTTCCTACAGACTTACGCTGATACCTGAAATCCGCAGGCGCATCAACGTGCTTCCACGACTTGCGCAACTTGATCTCTGAAACCTGACTTTGCGAGATCCCGTAATCAGCAGCAATCTCCTTCTGCAACCTCGTGTCGTACAAGATCGCCTTCACCTGATCTTCAGTTACCTTCGCCCAACCTGTCCCGGCACCCTTCGACTGCCGGCGCTTCCTCACCTTGTCCGCCATGTTCTCAGTCTGATCACCTAAAAAAAGATGATCCGGATTCACGCAGGCAGGAACATCGCACCTGTGCAGAACGAACCTGTCTTCAGGTATCGGACTACGGTAAAGTATCCACGATACACGGTGCGCCAACTGTTCCCCAGGATAGGCGAACGCTCCGTACCCGCGCGCAGGAAATATCGCCCCAGTCCAAATCCAGCATCCACTCTCAGGAATTCGTTCAAACTTCGCTTCGAACCTCGCGAGCTCCTGCTCAGGATTTCTTTTTTTTCTGCCGTCCAGAATGAATTTCATGCGCTCTCCACTGTTATTTACCTTCCAGCAATAACTATATCAGATAAATAGACTCGCGCAGAAAAATTATTTACAAAAGATTGCGAGGCGCAAAATCGCAGAAAGGTACAGGTGGGTGGGTCCCATCGGGGGTGGGGGCGTCGCCGGCCGCCAAGGGGTGCCAGCCCCCCTGGTCGAGGGCAGGCAAGGCAGGAGGGTTGCAGGCTCAGGAGACTGTCAAACCAGCTAAGGCGCAGTGCAGCAAGAGTAGGATATGGCAGGATTTACCGCAGACCTATATCGCGCAACATAATGCCCGATTGTTTATCAATCCCCCTTTTCCGCCTCTGGCTCGCCTTGCTGCAGCGCGGGGATCAGGTCAGCAATTGAGGCGGCCAGCTGCTGATCCGCCTGGCCGACGTTGACCTGAATGTTGATCGTCGTGCCCTTCGTGCCCCATCGCTCGGGGAATTCGCGCTCACAGCGCCATCTGGCCTGACTGAGAAGTTCCCGCGCGCGAGCGACTGTTACCGATTCGTCAGACTGCTCCATTTCCCTCTCACGCTGGTCTAAACGGCATTCTGCGCCTGTTTCACGTGCTTGTCGGTACTCTGGGTCGTTTGCGAGTTGTCTGCTGATGCCGGCGTGCGTAGCATAGCCTAGCGCACGGGCAATATCTGTTAGGCGCTCACCTTTTGCAACCTGCTCGATGATCTGTTCGCGGTACTGAATAGCCACAGCGGTCATGCTGCCGATTGTGCGCCTTGCCGAAGGAAAAAAAAAGAGGGTTGATGCGATTTAACATAAGACGGTGTTTGAAAATAGTGCCCTAGTGGATACAACGAGTTAGATTCGCTGGCACGGTTCTCTCAGGTATAGTAGTGAAGGGGTCGGAATCTGCCGATCAAGCGCCTCGGGGTCCATAAAGCCTCGGGGCGCTGTTGTTTATAATCTTAGACCACGTTTTTACGGAAATCAAGGGAAAGCGCCTGAAACGGCCTGCTGGCTTCCTGGTGGCTTGCTTAGTCCGCCAAACCCCTGAAAACGCGTCCTAGCCAAGTTTTGACCACTTGGCGGGCATTCCTGAAGGCTTTTGCTCCTCGACCCGCAGCCGTTCGAGTGCCCGGGCAAACTCAGCCGCGAACGCCTCAGCTTCCCAGGCCATCCGGATAGCTTCGGCGAAGTGCCGCGCTTCAGCGGCTTGGGTTGCGGCGCGGATGCAATTCGTCGCTTTCAGCGCCGGCTCGGCGAAGTTGATCACGGCGCTGCCTACTGCTGCGTCGTTGCCTTCGTGATCTCACCCTGGTAGCCGATTTCATCGAACACGAGCTGAGTCTGTTCTGCCTTCCGCTTTTCATCCTCGAAATGATCCTTGTCGCCGCCGAGCGCCTTCACCAGCCGGCGCACGACCGACGCGACCAAGCCGGACTTCTCCGCCGTGGCTTTAACGGCATCCTTCAGCTTCGCGTTGGCCTCGGCCGCCTTGATCGCGAGTTCGCCGAGTTCGCGCAGGGATTTCCTGAGCGGCTCGATCTTGATCACGCCGCCGTCTTCCTTATCCTTGTCTTTGCGGCCGCGGGCTTTGCTGATTACTGCGTCGGTTTGTGTGTCCATGGTGGTCTCCTGGGTTAGAACGTGGTCCTACAATAGAAACCCTCTCGACTGCATGAAATCGATTGGGTGTTTGGCGTGCTTGCTGAGATTGCACGTCGGGCAAAGCAATTGCATATTCCAATCCTGATGCGCGCCTCCCAGCGCAACAGGCATCTTGTGATCCAGGTGAAACTTGCTACCCAGCGGCTTGTAGCAACAAGCGCATTTTCCCTGTTGCAGTCGGAACAGTTCCTTCACCAACCCCTTGGATAATGTTCCGCCGTTCTCTCGTTGCTTGGCCCGCCTGTTTTGGCAGCGAATACGTTTAGCGTCTGGGTGCTTTGCCTCCCATTCGGCAATCCACTGTTTCATTTTTTCGTGGTTCTCGGCTCGCCACTTGGCATTCTTCGCATTCACGGCTTGCGCGTTGTCTTTTTGCCATTGCGTGTTGTATGCCTTCGCTTTTGCTAGGTGGTTGGCGCGATATTTTGCGCTACGCGCTTTCTCCTTCTCGTGGTTCGCGACTTTTCGTTTCTTCTGGTCTGCCGCAGCGCGTTCTTTGTTGTCGATATACCATTTCGCGCAATAGGCTTTGTTGCACGCCATGCAGTTGCGCGTGTCAAATAACGCGCCGCACTTACGGCATTTTTTCAAAACGGCACTCCTTCTTCGTTCGCAATCTCAAGCGGAATCTCTTCCTGCTGCGCTTGCATAGGTTCTACCTCGACTTCGCAGCGCGGGTTCGCTTTGTCCAACCCCCAGAAAATGTGTTTTTCGTGGATTTGCCGATCATTGACGATTACGCCTTTGGCGACCATGACGCGCTCACCCTCGGCGTGCACATATTCGCCATTCCCAATCTTGACGAGCTTTCCTTTTGTCCGTTTGAAGCGCGCCTGTAGGCAATCCAGAACAAGAGCCTCGTCCAAATCGGGGCGATTGCTGCTGTACCAGAGCCGCATCGTCACGCGCACCGGCCCGGTGAGCATCTGGCGCGCCTCTGGCGGGATCTGTAGCGAGGCGGTCTTCTCGTACTCGCGCGCCTTCTGCGATTTGATCAGCGCGGGCTTGCCGCCGAAGTGGACGAGCTGGCGCTGATTCTTCATCGAGACACACTCGCCGAGAATCGTGAACTTGATCACGCTCACTCCTGCTCCCTCCAGCGCTCAACCTCCGCCGCACTCGCCGGACGCGCGCTCGCGACAGTGAATTCCAGCGGCGCCAACCACTCCTCCACCATGCGCCCGTCCACCTTCACGCGACGGCTGCGCGGGTAGGAAACGAGTTGCGGATCCACCAGCACGCACGCGGAGCCGGTTGCCCAGGTGATGTCGAGGCGGTCGGTCATGCCTCGCCTTTTTTCGTCAGTTTCTTCGCCACTTGGTCAATCAACTTCGCGACTTCTGCGCTCGGTTCCTCCTGGTACGGCAGTAATCCGACAACATGCGAAGCGGTCAGTCGTCCTTTTTCAACCGCCTCCAACAACGGCGCTTCACGCCCTTCCTTGCTGTGTCCAAGGCTCGGAAACCAATGCACCGGGATGGCGCTATCTCGCGCCTGCATGACAATGCCGCGATACGCTTCGAGGAAGGCCATGCGCGCGGCGACCTGATCGCGCTCGTCAAGCAACGGTTTGCAGATGCCCCACGCTTGCGCCATATCCTCGGTCATCACGACCGTAACCGCTTCGTCGCGCGGGATCATCGACCACGCTGTTTCAGGGCTCGGCCGACCATCGTCCAGGCGCCCGATCACATCCTGCAACGTCAGCCGGCCGCGAACTTCCTTGCGACACCTCGTGAGCGCACCGAGAATCTGACCCTTCGGATATTTGGAAAGATCGTCTGCAAATACCCGCGTTGCCGCCTCGGATAACTGCGTCCCCGTCAGCTCAAAGGTGACCGCAATCGCCTGCAAAACTTCCTCGTCATGCGCCATTTTTCTTGGCCTCTCTTGACTCCGCAATCAGCTTGTTGAACACGTTCCCGATGGTTGCGGTTTGGTCGGCCTGGCGCGCCGCGGTTTCCGTACCGTGGCGATTCGTCACCCATTCCGTGTGCAGGCTCTCGCAGTCGCGCAGGAGTAAGTTGACAGGGTGGTTCGCCGACACGTAAAGCCCCCTATTGCTACCGACAAAGAACGCAGCGACACCAGGCGATTCTGCTTCTCCAATTCGCTCGACAAACTGCTTGATCTGGCTGTTGACCTTCGCGTTTCGCACAGGTTTTGCCCCATGCCTTTGCAGATAAGCCGTGCTGTAGGCTTCCCACGTTTCTCCTGTAGGCGGGGTTGGGTGTTCCTTGCCGTTGCCTTTTCCGTTTCCGCGTGCCGGTTTCGCGGCGGGCGCGTCAGCGACCGCAGGGGGTTGCTTTTGAAGGGAATCAGGAATCAGGAATCCGGAATCAGGAATCAAGGAAGAGGGATTCAAGGAAGAGGGATTCAGCCGGGCTGGGACGTGCCTTTCCTCGGCTGGCCTCGGGCTTGCCTCAGGCTTTTGTGGTGTTGCATCGGCATCAAGCCTAGGGCTTTCCCCTAGTTGCAAGTGGGGGTGAGCCTCAGGCTTTGGTATGATGGAAGGCGGCTCACGGTGGTGCGGATTCTGGTGTTTAAGGAACGCGCAGACTTCCAAATACCTGCTTCCAGCGGCCTCATATCGGTGTACAAAACCGGAAGTATGAAGCTCGTTGAGGCCCTTTTCGACGTTCACATCGTCCCCGGGGAATACCTCCATCTTGATCCGCTTTGGACGATCTTCGAGCCGTCCTTCACGATCCGCCAGCATCCACAGTCCGATGAATAAAAGCCTGGTGCTGAAGGGAAGTTCTGCCAGATCCTCGTTCTTGAAAAATGACGGCTTGATATTCCTGGCGCGCGCCACCCTACACCCCACACTCTCGTTCTGCCTGCCTCGCCGCCCGCTGCCGCTCGAGCCTAGCGCAAGCCGCGGAGCAATGCCGGACGTGCTGGTTCCAGATAGGCGTGAACGGTCTCGAGCACAGCGCGCACAGTTGCGGCGGCTGATCCGGCCGGCGGCGGGCGGCGTTGCGAGTGGCGGGGGAGGGGGTGGTCATGCGAACATCCTTTGCTGCCGCTGCGCGTTCTCGATGCGCTCGCAGGAAATCTCGAAGTAGTGCGGCTCGCGCTCGATTCCAATAAATCGCTTACCGGCTTGCAATGCAGCCACGCCTGACGTGCCGCTGCCCATCGTTGGGTCAATCACGCTTTCCGCAGATGGCGCGAACCCGAGGCACCAAACCATGAGCGGAAGCGGCTTTTCGGACGGATGTACTTTCCCGAGAAATGAACGCGGATAGGTGAATGAGCGCGTCGGCTGATCCAACGTCGACCACGCCAACTCAAACGCGCCGGACGAGAACTCGCGCGGCGTCTTATCCCATGAAAGCCAGCCGCGGCGACAAGGAAGCGCGTAGTATTGACCGCCCCAAATGATTGCATCTCGCGCGCACGCCACCACGCGATCGATAAAATCTATTGGTGCGTCGTCCCATTCGCAGTTCGCGCCGCCGTTCGCTAACTGCCAGTGCGATTTGGTGCCGGTCGCGCCGCCTTGCCACAACCCGGCATTGCCATACGGCGGATCTGTCAGGCACAGGTCGACCGCTTCGATGTTACCGAGAATGTCGCGCGCGTCCCCGCAGTACAGCGTTGCGTTGCCGATGATGACCGGGCTCATCGCCCCGCCACCGCAAACACCTGCACCGCCACACCAGGATCAGCCGGCGTGCCGGTGTGTGCGTAGAACTCAGCGGATTCACCGAGCGGTGCCGACTTGAAGCCGAATGCGCGCGGCAGCGGCCGCTTGCCGATGCGCGCAGGCCGCCTCGGCGGCAACCAGATGACCTTGGGTGGCCCGGATCGGCGAAAGCGCGCAGCGGTACGATCGCGTTCCGAGCATAGCGTGCCGGATTTTTCGAGCGACCAAACGATGCGCCGGATCGTCACGAGAGACAACGACATCCACGCAGCCATCTGTTCCTGAGTGCAGCGCGGATGCGCACGCACCAGCGCGAGAAACTGCTTGCGCAGCGCGGGATCCAGCACAACCCAACCGCGTTGGTATGTTGGGGCGCTCATGCAGCCATCAGCCGTAGTTTCGCCGCGATCGCCAGCCGCTCGTCGTAGTCTGCTTTTGCGACCTCATCTATCGGGTCTCGCGTGTCCCACTCACCATTGGCGTAGGTGTGCGAACGTTTGAGATCCTCAGCATCCGACTCGAGGAGATCTGCGGCGCGCAGCATGGTTTGGTGTGGGGTCATGTCGTGGTCTGCTGCCTCTTTTCCTTGGACCGGTAGCGCTGGATGGCCTTGAATCGCTCGTCATCTAGCACGACCCGGCGGCCGGCAATCTCCGTAGTCCCGATCTCGCCGCGGTTGATCAACTCATACAGCCACTGGCGCGACATATTCAGCAGGACAGCGGCCTGTTTCGGGTTTAGGTACATGACGCCCTTTTACGCCTGACTTTATCCGTTGTCAAGTTTCATCCGATTTGATGCGTGTGCAAATAACACTTGACACACTGTAATGTTTAGGCGCAGTATGTCCCTATCGCCTCGGATTTCCGAGGAACGGGGAGCCAAGCATGGAAACCAGCATCATGAAAGAAACGCTGTCCGACGGCAGCGAAGTTTTTAACGTGGTCTTTGTGGACGGCTCGCAGCAAGTTGTTATCGGCACCCACTCCGATATCGTGCGCGAGCGCGCCCTGCAGCTCGCCGAGGAAGAGGGTTCCGATTGAAGCGACCGAAGGACAGGGGAGAACGAATGAAACGCACATACGAATCCGAGAAAGAGGCGCTCGCGGTAGCAAAAGAAGCGATGTGGCTTGCATGGCAGGCCGCTGGTGGTACGTCAGGTATGGGCGCACTGCGAAACAATCCTACCGCCATGAAAGACGACGTTTGGGACAATGCGTACAACGAAAAAGACTATTCCGGCGTCAGGAACGCACACGGCTTTGACGTGAGGGGAGATTACGTTTTCGGCAGGATGCTGAAACTCACCATACACCGGCCAACAGCAACGACGATTGACGTGCCAGACCATCTTCCGCATCGGGAATATCAGGCATGGTGCGGGAAATATCCGACCTACGCAGCACTGTTCGATGCGGCGGAACAGGCGGCAATATGACCGCGCGCTTACTGCTTCGACTGCTCACCATGCAATTGCCCGTTCCGCACCGCGTTCTGTGCGCAGTCGGCATCGTGTGCCTGACGATCGCGCTGGCGGCGGCGTGGATGGAATTGCAGGCTTAACGGGGAGTAGCAGAAATGATTGTGAATGGACAGGTAGTCCACGAGCACGTAATTCTCGGCTGCATTACCAGGATGAAACACGCACGGTTTAAAGCTGCGGACATTGAGCAAGCCGCAATACGCTCCGGCTGTTTTGAGGCAGATGCTCACCGCATTGCCGACCGGTTGATTCAGCGCGAGCGAAAGCTGGGAAATATTGTTTTCAGCGGTGGGGTGTGGAACCGCGCGGGAAAGATTTGGGTAATGCTATGACCGCCAACCAGCCCGGCGCGGCTCTGCCCTGCCAGCATTGCCAATCGACTGCTGGCTACTACCGGCAGACAGGCGCGTGGTGGTGCTTCGACTGTGGGCACAAGAAAGGCCACCGCCGTGCAGTTACTGGCCCGCCTACGACTAGCCCGGAAATTCAGATCAGGCGCTTGGATGTTCGCTGCAAGCCGGAGGCGTGATGCCCAGCGGAGTAAAAGGGTCGTCTCCTAAGTGCTCGGTTGATGGCTGTCTTTCTCTATCGCGTTGTAATGGATGGTGTGCTATGCACTACAAACGCTGGCTCAGCACCGGAAATCCCAATCTCATTAAGGTTGAGCATAGTCTTGAGGCAATTAAGAAACGCTTTTGGGATAAAGTACAAAAAACAGAACAGTGCTGGATTTGGATTGGAGCGCTAGACGCCGGTGGATACGGAGCGGTGACAATTGATAATCGTAGATTAAGGGCACATCGCGTATCTTTTGAATGGGAACAAGGAACCATTCATGATGGCTTAGTAGTGGATCATCTATGCAGAAATCGAGCATGCGTAAATCCAACACATATGGAAGTGGTAACACCTAAAATCAATACCGCTAGAGGGTATAGTCCTCCTGCAATAAATGCGTATAGGACAGAATGCGCCATAGGCCATCCGTTTGATTTGTTTAATACATACATTCGTACAAATGGCAAGCGCGAATGCAGAACATGTAAAAAAGATAGAAAGCGAATTTGGGATAAGCAGCAGAAAAATGGGAAGGCAGCATGAAAGATTACATACTTTCTTCAGACAGGCTTGAGGCAGAACACAGAAGTCGCAACAGGCTCGGAGCGTTCATCTGCCTGATCATTTTCTGTGCGGGCGTTGCAACTGGATATTTTCTTGGAGCGACGGCATGACCGACGCGCAGATTTACCTGGAGGCGGCGAAATTGGTATGGGCGGAAGAAACAGAATTCGCCTGCGTTGCGATTGATTTTGCTAGTGGCTATTCATTTAGCGAACGGCGCAGGTGTTTCGATGCTGCGTTTAGTCCTGACGTTTTCGGGCGCTCTGATTGGGGCGCGCAATGGGGCAAGAACCAACTCGAATGCCGCGTCCTCGCCCTGCTCTTTGCGTCTGCAATGGCTAAAACAGGAGATATTTAGCAATGAACACGAACACGAAACCGCGCCTGATCGTCACCGAACGGGCGGGCCTTGCGACTACCACGATGGAATCCCGCCGTGGAATGTCGAGCGCTCAATTGATCGAACTGATGGGCAACCTGCACGTCAGCCACAAGGATTACAAGCCCCGCCCGCGCTCGCTCCTGCCGACGCCGAACTTGGCCGGGAAGCAGCCGGTAGTTGAAGGCTATCGCTGCGGAATACTCGATGAGCTTAGGAGGGCGCTGTGGCTGTGAGCAAGAAACTGACGCCGTGGTTCGATGCCAGCGTTAAACCTGTGCATGTTGGCGCATATCGGGTAACGCACAATACATGGAGCGCACTTGAAGCATGGGCATGTTGGAACGGAACACAATGGTCAGACTCTTCCATTCTTGACGTTTGCCCTGGAGATTTTAATTTTTCCGCTTCCCCAGGAATATATCAAGACAAAATCTGGCGCGGCCTAGAGAGGAAGCCATGACCGCCCACGCCGAGCCAAGCATCGTTGGCGAACAGCGACTACATGCCGAGGCCGAGATAAGCCGGATGCTGGAAGCCTACATTCTGAACGAGGGCGGGAAGTTCCTCTTCAGTGGCGTCGTAAACCTGCTAACCACGATTGCGGCAATTTGCGAGGAACAGTCGCGGGTTGAGGGCGATGATTGGGAAATTGCCGCTCAAGCCATTGACGAGTGCGCGGAGCAGTGCGACTTGAAATACGAAGCAACATGACCGCCACCGAATCCGAAGCCGGGCAGGCTCCACGTGCCGATAGCGGATCGCCCAAGCAACATGGGCCGCTCGAATCCGTGCCTAGTCCAGCTTCGGCCCCATTCGCCCAACGCGTGATCCAAGCGACCGCGCTGGAGTGGCAATGCCCGGCCGCTTGGCTGTTTGAGGATTTACCGACGGAGAAACGTGATGATGAATGATTTGAAAGAGGCTGTTCTCGCCGCGCAAAACGTGTCTCTGGCCGGAATGAAGGCGGGGAAGGAAGTCGGATTCCGCGAGGGGATGCTGCGCGCCATTGCGATGTGCGAGGCGAAGGCGAAGCTGCACGCGCAATACCTGCCGCCAGGATTCCAGCACAAAGACGGCGACCACGATCAGGCGGCGACGTGCGGGCGCAGGGATGAATGTGCGAATCTCGCCTACGAACTGCGGGCGGAATTGGCGAAGGTGAGGACGTGATTACCTATTACAAAGACATGATCCAAGGTACTGAAGAATGGTTCGCGGCCCGTTGCGGCCTTTTGACTGCCAGCGAAATGCACCTGATAGTTACGCCGACTCTCAAGGCTGCGGCCAACGAAAAAGAGCGTGCGCACCTATACGAATTGCTCGCTCAACGAATCACGCAGTACGTGGAGCCGAGCTATGTCAGCGATGCCATGCTGCGCGGCCTTGATGACGAAATAGATGCGGCAGAACTGTATGCTAAATCATACGCTCCAATCGAGCGCGTCGGCTTTATCGCCAATGACAAGTTCGGATTTACGATTGGGTACTCGCCTGATTGCCTTGTTGGAACTGATGGTCAAGTTGAATGCAAATCGCGCAATCAGAAATACCAGATTCGCACCTTGGTAGATTACGTATCGGTCGGCGGCATTGATCCTGATTTCGTGATCCAAGTGCAAACCGGGTTGATGGTGAGCGAGCGCAAATGGTGCGACCTCGTTTCCTATTGCGGCGGCTTGTCTATGGCGACCGTGCGAGTGCTGCCGGATGCCAAGATTCAAGCGGCGATACTCGACGCGGCGACCGCATTCGAGACGCGGATGAAAGTGGCAAAGGAAAAATTCGATGCTGTCATGGCATCCAAGGCGTTGCTTATTCCGACCGTGCGCAAAATTCGTGAGGAGATGGTATGAACGATATGAAGCAAACGATTATCCCGAAATCCGACCAACTCAATGCGGATGATCTGATTTCCGGCCCGATGACGATCAAGATTACCAGCGTTGAAATTCGCGGCGGGCAGGAGCAGCCCGTTGCAATCTCGTTCGAAGGCGACAACGGCAAGCCGTACAAAGCCTGCAAATCCATGTGCCGCGTGATGGTGACGGCATGGGGTCCGGACTCCAAGAAATACGTCGGGCGCTCGATGACGCTGTACCGTGACCCAGCCGTGAAATGGGGCGGTATGGAAGTCGGCGGCATTCGCATCAGCCACATGAGCGACATTGGCGAATCAATGACGATGGCGCTCACAGTTACCAGGGCGAACAGAAGACCATTTACCGTGAAGCCGATAGCATCTGGCGCCCCGAAGTCCAGTCCGTCGCCCGCCCCGGCATCCTCCGCTCCTCCCTCGGAGCCCGGAGCGGGTGACGACGCTGGACCAGACGATGCGGGCATCGTGCGCGACGTGGACAAATTCATCGGCCTGCGCAAGTTCAAGGCGGCCGGGGACTGCGCCAGCATGATTCTGGATGGCGAACTGCGGGAATCGACCGTGGCGCGGATTCAGGCGGCGTATGAAAAGGCGGCGGCATGATCGGACGCCTGATCTGCTGGCTCGCGCGCGGACACAAGTGGCGCAAAGCCTACGGCGTTGACGACACCAGCGACCGCGTGAAAGAGTGCCGGCGCTGCGGCATCGTGCGAGCGGTCAAGCCGCGCAAGCCCAAGGCGCCATGATGGAAACGAAAATAGCAAAAGGCTTGCTCACAGTTAATGTCTCTGACCTGATCGACTGCTTGGATGATGAAGGTCGCAAGGACATTATCGAAACCCTTGCCTGCCACGATTCCATAATTGCGCTGGTAGCAGAGCAGATCGTAGATGGCTGGACCGAGGCCGGTTATCACGGAGGCATCACCTACGGCCCAATGCCACATACGCCGCTCGATAAGGCGAAACGGTATCTCGCCAAGAGCGCCTCAGACGTTGCCAAAAAACAAATTGAGCGGCTGGAAACGATCGCCGTTGACGCTTGCAAGAAGGCGGACGAAGAACAAACAAAGCGGTTAGATTCCGAACGGCGCGTATACGATTTGCAAGGTGAGTTGCGCCAGTACGTACACTATCCGGCATGAACCCGAGTTCCAGCGCAGCGCTGAAATCGCCGGACCCGCGCGATGTCCTCCCCTTCGCCTGCCGGTATAAGCGTTGCGCTGGGACACTACGGAGGATGACATGACCACCGAGCGCGACGAACTGTTGATACTTGCTCAACTACGAGGAATTGCGGAGCACTTGAAAAAGGCATATCCACTGCTGCAAGCCGATGCGGACCTAATAGATAATGCCGCCGCTTTGATCCGCGAGCAGGCCGCTGAACTCGACAAAGAGAGCGAGGCCCATGCACAGCTACAGGCACGATGTTACGACCAAGGAGGAACATTCTCCAACGTGTTCGATGAATTGAAATCCGAGCGCAAGCGCGCAGAAGCCGCCCAGGCCCGCATAGCCGAGCTTGAACGCAGCCTTGTCGAGCAGGTTGATGGATTCCAGCGTGCCAAAACTCTGAGCATCGAGGTTGTCAGCCAACTAGCAAAAGATATAGATGCAGCGAACAACCGCTGCTCCAGCATCGAGCAGGCCACTATCGAACGCTGCGCGAAGGATATTTGTCCGCACTGCGCTACAGGACGAATTCCTTTGGAATATCAAGCCGACCCCGAACCTTGCTACTGGCACGGAAACACACACTGCCACGCTAGTAAAATTAGACTCCGCGCCCTCGCGCATCCCTCGCAAGGAAATGACAATGAGAAAGCCTAATTTCGTAGAGGATCATATTGAGCGCATTCCGTTCTCTGGCTGCTGGATTTGGATGGGGGCGCTTACTCAAGGAGGATACGGAAGTATCTCCATAGGTGGTAATTCCAAAAAAACGCACATCGTTCTTTACAGTAGAACGAAGGGAGAAATAGATGCGCATTTGCAACTAGACCATCTGTGTCGAGTTCGGTGCTGTGTGAATCCAGATCACTTGGAACCTGTTACACAAAAAGTCAATATTCTTAGGGGAGAATCACCTACTGCAATTAACAAGAAAAAAACGCATTGCATTCGCGGGCATGAATTGTCAGAGGCCAACGTTCATATCACCAAAAAAAGGGGATCGCGCGATTGCAGACAATGCAGGAATTTGCGCCAAGCGAAATATGACAAGATACGCAGTAACAAGAGCCATCGTAAGGCCAATCCAGCCATGCTCACCGCAGAGGGAAAATTATGAAATGCCCAAATTGCGGATATGCCGCGCAGCCAGCGCAAGGCAAGAACCCGCCGTTTGAAAACTGCGCCTACAGGCAATGTGATCTACCTGGGCAATGTGTGGCTGAGGGAAAATGTCACCATCCAAAGCAGCCAGCGCAAGGCGCAACAGAATCAGCGCTTAAACTTGATGCGAAGCTAAACGCTGCGTTTGAGGCTGCATTATCGCGCTCACCTGATATTGAACTTGCTGCGGCCCCCGCATCCGATGCCGAGCGGCAGGAGGCTGGCATGGTGCTGGTGCCGATAGAGCCGACGGAACAAATGTATCACGCTTGGAAAGGAGATACATCAAATAACAAGTCATATACTTGGGCGCAGTCTTACCGTGCCATGATAAAAGCCGCCCTCGCCCAAGCCGGCGAGCAGGACGCTCCGGGGAGGGACAAATGAGTTACGGATTCGGACGAATCAACGATCTTGCAGAACGCATCACAGCTAACGCAAAAGCCAAGGGGTTCCACGAATACACTCCTACCTTCGGCAAAGGCGGGCAAGATGTCCGGCATATCCTATCGTGGCTCATGCTCATCACGACTGAAGTTGCCGAGGCAGCAGAGGCCGCACGCAAGGGCGACAAGGAAAACTTCGCGGAAGAACTGGCCGATATCTGCATCCGGGTATTTGACTGTGCAGAGGTAATGGGCATCAATATTGAGCAGGAGATAGTCAACAAAATGTCGAGGAATGAGGAACGCGAATACAAGCATGGAGGCAAGCTGGCATGACCACCCAAGGCCGCAGCGCCGCCGAAGTCGCGGACACCTTCCTTGCAGCCGAGCTTTGCGCCGACTTGCTATTCCTGCTCGCGGTCGGCTCGACGGCGTTTCAGATTACGACGTGGGCGTTGAGAGAAGAATCGAGCATCCCGCCTGTTATGGCAGCAGATGGGGTTGTCATGAAAGACGGGAAGATGTGCAAGTTTTTTGATGGCGTAGAGTTCTGCGCCGTTTCCTGTTTGGATGTTCGGATCATGCCGGACGGAACAAAGAAAATAAAGGAATGTAAATGAGCGAGCGCGTTTCAAACGAAGTACTGAAAATGGCGAAGCAGCACACGACTTTCCCCTATAACCACATCATTGACGAACTGATCGAGCGCCGGGCAGCGGAGAAGGCGCAGGAGCCGGTGGCGTGGACTGTGATGATTGACGCCTTGAATGAGGCTCTGCGCTGCGGGTATCTATTTGGCGAACACAACGAGCCAGTTGACGCATACGGCAAACGTCTAATCCGCGTGATTATCGTTGCTATGGAAGGTCAGATGGCTAGCTCGCCAGTCGCGCAGGACAGCGAGACTGTGCGCGATGCGGCGCGGTATCGCGCAATTTGCGACCCATCGCTCGCAAGAGGCGATGCACATGGTTCAGTTATTTGCGCTATGTGGCAAACCATCAATGCTCTCGAATCTACAAAGACCGATATTGACGCCGCAATCGACGCCGCGCTCGCCGCCTCCAAGGAGCAGCCGAAGTGACCCTCCCCGCCCACGAGCTTGGCTCGATGCTCACCCTCCACGAGGCCGCGGCCGGAGCCGGCGGCAAGCTGTCGATCCCGGAGAAGTTCGAGATCAGCATTCCGGTGTTCAAGGGGCTGGATTCCAAGCGCTACACGATCGAGGCGCGCTTCCGTTACCGCCTGTCGAGCGGCACGCTGACGCTGCGCTACGACCTGGTGAGGCCGGCCCGCGTCGTCGAGAATGCCTTTAAGTCAATGCTGGCAGAGATCCAGAAGGCGAGCAAAACAGTCGTGCTTTTTGGCCAACCGGAGTAGATGCCATGATCGTACCAAAGGAAGGCCCATCCATCGATGTTGTCATGACGCCGACCGATTCATCGATGATCCATAGCTACGGCTACGACGCCGCCACCAAGACGCTCTACGTCCGCTTCATCCGCGGCATGAAGCTCTACAGTTATGCCAACTTCCCCGAGGACCTGTATCAGACGATGCGCCAGGCGGTGTCGGCCGGAAAGTTCTTCAACCAGCGAGTCGTCAAGGTCTACACCGGCGTATTCGTTCCTGAAATGCCATTTTCCGTTTGTTGGCTGGTGTACTGACGGGAAATGGCACGCTGCCGTTAGCGGCGACACATGGAATGAGCCTCCGACGCACTGGATGCCTCTACCGGAGCCGCCGAAGTGACCGCATCCTTTGAACTGGACGACGAATACTGCGAACAGTGCGGGCAGTCATACAACGTTTGCCGATGCGACGATGGCCGGTGCCCGCTCTGTGGAGGCACAGGGAGAGTTACAACACTGGACTACGAATCCTATCTTGGGGCAAATTACAAGCTCTGCCCTGAGTGCGGCGGAGATCCGATGGCAATTATTGGGGAGCCACCGCTGTCATGACCGCCGCCGTGCCGAGCGCCGCGCGCAGGGAGCAGTGGCTTTACTTTGGTAGAATTGGCAATGAACGAACGCCGCGCCGCTATGGTTGAAGATTCCCTGCTGCGCACCGTGCTCCTGATGTGCGGCCCGAGCGAGCGCCTGCGCGGAATTCGGGAGGCAATCGAGATGTACCTTGACGAGCAGAATTGCGGATTGCGAAATGGGAAACCGGATGGTGGTGTCGTTTCACGGAAACCTGTCAAGCGATATTTTAAGGGCGTGCTTCATAGGTAAAAGGCGTTCCGGATAGCGGTATGCCCATCCACAGGAAAACAGCGTGATAAAGTTGCCACCATATAGCCTTTCTTCGCTTTGCTGCGAAAAGGCTGGACGATGGGGCAATAGCTCTCAATGCCCCATACCCTGTTCTCTCAATGTGTTGCTAACCAGACCGAAGGAAAAAAATGAGCAAACTTGCAAAGATGCAATACTGCGAATACTGCGGCGACGAATTGGGCGTGTATGTCAAATTCGGACGAGACATTGATACCTGCGGAAAGCGCGAGTGCGAACGATATGCACGTGACGTACAAGTGCAAGAACGCGACGAAGCGCACGAGCAGCTTGACCGAGATATGGGATGGTAGGGCGAGTCTATGGGCAGAGGAATGGACGAAACGATCATCGGGTGGAAATCCAGCCTGCACAGTGGGCTGTAACTCGTGGGTGCGCTACCGGTTTCCTACGCGCATCCCCTGAGTCCGGCAGTGTTGAGGAGCAACGGCGCTTTCAAATCCGGGCGGCCGTGACTTGGCGGTGGAGAGTAACCGCCACTTCGCAGCCCGCAGGCGCGCATCCAGCTGAGGCCGCGAATTCGCCGCCGAGGTAGCGCGGGCGAGCCAGCTTGACACGGAATTTCAGCGTGGTAGGCGTATAGTGTGTTTGGTGATGCGGCGCGCACGCGGCGCGAGGTCAGCTTGGTCGCATAATTGGGATGCGAGAAGTGGCTGATCCGGCCAACCGTCCAGTGAAAATCTGGACACCACCAACCGCATTGTCAACCCTACGCCAATATCCAATAGCGTAAGGTTGCTCAGGCGAGCGCGCTTGACAGAGGGAATAATTCTCGGAATAATTGGCCTACGGGTTAGTTCAGCCTTCAGCCATTCAGCCGTTAGCACTTAGACATTATCATTAACCCGCAGAGAGAGTATTAGGCTGGTGACGACCAGCGGGACGCGATGACTGATCATCAGGCGCGTCCAAGAATACATGAAGGGGGCCGCCAGTTGTGAATCCATAAATGGAACTGGAACAACGGCCCCCAATCCGAAGGGCTGGCGCTGCGTTTTGCAGATAGCCGGCCCACCTTGAGCGCGCTGCGGCAGGCATCAAAACGCATCCCCCGACAGGGGGAAATCAGGCGAGCATCACCAAGTCCCAAGCCTTCACGTAAAAGGCATCCCAGGTCTTGCGATAAGGCTTTCCCGGCCTCCAAGCTTCGACGTACTGCTCCCAGGCTTCTTCAGTTTCCCCGCGCCCTGGTAGCGCCTGCGGCACCGTCCACAGCAGGCAGCGCATGTATGCAAGGCAAAGCACGTCGTTGTGCTCAATGGCCGTGAAGCTGGTTTCAGGCGCGTAGTCGTAATCCAGCCGGTCCAGGACTCCACGGATCAGCGGCCCGCTGGCTTTGTGATTCAGAACGCCACGGATGCCGCCGAACTCGAATTGTGCGAAGCCATGCGCCGGTCCGCCGATCTGCCTGCGCTCGTCCCACCGCGACTCCTGCATCGGGATTGCGAATATCATGGCCTTGGCCTCGATGGTATCGAGCTTAGGCGGCAGGAGGCTTGCTGTCGCTTTATAAACCGCGCCGAATGCCGTGAAACTCATTTTCTCGCCTCATCCCGTATCGCTTGAGCAATCGCCCCGCGGCACCCGGCCTCGGTCACAAGACGGGTATGCCGGTTCTCGGGGGACTCACGCTCCGGGTGCTCTAGCGTCAGTGGGGTAGTCTCCGCAATCCGGGCGCAGCGCTCCCATACTGGCGCTGTTTCGTCTACCGGATTCACGCCAGCCGCGCCTCTTCCGCCTGCCAGAACGCCGGATTCCAGAACCGCAGCCACGTCCAGGTCCACAGGAGGATCAGCGGGACCGGGACGGGGACTGCTGGAACTAGGTGGAGCACGTCAGGCCCTTGCCTTGGCGATCGCGGCGACGAGCGCGGCGCGCGCCAGATCATCGGCCTGCGCCAATGCGTCAAGTTCTTCCACGGAAATGTCGCGCTTTTCGGCCTGTGCCTTGCCGAGCAAAGCGGAGATTGACGAGGCCCGGTCAAGCAGGCCGAGCAGCAGTTCGATAGCGGCAGCAGCACCCATGTTATTTGCTCCTTAAAAAGTTTTGTTGACGTTGATATGTGTTGATACAGGCCGAATGAAAATAACGCCCACTAATCTTGGCTTTGCTGTGCGTCATGGCCCATATAGCATCATATTGTTTGCAATACCCACACCTTCTAAAATCAGGATTCCCACACGCAGCGATAGCCTTCGTCCGTAGATGTAGCAGTTTGTGATATGCCTTATCTGGGCAGATGACTAAGTTGCTAGGGGAATTATCTAGCCTGTTTTCGTTGACGTGATGCACCTCGGCTCCTAGAGGAAGCCGATGCCCTAACGCTTTTTCAGCTATCAGCACGTGTTCAAATCGTTTTACCCCATCGAGCGTTGTTAGCATGAGATATCCATCGGAAGTGATGCTTCCAGTTCCATCAGGACGCTTTATGCTTACGGCCAATGGATCACCATGATTTACCAACCCATCATAGTGTTTCTTGCAAAAACCACGTGCCCTATGAATCTTGTCGCACCCATCAATGCTACACGTTTTCATTTCTGGCGCGTAGCCAAATAAGTTGAAAGGGCCGACAGCACGGTATGGATAGCGGTCAACTTCTGATCCGCCGCCGTGAGGTTTGTACCGGAAAGGGTGCGCGCCACGTCAAGCCCGGCCCGGGCGGTGTCCGTCGTTTTCAGCACGTTGTCGGCATCGTCCGCGCTGATCTGCTTCGCTGTGAGCAGCGTCGTCGCCGTCTGCCGAACCGTGGTTACGGTGCCGTATCCGACGGCCAGCCGTTCGTTAAAGGTCGTTGCTGTCGGCACGCCCAACTGCGCGCAGGCCGAGAGCATTGCGACCATCGTAATTGCCCATAGTGCATTTCGTAGCTTCATGGTATCTCCTTCGTTGGTGTTTCAGTGTTATCCGCCGAAATCGGTGCCGCTGGCGCCGGCGGAAGTGGCGCTACGGCTGCTCCCTTGGCTATCTCCTGAATCGCGCTTGACGTTCGCGCCTGTTGCACTACGGCGGCTTTCTGCGCTTGTTTGTCCGCCTTCGATCCATCGTAGTAAAATTTTCCAATCCCGAGCTGGATTGCGGACATGAGCGATACCAGCGTGTTCACGATCTGCTGGTTCGGCTCTGGAATCGATAGGCACATCGTCGCGCCGACCATCGACAGATAGCCAAGCGTGTAGATGGTGGCCAGCACATCGGCTGCCTCCCACCGTGGATCAAGGTCGGTGCTGCGCTGCTCGGTCACAACCCGCGCCCCTGCAACAGCCTGATGATCACCACGATCAGCACGATCACCAGCAGGAGGTGGACCGCCCCGCCGCCGACGTTCAGCGCGAAGCCGCCGAGCCACAGGACCAGCAGTATGACGATCAGCAGTTCGAGCATGGCATCACTTTATCGGAGCACCAAACGCATGCCAGCCGAGCGCAACGATAAGGGCGAACAGCAGCAGGTTTGGAAAGCGAGTAGGCCAAGGCGCCGGTGCAGCGTTCCAGCCAATTCCATACGCGACCACCCAAAGCAAGATAAGTATCCAAAATAATAGCCCGAGACTCATGATATTTCTCCTTTCGTTAAACTACGGCGTTCGCCCCTTCAGCAGGCATCGAACCTTCGAGCGTTCCATTTTCAGCGTTTCAACCTCGGCCTCCAACTCCTTCACCCGCGCCCGCAACCGCTTGAACTCGGCCTCGCGTTCGCGCATGGTCTTTCGTACTTGCGCCGCATTAATCCCGGCTTTTAGTGTTGGCAGGGTCGGCGTCGTATGGCGCATTTCACGGCCCGCAGTACGAATACCTGTACTGATAGATGTTCAATATCCACCACGACAGCAGAAAGATCACCGTTCCCATCGAGCCGAACATCACGGATTGCCAGGTCGGTTTGCAGGGGTTTCGAAGGCGAGCGAGTATCCATTTCATTTGGCCTGCACCGCTTGACTCGGTGCCGGATTAAACGTCTTGTCGATGATGAATAGCGCAACCGGAATGAGTGCCGAAAGCACGAGAATCAACATCAGGCCCATCCAGGAGAGCCTACGCACGGTGTCGAGCTTTTCAAGGTGCGGCTTCAAATCTGCCTTTTCGTCGATTTCGTGCTTGTCGATCCGCTCGTTGACCTCTACACGCACCTTCCGCACGTCGTCTTTTACCTCTTTCACCGCCCCGTCGATCTGATCGAACCGCTGTTTGTTCATTTCGCCGTGACCTGTAACCTGCTCCTGCAACCTGACTATTTCTGTCGCAGTCCGCACGTCCTTGTCGATCGCAGCCCGCCGCCGGTCGGCCTCGGCGTCACGCTCATACGCGCGCAGGCGGTCATCTTCGGAGTCGGACATCCTTCCCTCCTACTGCCACACCATCGCCGTCAACGTCGTCGATGCGGCGTAGATCGTACACGTGCCCCCGGTCACGGCTCTTGCGAGCAGGGTAATGTAGTGGTTGTTCTCGGTGAGCCCGACCTTCGCGCCCGTTACCGTCACAGTCTGCCGGCCGCCAGTGACACCAGCCGGATTCACAAATCCGGCGACTTCGGCCTCTGCGGTAGTCCCGTCGAAGGCTACGGCGAACTCGCAACCGTCGCTCGCCGTGCCGTTGCCAACGCCAACGGTTGCCGAGTAGCGCACCCTGCGTCCGGTATCTCCGAGGTTCACGAGGGTCTGGCTTACCCCGTTGATGAACACGAAATTGCAGCGTATTTCCGAATTGACTTCGACAAAGGTAAGGCTGGTTACGGTGCGATCCGTGCTGAAAACGGTCTGACATTTCTTGTCGATTGGGCTGAAGTACGACGCAACGAGCCTGTTTGTCGCCGTGTCCTGATAGCCTGTGCCGGTCAGATACCTTGCGACCCCGATAACAGTGTAATCGTGCCCAGTGGCTTCGCGCTCCGTCGCGGTGACTGGGTTGGATTCACGACCTCCTGCAATGTTGGCAGAACTAAGGGCGGTGTAGTTGAACGCCTGCCCGCTCACGGCCTGCAATATCGTGTCTGCGGCAACGAACGAGGAAGGCGGGCCGACATTGGATATGCCGCCGCCTACACCGTCGTCAATGCTCTGGTGCAGTTCGATGTGGGTAGCGTCGATCAGTTTCCCGATCCACTTCCCTTCTATGACAGTCCCGCCGTTCGACTGGACGTTGTGGACTTCGATGGTATTGCCAGAAGCGAACGCCAACGTGGTTCCGACTGTCAGCACGACGTAGTTTCCTGCGCCATAAGCAACGCCATTCGGCGCTGTTCCGCCGCCGTAGGCCGCGCCTGCCGCAATAGCAGTGACCGAGCCGCCTGTGATATTGCGGACAACGATCAAGTCGGTTGTGGATGCACCAAGCTGATTCTCCCGAAACACGCATTGAATCGGCAGAAGGGTAAGCTGGAACCCGCCGTTGGAGTTGGCGACGAATCCCCTGCCGTTGTTTGGACAGAACGCCAGCGCCCCGATCCTGCTGCCAGCCGTCCACCACGAAGGGTCCGCCGTCACCTGGAACAAACGGCCCTGCCCGTGCGAGTTCAGTTGCCCCATGCCCATTAGTTCGGCAAACGCAGGCGTGGCTTCGCGGGTCAGCCATGAGGTTCCATTCCAGAAGAAAGAAACGACATTCGGGACGCTGTACGGATATACGAGTTCGCCGTTGGCGATGTCGTAGCCAGTCTGAGCGAAGGCCGTGATCTTGTCCACGAGCAGCAAGCCGCTTAGACCGACGCGCAGGTAGTTCGTAGGCCCAGGAGCGCCCATGACAAAGTGAATATCGCACTGCGCTTCCCTGTTCGTAAATCCCGCTGCCCCGCTGTTACCGGGCACAGGCCCGAAACCTGCTGCCAGGAGTTCGGCCACTGTCGGCAAGGTGTACTTTATCCCCTTCGTGCTAAGGCTGCCGTCGGAGTTGCGCACCTGGCTCGTGCTGAACACATGGCCGCACTGATCCGGCGTGATGTGCCACGTTGGCGGATTACTGCCGCACACATCCCCCAATGCCTGCCCTGCAACGGTGCAGGGAGACTTGCGGGCAAAGCCCCACGTTGGCCGCATCATTGACGGATAGACCTGTGGCACCTGCGGCAAGGCGTCCAGGGAGATGCATGCGAGGAGGAGGGCAGCAAGAAGTTTTTTCATGTGTGTCCTAGATGTAGAAAATGTCCACGAGGTTCATGCCGACGAGGGAGAAAGTTGGCGTGGCTGTCCTGCCGCCGTTGGTGATGGTGAAATTGTTTAGGCGGAAGCCACGGCCGTCAATCTCGATCTTCCATATTCTTGTCGCAGCAACATCGGATACAGTCCAAGGACTAGCGGATGCGGCGAAAGACTCTGACGAACCAAATGCTACCGTACCAGCGCTCGGCTGATTCACGTTGTCAACCGTTCGGATTAGTGCACCAGCAGCCGTTTTAACCTCGAAATAGTATGGGTTTGCCCCCATCCATATCTGCGCCTCTCCGCGCGCGTCCAAAACGACAGGGTTCTGGTTCGGAGTCCCGCCGGCATAGTCGGTGAACGTGTCCAGCGGAACGGCGTGCGCGCCTGCCTGGAATGCGTAAACCAATCCCCCTACCAGCGGATTTCCGTCTGCATCCACTTCGCGGAACGTGAGGCCGGTTAGTTGCGAGGCTGCCATGTTGAGTCCTTATTGCGCTGCATTTTGATTGTCTGAAACGGAGTTTGCTCCCTCTTTCGCAAGGACTGGCGCTATCGTCGCGGCATTGGGACCATAGTTAGGTGTTCCTATCCAATACTTTGCCAGCAATCTTGGCGCTTTCGTCGCCATCGTTTTCGCTACATCCAGAACGTGAAGCAATCCTGCCCCTTTTGCATTGGCCTGCGCAGGACTGGAATTGAGGAAGTCGCGTAGCGCCACTGCTGTTTGTGGGTCGTGCAAGGCGCGGTTCATTACTGCATCGAACTGAACCTGAGAAAGACGGGTAAGTACCGGGCCTGAAATCATCGCTACCGCTGTACCTACGCCCTGCCTTCCCTGCATGACAGCGCGCGTCTGTGACCATATTGTAGGGATACTTACGCCTGTCGCTGCTTTCAGTGGGTCGTTACCTATGCCGGGGGCCATCTTTCCGCGCACGTTGGCAGCCTCGATCATCTGCACTGTCTTTGCAATGTCCTGTATGTCTGAGAAGTGCTTTTGCGCGACTTGCGAGCCTTCCGCTGCGGACATAGCCATCTTGATGGTGCGTTCATTCTTCACCAGATGATCTAGCATCTTGGCCCCTGATTCGGTATCACCGTTTTTAACAGGCTGCCATGCTTCCTCAAGAATAGAACGTGCGAGCGCGGCTTTCCCTGGTCTGTCCATTTCGCGTAGAGCCATGCCCATTTTCATTGGTGACGAAAGCACGGCTGCCTGCATGTCTCCAACGGTGTCGTATTTCAGTTGCGCAGCCTTTTGCGCAAGCGTTTTCTGCACTACTTGAAGTTCCTGCGCTGTTTGTCCGACATTAGCCAGACGCTCTCCTATTCCCATTCCAGCCTTGTCCATAATGGCGATTTGACGTGAGTGTTGCGCCATGAAGCGCGCGTGCGCAGCAGGGTCTATGTTTCCTGTCTGCGGATCGACAACGCTCTGCCGGTACAAGTCCTCTATCCCGCCTTTCGCCTGCTGTATTGCTTCAGGATTCTTGCCAAA
>Ga0137463_1000071_pt1 | contig 43428 bp, 28 predicted proteins | sample EasRivERMGT800_2_FD_102333 | JGI IMG/M metagenome (GOLD analysis project Ga0137463, IMG submission 102333) | Soil microbial communities from meander-bound floodplain in the East River, Colorado, USA - East River MetaG ERMGT800_2 | ecosystem: Environmental > Terrestrial > Soil > Floodplain ...
CCTGACCGGCTCCATCTGGTCGGATTGTGCCCAGCCTTCCAGATATTCCTGTTGTGACGGTTGCACCTGCGCCGATGATTATTCAGGTAGCAACTGTTTCGACCGGGGACCGCACCCCGCTCGCCCGCAATAACAGCATCCGACCCGATTTCAGGCTCATTCAGGGGGAGACGTGTCATGGTCCGTAGAACAATTCTCGGAACGCTTTTGTTCCTGTCCATTCTGACAATGGTAATCGTGGGGAGCGGCAGCTCCACGACGCAGGCCGCGGGGATTGGCCAGCCGTACGATTGGGGACGCTTTTACTACTACCCGTACGTGTACTACCCGCACAACTACAGCGCTCCGGTGCAGTACGACAACCTGTACTACCGGTATCCGCAGGAACGACAGATCCCCGTTTACAACGCCAACTGGCACAATTTCTATCCGAGCGCCCACCCGTACTATCGCGGGCATCACTTCATTCTCGACGTTTTCTAGCGTCGCGTCGCGGCCTGCCTCGATTCTCCGAAACCTGGCTTCCAACGGAAGCCAGGTTTCTTTTTTTTCGCCTTGATGCTCTGCTTCCACTTGCCGGCTACAAACGCGAGAATGCGCTGGGTCGCGTATTCACTGCATTGGGGCAGGTCGGGAGTCCGGGCATCGTGTCGACAGAGAAATCGCCAGCCATTGTCATTCGCCAGGCCGACTTCAGCGAATCGAGCCGAGTCGTGACGATGTTTACCCGGAATCTGGGAAAAGTGGCCGCTCTGGCAAAGGGGGCGAAGCGGCTTAAGGGCCCGTTCGATGCTGCTCTTGACCTTCTAGCCGTATGTGAGGTAGTTTTCATCCGCAAATCCTCGTCCGGTCTCGACATCCTCACTGAAGCCAAGTTGCGACAAAGGTTTAGGCCCAGGCCCGGTGACCTGGGTGCCCTCTATGCCGGGTACTATATCGCCGAACTCCTCGACGCCCTCAGCGAGGAATACGATCCCCATCCCCTCCTGTATGACGAATCCGTAGCGGCACTCGACCGACTGGCGGAGGACTCTCCCCTCGACTTATCAGTTCTGCGATTCGAACTCGTGATTCTACGCGAAATCGGCCAACTTCCGGCTGTCGATGAGTGCGTCATGTGCGGCGAACCGGTCGGTTCAGCCGGACGTTATGGATATCAAGTCTCCCATGGCACCCTGACCTGCGAAAACTGCTCGGGCGAGGAAGGCTCGAGAATCAACATCACCGCCGGCACGGCGACCGTCCTGCGAAAGCTGGCCGGCGAATCACCCGCGATTTTGCGGAATCTGGCGACTTCAGTCTCTCAAATGCGTGAAATGCGTGCGGTCGTCAATGCGGCGATCGCTCACATTCTCGGCCGTCGGCCAAAGACGTTGCGTTACCTGCCGCTTTAGAAAAGTTCAGTTCCCTCCAGAATTTCCCCATGACCTTCTCGGGCGCCTCGATCCGTCGGTCCTTCGCATCGCTGCCTGACGGGCTGGCGGTGACCGACCGATTTCCGGTCGGCTGGGGCCGTCGGTGCGTCCAGGTGGCGTGCATCGTAGCGCTCGTTACCCAATGCGCGATTTTCGCAGGCTGCAAGACGACGACCGGCGACGTCAGCATCAAGGACATCTATGGGTCTACGGGGCGCCACGCCAAGAATATTGTCGAACAGGCTCGGCGTGACGTGAAAGGCGACCCTGAGGTGGGTCTTGACGAGTTCAATGCCGCCCGCAAGCTGTACGACGAGAAGGAATACGCCAAGGCGCGTCCGGCGTTTCACAAGATCGTCAAGAAGTACAAGAAGAAACACGAACCGGTTGTCGATGATGCCTTGTTCTATCGCGCCGAATGCGACTTCCAGTTGGGGCACTATCCGGAAGCGGAAGACGGCTACGAAGAGCTGATCAAGAACGACCAGTCGACCAAGTATATGGACACGGCGGTCAAACGGATGTATCGCATCGCCCGGTATTGGCTCAATTCACCGAAGCCGGCGTCAGAAATCGAACTGGCGAGCTTCACCAGCGAAGATGGCGAGGAGCGGCTCAAACAGCAGCCCGAGGCTCACATTCCCTTTGAATTTCGGCTGAAGCCCAATGTCACAGATCGCACCCGACCGCTGTTTGACACTCCGGGGCGGGCGATCCAGGCGTTGCGGTCGGTTCACCTGCACGATGTTTCCGGCCCCCTCGCCGACGACGCGCTCATGACGCTGGCAATCTACTATTTCCGCAAGGGAAATTATCGCGACGCCGACTTGTACTTCAGCCAGATTCGCCAGCTCGACCGCAAGAGTGAGTTCGAGCAGGCGGCCTACGTCCTGGGAGCCCATTCCAGCCTGAAGTCGTACCAGGGGGCCGCTTACGACAGCAAGCAGCTCGAGGAAGCGCAGAAACTCACCAAGAGCGCGCTGCGGTTTGCCGATTTGCCACAGCGTCCCAAGCTCGAAGGCGATCTCAAGCGGATGGACGCCGAGCTCATTGAACGGGAATGGAAGCGCGTGGAGTACTACTTGAGCCGCCGCGAGAAGACTTCGGCCGCCGTTCATTGCGAATGGATTCTGGAAAACTATCCTGATTCGCCGCAGGGCACCAAGGCGAGAGAGACTCTCGTTAAACTGGGGCCGGAGCATGCGGTTGGTATTCTTTCGACGCCGCTGTTTCCGAAAGCGCCGCCTCAAGTTGACCGACCTGTCGACTCGGATGAAGGCGAAGCCGAAGAGCCGGCGCGTTTGCATATTTCGGACGAAGGCAAGTCGGCTTCGAGAGACAAATAAGGAACTTCAGCCATGTCGGAATCGCTATTACGATACCGCGATCGGTTGTTCCGTGGTGCCGTCTGTTGCACGTTGCTGGTGCTGGCCGGTTGCGGTTACACCGTGGGCGCTCCGTTCAGTCCGGAAATCCGCTCGGTTCATGTTCCGGTCTTCAAATCGGGCAGCAATCGACGATTTCTGGAATACCAGTTGACGGAAGCGGTGCAGAAGCAGATCCAGCAGCGATCACATTTCCGGCTGGTCAAGGAGCCCGAAGCGGATACCATCCTCACCGGACGAATCGTCGATCTGCGCAAGGGTGCCCTCGGTCAGACGCAGAACAGCGATGCCCGGGAATTGCAGGTCAACCTGCAGGTCGAAGTCACGTGGGAAGATCGGCGGACCGGCGAAATCCTCAATCAGCAGCGCGTGCCGCTGCCTCCGGAGATGTTGCAACTGGCGGCACAGGCTGAATTCGCACCGGAAGTCGGTCAATCACTCGCCACCGGCGATCAGACGGCGATCGACCGTCTGGCGCGCAACATCGTCGACATGATGGAGCAGCCGTGGTAGCGGTGCGCTCGCTTTAAAAAAGCCGTCAGCACAACAGGCCGGCATTGCGCGCGGCGTCCCAAAATCCCAAGGGAAGCCCCCCCCAGACGCTTGCGATCCGAAGTCACTCGCAGGACCCGTTGTCCAACGAGTTTGGCGCAAATGGCTTGGCGGGTGGAAATTGCGCCACATCAGCTCGGCGGGCTCAACACGGGGCCGCTGCCGGGTCGGCAAAAAAATCGGAGTGCGGGCTTCAATTTGCGACGCGATCTGATAGAATAACCTCCGATAGTTGAGATTTAGTCTCAGTCCCAGCTTCTGGCATCGGATGAGGTTGATTCATGTCTCAGATTGTCCCGATGAACTTACTCAATGTCGGCGAATCTGGGTGCGTCCACGATGTTGCCGGTGAATCGCAACTGGTTCGCCGCCTGGACGAAATGGGGCTGCGTGCGGGCGTCGAAGTTCGAATGGTTCAGCCGGGACGGACGTGCATCGTCGCGTTTGACCACCAGCGACTCAGCTTTCGTGGCGACGACGAGGCGCTGGTGCTGGTCGAGGTTGCTCGGTCGTGAAAACTCTCGACGCCCTCCATCCGGGGGACCGGGCGCGCGTCACCGATGTTGTGGGGGATGACGCCATCGCCGTCCGCCTGATGGAAATGGGACTTGTCGAGGGGGCGGAAATCGAGAATCTCGGGGCCGCGCCACTGGGAGACCCGATCGAGTTCATGATTCGGGGCTACCGCCTGTCATTGCGCCGTTCCGAGGCTCAGCGCGTGCAGGTGCAGTAACTGCTGCGATCCGAATGCCACAATCCAGATGGGAGCACGGCGCTCCCGGGAAGACATGAACGTGGGACGCTGCTTGACTGTTTTTCCGGTCTTAATCGCGCTACCGAGCTGATGCCAGTCGCTCCCGCCACAGCCCCGCCCCTGACAGTCGTTCTGATCGGTAACCCGAATACCGGCAAGAGCACGTTGTTCAACTCGCTGTCGGGCTTTCGCGCTCTGACCGGGAATTTCCCCGGCGTGACCGTCGAAAAGAAAATCGGACGGACAAACTGCGGCGACCGGGCTGTCGACCTTGTCGACCTGCCCGGAACGTACAGTCTGGCTCCCCGCACGATCGACGAAATGGTGGCTGTGAATGTGCTGCTCGGTCGGCAATCCGAAATCGGCACGCCAGACGTCGTGGTCTGTATCGTCGATGCTTCCAACATCGACCGGAACCTCTATCTGATCAGCCAGGTCCTTGATCTGGAACTTCCGACGGTCGTCGTCCTGAATATGGCCGACGTTGCGGCCAGCCGTGGGATCGTGATTGACGACCGCCTGCTCGCCGAGCGGCTGGGAGTTCCGGTCGTGAGGACGGAAGCCCACCGCCGGCGGGGTATCGATCAGGTGCGCGACGCCATTCTCGCTGCAGCGGCGGGCGGCGGCCATGTTCGTCCGCGAGTCTTTCCACCCGCATTTGTTGGCGAGTGTGAGCGTCTCGATCGGCGGCTGGAAGATCTCGGCCACGCGAAAACTCCGCTCTACCTCCAGGAGCGCCTGTTGCTCGACGTGGGGGGGTATCTCGAGTCGCACTTCATTGATGATCGCCCGGGCGAGCTGGCGGCCTATCTGCGCGAGGCGCGAGGGCGGCTGGCAGAGCAGGGGTGCAAAGTGCCGGCTGTCGAGGCCAAGGTTCGATATGAATGGGTGGCAACCGTGCTCGCGGGCGTGACGACTCGGCCTCCCGGGAGACAGATCACATTCACCGACAAAGTCGATGCATTCCTGACGCATCGCGTCGCCGGGTTGGTTTTCTTTGCGGTGCTGATGTTTGTCGTGTTTCAGGCCATGTACTCCGGGGTCAAGCCGTTAACTGGCTTGTGCCAGGCCGGTCAGGCCTGGATTGCCGAATGTGTCAGAGGTGCCCTTCCTGCCGGTATGGTTCAGAGCCTGGTCGTCGACGGGGTGATCGGCGGCGTCGGAGCAGTTCTTGTCTTTCTTCCCCAGATCGTCATCCTGTTCCTCTTTATCGCTCTGCTCGAAGACTGTGGGTACATGGCGCGGGCTGCGTTTCTCGTCGATCGGCTGATGACCAAGGTGGGGCTCTCGGGGAAATCATTTGTGCCCCTGATGTCGTCGTTTGCCTGTGCGGTGCCCGGCGTGATGGCCACTCGAGTGATTGAAAACCGCCGCGATCGGATGACGACAATTCTGGTGGCGCCGCTGATGAGCTGCTCGGCGCGGCAGCCGGTGTACTTGCTGATGGCATCCGCCTTCATTCCGGCAACCGCCTATCTGGGAGGCTGGACTGATCTGCAGGCGATCGTGATGCTGGCGATGACGTTCTTCGGAGCGATGGTGGCCGTGCCGGTCGCCTGGCTCTTGAAAAAGACGTTCTTCCGAGGCGAAACGCCCCCGTTCGTGATGGAACTCCCGAGTTACAAGTGGCCCTCGCCGCGAGTGGTGGTCACGCGCGTTTACGACCGGGCCCGGGCTTTTGTCGTTCGGGCCGGAACGCTGATTCTGGCGACGGCGATCCTGATCTGGGGAGCGGGATACTTTCCCGGGGACCACACCCGCGCCGACGCACTCCAGATTCAGATCGACCGATTCCAGGAACCAGTCAGCAGCGATCCTAACCATCGCGAGGAGCTTGACCGGCTGATCGCCGAGCAGAATCAGGTCCACGGCGAGTTACTCGAACAGAGTTACCTGGGGCGGTTCGGCCGGGCGATCGAGCCGGCGGTGAAGCCGCTGGGTTGGGATTGGCGGATTGGTGTCGGGGTGATTGCCTCATTCCCCGCGCGGGAAGTCATCGTCGGCACCCTGGGGACGATCTATAGCCTGGGCGGTCGGGTCGACGCGAAGGACCAGGGGTTGGTCTCGGCAATTCAGGCGGCAACATGGCCGGACGGCCGAAAAGTGTATAATGTGCCAGTAGCCCTCTCGATCATGGTATTTTTTGCCCTTTGTGCTCAATGCGCTTCGACGCTGATGGTGATCAAGCGCGAGACAAACAGTTGGCGCTGGCCTGCCTTTACGTTCGGTTACATGACGACCTTGGCTTACATCGCAGCATTTGCCGCGTATCGCCTGGGGATGTTGTTCGTTTGAAGTGACCTGATGCCGAATCTCGACTGGCAATTGACGATCGTGGTGCTGTCGCTGGCCGGCGCGGCGGCTTTCCTGGTCCGCCGCGGAATCCTGCTTTGGCGAACTGGCAGTCGTGTTGCATCCGAGAAATGCGGCGGGTGCGGCTCTTGTTCCTCCGGACAGAATGGCCATCCCGATGCGCCGGGCGACTTTGTCGCTCTCGAAATGCTCAAGTCACCAGACTCGCGCTCGTAGGACCCGTTTCAGGCTGATTCCGCAGTCTTGGCAATCTGGCTGGCTTGGCAGAGTCCGGTCTGGATTCGACCAGGATGGTCTGAAAACAGACACACCCGGCCTCGCAAGCGAGGCCGGGTGCGGTCGCATCAATCCACCGGTCAGTCCCCCGGTAGTCCATCGAGTTATCTTACGGATTGTTCTTCTGAGCGGTTGCCGATCCCGATCCGCCCTTCGCGGCGGTGGACGATCCCGGGACGATCTTACCGTAAGCCTTGAAGGTGATCGGAGCATTGCTGCCGGCGATCGTCACCGTGAATTCTTCAGTCAGGCTTCCCGGCTCGGTCGGAGCAATCACCGTCAGAGGCACAACGTGCGTCTTGCGAGAATCTTTGGGCATGCGAACTTCGAAGGCGCCTGCCGTCTTTTCGCTCTCAATCTTATCAATTGCAAAAGGATTCTTGCCGCGAACGATGAAGTTCAGCGTCTTGCGTTCGCCCGGTGCCATTGTGCCGAAGTCGACGCGATCGCTGACGACATATTCCGGCTCGACCCGCCCGTCAACCAGGACGGGGATATAGGGGTTGCTGGCATCATCAGTCACGACGGTCAGTTGCTCGCGCAGTTCGCCGAGCGGGGCACTCCCCTTGATCGTGACCTGCAGGTCGTAATTGACATTGGCACCGTCGCGGTGAGTTTCCACCGCTTTGGCGACGATGTTGGGGTTCTTACTGATCACGTCCTTAATCTTCCAGTTGCCCCGACCGGCGTAGGCGACGCTGATCTTGCGTTCCGCGTCTTCCCCCTTCGTCAGGCCGCCGAATTCGGCGCCGCCCGGACTGAGGACGACGTCGGTACGAATATAGGCGTGAATCGGAATCCGGACCTCGGCGTGTTGCGGCTGGTCGATCACCACCGTGACGCTCGAATCCTTCTGGTGCTGGAACTTGCGGGTGTCCATCACAATTTCAATGTAAGCCGTTTCGAGGCTGGCCAGCGTGTCTTTCGACGGCTTGGCGGCCGTGCAGCCGCAACTGGTCGTGACATTCGCGATGTGCACGGGATCCCGATACTTGTTGGTGATCACGAGCCTGTATTTCGCGTCGGCTCCGCGGGCCACGACGCCAAAGTCGTGTTCCCGCTTGTCGAACATCTTCTCTGCCCATTCCTGAGCGCTGGCCCCCGCTCCCCACAACGCGACCATTAATCCCGCGAGCAGCATCTGTACCGTTTTGAGTTTCATGAAAGTCTCCCCTGTAGGCCAAACTTGGCGATCATCGCGCTGCGACACTGGCCCGCGTTTGATCCCGGAAAGCAACCGGCCCCTATCCGGGCAACGCGGTTGCGAATGAGTCATAGTGAAAACGCACACCAATCTATCCGATGGATTGCGGTGTGTGAAAAATTTCCACCGCAATTCAGAATTCTTGCTTCTCGTGCCGACCGCATCTGAGGGTCAATTGCGTTGCAAAAACCGCGCCGGAGAGGCAAACCCTGTCGACTGCCGAAAACGGCGGTCGCCGGCAAGCTGTGCCGGTCGCGCACTCCAAGCGTATTTCTGCCGAATTTCGGGGGAGGCCGACCCACATCAACCTCATCCGAAACGGTCCACAGAGACTCAGGCAGCAGCTCTTCTGCTGCCGGTCAATCAGGATGGAACGACTCGCGGCGGGAAGCCCGGCTTGCCGACGGGTCGTCCGTCCACCAGCCTTGACCTGCCCAAACCCTATCCGTTACAGGCGGCAAAGTCAATCGTTGGCTTTTCCGGTTTTTCCGCGCGCCGGCAACCAGCGTCCGAAGACGCCCGTCAGAAACAGAAATCCGCAAAGGGCCAGGCACGATCCGGGAAACCAGTCGCCGCCGGCCAGGTACAGGCTCCGCCGCGAGTCCAGAGGGACATTGCCCACGACGACTGCTTCGTCCTGTTTGGCCAGTCCGGTCTTGAGTCCCACCGCCTGCTGGCGCACGACGCCGTCGCCGTCGATGATCGCCGAGATCCCCGTGTTGACAGCCCGCACCATCGGCGTCCGGCACTCGACGCAGCGAAAGGCGGCCGTCGCCAGATGCTGGTCGAGTTCGCTCGACCCGTGGAACCAGCCGTCGTTTGTCAGGTTCACCAGAAAATCGATCCGCTTCGTGCCGGCAGAAGTTTCCTGGCTGGTGACGTTGACGATATTCCGGATGAGCTGAGGAACCGTGTCTTCGAAGCAGATCACCGGCGCGAAGCGGAATCCCTTGTGCTCGAACACCGCGCAGGCCTGGCCGGCGCTGATGCCGAAGCCGGCGCCGAAAGGAGTGAACCTGCGTAGCCAGGGAAACGTATCCACCAGGGGAATATATTCGCCGAAGACGACGCGATGCAGCTTGTCGTACCGGCCGCCAATCGTTCCGTCAGGACGCACGAGCACCGCTGAATTGTACGTCTTGAAAGATTCGCGGTTGACGTCGAGTACTTCCAGCCCGATCACCAGCGCCGTGCCGGCCACCTGTCCCATCTCGGCAAGCTTGCGGCGGACTTCAAGCTGGCGCAGGCGTTTGATCGGCAATTCAGGATGAGCCGCCTGAAGATCGTCGTCGGAAACATCGAGCGGAGTTTCCAGCAGTGGCCAGCGGAACATTGTCTCGGGCCAGACAATCAGGTCCGGCTGTTCCTTCACGGCCTTGACGGTCAGAATTTCGTGGCGCCTTTGAATTCGCGGACCGGCCTCGGGATCGTGTTTGACTTCCGAGGTGAAGTTTCCCTGAATGAGTGCCACGCGCGGTCCAGGTTGAAATTCATGATGGTTGCGCCGCGAGTATCCGTAGCCGAGCACCGCCCCAAAAATGGCCAGACAGGCCACGCTTCGGACCATTCGTCCCCGCACCGAGGGGACGAATGCGGCGTTCAACCCTGACGACTGCGGAAACAGGCCGATCCGCCCGAGCAGCGAGACGGGCAGGAATTCCGCCGCGCATCCCGCAAAGAGCGCGATCAGAAAGCTGACGCCATACGCCCCCACGACGTCACTGATCTGAATGAGCTCAATCCAGCGGTGCTGGGTATGGGCGAGGTAGTACCAGCTGAAGCCGGTCATCAGGTAGCCGCGCAGCAGTTCGAGCCCGGTCCAGACGACCGGCGCCGCCAATATGAGCGGGATACGAAACCGCCAGACCGCGACGCGCGCCAGCGCCAGCGCCAGCGGAAAATACAGCGCCAGATAAATCGACAGCGCTCCCCAGGCGACATACATCGTCGGGTGCCCCAGCCGCATCCATTGCAACGACAGCAACCAGAAGGTCAATCCCCCCAGATAGACCGCCAGATACATCCGCCGCGCCGGGCGTTCGATGCGCGCCAGCGCCAGGAGCGGCACCAGACTGATCCAGGCGAGCGGTCCGAAATCCAGCGGCGCGAACGCCCCCCACAGCAGGAGCGCCGACAGCATCGACGCGACCAGCGGACCGGTCATTCCGGCAGGGGCATTCCGGGCCGAAGAGATGATTTCCTGCGGCGTGCTTTCCACCGGCATCCGAGCCGATACGGGTTTTGCCGGCGTCATCATCGTGGCAGCCATGAAGTGTCTCCGTCCCTGGAAACAGAAATTTGTCGCTGATGGTTTCCGCGATCCGGCGTGGCTTGCCGGCAAGATTCGAAATCGGCAACTAAGTCGAAAGCCTCACGACACTTGACCGCAGATCTGACGCGCCTGTTGAACCTGAAAAATTGTGACCACTACCACAAGAAAACGTCGAGCAATGTTCCGGCTTCGTACAATTGCTCTCCCACAGGAAAGAGCGCCATCGCATTTGCCTCAACGGTCGCACACAAATCAGCCGAGCCGGCCCACTTCACCGGCTCGACGATGAACCCGGTGTCGCTCGGAACACATCGCGCCGGATGGTAGGTTGGCCGATTGCCGCCGTTGAAGTGTTGCCTGGTGAGGCGCGCCCGAACGGACTCGGGAATGGCCGGATCAATACCCATCATCCGCCGCAGTGCCGGCCGGACGAACAATTCGCAGCAAACCATACTGCTAACAGGGTTTCCGGGCAAGCCGAATACATAACACAGGGCTGGATTGGAGGCCGCCTGCGGGGCTGAACGCCGCTCGGCAACCCCGAACCAGACCGGCTGCCCCGGTTTCACCCGCACTTTATGAAAGACGTTGCGGACACCGGCTTCAGCCAGGACGCCAGGGACCAGATCCAGTTCGCCTGCCGAAACGCCTCCGGAGAGCACGAAGAGGTCGTGCGCGAGCCCCTGTTGCACCCGGTTGCGCAGGTCGGCCGGATCGTCGCGGGCCACTCCCAGCGAGGCTGAAACGGCTCCCATCTTCCGCAGTTGTGCCAGCAGCATCGGCTCGTTCGAATTGCGGATCTGCCCCGGTCCGGGGATTTCATCGATCGGGACCAGTTCATTGCCGGTGGCCAGAACTACGACTCGGGGGGCCCGGTTGACCGCAACTTCGGCCTTTCCCAGCTCGGCCAGGGCGCCAATCTCCTGCGGACGCAGCAATCGCCCCGCCGGGATGACCCGGGTGCCCTTCAGGGTCGACGCTCCTCGTCTGAGAATATTCTTGCCGGCCGTCACGTTTGCAGGTTCGATGACGAGGTTAACCGTCTCGCGATCGCCTGCGTTTAAATGCGTCTGCTCCACCGGGATCACTGCGTCAGCCCCGAGAGGGATCGGCGCTCCCGTCATGATGCGGATCGCCTCGCCGGCTTCCACTGGCCTTCGCGCCAACTGGCCGGCCATCACCTCATCGACCACGCGCAGATGTTTGAGACCACTTGTCACGTCGGCCGAGCGAACGGCATAGCCGTCCATGAGTGACTTGTCGAACGGAGGCGAATCCAGATCGCTGATAGCCTCTTCGGTAAGGACCTGGCCCAGAGCGTCGTTGAGGGGCACTCGCGTACCGGGCAATCGTTTGACCTCGTCCAGGATGGCGCCAATTGCTTCTGCGACGGTCAACATGGGTGGGTGGCTCGAAGCTTCGAATCGTGGGCCAGTGCATTCGCCTGAAAGTCATCTGGACGGTGCGTTGGCCTTACACCGGACGGGGGATCGCCAGAAAGTTTTTGAGCAAGTCGATTCCGGCGTCGGTCAGGAAACTTTCGGGGTGAAACTGTACGCCGTGAATCGGAAAGCGGCGATGTCGGACCCCCATCACTTCGCGCGTCTGTCCCGGATCGTCGGTCCAGGCGCAGACTTCGAGATCGTTGTGCACGGTGTCGGGCCGGACAACCAGACTGTGATAACGGGTCGCGATGAAGGGGTCCTTGAGATCGGCAAAAACACCCTTCGAATCATGGTGGATCGGCGAAACCTTGCCGTGCATCAGGCGGTCGGCCCGGTTGACCTCCCAGCCGTAGACTTCGCCGATGCATTGGTGGCCCAGACAGACCCCCAGCAGCGGCAATTGCGGACCAAACCGCTCGACCACTGCCTTCGAGATGCCCGCCTCGTGAGGCGTGCAGGGACCGGGCGAAACGATGATTCGCTCAGGCGCCATTCCGGCGATTTCGTCGAGCGTGATCTGGTCGTTGCGGACCACCCGCACGTCGAGCGAGTTGTCGATTTCTCCCAGCCGCTGCACCAGGTTGTAGGTGAACGAGTCGTAGTTGTCGATCAGCAGGATCATGTCCTGAATATCGCACAACTGCGACCGCAGGTCCACTTACACCATCGGGCAAAGTCGGTCGGCTGCAGGCCAGAGTCGGTTGTCGCAGAGAATTCCATCTGTCGCGACGCATCTGTCCCCGGTTTGCCGGGCGCGGCTAATAGAAGGTCAATTCTGTGACTCTTCCAAACCGCAGATAGACGACGACAGTCCTGGCGATTTCGCGTCCCTGATTGTCGAAGCCCTCGACGCGAACCGTGTGCATGTAAGGGACCCCGGGAATCAGGGGCATGGGAGGCTCGACACGGAACAGCCCGTCGACACATTCGAGTTGTTCCCCATCGACGTAGATCCGGGCGGGGCCCCCGGTGAGAACGTCAAGCCGGGCTGCGCGCGGATGCAAACGCTTCGTTTCACGAGTCGTCGGATCAGGTTTCGGTTCCGGGAGCGGCAGGTCGCGGCGATAAATCCGCAGGGCCGGCCAGCCGTAGTGGATGATTCGCGGCGGCACGAAGGGAAACGCGCCCGGCGGAATTTCGATCGGCGCGGCGGGATCGCCGGCGACCGGCGCTGGGGGAGCCTGGATGACGATCCCGGGGTTGGGGTTGTCCTGCGCGAGGCAATTCCCCGTGGCCAGGAGTCCAATCATCCCCGCCAAAGCGAGTCGTCGGTTGAGTCTGATCATCGCTGTCATTGCCCCATGCGAAACTGTCAATTTGCCCGGCGCTCGTCAGAAGTGCGCCCCACTTTCAGCCTAACCAGCGGCGCGAGCTGCGAGCCAGACGAGTTTCGCTGGAAACCGCGTGCGCCGTGGCCGTTGGCAATGATAAACCGCACCACCGTTACAGACCGCACGCGGCCTGACGCGGGGGAGGGCGGCTTACTTGCGGGTGGGCGTCGTCCCCGGTTTCCCGGCAGAGGGTGGCCCGATTTTTACCGGGTCGCCCAGGACCGGGCCGGCGTCGGGCGGTTGCGGTACTGGGGGATTCCCGGTCGGAGCCGCGCTGGCCGGTGCCGCGCTGGCCGGTGCGCCTGCAGAGATCCCCGTATCTTCATTGAGATAACCAACAGCGACCTTCATCGCGGCAAACTCGCGCTCCAGACTGCGCTTGCTGCCTCTTGAATTCGGGTGCAGCCGGCGCCGTTCCAGCAGCGGCGGGCCATCTTCCACGACGGCCATCCGCGGCGAACCAACCTGCACGCCGATGAATGGAATTTGGACCGACACACCCGGTGTCACAACAGTCCGCGTCCCCTGGCCGCCATTCATCGGTACAGCCGAACGATCGCCGTCCCCCCAGGGAGCGAGCAGTTTCTCGACGCGGTCGGACAGTTCGTTGATTCGCATTGTCTGCTGTGCCAGGTATTCGGATTCGACGGCACCTGAGCGCAGCGCCTCTCGCAAACCGACTCCTTGCGACCATAACTCTTTGGCTGCCCGGTACGCCTCGTTGAAGTTCGGTTGCTGCTGGTGAAAGCGATGCATTTCCCAGCAGAGCGAGTTCGACGTCGCGACGATCTGGGCGGCGCGCTCGTCGATCTGCAGAGGGTCATCGATGATTTCGACGCACCAACCGGTTTCCGGCATCGCCAGTCCTGCCAGGAGCCCGCCCACCGCTACCGCAGCCCTCAGTCCGTTTCGTAACGTTTGCATGGCATTCTCCCATAGCCCGAGGTGACGGTCCGCGTGAATTCCGCTGCATCTATTATACCCAGCCCGTGAAATCTGGCGAAGATGTCATTTTCGACCATCACGGCCGGGGATGTCGATCCGCACTTGGGTGCGAAGATCACGGACTGGCAATCGGCTCGCGCTTCTTCAGGTCGTATCCACTGCCCGCGGCGACCGCCGTAAAGTCAGGTTGACCCTCAACGACCGGCTTCGTCCGATCGTAGAAGTGCGCCTTGTTCCTGCCGAGAACGTCAGCTACGTGTCCCCGCACGACAATGGCCGTCGATTCATCCAGGCCGATCCCCAATAGTTGCGGGTGGGCGGCAACAACCTGCGCCATATCGGTGAACCGATTGCGCTGGGAGAAGTGCTGGTCAATGGCCGTGCCCGGCAGAAAGGCGAAACCGCGCTCGTAACCGATCGCCATCATTTCTTCATTGCCGAGCGGGCTGCCGCGGACGAGATAGTCTCCCTGAATCGTCGCCCCGGCCGAACTCCCGCCGATGACTCCGCCCCGATTCAGAACCTCGCGAAAGGCATCAACGGCACTCGTTCCCTCGTAGGCATCGACGAAGCGCCACTGGCGTCCCCCTCCGAACCAGATCCCGCCAGCGGACTTCAATACCTCCAGGAAGTCCGGTGATTCGATTTCAGCAGGACGACTGGCCCCCAGGATTTTGACATTCTTAGCACCGGCGCGAATGAGAAACTCCCCCTCGCGGGCCTGAACTGCGGGTGGGGCCGGATTGGCGGTCGGCAGGACGACAATCAGCGCATCGGGGCCGCCGGCCAGTTCAATGAATTTGTCAGTGATTTCCTTCGGCATGCCACCGCCGCCGACGATCACGAGCGACCCGTGGGGGACTTCAGGAGCAGCGAACTTCTCGGGCGGGAATCGGGGGCCCATCCGGTCGCGCGCCGCGCGTCGCAGCATGATCAGATCCGCGGCCTGGCCGGATTTCAGTTCGAGTTCCTTCGGTTCCCGGTCGCCCTGGGCTGCCAGACACAACGTCACGGTTGAATCTCCCAGGCAGCGAAGTGTGCGTCCTTGAAGAATCAGTGCGGTTCCCTCGTCGATACCAAAGCCCACCAGGTCGGGATGCGTGGTGAGGGCCTCCAGCAAGCGCACCTTGCGCTGGCGGACGACGAAATGCTGGTCGACGATCGCGCCGGGAACGAGACCGAACCCCGGCACTTCCCAGATTTTCTCACGGACGAGCATGACCCGCGACTGGCAGGCTGCGCCGGCCGACGTCCCCCCCACGACGCCTCCCCGCTCGACCAGCGCGTGGAGCTCTTTTTCGACCAGCGTTCCCGAATAGGCGCGCGCGATTTGCGTCTGCCGACCGCCGGTGATCCACACTCCCGTCGCGTGCCTGATCGGTTCACAAAATGCGGGGTCGTTGGCTTCATCGGGGAGGCGCGTGTGCAGGATGGTGACCGAAGCCGGCTCGCGGGAATTCCAGATCGCACTGACTTCGCGCCCGTCCTGGTCGATCGTGTCGTCGCCGCTGGCTGTGGGAATGATGACCAACCGGGCATTCTTCCCACCGGCCAGCTCAATGAACTTGTCGCGCACACTGTCGGGGAGTCGCCCGCCGCCACACATGACGAGGGCGCCTTTGATTCCCTCGGGTTCGATTCGTTGGGGGACTGCCGGAGAGTCGGCGGCCCGCAAACCATGCGAACCTGCCAGCATCAAACCGACAATCAAGGCGGAAATTCGGGTGTCCAGGCCCCAGCGAGCCGCGGGGTTTAACCCCGCGGGATCGGGTGACGCGCACGACAGATGCCGATTGGGAACGGAAACCCGGTGGGCAACCAGCGGTGATCCCGCCGGGATAAACCCGGCGGCTCGCTGGCACCTTTGACGATGCAAGTGATTGGATGTCTTTCGAACTGCCGACCTCAACGACGCTCCAGCCCGCTTCATTTCGCTGCTCCGTGCGCTGGGAGGGGGAAATCATTCACTTCATTTTCGGCGATTCGGCCTTCACAATCCAGATGGGAATCTCGATTTCTCCAATCAGGGCGGCGCCCGTTCCTGCCGGAGGGGTTGGTTGCCGCTCGAGGGCATCGGCCAGCGTCTCTGAACGGATATAGTCGGCCCACTCCGCGATCGCAGTCACCGCTTCGGCATCCTCAGCGGCATAATTGACACGGATCCGATTCTCGATCTCGAGATCGGCGTCTTTGCGCAACTGCTGAACCTGCCGCACAAAGTCGCGGGCCATTCCTTCGCGCTTCAGCTCGGGGGTGATGACCAGCGACAGGGCGATCTGGACGCCGCGGTCGTCGGCTGAGACCCAGTCGGCCGCCTGCTGGGTACTGACGAGGACATCCTCGGGGCCGAGCAGGTATTCGGTCCCGTCGAGCAAGAGGGTCACTGATTCGCCTCGCCGGAGCGGTGCCAGGACTTTTGGATCGATCGTCGGCAGGGCCTTGTTGATGACCGACAGCCCCTTCCCGAAGCGCGGGCCCAGCGTTTTCAGATTGGGCTTGTAGACGTAGTGCACCAGTTCGTCGAGATTGTCGCAGGGGGTAATCTGTTTGACGTTGAGTTCATCCTGGATGACCTCCGCGAGTTTTTCGATGGCTTCGCGCTGGGCGGGCGTGCCGCACGCGAACCGCAATTCGGGAAGCGGCTGACGGACCCGCTGGGCCGCCTGTTCCCGCAAGCCATGCCCGAGATTGACCACCACCTGGGCCAGCCCCATTCGTTCGCTCAACACGGGATCGCGGAGCGCCGCGTCGGCGACCGGGTAGGAGCACAAATGCACGCTTTTCGGTGAATTCTCGCCAGAGACGAGATTCCGATACATCCTCTCGGACAGGAACGGAATGGCTGGCGCCAGCAGCTTGGTGAGCGTGACGAGGACAGCATAGAGCGTTTGATATGCGGCCAGCTTGTCGCGATCTCCCGCCGCGCGCGACCTCCAAAAGCGACGGCGGTTGCGGCGGACGTACCAGTTCGACAGGTCGTCGATAAACGTGGCCGCTTCGCGCATGAACGCCGCCGTGTTGAAGGCTTCGAATTCGCGCCTGGCCGTCTCGATCAGGGCCTGCAGGTTGGAGAGGATCCAGCGGTCGATTTCGGGCCGCTCGGCCACCGGAACCTGCGGAGCTGCCGGATCGAATTCGTCCAGGCGCGCGTAATTCACAAAAAATGCGTACGTGTTCCAGAGCGGAATCAGAATCTGCCGGCGGACTTCGTCGGCAGGCTTGCTGACGACTTCGCATGTGGGGGCCCCTTCGGCAGTCTGCGTGATCGACCCGGAGGGTGTTTCGAGCCTGACTTGATTGGCGGGATGGCGCTTGCCGAATCGCAGATCGACGGCCGGGTTCTGCGCCAGATACATCCAGCGGATCGTGTCGACCCCGAGTTGCTCCGCCGCCTCTTCAAACCAGATCGCCGTATTGTCCGATTTGTGCATCGGCTGTCCGTCTTCGTTCATCACGAGGCGGTGGCCAAACAGCGTTTTGAATGGCCGCTTTTCCGCCGGGTCGTCGGTTTCGTCGTACCGCATCATCGTGGAGAGCGAGAGCATCGAATAAAACCAGTTGCGGAACTGGCCGGGGAAGCATTCGAGCACAAGATCGGCCGGATACCACGACTTCCAGGAAGCTTTGTTCGAGTTGTACTGCATCGTCGAGAAGGGGACGATTCCCGCGTCGAGCCACGGATTTCCCACGTCGGGAACGCGGGTCATCAGGCTGCCGGTCCGCGGGTTGCGGATCTTCACCTTGTCGATCCAGGGGCGGTGCGGCGTGTGGCCGGCGAATTCGTCCCAGCCTGCCACGGCGCGCTCCTTGAGCTCGGCCAGCGAACCGATCACTTCGATCTCTTCAGGTTTTACGTGAAATTCGTCGGCCGTGTCGTCGACCCAGATCGGGAGCGCCAGCCCCCAGAAGCGTTTCTTCGAAATCATCCAGTCGCGCATATTGGCGAGCCATTCGAGCTCGCGGGTCTGGCCGTCGATGCTGTCGGGGAGCCAGCGGATCTCCTTCACCACGTCCATGATTTCCTGGCGCCAGTCCATGTTGATGAACCATTCGTCGACGAGCCGAAACACCAGTTCGTCGCCGGTCCGCCAGCAGTGCGGGTAGATGTGCGGGTACTCTTCCACGGCGACCAGCAGGTTCTTGTTTCGCAACTCTTCGAAGACCAGTTCGGCCGTCTGGCGATCGATGGCCTCTTTGCCGGTGAACGGACCGAAGCCTTCAAAGAACCGGCCATCTTCGCCGAGCGGGGCGATGACCACGATCCCCAGGCTCTTGCCGAGCGTAAAGTCGATATCGCCGCAGCCGGGGGCCGTGTGCACGATGCCGGTTCCTTCACCGGCCAGCACGGTCGGCTTCCCTTCAGAATCGCGTCCGCCATCGACGACCCGGTGGCATGACACGCCGGTCGCCGAGCCCAGTGACGGATTGGCGGGAAAACCTCCCGCCTGCTGCTGCGCCGGGAGATCGTCGAATGGGCCCGCGTATTGCCAGCCGACCATTTCGGCGCCCATGACAGTGCCGAGGACTTCATAGCCTCCCTGTTCCTTGAAGATCTGGGCGATCGACTTGAGTTTTCCAACGCCTTTGGGCCAGGTCCATTCGGGACGGCCGAAGCCTTCTTTGAATTCCTTTGACAGCCGCTGAAACTCGAGATTCTCCTTCGCGAAGTAATAGATCGCGCCGTCGCGCTTGGCCTTGAGTCGTACGTATTCGAGCTGCGGGTTCACCGCTGCCGCGACGTTGCTGGTGAGAGTCCAGGGAGTGGTCGTCCAGATGAGCAGATATTCGTTGTCGCGTCCCTTAAGTGGGAATCGCAGGAAGACCGATTTGTGGGTCGTCAGGCGCCGGCCGTCGGCGACTTCCATCTGGCTGTAGGCGCTGCCGCCGCGCCCCGACCAGGGCATGACGTCGTGACCGCGGTAGATCTTCCCGCGCTGGTGGCATTTCTTGAGGAACGTCCAGATCGTTTCATTGTTCTCGGTCGAATACGTGAAATAGCTTCCGCCCCATTCAGGATTCCCGAGGCGGGCGACGATCTCATCAGCCCGGGCAGTGACCGGTTTGCCGGTGGGAGTCGTAATCGAGACGGTCTCAGGTTTGCCGATGGCGGCCGAGAGTTTTCGCAATGTCGCCGGGTCGTCCCAGTCCATCCAGTAGCCGAGGCGGACCGATTGTTCGGTCTGCCGCGCGGCGAATGTCAGCACGCGCCGTTTGCAGGCGTCGACGAAACGCTCCAGGCCATGCGCAACAATCGCGTTCTTCGTTCCCAGCCCGAGTTCCTTCTCGACTTCGACTTCCACCCACAAACCCTGGCAATCAAACCCGTTCTGGTAGCGCAGTTCGTGCCCCGTCATTGCGAAATAGCGCTGAAAGGCGTCTTTGTAGGTGCGGCCCCAGGCGTGATGCACCCCCATCGGATTGTTGGCAGTGATCGGCCCGTCGATGAAGCTCCAGTGCGGCTTCCCCCGAGTTTGCTCCCGGAGCTTGTCGAAAATGCGGGCCGATTGCCAGAACGCCAGGACGTCGTGCTCACTGCGGATGAACCCGGCGTCCGTAGAGACTTTTTCAAACATGAGCAACAGACTCGGAGAACAGAGAATCAGCCCACGGAGAGCGTCCGGAGGGGCCGCGCCGACAACTCGACGCGCCGGACACCTTCGCGGTTCGGGGAGATTCTAATGAAAGAGAGCGCTGACCGGTAGAATCAGCGTCAGCCCTGCGCGGGTACCGCGGTCCTCTGGTAGCCCGACGCGTGAGCGAGGGCAAGCCAGGTCGGGGCAAAACAAGCGCCTTTTGCGCTCGCATCCCTCGCTCACGCGTCGGGCTACCAGGCCCTGAACACGAATCGAGCAGGGGATGTATCCCCGGTATTCGAATTCACCCGCGCTGTCGGAGCGAACCTACTTCGCGACGTCTCCCCAGATGTACCAGTTGGGGGCGACGTAGACCCAGTAGCCCTGGGGCAGGTTTTGCTGCCCTGCGTAGCTCGCTCCCTGCCAGAGGCCGAATTCGTGGAACGGGCCGTAGCTCTGTGCGTCCCCTTCGGCGGGAACGATCCGCAGCAAGTTCTTGTACTTCCCCTCCACAGTCGCTTTGGCCTCGGCCTGTTCCCGCGATAGCGGCGCGGTTGACGCGGCCGGTGGTGCAGCCGGCGTGGTGAGTGCCTTGGCCGCGTTCACCAATCCGATGAATTCAGCCCGCCGCCCGTCCTTGTCTTCCCCTTTGGCACCCTGGGCGAGCTCCAGCACCATGTCGAAATTCGCCTGGCCGCGGAATTGAGAATTTCGCAGCATCATCCCGAACGCCGCCACGGCGGCCGACCAGTTGAAGTCGTGACTGGCTGTCATTTCAAATTCCCCCATCTCCACGAGAACCCGCTTGATCTGCGCAATTTCGGCGGGTGAACCGCGGAGCAGCAGTCGGTGCCCGGCTTCATCGGCTTCAATCGTTGGCCGCGATTTCCTGTCCGGAGCCGAAAACAGACCTTGCAGGCTGTTTGCCGCAGGCCCTGCCGGCAGACGGCGCAGCATCACGGCGTGCGTCTCGATCGAGTTCGGATCGGCCGCCGCCAGATCCCGCGACACAGGCAGCACCATCGGGACTTCGAACATCACACTGGCATCGGCTTCAGGACGCTTGTACCGCAATTTGACCGTGAGCAGCTCCTGCGCGAGGCCCGCGTCCTGCGGAACCACCGTCTTGCGATACCGGAGTGCGTCGCCGAACTCCGACTTGGGGGGCGCGCCGGCCGGGACGATTTCGTACATCGCCGTCACCATGTGCCCGGCTCCGATGTCGCCGGCGTCCTTTTTGTCGTCGTTGAAGTCCTGCGACGCCAGGACCCGGTTCTCGTATCCGATCAGCCGATACGAGTCGACCTGCATCGGATTAAACTCCACCTGGAGCTTCACGTCTTTGGCAATCGTGACCAGCGTTCCGGCGAGTTCGTCGACAAACACTTTGCGGGCCTCGTTCTGTCCGTCGATGTAGGCATAGTGGCCATTTCCCTTGTCGGCCAGCTTTTCGAGCTTCCCATCCTTGAGGTTCCCCATCCCGAAACCGAAGACGCTGAAGAAAACCTTGGTGCGAGCCCGTTCCTGGATCATCTTCACCAGTTCGTCATCGCCGGTGACGCCGACGTTGAAGTCCCCGTCGGTGCAGAGGATGACCCGGTTGGTCCCCCCGTCGATGAAGTTACTGAGGGCCGCGCGATAGGCGAGTTGAATGCCCGCGGCGCCGTTGGTTGACCCGGCGGCCTGGAGCGACTCAACCGTCGCCAGAATCTGACCCTTGTTCGTTCCATTCGTCGACGGGAGCCGCTCGACCGCCGTGTCGGAATACGTGACGATGCCGACTTTGTCGTTCTCGGTGAGCTGGCCCGTCAGCAGGTTGAGCCCCATCTTGACGAGGGGGAGCTTGTTTTCGGCCTGCATCGAGCCGGAGACGTCGACCAGAAAGATCAGATTACCGGCCGGCCGGCCATCGCGGGCGATTTCCTTTCCCTTCAGCCCGATCCGCACAAGCCGGTTGCCCGGGTTCCAGGGACAACTGCCTGCCTCGATATTCACCGAGAAGGGATGTTCTCCCGACGGTTGCGGGTAGTCGTAGCTGAAGTAATTGACCAGTTCTTCGATCCGCACGGCGTTCGGCGGCGGAAGTTGATTATTCGTCAGGAATCGTCGCACGTTGGCATAAGAGGCCGTGTCGACATCGACGCCGAACGTCGACAGCGGATCTTCGTACGCCGACAGAACCGAGTTCTCGACGATTGGCTCGTAAGCTTCCCCGTCGAGCCGGTAACTGAAGTCTGATTGCAACCCCGTCCCGGTCCCGAATGGCGCCAGTGGCTGGCCGAAGCTTCTCGCCAGGCCGTCCGCAGGCTTTCCCTCGGTCTTGTTGTACGCATCGAAGCCGGCGCTGTTTCCCAGATAGAAGTGGTTGACCGGAGCAGAACCTCCCGCCGGAACTTTCTGCGCCGCGGATTCCGGGCCAGTCACTGGCGCCCGCACCAAAGGTGCGTTATACAGTCTTCCCCCGCGACCCAAGTCAGGCCGCTGCTTCTCGCGAGACTCACTCTCGCCAAACCGCAGGTCCCCGCGCCCGCCACTTTTGCGGCCTGATTCGGAAAATTCGTCAGCGTCATGCTCGGCAACCGACAAGAATCGTGCTTGCCGATCCCCCGCGGCCAGTCCCTTCCGTCTGGCGGAATTCTCTGCCACTTTCCAGTTCTGTGGCGAGCTGTCGGGAGCATACCGCACAGCTCCATCGGTCATCTCCGCGACGGGCGCTTGCGCCCCGGCGCGCGAGTGCTGTTTGAGTTTGGATTCCTTTTCGGCCAGCTCAACGCCGAATCCAAGTTGTTGCTGTTGCAGCGACTCATTGGGGATGCCCAAACTGAGCCCGCGCGACGTTGGCATGCCACCGGCTCCGCCGCCGCTTCCCAAACCTGCGCCCCCAAATCCGCCGCCGGCAACAATCGGTGCAGTGGTCACCGTCCCGGAAGCAGAAAAACTGGTTGGGGCAGAGGCCGACAGCGAAGTCACTTCATGACCGATTACGATTCGATCGGAATCACTGAACTCGATGGCGAGATCTGATCCATCATGCCAGGTGCGCTTCGACTCGCGCGCCACGCGTGACAAAGTCGGGTAGTCGGGACCCTCCGGCCCGGGGGGCAAAACGAACGCCACCACGAGGAACAGCGCCGCGATCGTCGCCAGTGATGCGAACCGGGCAACCGACGACCGTCCGGCCCTGGCCGGTTTCGCTGGTGCCGCGCGTGAAATCGGCGTGGGCTTGCCGAACCCCCCCGCCAGGATTGCCGTCCGCTGCGCGGCCGTCAGTGCGGGGGCTGGCTCCTGCCGCATTTCGGCGGTCAACAGGCCAGCCAGATTGCGGATCTCGCGCACGGCTGCTTGTGCTTCGGGAGACTCAGCGAGTTGCCGCTCCAGCGCTGCCCGCTCGGTCGGGTCAAGTTCCTCCAGCGCGTACGCTGTCAGTCGCGGGTCGTCGGGAAGCAATCGGGATGGTGACATGTTCAACTCTCCTGGACTCGTTCAAACTCGCGTCTCTGTTCAATTCGCTTCGCCGACCCGGGTACGGTTGGGGGACGGCTGGACGTTGCGACGTTCACGTTGTTGCGGCACACAGCCGTATTCGAATGCTCTTCAGACCGGAATGAATCAGCACGCCGACATGCGAGACGGTGAGCCCCGTGACGCGGCTGATTTCGCGGTAAGTCAATCCCCCTTGAAACTTCAGCCGGATCACTTCCTGCTGGTTCGCCGGCAGGCGATCGACCAGATCGAGGATCTGTGATGCCGAATCGCGCTGCTCCGCCGTTGCGGCGGGTGACAAAGTGTTGCTTTCATGGACAACCAGCATCTCTTCGGCGTGTGTTTGCATCCGCTGCTCCTTGCGACGCACGTCCACCGCCTGATTGCGGCAGACGGTATACAGCCATTCCACGAGGTGTCCGTCGAGTCCGGCCCGGTCCTGGCGCCACAGTTTGAAAAACGTCTCCTGGACGACGTCACGCGCCTGCTCTTCGTCTCCCACGATCCGCCGCGCGTACCGCAACAGGTCCCCCTCATATCGCAGAAGGACACCCTCCATCCACTCGGCTTGAACCGCGTGACCGTTATTCATCCGGGCCTTGCATCAAAGTCGGCTCCCGGGGTATGAGACGCACCGGGAGCCGGTTTTATTAGCCGCAAATCGGCCGTGACGGCAAAATTGCAGAAATTTGCTCAGACTGCGACCGCGCCGGGCCTCGGATGGTCGATCCGGGATCAGCGACTCGGGTCCCCGTCATTCATACTTGGGGACGGTCGGCTCGGGGATTTCGCGGAGCAGCCGGTTGATGATGTCTTCGGTTTTCAGCCCTTCGGCCTGGGCCTGAAAGTTCGTCGAAATGCGGTGCCGCAGGACGGGAATGGCGACCCGGCGCACATCGGCGACCGAAACGCTGGGCCGGCCGTCCATCGCCGCCGTCGCCTTGGCGCCGGCGATCAGGTACTGACCGGCTCGCGGCCCGGCCCCCCAGTCGACGAGTTCCTTAACGAACTTGGGAGCTGCCGTGTCTCCCGGGCGTGTCGCCCGCACCAGCCGCGCGACGTAATTGATCGTCAAGGGGGCAGCCTGCACCATGTTGATCTGCTTCTGCAGATACTGGATCGCTTTCGACGAGAGAACCTTGCGCGTCTCGGGTTTTTCCATCGAACTGGTCGAGCTGAGAATGTGCTCTTCTTCGTCGAGCGTGGGATAGTCGACTCTGATATTGAACATGAACCGGTCGAGCTGCGCTTCGGGAAGGGGATACGTTCCTTCCTGTTCGATCGGGTTCTGGGTCGCGATGACGAAGAACGGATCGGGCAGGGCGTACGTCGTCTGCCCGATCGTCACTTCATGCTCCTGCATGGCTTGCAGCAGTGCCGCCTGCGTTTTGGGTGGGGTTCGGTTGATTTCGTCGGCCAGCAGAATGTTGGTGAAGACGGGACCCTCGACGAATCGGAAGTTGCGCTGCCCGCTCTCGGTTTCATCGAGAACCGTCGTGCCGGTGATGTCCGAGGGCATCAGGTCGGGAGTGAACTGAATGCGCTTGAACTTCACGTCGAGAATCCGGGCGATCGTACTCACCAGGAGGGTCTTGGCGAGGCCCGGCACGCCGACCAATAGGCAATGACCGCCGGTGAATATCGCCGCCAGGATCTGCTCGATGACCGTGTCCTGCCCGATGATGACCTTGTGCAGTTCCTCGGTCATCACGTCGCGATGCTTGCGAAACTTGTCGAGGAATTCGTCGAAGTCGCGTTGTTCGGCGGCCAAGGTGTCTCGCTTTGCAGAGAACGTCAGGTGCGTCAGATGCAGAAATCCGTGCAGGGGATTCTAAGGCCGACGAGGCGGAGGGGAAAGAGCAGGGCCGGTGGACAACCGGGAAATCCCGATGGCCCGACCCTCTTGATTGTCGCCGTTCATCCTGAAAAGATGGACCAACTATGCCTGCGCCGCAGCCGCCCGCTCACCTCCCCGCTCCTGACAATTCCAAGTTACGCCGGACCTGGGATCGGGTCGTCTGGGGAGGACTCCTGGCGTGGACATTCTTGAGCCTCTGCTACCCCCTGTACGACACCGACTTCTGGTGGCACCTGAAGACGGGGGAATGGATCGTCGAGAAGCGGTCGATCCCGCAGGTTGACCTCTATACCTTTACCGAACAGGAAACCCCCTGGATCGACCTCCACTGGGGATTTCAGTTGCTGATTACCGGCTTGTACCACCTCGGGGGGGTGAACCTGGTGATTCTGGTGAAGGCCCTGATCATTACGGCCGCAGTCGCCGTTGGCTGGCTGGCCGGCGGGCGCGCCTTGCCCGTCTGGCTGAAGGTGGCGCTCTGGATCCCTGCGGTGATCTGCATCTCGGGCCGCGGTTACGAGCGGCCGGAAATGTTGTCGCAGCTTTTCCTGGCGGGCTGGCTGTGGATGGTCCGGCACGTGGAGGAGCGCCCCCGGTTGATCTGGTTTCTGCCCGTGCTGCAGGTGCTGTGGGTCAATTGCCATGCTCTGTTCGTGCTTGGGCTGGTCGTCGGCGCCTGTTTTGTCGTGGATTGCCTGTTACGTGATTTTGCGCAAGGGAGGTGGGGACTGGAGCGCGGGACGCGGCAGCCATCGGCCCAGGTGATCGTACGCGTTGGTGTGCTTGTCGCCGTGGCCTGCCTCGTCAATCCCTACTTCGAAGAGGGGGCGCTCTTCCCACTGACGCTTTATCGCAAGTTCACAGTCGAGCAGGATTTCTATTCTGCCCACATTGGTGAGTTCTTCCGCCCGGTTGATCATGTGATCCGACGCGGCCCGAGCGCACTGGCGAGCATCTATCTTCTGTCCGAGATCGCCGTCTGGTGCATCGCAGTGGCCAGCTTCGTCTGGCTGCTCTGGCGGCGCGGCCGCTGGAGTCCCTTGCGTGTGCTGCTGTTTGCGGGCTTTTCGCATCTGGCGTGGGAGGCGACCCGCAACACAAATATTTTTTCGATCGTGTCGAGTTATGTCGCGTGCGAAAACTTCGCAGATGCTCTGCCCGAGCAGAAGTCGGCGCCTGCCGCACAACCGGGTCTCCGCGGCTCGTGGGTTATCTCCGGAGTGCTGGTCAGCCTGATCGTCGCGGTGGTCTCCGGGGTCTGGGCTGAGATTGGCGAACCGAACAAGGCGTTCGGTCTGGGCGAGGCCAGGAACTGGTTCATCCACGAGGCCGCCAGGTTTGCGGGGAAGCAGGGGTTTCCCCGACGGGCTTTCCTGGCGCACAACGGTCAGGCGGCCGTCTACGCCTACCATAATGCACCCGAGCGCCTGGTGTTCATGGACGCGCGACTGGAAGTCTGTTCGCGGGCGACGTTCGAGGAGTTCAACAGGATCCTCGCGGCCATGGCGCGGGGCGATCCCCGCTGGCAGGAGTTGTTCCTGCAGAACAAGGGGGAGTTACCGGTCGTGATTCTTGATAGTCGTATTTCACGGCCGCAGATCAACGGCATGTTTTTTACGCCCGACTGGAGGCTGGTTTTTGCCGATCGGACAGCCGCAGTGTTTCTCCCGAATGAGCTTGCCGACAAATTGTCGCTGTCGCAGGCCGACCCGACACCGCTGAAATACCCAGACGGTCCGCCGCGGGAGCCCTGACCCGGAACGATTTGCTCAGTTCACTCGGGACGAAGCCATGCCTCAGTACATTCTCGCGCTCGACCAGGGAACGACCTCCAGCCGGGCCATCGTGTTCGATCACGCCGGACGTGCCGTCGGCTCGGCGCAGCAGGAATTCGCGCAAATCTACCCGTCCCCGGGGCATGTTGAACATGATCCCGAAGCCTTGTGGTCGTCGCAGTGGGACTGTATCGGGCGAGCGCTCACTGCCGCGAAGACTTCAGCCAGTCAGATTGCAGCAATCGGCGTCACCAATCAGCGCGAAACGACGATCCTGTGGGAGCGCGACACCGGCCGTCCGGTCGCCAACGCGATCGTCTGGCAGAGCCGCATTACCACCGACATGTGCCAGGAACTGAAACGCCAGGGACTCGAGCCGCTCGTCCGTGAAAAAACCGGCCTGGTGCTCGACCCGTATTTCTCGGCGACCAAGATCCGCTACCTGCTCGATCAGCAACCGGGACTGAGAGCGCGGGCCGAACGGGGTGAGATTCTGTTCGGGACGGTCGATTCGTTTCTGATGTGGAAACTTTCCGGCGGCCGGATTCACGCGACCGATGTCACCAACGCCAGCCGGACCCTGCTGTTCAACCTGCACACCCTGGAATGGGACGATGAACTCCTGAAAATCTTTGGCGTGCCGCGCGCCATGCTGCCGGCGGTGTACCCCTCAAGTTATGTGTTCGGCCAGACGGCTGGGGGCGTGTTTGATCGCGCGATTCCCATCGCCGGGGCGGCCGGGGACCAGCAGGCGGCGACGTTTGGCCAAGCCTGCTTCGAGCCGGGGAGCGCCAAGAATACCTACGGCACCGGGTGTTTCCTGCTGCTCAATATCGGCGAGCGGCCGATCGTCTCGCAGAATGGCCTCTTGACGACGCTGGGTTGTACGCGCAGCGCACAGCCGCTGTATTGCCTCGAAGGCTCGGTCTTCGTCGCCGGGGCCGTGGTCCAATGGCTGCGCGACGGGCTGGGTCTGATCGGCAATTCGTCGGAAGTCGAAGCTCTGGCGACGGCCGTTCCCGATTCCGGCGGGGTCTATTTCGTCCCGGCATTTGTGGGGCTCGGCGCCCCGTATTGGGATCCCGACGCGCGGGGGACGATTATCGGCCTCACCCGCGGCACACAGCGCGAGCACATTGCGCGGGCTGCGATCGACTCCATTGCCTTTCAGACGCGCGACGTCCTCGATGCGATGCAGCTCGATGCGGGACTCAACCTTCAGCAGTTGAAGGTCGACGGCGGGGCTTCGCGCAATAACCTCTTGATGCAGTTTCAGGCCGATCTGCTCGGCGTGACTGTGCATCGACCGGTGATTTCTGAAACGACGGCTCTCGGTGCGGCGTATCTGGCCGGACTGGCGGTCGGCTACTGGAAGGACGAAGCTGAAATCGCTGCCAACTGGGCCCTCGAACGGGAATTCCAGCCGCAGATGGCGCCTGCTGAACGGAATGAGCGGCACGCGATGTGGCGGCGGGCAGTCGAAAGATCGCGCGGCTGGGCGGGGTGAGCGGCCCGGTAGCCCGACGCGTGAGCGAGGGACGCAATGGGAGATTTACCCCCTTGTCTTCTCTCTCGGTGGCTCGACCCTCGCTGACGCGTCGGGCTACCACGTCCTTGGGCCACGTGTCGAGTTACGAAAAGCCGCGCATCTGGTGAGGGGCGGCCTGGTCGTTCGTCTTGCGAGTCGAACGCGTCATGCGATACGCTACAACTGATGGCGAAAAACGACACGGAGGCGCGCAAGAAGGTACGGGAGTTTCCGACGACCCCCGGCGTGTACCTGATGAAAGACAACCGGGGGCGGGTGCTGTACGTCGGCAAGGCGGTCAACCTGCGCAGCCGCGCCGGCAGTTACTTCACCAAAGCCGCCGCTCTCGACCGCCGGACCGCCGATCTCGTCCGCGAGATCTGCGACATCGACTTCATCGCTTCCGACAGCGAGGTCGACGCGCTGCTTCTCGAAGCGCGGCTGGTCAAAGACATTCAGCCCCCGTTCAACCAGGAGCTCAAGGACGATAAGACCTTTCCGTACCTGGAACTCACGCTGCGCGAGGATTTTCCGCGGGTGGAGTTCACGCGCAAGCCGCAAACGCGGGGAACGAAACTGTACGGCCCGTTCACGAACGCCAAGAAACTGCGGGGGGCGATCGCTGCTTTGCAGAAGATCTTCCGGTTCCGCACGTGCAGCCTCGATATCGAAGAGCAGGACGAACGCTGGAAATGGTTCCGGCCGTGTCTGCTGCACAGCATCAACCAATGCACCGCCCCCTGCAATCTGCGGATCAGCAAGGAAGATTATCGGCGCGACATCGAGCGGCTGAAACTGTTTCTCGACGGCAAAAAGCAGAAACTGCTCGACGAGCTTCGCGAGGATATGGAGGCTGCGGCACGCGGCCTCAAGTTCGAGAAGGCGGGGCGCATCCGCGACCAGCTCAAGCTGCTCGAGAACCTGTCGCTCCGGGGAAATCTCGACGAACACGTGCAGCCCGAGGTCTTTTTCATTGATCCGCGGAAAGGGCTGGCCGGGTTACAGAAGATCTTCAAGCTGGCGCATCCCCCCCGCCGGATCGAAGGGGTGGACATCGCCCATTTGGGAGGTGGCGAAACGGTTGCCAGTCTTGTGCAGTTTATCGACGGCCTGCCGTTCAAGCATGGGTACAAACGCTTCAAGATCCGCGGCGTCGAAGGGATCGATGACTTCGCCTCGATCCGCGAAGTGGTCGGCCGGCGGATGTCGCGACTGGCCCGCGAGGGAGAATCGTTCCCCGACATCCTGCTCGTCGACGGCGGGATCGGCCAGCTCAACGCTGCCCTTGAGGCGATGCGGGCGATCGACGTCACCCCGCCGTTCACGATTTCACTCGCCAAGCAGCAGGAAGAGATCTACGTTCCCGGCGAACCGGAGCCGCGCCGCTTGAGCCGGCATTCGTATGCGCTGCGCCTGCTCCAGTACATCCGAGACGAAGCGCATCGCTTTGCCCAGCACTATCACCACCTGCTGCGCCGGAAGGCGACGCTGGAAGAGTGAGCCGGTGCCTGCGATCGCGTAAGTCGGTAATCGGGCCCGGCAATCCCGCGCGACTTGCGTCGAAGTCATCGCAACTCCAGCTGAACGGAACGGCGATGAGCAAGCGCCCCTGCGATTGGCGCTGGCCGGGAGGCAAAGATGAATAATCTCAGTGTGAATAATTCTGAAAAGCGTGCGGATCGCTTTTTGGAACGCCTGACGCGTCACAACTGATTGTGGCATGGCAAATTACAGCAGCATTGCCCCCTGTCGAGTTGGGTGCGCGATTTGCGCACGCTGGCGAATGACTTTTCGCCGGTCCGCAGCGTAACGGTCCGTGATTTTTCAGGTTACGGCCGGCCGGACGACTGACGAAGCTTATTCATTCGCGACTTCGAGTTATTCATTCGCGCTTGAAATATCGCCCTCGCCATCAGAACGGATTGTCGCGCCTCGATTTGTGACGAACGGCGAACCGATGTATCAGCGTTTCATCACCCGTTGATTGGAGCGCTCAACTTCGGGACTTACGGCGGCGAAGGCCGGCTGCCCTCTCGACGTAAGTCCCGATTTGCGATTTTCTCATCCTCCATTCGACCTCGGTCGGCTCTGAGGATTTGCTCAGCGACATGCCGGCTTGTCGCGCCAGGATCAGTCTGCTGTCTGGCTAAGTCACTTTCTCGATTTCCGTGGCGGTAAGTCCGCCGTTCAGCGTGTCGGCGATCGCAATCGTCTGTTTGCCCCTGTTGCGCAAAACCAGGCCGGTGAAAGTACGTACTCCCTGGTCTGCCGCCGTAAAGGTGTAGTTGGCCGGCAGTGTGGCTGTATTGTCGGTGCTCGTGAAGCGGACGGTGCCGGTGTAGCCGATGACCACGTTGCCATAGGTGTCCTGGACCGTCAGCGTGAGGCTGAAGGCGATGCCGATCTTGACGCTGGTCGGGGCAGTGATGATGAACTTGCTGGCCGCAGCCGCGTTCACCGTGATGCCCCCTTCGGTCGCCTTAAGTGCGGAAATCAGAGTATCGGCGGCGGTGATCGACTGTTTGCCGGCTGTCTTCAGCGTGGCGCTGAAGGTATGGGATCCGGCATCGGCGGCGGTGAACGTATAATTGGCAGGCAGCGTGGCCTTCGAGTCGCTGCTGGTGAGGTGCACCGTGCCCGTGTAACCGGCTGCGACATTGCCATACGAATCCTTGAGCGTCACGCTGAAGTTGTGGACAACGCCGGCCGTGGTGGTCGAGGGGAAACCGGTGACGGCCATCGTGCTGGCGGCGGCCGGCTTGACCAGGATGCTCCCTTCCGTACCGGCAATCGTCGACGTCTGCGTGTCCGTGGCTGTGACCGACTGCGTGCCGGCCGTCCTCAACGTGGCGCTGAAGGTATGCACGCCTGCGTCAGCCGCGCTGAAGGTGTACGTGAAACCCTGGAGCGTTACGGCGCTTCCCGTAGCGGGATTGATGATCGTGGTCTGCAGATCGGTGGTGCTGAACTGGATCGTGCCCGTGTAGCCGGCGTTCGTTGTGCCGTCGGCGTTTCTGGCCGTGACCGTAAGGCTGCCGGTGGCCCCCGCCGTGGTGGTCGTGGGCAAGCCGTTCAGGTCCAGGCTGGCCGGTGGCGTGCTGCTGATGCCGGGGAACGTCCACAACTCACTGCCATGAACGCCGTCGTCGGCGGTGAAGAACAGCGTTCCATTTGCATTCATGAGGTTGGACGGAGACGAGGAAGTGCTGCCGGGGTTGATGTCGGCAACCATCATGGTGCCGGCGGCGGTGCCGTCGCTTTGCCACAGCTCGTTCCCGTGGACGCCGTCGTCGGCGGTGAAGAACAGCGTTCCATTTGCATTCATGAGGTTGGACGCAGACGAGGAAGTGCTGCCCGGGTTGATGTCGGCAACCATCATGGTGCCGGCGGCGGTGCCGTCGCTCATCCACAACTCGAAGCCGTGCGCGCCGTCGTCGGCCTCAAAGAAGAGCGTTTCATTGACATTGGTGAAGAAAATGGGGCCGGGTTTGATGTCCTTCACCATCTCCGTTCCGGCCTCGGTGCCGTCGCTCTTCCACAACTCGTACCCATGGACGCCGTCGTCGGCCGTGAAGAAGAGCGTGCCGTTCACGTTCGTGAGATTGGCGGCGCCGGAACTGAAGGGATGATACCCGCCGTAATAATCGTTCGACCCGCCCGGGAAGATGTCTACGACCATTGTGGTTCCAGCGGCGGTGCCGTCGCTCTTCCACAGCTCCCGGCCGGCCGTGCCGTCGTCGGCCGTGAAGAAGAGCGTCCCGTTCACGTTCGTGAGATCGGCGAGGCTCGAACTGCTGGAAACCCCGGAATAGTAATCGAAGTCGCGCGGGGCGATGTCTTTGACGAGTGTCGTTCCAGCCTGGGTGCCGTCGCTCTTCCACAGGCTGCCGAACACGACCCCGGAATATCCGTCGTCGACTGCAGAGAAAAGGGTCCCGTTCACGTTCGTCAGCTCGTTGCCTTCGAGGCCGCCAACCTGCACAGTTCCGGCGGCGCTCCCATCGCTCTTCCAGAGCCCCGGACCGTTGCCATCATCCGCGAAGAAGAACAGAGTGCCGTTGACGTTCGTGAGATCCCAGAATGCGGAGGGGTAGGTGCCATTCGTCCGAGAATTGGGGATGACGTCGATGTCCTTGACCAGCGTGGTGCCGGCCACGGTGCCGTCGCTCTTCCACAGCTCCCTCCCGTGGACGCCATCATTGGCCGTGAAGAAGAGCGTCCCGTTCACGTTGATCAGGCCGCGCGGGTTCGAGGAAACGTCGCCAGGGTTGATGTTTTTGACAATCCCGGTTCCGGCGGAAGTTCCATCGCTCTTCCACAGCTCTTGTCCGTGCACGCCGTCATCCGCCGCGAAGTAAGTCGTCGAACCAATCGCCACGAGATTCGAGGCGTTAGAAGTCGTCGCCCCCGGATTGATGTCCGCCACCATCGCCGGCGTCGACGAGAGCAGAGCTCGGGCCTCGAGCGACTCCACCACCCACGACATCCGTAGCCGCCGCCTGGCACGTGGTGTTTTGCGGCTCTGCTGGAGACGGCGAACCAGACCCTGACAGTGACTCCAGAAAGACATTTTCATGTGATGGTTCTCCTTGAGTGTTGCACAAGAGAGCCCCGAACGGGGCGAGATTGGATAGCCCAGGGCGAAGCCGGCCCAGCCGGCGCAGCCCTGGGTACGTGACAAAGACTTGGCATCAGGCCCAACGGGCCGAGATTCCCTCGCCGCAAAGCACCGTCCGACACAGGGAATCTCGCCCCGTTGGGGCTTTCGGCATCTGAATTGCGATCGAACCCAGGGCTCCGCTTCGCTGCGCCCTGGGCTCTCGAATCTCGCCCCGTTCGGGGCTTTTGCAGGGGGGGCGATTGGAATAGTTTTGGCGTCGAGAGCATGTGCGAAGCGGGTCGCGCGTCTGACGGCCCGTTCAGAAGTGAACCAGTGGCTGAAGCGTTCATGTGATGTTTCTCCCCATGGAGCGCGCCGTCCCCCGGCGCCAGTCCATCGGTCCTGATCTCATGATTCCTGGAAAGTGCGCGCGGTCTCGGGCACCGTCCAGATCGGTTGGGCGCTGTCCAGAGTTGGGTACGGTCCCGAGAGCGCCGGACAGCGGACGCCCTGAACCACCTGCACGTCGAAAATCTCCTCCACTCCGGTGACGAACTCGAGGTGCGCGGCCAGCCGACCCGTCGTCAGGTCCACGACGCCGACGCCGCACTTGAGCTCGGGCCGCCGATCCGCGATCGGCATGCCTCCAAAGGTTGCCGTCTCGCGGATCTTCGAGAGACCCACGAACGCGAACCGGTCGTACATCGCCAGGCCGCGCGTGTAACCGGGGAGTTCGGTCACCGTCTGGACGTGGCCCCTGGCTGGATCAACCTGCACCAGTTGCCCCGCTCCCGAGTGGAGCAGCCAGACCCGGCCGCCATGCACGCGCGGGGAATGGGGCATGGCGAAGCCCCGCGCCACCGTCTGGCCGCTGGCGACGTCGATCAGGCAGCCGCTCGTGACCTTGTTGGGCCGCCAGCCTTGTCGCGTGTCGGTCTCGGCCAGGGCGGTGACGTATTTTGGTTTACCTTCCGCCATGGCCAGGCCGTTGAGGTGACAACGATCCTCGGCCGCCAGGCTGCTGATAAACGGCGGCCGCCAGCGCGGCACGAAACTGTGCCGGTCGTCGAGCGTGCACAGGCAGCCGAACGCCGTGTTGACGAGCCACAGTTCGTCTCCTGACCACGCCAGCTCATGCGCCTGGATCTCGCCGGTGAAATGAGAGGAGCGCGTCAGGAAGCAGGCATCGTGCCGACCGGCCGGTTCGATGCTGCGGGCCAGGTCGGCCGCGCTGTTGAGGAACCAGACCTGAGCCCGAGCGCCGACGGCGACGCAATCGGGCCTGACCGCCAGTCCCATGGCCCGCTCGAAGTTATGGTACGCGAGGGTCAGTTCTCCCTGTGCGACGCCGACTGAGACCACCTTGCCCGCCTGATAGGTCGAGACGAGCAGGGAAACGCCGAGCTGCGAGAGCAGGGAGGGGAACGTGTCGGTGTATTCGTGGCGGACTTCACGCTGCGGCGGGGCATTAGACTTTTCGGACGGCGCAGCGTCGGTGTCCGTCATCCGTTCCACATCATTGATTTCAAGCGTTGTCATCGGCAGGCATCCGTTCATTGAATGAGAGGGTCACCAACGCATTCCCTCCCCCACGAGGGGGGGAGGGAGCAGAGTTGCTTTTGCATTGCTCCACGGAATTCATACTGATGGCCTTCCGGCCGCGCTCTGCAGTCCAATGCCAACGCCAGCGCCGTCGGCGCGCAGTGCGAGCGTCAGAGTGATGCCTTGGGGGTTAGATCCTACGGCGCCGGAACGTCGATCCGCCGCGGCGCGCCCATCGGAAGTATCTGGACGGCGACCAGTACCAGGTCGTGGTCCCCTTCGTTCACGATGATGTGCGCGTGGTCCCCGCCTTCGTCCACGAACGCGTCGCCGGCGGCATAGACCTCGGGATTGGGATCATCGCTGCGATACTCGGTCGCTACCCCGGAGACGACCGAGACGATCGAGGGACCGGGGTGCGAGTGCCAGCCGGTGTGACCTCCGGGCACAATCACGTTTCGCACGACATAGACGTCCGAGAGTCCCTTGGTTTTCAAGTCAACTTCGTTGATGTCGCTCTTGCTCTTGACGTGAATGGCGTCCAGCAGCGTCGGTCCCGAGATGATGGTCGTGGTGATTCCCAGGCCGGGCGTGGCCCAGGCGAGTCCTGCGGCGAATCCGCCGACGGCACACGCCACGAGGGCCGGAGCCAACATGCGTCGAAATGGCTTCGTGTGCCCCACATCATTGGCAACCGGTCTCTCGTTCTTCATCGTGAACATGGCTTCTCTCCTATGGTCTGCGTTAGAATGGAGAGACATCACTCTCGGCGCGCAGACCGTGCGCCGGGGCGATGCCAGGCCGGTGAGGGGCTTGCTTGGCGGTAAGGACCTCACCGGCCGCTTTTCGTTTCGGTTAGTAGTGATCCGTTGTACGCTGCACCTGACTACTGCCTTCTCAATTCTTCACATCAAGTTCCCCAATCAGGTTCTTGAAATCGTCGCGCGAGCGCAAAGGCTCGAGCTCCGGAGCATTCTTGAGATGCTCAGCGTCCTTAAAGCCATTGGTGACTGCCTCTCTCAGGTCGGCGACGGCCTTGTCGAACTGGTTCAGCTTGACGTAGGCGCCAGCGCGGGCGAGCCACGTATGTATGTAGGTCGGGTTCAGCTCCAGACTCTTCGAGTAATCGGCGCAAGCCTTGTCCCACTGGTTGAGACTCCCATAGACGCCGGCCAGCGCGGACCTGTGCCACCAATTATTCGGAGACCTCTCGACCGCCTGCGACAGATCGGCAAGGGCCTTGTCCAGTTGTTTCAGCTGAATGTAGGCTGCGGCTCGATGGTGCCAGAGGTTGGCGTCGTTCGGGGAAATCTCAACGGCCTTCGAGTGATCGGCGAGAGCCTTGTCCCACTGGTTGAGATTCGCATGGGTAACGCCGCGCCCCCACCAGGACAAGGTGGCTTTCGGATCGATTTCGATGGCCTTGGTGAATTCGGCCAGGGCTCTGTCGTGCTGCCCAAGGCGTAAGCACGCACCCGCCAGGTTCTGCCGGTAATTCCAAACGGAGGGAAAGTCGGCCGCCAGATCCTCCCAGATGGCGATGGCCCGGAGGTCGGCTTTCTCGGCTTCCTTGTTTTGGCCAATCTCGCGAAGTAGAACGCCCAGATTGGAGTGGCTGGTCGCGAGATCGTCGCGCAAGCCGGGCAAGGTCGGAGATATCGCCGTCAGCTTCTCCGTAAGGGCGATGGCCTGCCGAAAGACTTCTTCCGCCTCCTTGTTTCGGCCAGCCGACTTGAGCAGCTCAATCAGCGAGGCGCGGCCACCATTTAGCCCCCAGGAATGGCGCTGAATCTCGCCGGGGAACTCGATAAACGCTTTTTCGTAGCAGTCCAGAGCTTGGCGGAGGGCTTTCTCCGCTTCCTCACGCTGGCCCGTTTGTTGGAGCGCATTCCCCAATGCCCAATGGTTGTGGGCGACCATGATGGCAGATTTCAGCTGTTCATAGTGGCCCAACGATTGTCGAAACGCATTGACCGCCTCCGGCCAGCGCCGTTCCTGCTGCAGCATCTGTCCCCGTTCCCAGTAGGCGAATGCCAGCGTATTGCGGTGGGCGGGATCATCCGGCTTCAGCTCGATGGCTTTCGTGTAATCGGCAACGGCCTTGTCCCACTGACCGAGTTTGTAGTACGCGGCGCCGCGTCGGTTCCAGCGGTCGGCGTCATCTGGCTTCAGCTCGACGAGCCTCGCGTAGTCGCTGAGCGCCTGGTCCGATTCACCCAGGTTTTCGTGGGCCCTGGCTTTGGCAAGCCACGCTTCCGGACTTGTCACACCGAGCTCAATGGCCTTCGATTGATCGATGAGGGCCAGATCCCATTGACCCAACCTGGCGAAGAGCTCGCCGCGCTCGTGCCAGACCGGCCCAGACTTCGGGTTCAACTCCAGGGCCTTGGAGAAGTCGGCGAGGGCCCGATCCCACTCCTGACGGCTGAAGTGGAATCTGGCTCTCCAGACCCGCGCGTCCATGAAATCGGGCCACAGTTCGACGGCCCTGGACAACGCCGCCAGCTGTTCGTCCGGCTGCTGCAGCGCCGCAAAGACATTGGCGCGTTCCCCGTACCACCAGGGAACTGCCCCATCGTTGGGCGCGAGCGCAATGGCCTGCGAGATGTCGGCCAGCGCCTTATCGGGCTGCACGAGCGCCGTGTAAATTCTGCTGCGGGCCATCAACAAGGCCGCGTTCTCGGGCCATTTCGCGAGGGCCTTCGAGCAGATTTTTTCCGCTTCCTCGAAACGCTGTGCGGCCACGAGAAGATTGCCGAGCACGCCATAGGATTCTCCGAGGATCCTGCGGTACTCCTCTGTGCCGGGGAATTTGGTGGCCAGCTCTTCGCAGTCGGCGATCGCCTGGCGGATCGCCAGTTCGGCCTCGGCGGCGCGACCGCTGGCAGTGAGCAGCGGCGTGAGAGAGCCGCCCAGGACGTTGACGGCACGAACGCGGTACACGGCCCCGTCTGGGACTTCGTCCGCGAGTTTAGTCCAGACAGCGATGGCTTGGCGATGGTTTTTCTCCGCGGCTTCGAGGTGGCCGCGCTGCCTTTGCAGAACACCAAGTTCGTGATGGAAACGGGCCAGATTGTCGCGGCAGGCCGGAATGTTGCCCTCATCAATCGCCAGCGTAGAGAATGTATCGACCGCCTCCTGAAGAATTCGTTCGGCCTCCTCATATTGGCCGCCGCCGGAAAGCAACAACGACAGTTCGGTGTACTGGCGAGCCAGTTCCTGCTGCAACCCCGGATCGGCAGGTCGATCCGCCGCCAGCTTGGAATAAAGTGCGATTCCGTCCCGCAGCACTTGTTTCGGGTTGCTGGTTTTCAGCTCCTCGGTTTCGAGTCCCATCAACTTCACGACTTCGCGGGCCCTGCGGCGAAATTCGGGGGCATACCAATATTCATTCGGCTGGGTGCCCATTTGCAGAATGACTTGCCGTGCCAGCGTTCGCGCCTCGGCGTGCTTTCCCAGATGCCAGTACGCGACCGCGGCCGGGTAGGCAATGGCGCCTGTGTGCTGCCCTGCCCGGGTGGCCTCTTCACACGACTCCAGAGCCTCGCGATACAGGCCGGCGTCGATCTGGGCCACCGCCATATCTGCCGGAGTCGGATGCCCCAGCTTTTTCACACGTTGAGACAATTCCAGCACGCGCTGCGGATCTCGCAGCTGTGGAGCAGGACAGTACCTGATCATCTCTGTCAGGTGGATGAGCGCTCGTACGTGGTCGGGATATTTTTCCACGAGCTCACTGGCGAGGCGGATCGCTGTGCGAAAGTGGTCGAGCGCTTCGTCGGGACGATCGGCCTCATGCAGCACCTGGCCGGCGTCATAATGGCTCCAGGCCAGGCCTCTTTCGTATTCGGGCGCATCCGGATGCCGGGTCGCGAGCTGTTTGAAAATCTCCAGCTTTCTCATCCGGAATTGCACCACCTCTTCCGGCCGATTCAGGGCAGCCAGAACGTTGCCCAGTCGCCACACCCAGGCCGCGACTTCGCCCTGGTACCCGGGGGCGTCCGGATACTTGCGGGCTTCGGCTTCCGCGGCAGCCAACTGGTCCCGGCATTCCTGTTCGAGCTGCTGCAAGGTGGCCGCGTCATGCGGGAGAGCGGAGTAGCGCCATGCGCGCTGGCCCTTCAAGTCGAATCGAAAGCCAGTGCTGATTTCGTGGCCGGGAAACCTCTGGTTGAGTCTTGCCAACAGTTCCTGACCGCGAGTGAGATTGGACTCGCCTTTTGTCCGATAGTTGCGTTGCAATGCCCGGCCGAGTGCGACGTTCGCCCGCGCCAGGTCTTCAAGATACGACGGCCTGTCCGGAAACTCCGTTGTCAACGGCTCCCACAGCGCCATGGCCTGCTCCATGCGGGCAGCGCCCTCATCGAGCTGCAGGAGGTTCAGCAGAGCGTAGCCGGTATGAAAGTGTGCGCGGGCCAGCTCGTCGCGATAATTCACATCGTTCGCATACTGTGGCGCGAGCGCGGCGAGCGTCGCCGCGGCCTGCCGATGGTTCTCCAGGCTCTCGTTCAATTCCCCCAGAAAACCGTAGATTTCACCGACGCGGCGCTGCGACAATGCCGATTCGTAGCGGATCGCACGATCAGTGCTCTTCTTTTTCAGGAAGCCCCGATAGAACTTGAGGGCGTCTTCGAGCAAGGCGCGGCGGATCTGCTCCAATTGCGGCCTGTCGGCCATTTCTTCGGCCGCCCGCGTGTACATTTTGTCCACAGCGTCGCGGGCGGTCTGAAAGTTCTCTTCGGCTTCGACGAGCGCCAGACGCTCTTTTTCCTTCGCATCGAGCGCCTTATCGCGCTCGGCCCGCGCCTGCAGCAGACCGACGGTCGTGCCGGCAATAGCGACAAGCAGCGCGGCCGCCACGACCGCCCCGGTCGTGAATGCGACTCGGTTCCGCCGCGCGAACTTCCGCAATCGATATCCGACCGAGGCGGGACAGGCCAGAACATGTTCGTCGGCCAGATACCGCTGAATGTCCAGCGCAAAGCCGTTGGCCGTTTCGTAGCGCCGGTCGCGGTCCTTCTCCAGGGCCTTCATCACGATCCAGTCCAGCTCGCCGCGGACCAGCTTGGTCAACTTCGCCGGCTCCGTGCCCCGATTAGCGGCCAGCGTCGGCAGACCGTCCGCGGTGCTCAGCTTGGTGCTCGGCCTCGACGATTCCTGCTCGCGGATCAGCCGCAGCATTTCCAGCATGCCGGCCTGTTCCAGCTCCTTCTTGCTGAACGGCGGGCTGCCCGCCAGCAGCTCGTACAACAGCACGCCCAGCGAGTAGATGTCGCTGCGCGTGTCAATGTCCTGGTTGTTGACTTCGGCCTGCTCTGGCGACATGTACTCCGGCGTCCCGACCAGTGCCCCGAAGCCGGTAAACAGCGTCTTGTCGGTCAGGCGCTGCCCGGTCGCCTTGGCCACGCCGAAGTCGATGACTTTCGGCACCGGCCTGCCGTCATACAGGGCCACCAGCACGTTGGAAGGTTTGAGATCGCGGTGGATGATCCCCTTCTGATGCGCATGCTGCACCGCCTGGCAGACGGGGATGAACAGTTCCAGCCGCTGCCGGGGGGTGAGGTGGTGCGCGTCGCAGTATTTCGTGATCGGCATCCCCTTGACCAGCTCCATCACGAAGTAGGGCAGCCCGCTGCCGGTGGTCCCGGCGTCGAGGACTCTGGCGATATTCGGATGGTCCATGAGGGCCAGCGCCTGCCGCTCGGCCTCGAAGCGGGAGATGATTTGCCGGGAGTCCATCCCCGCCTTAATCAGCTTGAGCGCAACCTGGCGCTGGACGGGTTCGGTCTGCTGGGCCATGTAGACCGTGCCCATGCCCCCCTCGCCGATCTGCTGGAGGAGCTTGTAGGGCCCGATCACCGTGCCGATCGGTTCGCTGTCAGTCGGCCCGGCGATCGTCGCGTCGAAGGGCCCCGAGCCCTGCATGCCGCCGGAAGGATCGCCCGGTGCGTTCAGGAACGAATCCGGGTGCTCGTGAGCCCAGAGCAGTCCCTCAATTCGTCCACGCAGCTCGGGATTTCCCGCGCAGGCCGCGTCGAGGAATGCGGTTCTTCCTTCAGGCGCGGTGTGCCCGATGGCTGCGGCGAATATTGATTCTTCGTTTTGCATGGTTGCGAATCCGTGGCTTCCTCACAGTTCAATGCGCAAAATCCCGGTCGTTTCCATCAGCGTTCCGACAAAATGCTGAAAAAAGACCGCACGTGCGGTCCGTCAGTCACGATTGGCCGACATCTGTTGCTGGAGCCAGGCGCGTGCATAAACCCAGTAGCGATCGGCGGTGGCCGTCGAGATTCCCAGCAGTTTGGCTGCTTCGCGCGTCGTCAGCCCGGCAAAATATCGGAGTTTGACCAGTTCCGCCTTGGGTGCGTCCGACTCGGCGAGTTTCGTCAACGCCTCGTCAAGCAGCACCAGCTTGTCGTCGGATGCGTCGGGAAGTTCGGCCACGTCGATGTCTGCCCGGCGATGGTCGCCACCCCGTTTTACAGATTTCTTGCGCCGGGCATTCTCGACCACGATCCGCCGCATTGCCTCGGCGGCGGCGGCGAAAAAGTGCCCGCGATTGTCCCACTGCTCGTTGGGATCGCCTCCGACCAGGCGCAAGTACGCCTCGTGGACCAGGGCCGTGGCTTGCAGTGTCTGGCCGGGCTGCTCCTGAGCGAGCCGCTGCGACGCCAGCTTCCGCAGCTCGTTGTAGACCAGCGGCAACAATTGCTCTGAGGCGTGCGGGTCCCCCTGCTCGATGGCCGAGAGAATCCGGGTGACGTCATTCATGAAATTGCACGGCTGCCTGTGGAGAGGTGACATACGAGCCGCGGGAAGTCACTTACAGCCGTCGCATTGTACCACGGTGTGCGAGCGCGTTCCCGCGTCGGGCCCTTGCTCGAAGTTTGCGGTCCCGAGGCGGCGGATGGCCCGGCATTCGAGAGGTCGCCAGATGGCTCACTACTTTCGCTGGGTTTGCGTGGGGTAGTCGGAAAAATCCTTTCCCGAAAGCCGCCGTTCCAGTCCCGCTGAAGCGGTCCACCGAGACATCTTTACTTTCGCGGCTCGTCCATCGCATAATGCTGTTGAGCCCGGGAATTCGGGCCCGGTTGACTTCCCAAGCCATGTTTTGTATTTCGCAGGCTGCCGCACGACGTTCGGCAACTCGTGCGAATCTCAGGGACGGAGGATTGCGCGATGCCATTGGAAAGCCTGAAGGAAGAAGCCGAGACGTACGAACGACACAAGGCCGAACTTGTCAAACAGAACGAGGGGCGGTTCGTTCTCATCAAAGGATCGCGGGTCGCCGGCGTCTGGGACACTTACGAGGACGCTGTGAGCGCCGGTTACCGGGAGATCGGGGTCAATAGTCCGTTTTTCGTCAAACAGATCAGCGGCGTCGAGCGAGTCCAGTTTATTTCGCGAGAAATCGCCCCTTGCCAATCCTGACCGTCCCCATTGGGCCAGACGGTCCGATCCTGAGCCTGCAGGTCGGAATCAGCGAGCCGCGGCGCCGGGCGATGGAGGCGGACGATCTGGTTGTGCCCGCTCACCAGACAGCCCTGCTCCTGATCGACACAGGAGCCTCGCATACCTGCGTCGATCCGTCCATTATCCGCGCGCTGGATATCCAGCCGTCGGGCATCGCGTACATGCATTCGGCATCTACCGGCGAGAAGCCCGAGCCGAGGTACCAGTTCGATCTCTCGCTGTGGATTCCGATCGACGGCCCATCTCTGCATCCGCTCGCCAGGGCGATGAGCGTGATGGAATGCACGTTTCAGTTCCACGGTTTTCATGGACTGCTCGGTCGCGACATTCTTGACAAGTGCCGCATGGAATATGTCGGCCCACTGAGGCAGGTCGTGCTGTCGTTTTGAGCGGCACTCCGCCAGCTCTGCTGGATGATCCCAATGGCTCCCACCGTCCCTCCAACCTGGCAGGTTCTGTTCACGATGATTCCGCTCGAGAGTTCCCGGTGTTCGTTTTTGAAATCCTCCAGCGCTCTCGCGGTGACGACACTCTTCGCGAATCGCCTGCTCCAGGCGTAACTGAGAGAAACCGATGGCCACGCGCGGCCCGAAGTCTTGCAACCAGTCGACGTAGCCGCGGTGGGGCGTCAGGATTTGCGACTTGACAGTAAGTATCTTTCGTTGCCGCCTGAATGGATTGTCGCGCCTCGGTTTGTGACGAACTACGAACCGATGCATCAGCGGGTCATCACCCGTTGATCGCGGCCGCACAGCGGGATCCACGACTGAAGGTTGCGCGGCGGGGTGAGTGTCAATGTTGCTGTACTTCGTACAAAATCATCGCTGCACCGGGGAGTATCGGGGAAACCCTTAGGGGCGAACGCATCCCATTCCCGGCGCTCTGCCTGACGAGACAGGAAAAGGGCAGATCTCTTGCGCAAGCCGCAGAAAGCCTGGAGATTTCGCGCGACAGCCAAACGGGCGCCGATGTTTTTCCAGGCCACTATTTGAATGGCTGGTTCCCCTCTGACGCGCGCATCGAATCTTAAACGAGGTGGCGCGCAACTTGCAGTATGAGCCTCGGCCGGGCTGAAAAACACAAACGGCACCGTGGCTTGAGTCCCGAGCGGTCTTGAGCCACGTCAAAGGATGACGAAGCATGAAGCTTCTGAAGACGGTCCGGCGCCTCCGACGCATCATCACAATCTCTCCCGGTGCGCCGCGGCAGAACGCTGTGGCGGCACTCATCGGCCTGATGGCCCTGGGAGTCCTGTTCGTCACGTTTCGGGCGACTCCGGCCGGTGGGGGGCTCGATCCCTCCGCGATCCCGCAGTTGAATGCCTCTGGATCACCGATTTCATCAGGCGAAGCTGCACCACTACCCGGCGGCCGGAATGAAGCCTTGGCGCTCTCGCCCGACGAACTGAACCGCCAGATTCACGGCGCGGTCCACGGCAGCCTCGTGGCGCTCAAGCTGCACGTCGCGCTGCTTGATCTGGGGAGACACCGCATCGGCGCCGTTCCCGATTACACGGCCACGTTCGTGAAGCAGGAACGGATCGACGGCGCCCTGCAGGATTTGCAGACGATTCAGCTGAAGCTCCGCCACAAGCCGTTCAGCGTCTACATGAAGTGGCTCCAAGGGGGGGACGAGGGGCGGCAGGTGCTGTTCGTCCAGGGGGAGAGCGACGAAAAGCTTCAGGTCCGGCTGGGGGGGATCAAA
>Ga0137463_1000072_pt1 | contig 43186 bp, 32 predicted proteins | sample EasRivERMGT800_2_FD_102333 | JGI IMG/M metagenome (GOLD analysis project Ga0137463, IMG submission 102333) | Soil microbial communities from meander-bound floodplain in the East River, Colorado, USA - East River MetaG ERMGT800_2 | ecosystem: Environmental > Terrestrial > Soil > Floodplain ...
AGTCCTGGAATCGCCGGCGTGGCCGCTCCCGGCATCACGCCGCCAAAACCGGTGAACAGCGCGGTCCGGCTGGAATTGATAAAGTCTCCCTGAACCTGCTGGGTCGAACCATCGTGCTTGTCGTAGGTCACGCCGGCCCGCAGCGACGGCAGCCACAGAATCTGGGCTCGATCGAGCTGGGCGAAGGCCTCTTCGATCCGTTCGCGGGCGAAGGCCACCTGCGGGTTCTGCCCGCTCGTCAGTTGCAGGGCAGTCTCGAGGTCGATGGAATGAGTGTCAGTCGCCGGTTTCTGAGGACCGGCTGCGTCGTGGCTGGCGGCCGGCGACGAGAGGTCGGCAGTTATGTTCGCTGCGATGGCGTCGTCTGGCTCGTCGTCGTGAGCCGTCAGTTTGATCCGGGCGGGAAGTGCGCTCTCCGCCGCGTTCTCTCGCCGGGTTGCTGCAGCGATCGCCGGCTTGTATTTGTCGCCGGCGGTTGCGTTTCGCAATTCCCGATTGGGCAGCGACTTGGCCAATGGCGCGGGGCGCGACGCCGCGCAACCCGCTGCCAGCCAGGCGGCTGCCAGCAGTCCTGCGATCGCGCGCGTCACGTTGCCCCACTCTCCGCTCATCAGCGTCGCCTCCGAATCTCGCCGGCTCCGGCCGACGGAGCGATTTCCGCCAGGCTGGTCGGGCCCGGTGCGCAGGGAATCCGCGGTCAGGTGGCTGCAGATCACCCCGATTCAGTCATCGGATCGCGGCGCTGGCAAGCCTTAACGATTTTGCCGATTCTGACGATTTTAGCGGGTGTCAGGGCTGCAAACGGGTCGATTGCCAGCCGGGCGGTTGCCAATTGGTCCGCTTTCCGGCAGTTACTTCGCTGCCGGGGAGGCCGCCGCCGTATCAACCTGCTGCCCCTCGCGGAAGGCTGCCGCATTGACGCCGATGACCTGTTCGTCACCGGTCAATCCCGAGACGATCTCCACATCGTCGCCGGCCCGGATTCCAACGCTGACGGTCGTCTTTTTGACGACGCCTTCCGAATCGATCGTCAGGCAATACGTCTCGGTGCCAGAGCCCAGAACCGCGCCGCGCGGAAGCGAAACGGCGTCTGGCCGCTCGGCCACTTTGATGCGCGCATGCGCGTACATTCCGGGGCGCAGCTTGCGGTCGGCGTTATCGAGATCGACTTCGGTCCGCAATGTGCGCGAACCTGCGTTGAGGATCCAGGTCGTACGCGTCACCGTTCCTTTGCGGGGTTCCACCATGCCCGACGGAAACTGAACTTCCGCTTCGCTGCCGTCAGCGATCAGCGGCGCATCGGCCTCGGGGACGTCGACGAAAATGCGCATGATCCTGGTCTGCACGACCACCAGCAGCGGCTTGCCTCCGCTGCCGACGCCGGGTTGCACGAGGTGCCCGGTGTGCACGTTGCGTGCGGCGACGATTCCATCGTAGGGTGCATGGATTTTTGTGTACGCCAGCATCGCTTTGACGCGCGCCAGATCGGCCTCGACCACGAGCAACTTCTTCTGGGCCGCTTCGTAATCGGCTTCGGCCTTTTCGACCTGGGCGTGCTTTTCGGTGACGGCAGCCCGGGCGGCGGCGATTTTGGCCTGGGTCTGCTTGCGCACCGAGTCGGCGGCCCGCAGCAGCTTCTGCTTTTCTTCGGCGACCTCGCGCGTGACGGCACCGCGATCGGCCAGTTTTCTCAATCGATTGAATTCCGATTCGGCAAACTCATAATCGGCCTGGGTCTGATCGACGACCGCCTCAGCTTCTTCCACCCGAGCGCGGGCCGAGACTTCGGCCGCCCGCGCGACTTTGATCCCGGCCGAGGCCTGCTGAACTTCGGCTTGGGCCTGGCCGATCGCGGCCTGCTTCTGCTGCAACTCCTCGTCGAGTTCCGGGACGGAAAGTTCCACCAGCAACTGGGCTTCGCGTGTGACGTGACCCTGAGCGTCTGCCTGCGGTCCGGTGACTGGGTCGCCGATATCGACGTGCATTTTTTCGACAAACGCCGCCAGCTTGGCGAACAGCGGCGTCTCTTCGTAGGCCTCGATCTGCCCCGGTTGCTCGGTCCAGCGGACCAGCGTCTTGCGCTGCGGCTGAATGGGGGTGACTTTGACCAGCGGGGAAGAACCGGCGTCGCCGGAGTCGGCCATTGCGCTGCCCTGCCGGGCGGCCGCCGAGTTTCCATAACCTGGCCCACATCCCGCGATCAGTGCCGAAACCAGACAGACAGGCAGCCAGTAGTGTTGAGTCATCGCGTGCACCGTAAAGCTTAGCTCACCAGGTTGCGGGTTGCCGGCCGGCAGCATCCGTCTATGCACTATAATAGCGACTTTTCGGATCTTCCGGATCGAGTGACGCCGAATCAGTCGCTGCGCCTCGCTGCAGCCAGGCAAAACTGGCCGGGATGATGAACAGGGTTGCCAGGGTCGCAGCGACGAGACCCCCCACGACGGCTCGTCCCAGCGGGGCGGTCTGATGGCCGGCCTCTCCCAGTGCCAGGGCCATGGGAGTCATTCCCGCCAGCATCGCCAGGCTCGTCATCAACACTGGTCTAATGCGCCCGATCGCGCCCAGGACAGCCGCCTCGTCGGCAGGGCGGCCTTCTCCGCGGTGCCGTTCGGCGAATGTCACGAGCAGAATGGCGTTGGCCATCGCGACTCCGATCGCCATGATCGAACCGGTAAAGGATTGCACGTTGAGCGTCGTTCCGGTGACCAGCAGGATCAGCACGACTCCCGAGATGACCGCCGGCACCGTCGAAACTGCGACGAGTGCCAGCCGAATCGATTGAAAGTTGGCCGCCAGCATCAGCCCGATGACAACCACGGCCAGTACGAGCCCGGCTGCCAGCCCGCCCAGCATCGAGCGCATTGGCGGAATCTGCCCGCGCAGCTCATTCGTGACGCGAATCGGTTTCTCCCCTTTCTTTTCCAGATCGGTCTTCTCGGCGTCGTCTTTTTCCTGGACGCGGGCCAGCACGTTCATGATCTCTCGCGATACGCTGCCCAGATCAGCGCCGGCGACGTTTGCCGTCAGCGTGATCTCGCGCTTCATGTTGTAGCGGTCGAATTGACCGGGCATGGTGCTGCTCGTGATCCGTGCCACGTCGCGCAGCAGAATCGACTGGGCGCCGCGATGCTCGATCGGCACAGTGCCCAGATCGTCAATCGAGTTCATCGCAGGCTGTGGAATCTCGACCTGAACCTGATAGCCGATCCCCGTCTTCGGATCGGGCCAGTAATTGGGAACCACGAACCGGCTCGACGAAGTGGCCGAGACGACCGACTTGGCGACCTGCGACATGTTGACGCCGCTGATTCCTGCCTTCTCGCGGTCGATCTGGATATCGACCGTCGGATAGTCCAGCGTCTGCGAGACCTGCAGGTCGCGGATCGCGGGCAGCCGGGAAAGTTCCGACTGCACCTTGCCGATAAACTTGCGATTCTCAGCGAGGTTGGCGCTGCGGGCCGAGATCTCGACGGGAGTCGCCGAGCCGAAGCTCATGACTTCGCTGACGATGTCGGCCGGCTCGAAGGAAAACCGCACCTGCGGCTGCCGCACCGCGAGTTCTTTGCGCAACACCTCTTTCATCGCCTCGGTGCTGACGCCGCTTCCGGGCTTGAGCGCCACCCGCAGGATGGCCTCCTCGGGCCCGCGCGACCACTGATAGACTGCATTGATCGGATAGCTCGACGGAACGACCCCCACGTATCCCAGTGTGAGTGCAATCTTGTCGGCCCCCACCTTGTCGCGGATCGTGGCGAGAACGTCGAGCGCGATCTGCTCGGTGCGGTCGATGTGCGTGCCGTCCGGTGCGCGCATCCTGAGTCGAAACTCGCCGGTGTCTCCCGTTGGAAAAATCTCGGTTCCCAGCCTGCCGCCGACGAAAATGATGATCGCCGCACTGGCGGCCAGGTAAGCCGTCAGAACCAGCCGGCGATTGCCGACAACGCCGCGTACCAGCCGCTCGTAGGCACTCCGCCAGCGGTCACTCTGAGTTGTACCCGTCTCGTGTGGCGCGACCGAGTGTGGCTGCGACCTCAACAGCCAGACGGAAAGGACCGGCACAAACGTGCTTGAGAGAACGTACGACGCGATCATCGAGAAACCGACCGCCAGCGACAGGGGGACAAACAGGCCTCGTGCGGCCCCCTGCATGAAGAACGACGGCACGAACACCGCCAGGATGCAGAGCATCGCCAGGAGCCGCGGAACGGCAGTTTGCAGGTTTCCCTGACGGACCGCCTGGGCGATGGACGAGGTCTGCTCGAATTGCGTGTGAATATTTTCGATCTCGACGGTCGCTTCGTCGACGAGAATCCCGACAGCCAGTGCCAGCCCACCGAGCGTCATCAGGTTGATGGTTTGACCGCACAGCCAGAGGCCGACGATCGAGGCCATGATTGCCAGGGGAATATTGAGGATGACGACCAGTGCACTGCGCCAGTCGCGCAGGAAGACGATCACCATCAGGCCCGTGAGCAGCGCGCCCAGCAGCCCCTCGGTCCGCAGACTCGAGATCGCACGAGTCACGTACGGCGATTGATCGAACTCAAATGAAACGCGGATGTCGTCGGGAAGTTCCTTCTGCATTTTCGGGAGGGCGCTGCGGATTTCGTCGATGACGCTCATCGTCGAAGCGTCGGCCCGCTTTGTGGCCAGGATGTACACGGCCCGGCGGCCATTGACCAGCGCGTAGCCGGTGGCCAGATCGGCCGCGTCTTCGATCGTCGCCAGGTCGCGCAGATAGACGGCGGGCGAAGTCCCGGGCCGGATCGGGATATTCCCCAGATCGCGAATGTCCTTGACCATCGCATTGCTAGGGACGATCGGATAGCGATCGCCCACGTGCAGGTTGCCCGACGGGCTGATCGTGTTGCCGGTTGCCAGGGCCGAGACGATTTCGTCAGGGGACATTCCATACGCCCGCAATCGGTCGGGATCGGCGCGCACCACCACCGTGCGGGCACTTCCCCCGAATGGGGGCGGGGCCGATACGCCGGGAAGCGCCGAGAACATCGGCCGCACCTTGAACAGCGCCTGGTCCTGAATCTCAGCGATCGTCTTGGTGGCGCTCTTGAGCACGAGATAGCCGACCGGAACGCTGCCGGTGTCGAATCGCATGACAAACGGTGAAACCGTCCCCGGCGGCATGAACGCCCGCGAGCGGTTGACGTAGTTAATCGTCTCGGCCATCGCCTGGGCCATATTGGTGCCCGGATGGAAATAGAGCCGCATCAGCGCCGTTCCCTGGACGCTCTTGCTTTCGACGTGGTGAATCCCCGTGATGTAGAGAAAGTGATACTCGTAATAGTTGGTGAGGAGGCCCTCCATCTGGGCCGGATCCATCCCGCCGTAGGGCTGGGCGACATAGATCACGGGCAGGTCGAGGCTCGGAAAAATGTCGACCGCCATACGCTTGACCGGCAGTTCGACGCCGTACTGCTGGAGGAACACGTCCACGCTTTTGGGGCGGATCGCAAGAAAGCACCCCAGCGCCACGGCCACCAGCGCCACCATAATGGTGATCGGGCGCCGCAGGGCAAAAACAATGGGGTTCATGGACGGGGATCCGACAATAGGACAGATTGAGCCGCGCTTTGAAATGCCGCAACCCGACTCGTGCTATTTAAACAGAACTACCATAGATCGAGGCCTGCGGGCAAGCGGCATTCCCGGCCCTCAACTCGAGCCAACTGAAATGTCGAATCGCTCTTGCGGACGAAATCCCGCCCGCTATGATGTAACCACGGTTACGTCTAGAAGTCAAGGCGGCTTGAGAGAACTCGAATGTCCAGTGGTGAATCTGCGAGCTCGCTCGCTTCAATTGAGGCGACGACATCCATGCCCGCTTACACGGTGTGGGAGATGGTTGGCTACGCCTTGCGGCTGGGTACGCTGGGTTTTGGGGGCCCGGTGGCGCTCGTCGGTTACATGCATCGCGATCTGGTCGAGCAGCGGAAATGGATTTCCGAGGCCGACTACAAGGAAGGGCTGACCCTCGCGCAGTTGATGCCCGGACCGCTGGCGGCGCAACTGGCGATGTACCTCGGATATGTTCACTACGGCGTGATGGGTTCGACCCTTGTGGGGATCGCCTTTGTTTTGCCGTCGTTTCTGATGGTGCTGGCCCTGGGCTGGGCGTACGTGACGTATGGCGGGCTGACGTGGATGCAATCCGTATTTTATGGCGTGGGGGCGTGCGTGATCGGGATCATCCTGGTCAGTGCGTATAAATTGACCCGGAAGACGATCGGCAAAGACTGGTTGCTGTGGACGATCTATCTGGTCAGCGCTGCCGTGACCGTCATCACCGAATCCGAATGGATCATGATGTTTCTCGGGGCCGGAATTTTGTTCTGGCTGATCCGCACGCCGCCTGCATTTCGTCGCGCCGGCAATACGGCGGCCGCGCTGCTGCCGATTTTCCCGGCCAGCGGCACGGCAGCCTGGAGCGGCACGTCCCAATGGCCGGTCCTGGCACAGATCATGCTGTTCTTCACCAAGGCGGGGGCATTTGTGTTCGGCAGCGGCCTGGCCATCGTGCCGTTTTTGTACAGCGGGGTCGTCAAGGAGTACGGCTGGCTGAACGATCACGAGTTCCTCGATGCGGTCGCCGTGGCGATGATCACCCCCGGTCCCGTCGTGATCACGGTGGGGTTCATCGGCTACATCGTGGCCGGGTTTCCCGGCGCGTGCGTCGCCGCACTGGGCACGTTTCTGCCCTGTTACCTGTTCACGATCATTCCCGCTCCCTATTTCAAAAAGCACGGCAAGCGTCCTGGAATCGTGGCCTTTGTGGAGGGCGTGACCGCCGCGGCCGTCGGGGCGATTGCGGGGGCCGTGATCGTCCTGGCCGGTCGGACGATCTTTGGCGACGGCTACCTCCCCGATGTCCCAAAGGTGATCCTGCTGCTGGCGACGATTGGGCTGCTGCTGACGTTCAAGAAGTTACCGGAGCCGGTAATCGTTCTCGGAGCCGCCGTGATTGGTCTGGTCGTCTACCCGTTGGTCACTCACTGACACCGGTTCGACCCACGTGTTCGAATGAATAAGTGGCTGCTGATGACGTACAGGATTCCACGCGAGCCGAGCGCGGCACGGGTGTATGTGTGGCGTAAGATGAAGCAGCTCGGCGCCGTCGCGGTGCAGGACGCGATCTGGGTGCTCCCGGCCACGGCCAGAACTCAGGAGCAGTTCCAGTGGCTGGCGACTGAGATCACCGAATTGGGGGGGGAGGCGACGTATTGGCTGGCGGATATTGTGTCGGAGAGCGGCGATCCGCCACTCCGGCAGCAATTCGAAATGCCGGTCGCGAAGGCGTATCGGGACATTCTCGGCGCCCTCAAACGCAAAAGTCGCGATCTGGCCGCGTTGTCGAAGCGCTACCAGGCGGTCCTGGCTCAAGACTATTTTCAATCCGACCTCGGCCGACAGGTTCGCGATAAGCTGCTGGCCGCTCGGGAAGGGGGTGCGAAATGAAGTGGGTCACCTGGGAAAACGTCGGAGTGGATCGCATGGCCTGTACCTGGCTGATCCGCAGATCGATCGACCCGAAGGCGAAATTCCTGTTCATCCCGAAAGGGCAAATGGATCTCCCCAAGGGAGCAGAGCCGTTTGACATCCCTGGCGTCCGACTCTCGCATCACCGCGGGCATTGCTCATTTTATACATTGCTCGGCGAGTACAAACTCGACGACCCGATCCTGAAGCGGATCGCCCGCATCGTCGATGAAGCAGACACGGTTCAGGAAGTTTACGTCGAATCGGCCGCAGCAGGTCTGGATTTGATTTGCGAGGGGATTCGACGGACCAGTCCCAGCGACGAGGTGGCGCTGGAACGAGGGGCCATGATTTACGAAGCGCTGTATGCGCAACTGGCGGCGCAGGCGATCCCGACGGCGGAGGCACACTGAGGCGACGGGCCGGTCAGCACCCACTCTTTAATGGAGATTCACCATGATACGGACCTTTTTGATCCTGACGATGTGTGGTCTGGGACTGTTCGGAGCGAATAAGGCGGCAGCTACCGAATGGAAGTTTGAGGAGGCCCAAGTCGGAGAGTTGCCGACAGGCTGGTCGTCTGCCAAAACCGGCCAGGGACCGGGAAGTGTCTGGAAGATTATTGAAGACTCGACCGCCCCCGCCGGTTCGAAGGTGTTGGCGCAGACGTCACCCGACGCGCCCAATGGGCTGTTCAATTTGTGTGTCGCCGCCGAGCCGAAACTGGCCGACCTCAATCTGTCTGTGTCGCTCAAAGCGGTCGCCGGGAAGACCGATCAGGGAGGGGGTCTCGTCTGGCGATATCAGGATTCCGACAACTATTACGTCTGCCGCCTGAACCCGCTCGAAGGGGACTTTCGGCTGTTTCATGTCGTTAAGGGAAAACGGACGCAGTTGGGCAAGACGGTCGTCGTGGATGAGGCGGTCGGCAGGTGGCATACGATCCGCGTCGTGCACGAGGGGGAGCACATCCAGTGCTTTCTCAACGACAAGCGCCACTTCGACATCACGGACGGCACGATTCGCGATGCGGGGCAAATCGGCTTGTGGACGAAGGCGGATGCCGTGAGCTCGTTCGACGGACTGTCGGTGGCCGCTCCCGCGGATGCAGCAGTGCCGACGAGCCTTTCCGCTTCGCAACAGGTCTTCGTCGTGAATACGCAAGACGCGTCGGTGTCGCTCGTGGACCTGGCGACGATGCGCGAGGTCAAACGGCATCCCGTGGGACCGCGGCCGTACGGCATTTCCGTGACAAGGGACGGGAAGACTGTCGCCGTCGGCGTTGAGGATGAGGAACAAGTCAGGTTCTTCTCATTGCCGGATTTTCGGCCGGTCGGGGCGGTTCGGATCGGCAAGATGTTCAACGACCACATCGTCTTGTCTCAAGACGGCACACAAATGTTCGTGGCCAATTTCTACAGCGACGACGTCGTGATCATCAACGTGGCATCGATGAAAGAGGTCGGGCGGATTGCCGGATGCAGCGCACCGCATGTGGTCAAGTTCGGCCCGTTAAAGAAGAATCTCTACGTGACCTGCAAGAAAATCACAGGAATCGCGATCGTCGATCCGACCGAAGGCAAACTGGTCAAGTTTCACCAGCTCAACGTCAACCCGCGCAGCCTCACGTTTTCTGCTGATGAATCGAAAGTGTACTTCGGCTCGTTCTGGGTCAATGGGTTCTTCCAGTTGGATACCGAATCGGGCAAAGTCACGCGTCTGTTCGCATTCGACCCGCCGGCTGATAACGCGGCGCCCCAGGAAGTCACTTATCACGGCGTCGAAGCCGTCTCGCCGCAGATCGTTCTGGCTGCCAACGAAGGTCGCTCGTATGTCGACTCGGTCGATGTGGAGACCGGCAAACTCCTGGACCGATTAACGACCGTTTCGAAGCCCTGCTGTGTCGAACGCATTCCCGACTCGGGCGCGGGTCCGGTACGTGTGCTGGTGAGCAATATTGGAGACGGAACCCTGCAACTGGTGGAAGTCTCCAAAGCGGGGAAGCTCAAGTCACTCGGCAGTGCAAAAGTCGGTGCGGCGCCCAAGCGAGTGGCATTTGTACCAACTGTCAACCGTTAATCGTCAAATCCAACTCAAGTCAAATCCACTAGAGGAGATCACACCGATGTCAGCCCCGCGGCCGTTAACCCGTCGTCAAGTCCTGCAATCTGCCAGCCTGCTCGGAATCTCGGCGGCGTCACTTTCGATTTCGTCTGGCGCCGATGCGGCGGAAAGCCCCGAACAGGCGCTGTCGCCACAGTCGGGCCTCGTGACAAAACAGTTGAAGCCGCTCAAGTACGAAGAAATCCCCGGCCTGCTCACGAAGAGCCAGGTGACGCCGCATTATCAGGCCCACTACGGCGGCGCGCTCAAGCGGTTCGTCACGCTCGATCAGCAGCTCGATGCGCTCTACAAAGGGAAGGAGCCGCTGGGAGGCGACGCCTACGCGCTCATGCAGAAGGACAAAGTCAACCGCATGAACAGCGTGCTGCTGCACGAATTGTACTTCGACGGCCTGACCCCCAAGCCGGGCGATCCAGTGGGCGACATTCGCACGGCGCTCGCCAACCGGTTCGGTTCGCTCGACCGGTGGATGGAAGATTTCAAGGCCTGCTGCCTGGCGGCCAACGGCTGGGGGATTCTGGCCCGCGATCTGGTCAATGGCCAGCTCTACAACGTGGCCAGCGATCTCCACGAAATCGGTGTTCTGTGGCTGGGCCAGCCGCTGGTCGTCTGCGACGTGTACGAACACGCGTTCTACGTCGATTACCTGAATCGGAAACCGGAATACGTTAACAAGTTCGTGCAGTTCCTCGACTGGACAGAAATCAATCGGCGCTGGAGCGTGCTGAAATAGACCATCTCCAACGGGGGTGAATGCAGAGCAACGGCACCGAGAAATTCTGACACGATCGTCTGTCGGCGGCCTACAGAATTCGGGGAGCGATCGCGATCCACAGTCCGATTGTGGCAGCCGCCAGCGCCGTCCCGGCACCCATGGCGGTCCAGAATCCGATCCCGAATCGCTTGGCAAAGGCCAGCGGGACGAAGAAGGGGAGCCCGAGCGGCACGAGTATTAACGTCTCTCGGGCCAGTCGCGACAGGTTGTTCAGGTCGTGATCGCGCAGCCACCCGACGCCGAAAGCCAGCATGCTGACGAGCGGGAGCGTCAACAGGATCGCTCCCAGCCGCGGAGAGCGATGTGATACTTCCGATACGGCCAGGATAATAATGACGGGGACGACGATCCGAATCAGAAATGAAGCCATGAGAATCCTCAGGGTTCATAAAGGGGATCCAACGATGGGGCGGATTGGGCCGCGCTTGGAAACGCCGCATTTCGAACTCTGCCATTCAAACAGAACTACCACAGATCGAGGCCGTCGGGCAAGCGGCATTTCCGGTGATCGGTCGTCGACGGTCCCATCGCACGCGGTCGGCTGGTATCCTGTTTGGAGTCTGGCCAGAACCTTCCCCGGGAGACTCAACCATGCTGAACCGACGCGAGGTCATTGCCGCCGCCGCCACCGCCGCAGGTCTTTCGGCACTTGCCGCAGGAGATGAGCGCGATGCACCCGTTCCAGCCCGCGACGGGCTCAAGATCACGAAGCTCGAAACGTTCCTCGTTCAGCCGCGCTGGCTGTTCCTGAAAATCCACACGAACGCCGGCATCATCGGGCTGGGGGAACCGATCGTCGAGGGGCGAGCGCTGACCGTTCAAACCGCTGTCCACGAAATCGAGCCGTACCTGATCGGCAAAGACCCGCGGCAGGTGGTGCATCACTGGCAGGCGATTTATCGCCACGCGTTCTATCGCGGAGGCCCGGTGCTGACGAGCGCCTTGAGCGGCATCGACATGGCGCTCTGGGACATCAAGGGGAAAGCGCTGGGAGTGCCGGTTTATGAACTGCTGGGCGGGCCGACCCGTTCCAGGGTCCGCGTGTACGCCCATGTGAGGACTCCCGCCGACATCAAGCAGGAAATGGCGGCGGGCTTCACCGCCTTCAAAACGGGGCCGCAGTTCTCGCGCAAGTCGCCCCGATATATCGAGAGCCCGGGCCAGGTCGCGTATGCCGTCGAACAGTTTGCCGCCCTGCGCAAACAGGGAGGCAACGACGTCGATATCGCAATCGACTTTCACGGCAAGATCGGCCCGGCGCTGGCGAAGCTCTTGATCAAAGGGCTGGAACCGTACCAGCCGATGTTCGTCGAAGAACCGGTCAACTGCCAGAACCACGACGTGATGGCCGAGATCGCCCGCGGGACGCATCTGCCGATTGCCACGGGCGAGCGGGTTTTCACCAAGTGGGGTTTCCGCGAGGTGCTCGAGAAGCAGGCGGCGACGATCCTGCAGCCCGACTTGTGCCACGCCGGGGGGATCACCGAAGTGCGGCTGATCGCCGGTATGGCCGAGGCCTACTATGCCGCCATTGCACCGCATAATCCGCTGGGGCCGATATCGCTGGCGGCTGGGATCCAGATCGCCGCGTCGATCCCCAACTTCCTGTGTCAGGAGCAGCGCTCTCTAGGAGTGGGCTATCTCAAAAAGCCCTTTGTCGTCCGCGACGGCTACGTCGACATCCCCACCGCTCCGGGGCTCGGGATCGAACTCGACGAAAACGCACTGGCCGGCAAGATCGGCCATACCTGGAAGAACACCGAAAGCTACGACGACGACGACGGCTCGGTAACGGATTGGTAAACGCTGCGCGACCGAATTCCGTAGGTCACGCTGTGCGTGACGGGAATTACCAGAGCGGGCGCAAATCATCGAAAGTCAGGCATAGCCTGTCCTACGAAATCTTGCCGAAGAAAACCCGCTCGGCGGTTTTCCGCAGGATCCATTCTTTGTCATCGGCTTTGAGGAAGTCGAGGCCGTGCAGGACAAGGTCGATTGATTGCTGATACGTGTGATCGACAACCTGGAACGGGCAGTCGGTGGCCCACATCAGCCGTTCGGGGCCGAACGCGTCATAAACCTGCCTGATCATCGGCGCCAAGTCGAGGTAGGGGGGCTTCTTGTTCCCCAGGGCGTAGAACGCCGAGACCTTGACGGTCACGTTCTTGCGCCGCGCCATGTCACACAGCGCCTTGACCTCGGCCGCGTTGACCTTGCCCGACACGCCGATCCGGCACAGGTGGTCGATGACGACGGGCGTGTCGGGGAATTTCTCGCACGCTTTGCTCAAGGCCGGAAGCGCATTCGGATCGATCAGGCAGCACATGTTGAGGTTTTCTTTGGCTCCGGTCCGGAACATGCCCTGCAATCCTTCGCCATCCAGCCAGCGCTCGACGCCCGTGTCCTTTGGATAGATGCGGAACCCCCGCACACCCTGGCGCTTGAGCTCAAGCATTTCGGTTTCCGGATGCAGTGCGTTCTGGTCGATGACGGCGACCCCCGAGAACGTGCCGGGGAACATCTTGATCGCATCGAGCATGTAGCGGTTGTCGTACCCATAGAACGACATCTGAATCAGCACCACCCGGTTGACTCCAGCCGGCTTGGCGCGATCGAGCAACTCCTGGATCGTGAAGCTGGGCGGGTCCATATTCGCCCGGCGAAAACCGGCCGCCAGCGGATAGTGCCCCGTGTCGGGAGTCCAGATGTGCGAGTGGGCGTCGATGTAGTTCAAGACGGCTCCTGATCAAACGGCGTGGCGTTCTGGCAATCTGGTGGAGGCCTGATTTTAGCGCCGCGACGGGTGAAATTCTACGATCACGCAGGCGTGGTGGGCGGACCCGCATCTCCCGTGGCATGGTGACGCCTGGATGCGCGTCGAGTCACTCGTGTCCCGCAGTTACGCAGCGGTGCAACGGGCAGGTTCAATCGTAGCGAATCCCGCAGCCGATTGCCCGGGTTTTGGGAACGGCTACAGGCCGGCCGGCCAGTGAATCCTCGAGCGCCTCCCGCAGATAGTGTTTCTTAATCGGCGTTCCGTCATCGTTCAATGCGCCGCGATAGATGACCTTGCGTTCCTCGTCGAGCAACAGCACCGTGGGGGTGCACGACACGCGTAACGTCCGGCCGATTTCCTGGCTTGCATCGTGAAGGTACGGGAATTTGAGGGGGGCCGTTCCGGTCCGTTCGATGACTTTGGAGAGCCGGTCTTCGGGTCGTGTGCTCACCGAAATGCCCACCACTGTGACCCCTTTGTCGCGATATTCCTCGGTGATCCGGTTCAGCTCCTCTTCCTGAAACTGGCACAGAGCACATTGATTTGCGAGGAACGCGACCGCTACGAACCGGGTTTTGATGTCCTTCAGCGAATGCGTTTTACCGTCCACGCCGGGAAGGTCGTTCCAGTCAGCTTTCACCTCCACCGACGGATCCGCCGGCCGTCCGCGGTCATCTGCGCCGACAGACGTCAGCAGCCAGCCGGCGAGGGACAGCGCCAGAAACGAGTGCGTGAGGCGTGACATGTGAGTCTACTTCTCCACCGTCAGGTAGATCTTCTGGTACGTGATCTTGCGATCTTCCGGTTGCTCGTCATTCGCAGTCGTGGGAACCAGCGTCACGGTGATCTGTCTTTTGTCTTTGAGGAGCGCCGCCACGTGCGGGCTGACGTCAAATACGAGGTGCCTGGGATGCGGCTTTTCCTGATTCCTGGTCCGCGGCTTGCTCGTCGCCGGGAGCAACGTGAACTCTCCCAGGTAATTGGGAGCGTCCAGTGGCGTTTTTGGGTTGGCATCCGGCTTATTGACAAAGACGCGCACCGTGGCTGTGGCGCCGACGGGCGCTTCAACGCCGTCGATGTGCAACACGAACGCCTTCCGTGGAGCGTCTGCCGGGAGGGCCGACGCCATGGCGGCCAGCCCCTGCAACTGATCCGGAAGGTCGGCGGTATGCGACGCCGGCGCCGGTCCCAACGGCAGCTTTGCTGCCTGGGGAAGGATTGCAAACGTATGAACAGCCTGGGGCACGGGAGGGCTCTCCTGATAAGTATACCGCAGTGACTCCTCGGGCGAGATGACATCGGCGACGGAGATCGACCGGAACTGGCCGTTCTCATCGTAGAACGTCCAGCGATGCGTCAGCCACGCTGAGGAACTCGGGTTGTGATGCGCCGTCGTCGCGCGAACCCAAACGTCCCAGAGCCGGTCGATATTGGAGTGATGCGTGAAAAACACAGGATCCTGCGCTGCCGTCGACAACAGCCCCATGTCCTGCGTGGCGTTCTGCATCGTCGGGTCACCGGTCCAGACGTGAACTGCTCCGTGCGGTCCGTTTTCAATCCTCCCGCCGTTCTGTGCGGTGGGGTCATTGCTCCCCATGAACAGCGCCGTGCTGGACGTGTTCATGATCTGGCCCATGGCCGCGAAGATGGAAGCCGGGAGAACATTTGTTGCCCCAACGCCGCGTTGCGAATCAAACAACGGATTCATCGTGTTGGCCGGAGTCGCGTACGCGGGGGGAAGGGTGCGATGCGACGGGTTGTCCCAGTCCCAATACGGGAGAGCCAATGTCGGATCATTGATCAGTTTCCCCAGGATCCGTTCGTGAAAGTAGAGGTAACAGCGGTGCCACGGGAAGAACCACCAGCTGAAGTGAATTTCTTCCGTGGCCTGCGAATCGAGACCGCCGCCGCAATACCAGCAGTGGACATTGGCCTGCTGCTGCCAGCCGCGCGGGTCGTTGGGACTGGTTGTGGTCAAGTTCCGCAGAGCTGCGTAGGCATTCCGAAGCCGCGTCACTTCGGCCGGCGTCAAATCCCACACGCTCTTCCGCTGGCGCAGCGGGGCCGCAGCGTCGGGCTGGAAAGGAATCGCAGTCCCCGCGGGAACCGGCGGCGCGCAGTTTTCGGGTTCGTCACTTTGACCATTGACTCCCCGCGCCGTCATCCCCGTGATCGCCAGAGCGCCGGCAAGTGCTCCGGCCTGGCTGAGAAACTGGCGACGACTGCCCCCGGCGTCCTGGTTGTCGACTTCCCTCTGACGTACAGGGCTCTGGAATGCGAACATTGTCGGGACCTCCTGGTTCGAGCGAACGGAAACGCGAGACGTGGAAGGATGGCCCGGTCAGTTATTGTGGCCTTGCATTCCGAGAATTGCATGACCTGAACAGGCTATACCACAATAATTCTCAAGACCCGCGAAAGCGTGTTGCCGGAGCGTCCAGAACGGGACCGGCGAATTCTCACGCTGCGCTTGCTTCTGTCGTTCCAGCCGTCAACATATCACTTGGCGAATCTATCGAAATCCAACCGGGAAGCCGGCAACCTTCAGGAGCAGCATCATGATCTGGCCGATCGGCGTTTTTACTTCAGTCGACGCGGGGTTGGGCGTGCGTCTCGACGTGGCGCAGGAACTGGGGATTCCCACGGTGCAGATTCATGCACCGCATCAGCACACCCGCACACCCAAGGCGGCCGACGAATTCCTGAAAAAATGCCAGGCGGCGGGGATCACGGTGACGGCCGTTTTCGGCGGCTTCGAAGGAGAGAGCTATGCTGACATTCCGACGACGGTCCGCACGGTCGGCCTGGTGCCGCGCGAGACGCGTGCAGCACGCCTCGCGGAAATGACCGAGATTTCGGATTTCGCCAAGCTGCTCAAATGCGATACGGTCGCCCTGCATATCGGCTTCGTTCCCGCCGATCGGAAGGGGACTGAATACAAAGACATCGTCAACTGCACCCGCGACCTGCTCGACCACGTAGCCGGCAACGCCCAACACCTCAATCTCGAAACCGGCCAGGAATCGGCCGATCATCTGCTCGAATTCATTCACGACGTCGCCCGCGACAACCTGTTCATCAACTTCGACCCGGCCAACATGATTCTGTACGGATCGGGCGAACCGATCGAAGCCCTGCGGAAAGTCGGCAAGTACGTCCGCAGTGTCCATTGCAAAGATGGCAAATGGGCTGCTCCCGACAAACGGGGCAAGGAGTGGGGAACCGAAGTGGCGCTGGGGACGGGGGATGTCGGGATGGAGACTTACCTGCGAACCTTGAAAGAACTGGGCTACACCGGACCTCTCACGATCGAGCGTGAAATCGCCCACGACCGCGAACGCCAGAAAGCCGACATCGGCACGGCGGTGAAACTGCTCACCGATCTGCGAAAGAAAATTCTGGGGTAGTCGCTGTCACGCCAGCGGTCGGATGAGGCGTAAATGTCACGGCAGCCGCGGAGCGGCGAGAGAATGTAGCCAGTGGGACCACCGCTCTTCGCGGCGGTGCCCGCCACTGGAAACGATCAATCACATTCAAGAAGCCCCGGAGGGGCGGCAGGAACATGCCGCTGATCAAACGCTGATTGCCTCTCCCTGTCGCCCCTCCGGGGCTGCGCCATTCGCGCAGGCAAACCAAGTGGCTCACGCCACTGGCTACACTCTGCCGCTGCTCCGCGGCTTAGCATATGGCCCGCCGAGATTTCTTTCCCGATTTCATCGATTCCTTTTAATTCCATTCCTTCCATGAGCCGGGTCGTTCTCGATGCCGGCGTTATGCGAGTGCTTCCTCCAGCCCTTTCGCCCCCACGACCGGCAAGCCGCAGGTGCCGTGGTCGCAGATGTAAATCGTGGCGGCTCCCTGACGGGCTGATTTCCCCTTCAGCAGTGGAGCCAGCGCCGGGGAGAGCGTTTCGTCGGCCGTGTTCGCCAGCTTGCGGACAACGATCTTGTTCGGGACGAACCGGCGGTGCAGGGCGGTGAGGACGTCTGCTGATTCCTCAGCCTTCGCGCCGTCGACCAGGGCAATCTCGTGAGTCGGGCCGAGCAGAAAATCGAGAGCCAGGAGAGCCTGCGAGGCCGCCGTTGGCGATTGCGACAACACCGACGACAGAAAGTCGAGCGTTGCGACGGCCGTCTTTTCAAAGTCGGAGCGACCGCATAAGCGCCCCAGCCGCAGCAGCGCCCAGGCGGCCATGCTGTTGCCGGACGGAGTCGAGCCGTCCTGCGCTTCTTTGTTGCGCGCGATGAGCTCCTCGTGGTCGTGCGATGTGTAGTAAAAACCGTGTGCTTTGTCGTCGTGAAAGAGGGCGATCATCTTCTCGGCCAGCACGACCGCCTCTTCCAGCGGCCGCGGGTCGAACGTCGCCTGGTAGAGATCGACCAGGCCGTCGATCAGGCAGGCGTAATCGTCGAGATAGGCGTTGAATCGCGCCTGGCCGTCTTTGTACGAGTGCAGCAGCTTGCCGTCGGGCGTTCGCAAAGTCTTCAGCAGAAAGTCGGCGGCATGTTTGGCCGCGTCGGAGTACCGGTCTTCCCCAAAGACCTGCGCGGCCATCGCGAACGCGGAAATCATCATCCCGTTCCAGCTCACCAGCACTTTGTCGTCGCGCCCCGGATGAATCCGCTTCTTCCGTTCGTCGAAGAGCCTGGCGCGACAGCGGGCCAGGACAGCGGGGAGTTCCGCCTCGTCGATCCCCAGGACCCTGGCAGCTTGGGCGTTGGTCTTCGGACGGTTGAGAATGTTGTGCTCTTCCCAGTTCCCTTCTGCCGAGACGTCGTAGCAGTAATTGAAGATCCTCGCGTCGTCGGCCCCCAGCAGACTTTCGATCTCGGATTCGGACCAGACGAAGAATTTGCCCTCTTCTCCTTCGCTGTCGGCGTCCTGGGTGCTGTAGAAACCTCCTTCGGGCTGCGTCATTTCGCGAAGCACGTAATCGAGCGTTTCGCGGACCACCCGTGCGTATTCCGGATCGCCGGTGACCTGGAATGCCTCGACGTACGCCGGTACGAGCAGCGCGTTATCGTACAGCATCTTTTCGAAGTGCGGCGCCAGCCAGCGTTCGTCGGTCGAATAGCGGTGGAAGCCACCGCCGAGATGATCGTAGATTCCGCCCCCCGCCATTTTGTCGAGCGTCAGACGGGCAACGTCCAGTGCGTCGTCGTCGCCAAACCGCTTCCAGCAGCGCAAGAGGAGCCGCAGGTCCATGCTGTGCGGAAACTTGGGGGCCCCTCCGAATCCGCCATACCGGCGGTCGGCAATGCCGACGAGCCGCTGCATCGCACGGCGGAGCAAACCGTCATTGAGAGTTGCACGGTCACCCGCCGCAGCGGCGATCTCGCGGACGGCGGCGGTCAGTTCTTCGGCACTGTGATCGAGCTCGCCCCGTTTCGTCACCCAGGCTTCGTGCACTTTGGCCAGAATCTCGCGAAACCCGGGCATCCCCATCCGCGACTCGGGGGGCCAGTAGGTGCCGCCGTAGAACGGCTTGAGATCGGGGGTCAGAAAGACCGACATCGGCCAGCCGCCGCGGCGGGTCATGAGCTGCACGGCGTTCATATAGATCTGGTCGAGGTCGGGGCGTTCTTCACGGTCGACCTTGATGCAGATGAAGTGAGAGTTCATCAGGGCGGCGATCGCTTCGTTTTCGAAGCTCTCGTGCTCCATCACGTGGCACCAGTGGCAGGCACTGTAGCCGATCGACAGAAAAATCGGCCGATCGAGGTGCCGGGCGGCGGCGAGCGCCTCGGGGCCCCAGGGATACCAGTCGACCGGGTTCAGCGCGTGCTGTTTGAGATAGGGGCTCGTTTCATGTGCGAGCCGATTCGGTTCGCGACGGGGCTGGTTGGCAGGTTGGTTGGTCATGCGCACATCGTAACAGGTGCCAGCCCCAAAAACGCAGAAACCCGGCGGGGTTCAATGCGCCCGCCGGGTTAACACGAATGTCCACAACTACTGCGGCGCGGTATGCCCGGCCGGTGCGCCCTGCTTCATCATATCCTTGACTTCCTGGCCGTGCGCCGCATTTATTTCCTTCTGTTCTTCTGCAGTCGGGGGTGGTTCTTCGTTGCTGCAACCCGCCAACCCAAGTCCGCCTGACACCAACAACAGCCACAGTACCCGTTTCATGTTAAACCTTTCTCTGTTTGATACGACTCACCATCGTTGACCGACACAATACTGATTCCACAACACGAGAACAAGAGCCCTCCGGCGGACCACTTCACTCGAGTCGAATCGGCACCAGTGCGGGCCGACCTTCGACAGCCAGATATTCCTCACCGGACCTGACCGCGGTGAATTTATCCACTGCTCCGCCGGGCCAGCGAATCTGCAATTCGACGTCGTCTGCGTTGTCCCCCAGGCCGAATTCCAGCCGGCGTTCGTTGGAGGCCTGGTAGCCATCCCCCGCCGTCAGTTGTCTTTCCAGATGGAGGCCACCCGTGCGCAGGCTGACTCGGGTACCGATCGCGTCGCGTGCCCGGGTGGTTCCCACCAGGCGCAGACCGAGGCACCGGCCGTGCCTGGTTGTTCGATTGGTGAGCAGCGCGGCCGGATCGCCGATATGCGAGATGGCCACGTCGGTCAGGCCGTCGCGGTTCCAGTCGAGTTTGGCCAGACCGCGGCCGAGTCTGGGTTGATCGAAGAACGGGCCCAGGTCCTTGGCGAGCAGTTCAGTAAACCGTGTGTCCCGGTTCCGATAGAACTGGGGCCGCATTTTGAAAGGGATCTGTCGGTGCGTGAAATCGTCGACGTGCCCGTTCGTCACGACCAGGTCTTCCCAGCCGTCCAGGTCGGCGTCGAGGAACTGCGCACCGAAACCGAGAAACGACCAGTTCGGCTCGCGGAGCCCGGCCGACCGGGAACGATCGGCGAAGATCCCCGAACCGAGATTGAGATAGAGTGAATCTGCTTCGTTGTAGAAATTGGTGACGAACAGATCGACGAGCCCGTCGTTGTTCGCATCGCCGGCGGCGATGCCCATGCTGGCCTGCGGAGATCCCGAATCGTTATATGCCAGACCGGAAACGGTACCCCGTTCCTGCCAGCGCGCAGTGCCATCCTCGGCAGTCGGCGGAGTGAAATGGAAATTCGGCCGGCCGTCGTTTCCGACGAACAGGCTGATCTCGCCCGAGTTGTCAAGATCGGCGGCGACGATGCCGAGTCCGTCCCCTTCCGGCACGTCAAAGCCGAGGCGCTCTGTGACATCGCGAAATGTGCCGTCGCCGACGTTGAGATAAACGTGATCGGGGGCAGCCCTGAATCCGGCCGGCGCGCAGGAGCGCGCCGACCCATCGCTGCCCCGGCAGATACGACTGAAGACGTCAGGATCGTCAAGGAATGTGACGTCGTAGACATCGGGTAAAGAGTCGCCATTGATGTCCGCCAGCAGGCAACTGGTAGTCCAATGTCGATGGCGTGCCAGCCCGCTCTCCGGTGTCGCGTCGGCAAATGTCCCGTCCCCGTTGTTCCGGAAGAGCCGGTTGCCGTCAATATTCGCCACGTAGACGTCGGGAAACCCGTCGTTGTCATAATCGCCGATCGTGGCACCCTGACCGAATCCCGGATCGACAATACCTGCCACCGCAGTGATATCGACGAAGGCACGTCCCTGGTCGTTGCGGAACAGCTTATCCAGATGCCGACGGTTCGAACGGTCAGGAGGCCAGTCCGTCCCCTGCGTAAAATACAGGTCGCTCCAGCCGTCGAGATCGAAATCCAGGACGGCGACTCCGCCTCCGGTGTATTCAAACATGCGGCGGCCTTCGGTGGACGGGTCGTCGCCGTTGAAATAGACGAATTTCAGTCCCAGCCGCTGGGCGTCGTCGGTGAAGGCCACCGGGCCGGCGGCCGGTTGCCGACGTTCGAACGGTTGCCTGAGATCCGGGCTCCCCGACGCGGCCCGCGGCAACGGAAAGGTTGAATAGTCGAAGCGTGCCGCCAGGTCCTGTTCGGGGAACAGCCAGGGCAGATCGTCGCGCCAGCCGGCTTCAATTTCCCTGAGCAGCTCTCGACCCGCTTCTTGGTTTGGGTCAATATTCAGCAGATAGCCGCACCACTCGCGTGACTCGTGCCAGCGCCCCAGTTCTTTCGTCATGTGAGCGCAAATTGCGATTTCCGACAGCGAGCCGCTGTTGTCGTAGATCCTCACCGAGGCCTCGATCAAACGGGTCAGAAGTTTCGATCGCTCGAGAAACACAGACGCATCATCCGCACGGCCCGCACCCCCCAGGAGCTGACTCAACTGGTACGTGGCACGGACATGGTTGGGTTGACGCCGCAGCACTTCCCAGTAGCAGCGGATTGCGCCGGGATAATCTCCCGTCTCCTGGGCAACCCGCCCGTCAAGAAACCAGATGCCCGGATGCAGATCGGCATTTTGCGGCAACGCTCGCCGCCACTCGGCGAACTGCGACATCTCGGCGGCGTCGAGGAGGATCGTACCCAGCAGGACATGCGCCTCCAGCAGGTCGGGACGCCTGGAGAGGCAATCGCGCGTGAGCTCGAGCGCCTGCTCCCGGCGGCCGAGGGAAGCGGCGACCCGGGCGCAGCCCAGGGTGCCCAGGGGATCGCGCACCTGGAACATGCGCGCGAAGATGTCTTCCGGGGGTGCCGGCATTTCATCCGGATTGGCCAGATAAATCAACTTTGTCCGCAGATCGCCCACCGTGGTCAATGTTCGCTGCACATACGGGAGCGACTCCCAGCGACGTCCGCACAATGTCAGCAGTGTCACCTGCAGGCCGTCGATCACCGACTGTTCGGCAAAATCCGGGTTGGCGGCTGCGATGTTCTGTTCGGCGTCTGCCAGCCGTCCGAAATGCATCAGGATCGAGGCGGTTACGAGGCGGGCTTTGGCGAATTGCCGCGGTGCCGTCTCGGGAATCCGACTGTAAATCTCAATCGCTTCTTCCACGCGTCCCTGTCTCTGGATCGATTCACCCAGAATCAGCAGGGCATCCGGGCTGTGGGGCTTGCGTTTCAACGCGCGGCGAACGAGCGCCTCGGCTTCGGCCAAGCGTCCTTGGGCCAGCAGACGCCGCGCCGGTCCCAGATCCGGGTTGCGATAGACAATTGCAGCGACGGCCAGCAGGGCCACCCCGACAAGTGCGGCGACAATCCATGTTGTTCGCCGGCTTCGCCGACGATTCTGTTCTGGAGATCGTGGTACTGCCGAAAGGGCGTCGATCATACGGCTGGCTTCGTTTCACAAAGGCTTAAGCACGGCTAGAACTGCCGTTCGCACTCAAACTTCTGGGCGGTCGCCGGTTCCATCTCGCGATTGGCGAGCACTGAGGCAATCGGTCCGAAACGGCAGTGCCGCCAGGTTCTGCGGGACCGCTCTACCGATCACAGCGGGAGTGGCGCTACCCGGGCGTGATAAAAAAATTGCCGGGCGTCTACCACTCGCATGGCCGACACCCGGCGTCTTAAATCACGAGTTCATCCGAACCTGGATCGCACAGCAATTCCAAGCACTAAAAGTCGATGCCCGCCTCACCCATGGCACGGGTGCCGAGTGCGCGCCACACCAGTTTATCGATGTTCGACGAGGCAGTCTTCACGGCGCCGTCCGCCATCAAGACCTGCACCAGCCCGGTATGACGACTGGTTGCCGAAATGATGCAGTGCTGACGGTCCCACCAGCCACCGCTACTCGGGTCGCTGATGCCAGACGGACTGTTTGGCGGCAACGTGGTACTGAACCCGACGTAAAAGTAACCGCCGTCAATCCATCGCTGGCCGGGCATTTCATTCGGGTACGGGTTGCTGTAGACGCCATTGGTCACCGACGACCGGATTGCGGCCTCGAGCGTATTCATATTGGCGGTATTGCCTGAACGAAGGGGGTCAATGAACCCGTCGCTCAGGGGCGCACCGCCAATTCCGCTGATGACCTCACTTCGGTTGCCTCCCACACCCTGGCATCTCTCAGACATCATGATTGTGTTGGAGGAGCCGTCGAGGATGCCCGCCATGTTGATCGATGACGAGACGCCAAAAATCCCCTGAATCGGATTTTCGCCTCCCCACGAAAAGGGATCATACTGGAGTCGATGACGCCGGCCGAAATCGCCGGCGCAAAAGCGATAGTTATTCCTCCCCCGGTTTCCGCCCGGGTCCGGATCCGAGGGGCACAGAAAGACGGGAACATCCTGCGTGTACATCAGATTGCCGTCCCAGGCGCGCAGGCTGAGGTTCGAGGCGGTGGCGCAGGCTGCCATGATGTTGTTGTACCTCGGAGCCTGGTCAACATACGGCAGCAAATACCCCAAGCCGCTCATATTTCCCGTAAAGCTCTCGTCGAAATGCGAGTTGGGAAAATACGCAGTTGATCCACCGTGGTCCCCGGGATCGTCACCACCACCGCAGCGCGGCGGGAACAGCTTAAAAGTCTCATGGTAATTATGCAGCGCGAGGCCGAGCTGCTTCAGATTGTTTTTGCACTGCGAACGCCGAGCTGCCTCGCGTGCCTGCTGTACGGCCGGGAGCAACAAGGCCACCAGGACTGCGATGATCGCAATCACGACCAGCAACTCGATCAGCGTGAACGCCGCCTTTCGGACTCGCTTTCCAGGTTGTAAACCACCCGCAGCGCTGAGCATGTCTCCTCCTTTTTAAAAAACTAAAGAACGAAATTAATTGTGCGAGCGCGAAATCTCTCGGAAACTTTCGCAAGCATCTGGTGATACAGGGATTAAGCAAAATATCCCCAGCCTAGTTGTAGTTGATTTTCTCCCGGAGCGTCAAGAAGATTATTCGCAATTTCTTCATGAATAGGGCTCTCGAATTGAGATCCGGAGTCCTTTTCGAAACTCAATTCGCTTCAACCATTCTTTATGCGTCGGCGCGCCGCATGATCTCGAATGCTCAAGACAATCGGCTAATGGCCTTTTGCCGGCAGGATCTCTCGACGCAGAGTGCCGTGTCAGCAGGGCCATTCGTGCGGTTCCAAGCTGGCTGTAGCGGAACTCGTGAGAGTTCCGAACGGAAGTCTCACGAGTTCCGCTACATTTTGCCGCTACACCGAACTGGAAGCGCCGTAGTGCGGTGACTCCAGGGTGGGTCAGTTCCGTTCAATCTGGACGATTTCAAACCAGGTCCCGACGCTGGCGAGCCGCAAGTTCATTGCGGGCCCCAGAGAGATTGAAGGGACCCGCCCCGGGACAGTGTGGTAGGCCCGGCCCTGCGCCGTCGCCAGTCTTTCTCAAGACGTTTGGCACGATACATGCGACCGGTAGCGTCTCGCCGGGGAGAAACTGCACCATGAAGCTCACACTCTCATCCTTTGACAGTCCTGAGATGAGCCCCTTCGTCATCGACGTTCCGGACAATCCACAACTGGAACCGGAAGTCCTGATCGGCCGGGCCCGCGACTGCGACATGCAGATTCGGAAATCGTCTGTGAGTCGGCACCATTGCGGGATCGTGTTCGATGGCGCGACGCGAGCAGTACGTGTCCGTGACCTGGGGAGCCGGAACGGGACGTTCGTCAACGATCAGCGGGTGTCGGGTTTTCGCGACCTTCACAATGGAGACACGCTGGTCGTGGGGTTCCTGTCCCTCAAAATCGAAATTTCGGGCGAATCGTCGTCCGTCTGGGATCGAGTTGCCGCCCGCGCTCGCGCGGCGGAAACCGCAAGACCGCGACGGATGGAGATTCGCCAACCGGGCGAGGACCGGCCAATTTCCCATTGCCATGCGAGGTAAAACGGCGCCGGTCACCCGCGGGCCGGGTGGCACGATGGTCCCTGTTGCAGGCTGCTCTGCATTGCAATAGTCTGGATTCATGTGGATCAAGATTTGCGGAATCCGGGAGATTGCATCGGCACAGATTGCGGTTCAAGCAGGGGCCGACGCGATTGGGCTCAATTTCTTTGAGCGGAGCCCGCGCGTGGTCGCTCCGGCGATCGCCGCCGAAATCGTGACCGCCTTGAAAGGGGCAGTCGAGCCGGTCGGCGTGTTCGTCAATCATTCGGTGGCCGAAGTGCGGGAGATCTGCCATCAGTGCGGTCTGCGGACGGTGCAGCTCCATGGCGATGAGCCGCCCGAACAGGTCGCCGAGCTGAGCGCCGATTTTCGCGTCATCCGCGCTTTCCGTGCCGGGCCGGAAGGCTTGGGCGCGCTCGCCCGACAGCTCGCGACGCTGCGTGGTCTCGGCACGGTTCCCTGGGCGTGTCTGGTCGATGCGCAGGTGGAGGGGAGCTACGGCGGGACGGGCCAACTGGCTCCGTGGGAAATCGTCCGGCGCGATTACGTCCTGGCCGAATGGCCGCCGTTGATTCTGGCCGGCGGACTGCGGCCGGAAAATGTCGCCGAGGGGGTGCGCGTCGTCAATCCCTGGGGGGTCGACGTGGCCGGTGGTGTCGAAGCAGCAGTCGCTTGCAAAGACGCCACGTTGGTGCGAAAGTTCGTCGTGAACGCGAGAGGCATTTCGGAGCACCGCTAACGGTTTGGCCCGACCTCTTTTGGCCCCTCAATAGCTCAAGAGGGATTTCCTGTATTTTTGTCGAAGAGGACCGAGTCAGTCATGGCTGAGGTGCATCCGTTTCGAGGTTGGAAGTATGACGTTGGCCAGGTCGGTGATCTTTCGGACGTGACCTGCCCACCGTATGACGTCATCGATACCGAGTTCCAGGAAAAGCTGTACGAACAGCACCCCTGCAACGTGATCCGGCTGGAACTCAATCGCGATGAACCGGGGGACCCCGGCCCGGACGAAAAATACCGCCGCGCCACCGAGTTTTTGAAGCGCTGGATCAAGCAGGGAGTGCTCATTCAGGAACACGAAGACGCCCTGTACGTCTATCACCAGGTTTTCGAGTGGGAAGGGAAGAAATACACGCGGCGTGGATTCCTGGGGCGGATCCGGCTGGAACGATTCGGCGAAGGGAAGGTGTTTCCGCACGAGCAGACCCTCTCGGGACCCAAGGCCGACCGGCTCAAGCTGCTCGAAGCGTGCCAGATGAACCTGTCGCCGATTTTCGGCCTGTATCCCGATGATGAAAATCTCGTGCAGGCCCCGCTCGAGCAGGCCGCCGCGATGGCTCCCCCCCTGGAAGCAACTGATCACCTGGGAGTGCTGCATCGATTGTGGCCCGTATCGAACCGCGCGGCGATCGACCAGGCGCGGCGGCTGATCCGCGAGAAGCCGGTCTTTATCGCCGACGGTCACCATCGCTACGAAACGGCGATCAACTATCGCGACGGTCTGATTGCCGGCGGTAAGCTGGCCGGCGCCGACAGTCCGCCGAACTTCGTGATGATGATGTTTGTCGGCATGAGCGACCCGGGGCTGGTGATTCTGCCGACGCATCGGCTGGTGGGGGGCCTCAGCGCGCTCACGCGCGAAGACATGGCTGCCGCATTGAGTCAGAATTTCTCCCTCGAACCGGTCGGGCAGGGGGCCGCCGCGGCGCGCGAGACCTGGGAATTGATTGATGCCGATGGCGGGCAGGACGTTCTGGGGCTGGGAACGACAAAAGACGGCTGGTGGACGCTGGCGCGCCTCACCGACGGCAGCCCGATGCAGACTCTGGCCCCCGACCAGAGCGACGACTGGCGCGGCTTGGGAGTCAGCCTGCTCCATAAACTGGTGCTCGACCACCTGCTGCAGGCTCATCATGCCGGAGGGCCGAAGTGCCGGTATGTGCATCAGGTCGATGAAGTGATCGCGGCCCAGGCGGCAGGCGAAGTGCCGCTGGCCTGCCTGGTCCCGCCGGCCCAGATCGAGCACGTGGAAAGCATCGCCGCGCGGCTGGAAAAGATGCCTCCCAAGAGCACGTATTTCTATCCCAAGCTCCAGACCGGGATGGTGTTCAATTCGGTGTGAGGGGTCTTTAGAATCCTCCCGGGCCTTGCCGACATGCTTCCGCACGATGGCCGTGAACGATCGCGCGGGTGGGTCGGGCTGATCTGCGCGATCCTGTTTCTGGCGACGTTTGTCAACTACGCCAACCGGGTCGCCGTGACGCAGAATTCGGTCGAGATCAAACAGACATTTCAAACCGATCAGCAGGGGTACGGCCGGGCCGAGGGGCGATTTGGTTACGGTTTTGCCTGCGGAGGACTGATCTTCGGCATACTGGCTGATCTGGTCTCGATTCGCTGGCTCTATCCGCTGGTGGTCGTGGCGTGGTCGGCGGCGGGAATGGCTTCGGGGCAGGCTGCCACTCTGGAACAATTCGGCCTGTGCCGGTTTCTGCTGGGGGTCTTCGAAGCGGGGCATTGGCCCTGCGCGCTCCGCATGACCCAGCGCACGTTTCTGCCGGATCGCCGGACGGCAGGGAATGGAATTCTGCAGAGCGGAGCGCCGGCGGCGCAGGTGCTGGTGCCGCTCCTCCTGTTGCGCCTCGACCGCTGGGACGCGACCGGCTGGCGGCTCTCGTGTGGGATCATGGGGGCCACCGGTGTGGTGTGGGCCTTGCTGTGGCTGGTTTCCGTCCGCGAGCGCGATGTGCGAAGGCCGGTGATTCAGACCGACGAACACGCCGCCGGCGCTGGTTCGGCCCGCGAAATTCATGAGATTCCACTGCACCGGATCTTCATCTCGCGCCGCTGGTGGCTGCTGCTCGTGACGGTTGTGTGCGTCAATGTCCCGTGGCATCTCTTGCGCGTCTGGCTGCCGGATACGCTCCGCCTGGAATACGGCTACAGTCGGGAATTCGTCGATTACTTTTCTTCGCTCTACTACGCCTCGACGTGTGGCGGCAGCCTGGCGGCGGGGTGGATCATCGCGCGTCTGGCTCGCGCCGGCTGGAACGTCCATCGGGCGCGGCTCGTGGCGTTCGGCGGCTTTGCGCTCCTGGTGGCCTTGCTGGTCCCGGCCGCTTTCCTGCCGCGCGGCACGTTGCTCCTGGGCCTCTTGCTTGTGATCGCCTTCGGGACGTTGGGGATCGCGCCGATTTATTACTCACTCAATCAGGAAATCTCGGGGCGGCACCAGGGGAAGGTGGGAGGCTCGCTCAGCTTTCTGCTCTGGCTGATTCTGGGGACGATGCAGGATGCAGTGGGGACGCAGCTCAAAGCCGATCCGGCGATTCGCCCCTTTCTATTTGCTGCTGTCGGCCTGTTGCCGCTCGTGGCGTGTGCGGCACTCGCACTCTGGTGGGGCCGTCGCCCGCAAATGATTGAGACTGCGCGAGGAGGTGCAGAGAACGTCGAGGGTTGAAGAAAAGAGCGGCGGCGCACAGTGGGGAAGTGAAGTCGCGGCAGGCGCGGAGTGGCGAAGGAATGCAGCCAGTGACGCCAACCACTGGGATCGATCGATAAAAAAAGAATAAGCCCGGGAGGGGCGGCCGGAATGGCCGCTCACCGCAAGCGGATTGTCTCTCCATGTCGCCCCTCCGGGGCTGCGCGCCTCGCGCGCAGCAACCAGTGCCTGGCGCCACTGGCTACACGATGTCAGCCCTCCGGGGTTTCGAAATTCGATACAAGAATTTAATTGGACGGCGCTTGATCCGCTGTCGAATTCGAGTAGAACTGCCGGCATGAAAGAATGGCTCAACCTGGCAATCGAACGGGCCGTCGTCCGGCGGGCGCTGTGGTGTATGGTGATTGTCGGCGCGATCCTGATCTCGATCAACCACGGCGACGCGCTGATCAGCGGAGATTTCTCCGGCAAGCGCCTGATTCAGATCGGCTTGACACTGCTGGTGCCGTATTGCGTCTCCACGGTTTCCAGTGTGGGGGCGATGCGCGCCTTCCGGCGCGAGACATCGGCCCGCACCGAGTCGAATGAGGATTGAGGTCAGAGCGGTTGTGGCAGCAGATGAACTCGATTGTCAGCTGAGGTGCCGCTGAGCCTTTCGGGACCCGATTCAAGCCGACAGACCGTCGAACGCACGCCTATCCCGAAGGGATTGTGCAGCGCAGCCCGAGGTTGGCCGACGCAGGAGGCCTACCTCGGGTAAGCGTCCCACGAAATTGCGAATCCTGTAAGGATTCTGCAGAAGGTCAATCCCTTGCGGAGCACTCGCCGAGCTCGATCAATCTGGCCGAGGGATTGCGACAGCGCAAGTCCCGATCGCTGGCCGAAACATCGCGTACGATCTGCACAATCCCGGCGCGCCGGGATTGAGGTCATTGTTTGTGATCGTAATCCGGGGTAGCCGACATTCGTCGGCAACCCCGGCCTCTGCTGCAGTACGCTTTCAGCGTACACGATCCTGCCGAAACCCATAAACAATGGTTGACATGTTCGTGGGCGATCTGCCATAGTTGAAGAAAGCACTGTTGCCGTTCGAAAATGCCGAGGGTTATTTGTGAAGAATCCAGGGAAAACCTGTTCCGGTCCGATCTCGCGACGCAGCCTGCTCCAGGCGGGGGCGCTCGGTTTCTGGGGCTTGGGAATGGGAGATCTGCTGCGGCTGAAGGCCGAAGCGGCGCCGCTGCCTGGGGCCGATTCCGATACGTCGGTCATTTTCATCTGGCTGCCGGGTGGGCCGCCGCACATGGAAATGTACGACATGAAGCCCGAGGCTCCCACCGACTATCGCGGTGAGTTTCGGCCCATTCCGACCGTCGTTCCCGGGTTGGAAGTTTGCGAACATTTGCCGCTGCACGCCCGGATCGCCGACAAGTTCACGATCGTTCGCTCCATCGCCCATGAGTTCGCCGACCACGGCGGCGGGCACAAGCGTTTTCTCACCGGCCGCATTCCCGCCTCGCCGGTCGACTTCGTCAACGATCATCCGATGGTCGGGTCGATGGTGGCCAAGGTGCGAGAGCGGCGGAACATCGGGATCCCGAATTACGTCGCCGGCACCGACGCCGGCCGCAGCGATATCGACGTCTTCAGCTTCGGGAGCGCGTATCTGGGTCCGGAGACGCATCCGTTTTCAGTGGTGGGTGATCCCAACGCGCCGAAGTTCGAAGTGCAAAACCTGTCGCTGGCTCGCGCGATGGAAGGGCGACTCGACGATCGCGTTTCGCTGCTGTCGGGGCTGGATCGCATCCGCCGCAAGGTTGATTCGCGCGGCACGATGGAGGCCATCGACGAATTCAACCAGCGGGCCTTGAATCTGCTGACGAGCGACAAGGCGCGCAACGCCTTTGACCTCTCGCAGGAGCCGGATGCACTGCGCGACCGCTACGGGCGGCATCCGTGGGGACAGCGGGCGATTATGGCGCGGCGGCTGGTCGAGGCGGGAGTCAGCTTCGTGACCATGGTCATGGAAAACTGCATCGCTCCCGGAGAGACGATGCCCAAAGAGCTCGTCTATAACTGGGATTCGCACGCCGTCAACTGCCATATCTTCAAGGACGCCCTCGTGCGGTTCCCGATCTACGACCGTACAATTACGGCACTGGTGGAAGACTTGTATCAGCGCGGGCTCGATAAGAAGGTGCTGCTTGTCGTGACCGGCGAGTTCGGCCGGACGCCGCGCATCGGACCGGCGATCGGGACACAGACCGGCGTCATGCAGCCGGGGCGCGATCACTGGCCGCAGGCGATGTCGATGCTGCTGGCCGGCGGGGGAATGCGCACGGGGCAGGTCGTCGGCTCGACGAACTCGAAGGGTGAACATCCCAAGGATCGCCCGCTGACGCCAAACGATCTGTGGGCGACCGTGTTTCGCCATCTGGGGATCGACTACAACAATACGGCGTTCCCCGATTTCCGCGGCCGCCCGATGCCGATCCTCCCCTTCGGCGACCCGATCGCCGAACTGGTTTAGGCTGACCCACGGCGATCATTTGCTCGCCAGGCCGGGAACGAGAGTATTCGTGGGCGTCGGCAACGGGAGATCCTGCACGAGCAAACCGGCGGTCCCGACGAAATAGTCGTGCGCGTCCGCAACGAGCAGGTTGTACGTCGGCTGGGTGGGCGCCTTCTTCGCCGATGAGACAGTTTGAGTTCCCGTGACAGTGTGCAACAGGGTCAGCGGCGTCAGATCGCGCGATTTTGTCCACCCCTCTCCCGGAACCCAGAAGCGGTGTCCGCCAGTGCAGACGATTGTCTCGCCCCCAATCTCAAGACGCATCAGCGGACGCGACGGACGAATCGTCGTGCTGAGCACCGGCTTGAATGCCAGCTCGCCCGACTTGATATCTTGTGACAGCACGCGGTCGCCAACCTGGATTTTCTCGATCGCCAGAGCGCCCCGTTCGGTCCAGACCGGCGTTCCGGCGGCGAAGCAGGAACAGGGCCTGTAGTACAGCCGGGCCGTCGGGTCACCACGCTGATCGTATTCTTCAGCCACTTCGACGACCGGCTTACTGCCGATCCGCTCGGTGTCGGTGTAGTCGGCCCACCACTTCCACCACGTGGACGGATCGGAGTTCGGTTCGTGCGACGTCACCCCGGTGAGGACGCCGGCGACCCGGCGGTTCAGGTCGTCCACGCGATCGTTGATGTCGCTCACGCTGCGCTCCCGTTCGTACGAACGGTCGGCAAACGAGCGCTCCCGATCGGTCGATTGCAGCGCGAGGACGGGGGAGCGATGAAACAATTCCGTATCCGTGTAATCGACTCGCTGTTGAGCTTTCAGCACGTGTGCGCCGCGCATCAGCTCATTCAATCGATAGTCGACGGTTGTCAGTGAGGCGACCTGAAACTGGTCATTGGTTTCCCAGGCGACGATCGACTGGTAGACGAGGGCGAAGCCGAACGGGATTCCCGCCTGGGCCATTGGTTCATGGAACATGCGCCATTCGCTCGTAGTGGCGCCGCCGGCAGGGCGCACCAGGAGGCCGATCAGATCAGGAACAAAATCTTCGAGCCGGCGGGATTTGAGCTGTCCCGTAGCCTGGTTCCGCACCGTAGGCCACTTCGAGAAGACCGCTTGCCTGGCCAGGGCCTGCGCCGCCTCGTAGCCGGGAAGTCGTCCGAAGACGTCCACTGCTGTGGTCGCCAGCGCCTCGTCGCGCCCGCACCACTCGTATTCGAGCGCGGGAATCACGTCTGGATCTGAAAGTCGCTTGACGGCGGCCTGGCCCACCTCGCGCTTGCGCTCGGGACCCTGCAGTTGATCGGCCAGCTTTTCGAGCTGCGGACCCCATTTTTTGAGGGATGCCAGCGCGCGGGCATTTTGGCTCCGCCACTGGGCAATCTGCTCGGGACTGAGCCATTGATTGCTGATTCTTCGGTAGCCGAGCCGCTCGCGAACGGGCGAATCGTCGCCGGCCGGAACCAGCGCGAGGGCCGTTGTCAGGTGGGCGCGCTCCTGATCGGGAAGTTCGTGCTTGCGGCACCAGTTGGCAAGTTCCAACTGACCGGCCGCAGTCTGCGGCGCCTGCTGGCGCTCGATGCGGTAGCGCTTCCAGGCTTCGGTGTTCGTGAGGGAGGCAGGCTGGTCGGCCGATTGCCAGGCGTCGCCATCGCGCACAAATCCGGCCTGCCAGCGGGCGACTTGCGATGCGGGGAGTTCCTGACTCGGTCCCTGCAGTGCGGCACGTCGATCAACCGGACCCTGCAACTCGGCACGCAGGACTTTATCGACAACGTCGTTCGCGGCGTCGCGGATGGATGCCGATTTCTTGCCGGCGGGCGCCGCGGCCGAGGCGAGTCCGCACAATCCCAGACTGGCGAACGTGGCGCAAACGAACAATCGGCGATTCATCGCATGGTTCCTTCGATGGTTCCGGCCGCTATTTCTTGGGAGCGGCGTCCGGGAGATCCCCTGGGCTCTGCACCGGTGGCATGAATGACGCGAGGAGATGTGCCTTTTCCCCTTCCAGATCGAGCGGGAGGAAGGTCTTGAGCGTAATCGGCTGTTTCTTGTCGGCGGCAGCTTTCTTGGTCCCCTTGGCGGGTAGGTTTTCGGCCGTCAGTTTCTGCTTCTGATCCTTGAGCCGGCTGGCCCACTTGTCGAGATCGGCGTTCTTCTTGAGAAGGTCGCCGGTATCCGATTCGTATTGCTTGACCGCCGCCATCCGTTCCTGCATGGCTGCCGAGCCTCGATCAGCGACCTCGGACATTCTCCCCAGAGTCGCATTGTATTCCAGCTGGTACGAGGTCATCTGATTCTGCACCTGCAGGTACTGCTGTTGCATCTGCGAGGCGCCCAGCGGGCCCATGTTTTTCAATGCGGCCGGATTCATGCTCAGGTTCATGGCCGTGAGCTGCGTCCCCGCCAGGGTATACGACTGGTAGATCGACTGAGCGCGCTGGTTGAGGAACTGGTAGTCCTTCTCGAGCTGCCCGAGCGTTTTGTCTGACTTGGCGACGTACTCTTCGATCTGCTTTTTGGCATCCTCGGCGCTCTTTTTTGCGTTCTCTTTTTCCTTGCCGAGCCCCTCGATGTCTTTCTCGATCTTGGAGGCTTTGTCTTCGTTGCGAAGCTGTTTCTTTCTGGCAGCGGCGGCGCGGGCCGACCCCGAGGCCTGGTCGAGTTCAAACTCCCGCTCGCGGATCGTCTCGCGGCCGGCTTCGACCGCCGCCGAGAGTTCGTCGCCAAACGTATCGAGCAGATGCACTTCGTGCTCTGCCAGCAGGTCGTGCACTTTTTTGGAATCGGCGCAGCGCGACAGCGATTCGATCAATTGCCCGATCCAGCGGGCGGCAGTTCGCTGCGCTTCCGAGATTTCGTCAGGCTTTTCGGCGGCCTTCACCACCTCGGCATATTCGTCGAGGCGCTTGAGCCCCGCTTCATATTGTTTATCGACGAGATGGCCCCAGATCGCGGCTTGCCAGGCGGGCCAGTAGCGTCCACCGTCCTGTTTGACGGCTGCCTCAAACTGGCCGACGGCGGCCTTGATCTGAGACTGCTTGACGAGGACCAGTCCATGCGCGTAGTCGATCCGCGGGTCGCTGGGAGCCACTTTCCGCGCTTGCGCAAAGTGCTTTTGCGCGTCGGCCGTGCGCTTGGGTCCGAGGATGTAGCCATTCTCGAAGGCCTCCTTCAAATGCTCGGCGACAGCCGCTTCGTCAGCCGCCGAGAGCGGCTTTGCCACGGCGGCGGGCTTCTGATCGGCGGCGGATCCACCGGCAGGAATCAGCCAGGGGGCGGCCAGACTGAGCAGGATCAGGAACCCGGATGTGATCGTGATGAAATGTCGCATTGCCGCAGAATGCCTGATCTGGCGAGGGGGCGTGATCATCTGCAATGCTCCTCCCGAGCGAAACCTGAGATCTGGTCGTTTCCAGTCAGCGGATGATTTGAAAGATTCCGAAGTTGTCGAGGGCCAGCTTCTGCAGAAACTCGCCGGCTGCTCCCTGGGCGTCGAATCCGATCGTATTGATGGAAATCCGCAGTGAGGCATTCTGTTTCGTGACATTGTTCAAAATCGCGGTCGGGTCAACCACTGTTCCGCTCGTCGGGACGCCGTCCGACAGGAACAGGATGGCTTCAATATTCTCGTCGAACTGCAGCGCATCGGCCAGCGTGTCGTAGATATCAGTCGTTCGTTCGGCGACGAGCGAATAAATGAATCGCACCGCCCCCGACTTTTGAGACGGCGTCGCCTGGACGAGTTTACCGGAAAATCGCTGCTCCGAATCGTTGTAGGCGATGACCTCAAACCAGGCATCGTCCGGGAGCTGGCGAATCGCCGCCTCGAGTTCCTTCTCGGCCGTATCCAGTCGGGAAATACCGTCCGCCGCCGACAGCATGCTCTTCGACTTATCGATGACGAAAACGACTCGTTTGGCGTAAATCGGCAATCCGAAGAACTTCGGCAGGCTGGAATCCCACATCGCCGGTTCGGCGGAGCGTCGGACCCCAGTGGCTGCCGTGGCAGCAGCAGCGGGGGGACGAAATGCGTCGCGATTCGATTCCCACCACTTTTTCCATTCGCCGACCTGACCGCCGAAGTTTTCGCCGGTCAGTCGCACGAGGTGCCGCACCGCTTCGTATTTGAGCTGTCCGTCGCTGGACCCGACCGTGGCCACCAGAAAGGCGACGCTGGCCGGTTCCTGGAAGCGGGCCACCGCCGAGACGACCGCGTGGCGGAAGGCGAAACTGGAATTGTACGCGGCGTGGTCCCGCAGCATCGTCAACCGGACCAGTGACGCGGGAGGGCGCCGCTCCGCCAGAATATCGACGGCTGCCATGACGACGCGCAGGTCACTCGCGTCGAGCATGGTCAGGAGCCGCGAGGCCGACTCGGGGTCGGCAAGCCGACCGTACAGGCGGACCGCTCGCAGCAGGCTCTCGGGGACGCGGGGCGATTTCAGCGCCGGCTCGATGGCTTGCCACAATGTCGGTCCGAGTTGCGCGTCGGACAGGTGCTGCTGCTCGGCTTCGTCTAAAGCGCGGTGGCGTAAATCTTCGCGCTTTCCACGGAACGGGCGCAGCAGTTTCTCGGGGACGAACGGCCGGGATTGTTTCGCAGCAGTTCGGGACTCTGCCGACGAAGTCGGTGGCGCGCCTGTCGCCCTTTGGCCCAGGCAGGTCGCGACCACGAGGCCGGCCAGCACCGCCAGCGCAGTCCGAGTCTGAGGAGCCCGCATCATCGCCGCAAGAAAGTTGGAATCAGGCATCTTATCCCCGGCAATTCGATCTTGAGTTTATCTCAATCGGAGGCTGCTATTCAAACGAATTCCCAGGTTAATTCTGCGAACCGACGGGGAGGGTGCCGAGATCGACCACCGCGTCAGCCTCGTCGTCGACAGCATCGGGAATTGTGATCTTGTCGACCACCAGTCCGCTCAGGCCCTTTTGACCGGGCCGGAGCGATTTGGCCAGTGAACTCTCGGGTTTCAGCGCCAGAATCGCAAAAACGATGCGGTACGATCCGGAAGAGATGTCTTCGACACGGAATGAGCCATCCTCCTGAATGCTGAAACGGGGGGGAGGACGGTGAGTCGCGCCGTCAGCGATCGCTGATCGCAACGGGTCGAGTTGACCGAAGGATTTCTCCCAGTCCACAGCCCAGGCCGCATCTTTCATTCGAAAGCGTCCGATGATTGTCCGACCTGTCCCTCCCAGACTCATCGTTCGCGTTTCGCCGGCCTTCATGGAGAGCAAGGTGGAATTGAAGTATCCCAGGAAGGGGCCTCTCTCCATGAGCACCTCTTTCAGGTGCGAGACCGTGACTTCGCATTCCGGCAGGACCTGTTCGAACTGGAATCGACCGTTCACGTCGGTCCTGGTCTGCAAGGTCGTACGCGGATCAAGTCCCCGAGACAAAGCCGCCGGTTCTTTTGCCGAGGGGGTCAGTCCCAGCGTGACGATCTCGCCGCTGAGAACAGTTTGTCGATTGCGGAGCACTCCAGAGATCCTCGCCCATGGCCGCAGCGATATGCGCAGGGGCTCTTTGTCGCCCTGGCCGAAGTCGTCGCTGGAAAAGCGAGCAGCTCCCGAACTCCCGACGATGATCGCTGTAAATTCAACCGGCTGGGCGACGATTCGAAATCGGCCGCTGCCATCGGTGATGGCCGCGGCTTTCCGTTTTGCCGGTTCGGGTTGCAGATCAGCGCTGGAAAGTGGCTGCGACGGCGTGCCCAGCAGGACCGCAGCGGCAACGGCCGGTGAGCCGTCGGGATTGAGCGCGATGCCGGCATGGTGGGCCTGTTCAAGTTTCTTAAGGCGGACGACGACCGCAACCGCATCTTCATCGGCGCCAAATTTGCGCGAAGTCGCAGGCTGATAATTGTCGGCCTCGACGCGCACCGCGCCGACTTGCCAGGGAATCATATTCTGCCGAACGGTGGACGTTCCCTCGGCGGAAACGACGGCATGCGTCTGCAACCACTGTGGTGGCCGGGTACGATCGGCGTGGACAATTCCCGCCGTGGCGCGAAATGCCTGCACAGGCAGCCCCGTCGCGTCGTCGACGACTCTCATGTCGACTCGCATTTCGGGCAACAGTCGTAATTCGTGAACGTCGGGTCCTGGACGCAGGTCGGTACCGGAAATTTGCAGATATCCCTGCTTGGTGACCATGTACGGCAGTTCCCGGTCAGGAGCCCAGTCCCACGTCCACTCCCCGTCGGCATCGGTCTGACCAAACTGGTGCAGCCTGCTCAGGACCACGGTGTCTGCCCATTTGAAAGGAGAGACGGCGGCGTTCGTGACCGGCTGACCGGCCTTGTCGACCACGCGAATGCGCACGGTCTGCGGACGTTGCAGCGCCACGACAAACTCGTTGTTCGTCGGGCCGATCTCGACGGTCTGCAGATGGGGTGCCAGGCCGGGCTTGAAGGCAGTCAGCAGACTGGTGCCAGGGGGAGCGTGCGGGAATCGAAAAGCGCCGTCGCCGCCGGTCGTCGTTGCCACCGGGAAGTCGAAATTGTCGAAGTATTGGCCGAGCGCGACGGTTGCATTGACGATTGGCTGGCCCTGGCTGTCGCTGACTAAGCCAGAAACGGCCACCCCTTTTCGCAATACGCGTTCATAGCGCGACTCGTGGAGTTCGCGCAAGGCCTGGTCGTCGGGACCCAAGGGGGGCAGGCCTGCGAAATCAGGATGGCTGATTTGCAGTTTGACAAGGCGCGCCCCGGGCGGCAGACGCGAGATGGTCCATGTGCCATCCTCATCGGTCGTCGTTTTGAAATCGTTCGGTAAGGGGCCGGCAGAATCGGGACGCGGCTTGTCGAGTCGGATCCCGACGGTTATTTCAGCGCCGGCAATGGGTTGATTCGCCTCGTCGACGATCCGTCCCCCGATCGGCGGCTCAGACCGCGATTGATCCGTTGTGTTGTTTCCGGTCATGTCGCGCGACGTGGCCGATTTGCCATCGCGAGTCGCGTCCTTTGCGGCAACGCTTCGTAGCAATGGGGCGTCCCCCGGCCGCGGCGCTGCGCTGAGGCCGGGGAGGACGACAGCGGCCAGAATGAACAGTGCCACGATCGCGGCGCGGCCTGGTTTGTCGGCGCGCGCGAGGCGATCATCCATGATCCGGCGGATGCGATCTTTCAGCGGATGGGAGTTGCCCACCATGCTGACGGCCACGACGAGGGAGCCCGGCCGACGCAGACCGCGGACATCGGCGACATGCACCAGCGTCGTGCAGTAGTCGACGTCAGTGACGAATTTGCGTGCCAGGAGCAGATCGTCGCAGCATTCCTCCCGCACAGTTCGAATGGCCCGATTGAGCAGCCAGACGACGGGATGAAACCACCACAGTGCGCCGATGATCAATTGCAGCAGGTTCATACAAAGATCGCCGCGCCGGTGATGGGCCAACTCATGGCACAGGATGGCATGCACTTCACCGTGCGACAATTGTTCGATGTTCCGGGAGGGAATGACGACAACCGGGTGGAAGATGCCCATGGAATAGGGAATATCGTCGTCGGACGAGATACGGACTTCGGGTTTGCGTGCCAGGCCCATTTCCCGCGCGATCGATTCGCACATTTCGACCAGAAACGCTGCGGGCTGTTGCATCCGGCGCCAGGCAGCCCGGAGCCGCAGCGCACGCGCTGCGAACAGACCCAGAAACAGCGCAGCGCCCGCGAGATGAACCGTCATCAGAACTGCCGGCAGCCAGACACGCGCCGGTCGTGCCGGTCTCTCGACCTGCGAAATGGGTACGACGGCAGGAACAAGACCTGGAACCAATCGTGCGGATGATTCTGCCCCAATCGGATCTGTGGTTCCGCCTTCGGAGGGAGTCATGACCGAAGGCCGGTGAGGCACCCCGGGAAACAGGGGAGCTGAGCCGGTCGTCGGCGCGGCGTCTTGATCGCTGACGGCGACGAGGCTGAACAGGCCGCTCGGCAGCGACATCAGCGGGGGGGCCGCAAATTTGATGAGGGCCAGCAGCAGAATCCAATACCGCACCGGGGAGGCCCAGCGCTTCCCCACGGTCACAACCGCCATTGCCAGGAGCCCGACAACCAGCCCCTGCCAGGCAGCGTGCCCGACCGTTCGAATCCAGCTATCGACGCACGGGGCGGCGAGATTCGTCAAGGTCTGCATGGGTCACCGTATTCGCCAAAAGGATGATCGCCTAAGGCGGATCAGCGTCGTTCAGTCAACGGCCGGCGCTGGAGGGGGCCGGCGTCCCCCGGGATTGTCTGCGACTCCGTAAATCATCCAGAAGCTGCTGCAATTCATTCAACTGACGTTCGCTGGGGGGCCGTCCTTCAAACAACGCCGCGACGAGATCGACGCCACTTCCCGAAAAAACTCGATTGACCAGGTCGCGGACGAGACGGCGCCGGGTGTTGGTCGGCCGCACGGCAGCGCGGTAGACAAACGCCTTGCCCGAAGAGGCCTTCTCTCGCGCCACGAATCCCTTGGCTTCGAGCCTTCGCAGCAGCGTGCAGACCGAAGAGTGTGACATGGGCCGCTCGGCCAGCAGCCCTTCGCGGATCTCTCGAGCCGTGCGGGACTGGCCCTCCCACAGACAGCGCATAACGTCCAGTTCGGCCTTGGGGAGTTCGTGCTCGTTCACCACCGGGCTCCTGCGGGGTCGCCACAATATTGACAACAGTCGATATTATATCGACACCGGTCGAAAAGGCAACGGCAAACCAGGCCGTCAGGGTGCCTGGAGGCGGCCTGAATTTCCGAGCTGCGATTCCCAGCTCAAGACATCCCCTTCGATCAGGTCCGACACCCCCAGCCGCCTCAGGATGTATAGGAGTTGCGCCCGATGATGCATGCTGTGGGTGATGACGTGGGCGATGGCCCCCCCGCATGACTTCTGCCGAGGGGGGTGGTCGAGGTGATCAACCCACAATTCGTCCAATCGGTCTTCACGGACAATCCGGGTGGCGATCGTGGCCAGGTCGGTGGCCGCCGCGTCGAGGCGCCGGAGCAGGCCTTCTACCGAGCGACCGGAAGGGCCCTCGCGTTCGTCCCTGCGCACAGGCTGGCCCGACATCAGGTCGGTCCAAACCTCGATATTGCGGATGACATGCAGCAGCGTGGCCCGGACCGACCGATGCCCGATGTCGAATTCCCGATCGAGTTGTTCGTCCGACAGCTCATGGCAGCGCAATAACAATTGACGCGTTGTCCATGCATCGTGGCCAAGCAGGCGATCGAGTAGATCCATATCGGAAACCCTTGCGGGCAGCCAATCATTGGCAAAAGATAGTTTCGCAATCCGCGGCAAACGACTCGGCCTCCGGAATTGGACCGGCGCGGCCGTGCCCGGTCAAGTCGCTGAACTTGCCGCGATTGTCTATACTTGCCGCGAACGCGAGAACTGCGAGTGCTCGGCAGCGGCTCGAGACAAGAATCAGCGAGGCGAGAACTGTGCGCTACTTTATCGGCGTTGATGTGGGTGGTACGACAACTACCCTGGCAATCGGAAACGACCGTCGTGAGATCCTGGCTGTGGCCGAGCAGGTTCCGACCCGCTCGGAGCAAGGTCCACAGGGAGTGATTCGGGCCATTGTCGAGGCGGGGGTCGCGCTCGTCGGGAAAATGGGGGGTACGATCGCCGATGTCGTGGCGGCCGGCCTGGCGACGCCAGGCCCGGCATCGCTCGATGGACAATTGCATAACTCTCCCAATCTCAAGCATCCGGACTGGAACGGGTGTCCGATCCGCGGCCGGCTGCAAGAGGCCTTCCGGGTACTGAATCCGAACTTGCACGTGCGCTACATCGGCGACGGTCAGGCGGCGGCGCTGGGAGAATTCTCGATTCGCAGTCGCAAGTTCTCCTGGAAACAGATCCCTGGCTCGCAACTTCCCGATCAGGTGCCCAGGTCGCTGTTCATGTTGATCGTCGGAACCGGGCTGGGAGGCGGAGCGGTCATCGACGGTCGGGCGGTGCAGGGGGCCCGCGGCCGGGCCGGGCATGGCGGGCATGTGTCGTTGCCTCCCGATGCCTTCCGCTACGAACACGATCGGCAGTTGCTGGTGGGGAATGCGTATTCTTCGGCCGAGTCGGCGATTTCGCTGACGGCGCTGACGCATCAACTGGGATATCGGCTCGGGCTCGAGCAATGGCGCGGCCATCCGCTGAACTCCGCCCCGGGTTCAATTCGCGACAAGGCGAAAAGACTGCGGGATCTGGCCGGCGACGGCGATGCGCTGGCCAATGAGCTGTTTGACGACCAGGCGCGGGCTCTGGGAATCGCGCTGCTCGATGCCAATTACATCGGCGATTATGACTTGCTGGTGATTGGCGGCGGCGTCTCCGACCTGTCCGCGGCTGTCCGAGGCCGCTACCTGCAACTCGTGATCGAATCGTATCGCGCGCATGCCCTGGATGGTTTCAAGGACGGCGTCAGTTTCGAATTTTCGATTTGCGGCGACGATGCGCCGGTGATCGGCGCCGTGGCCTGGGCGGCCACCGACGCTGTTTGATCGGCGAGCAAGCTAGCCTGACGCAATCTGCCACGCGTCCCGCAACAGTTCCCGCAGTTCATTCGTGGCGATCCGTGAAAGCCGCACGATCAGCATGGGATAGTTCCGATAGTGTTCGGTGATGAAGAAAGTCTGCGGGTCAGACTTCATCAGGACGGTTCGGCGATCGTAGTCGATTTTGAGAACCACCGAGTCTCCGTCTTCGAGGAGCCGCGCGAAGATTTTTTTCCCGGCAAAAAACGCGGGCGTCCCGTACGACAGGCGCTCGACTGTTTTGTCGAGCGCCAGGGCCAGTTTGCGCACTGATTCGGACGTTGCCATGGTTTGCCAGTTTCGTACGGGACGCAGCAGAACGAAATCCGGACTTCTCGAACAATTGCATCAGCGTGCGGGCAGGCGTATGCTCTCACCTGGTCCTGTGTTCGCCATTCCTCCTCGATCGACCGGAATCCGCCCGATGAATTCTCGCTTGCGAAAACTGTATCTCGGTTCATTTCTCTTCGCCACGGCTCTGGTCGCGTTTTCCCTCCCCGCGCGTGGCGACGAGCTGTTTACGCGGACTGAAGATGTGATTTATGGGCGCAAATTCGGGACTGCACTGACGCTCGACGTATTTGCCCCGACACAGAACGCGAACGGAGCAGCGATCGTGTGGGTTGTCAGCGGGGGATGGTTTTCGTCGCACGACAACATCAACGCGGGATACGTGGCGGAATACCTGAAGCGCGGTTACACGGTTTTCGCCGTTGTGCATGGCAGTCAGCCGAAGTTCTCGATTCCCGAGGTCGTGGAAGATATGAATCGGTCGGTCCGGTTTATTCGCAGCCGGGCGGGCCAGTACAAAATCGATCCCGAGCGGATCGGGGTGACTGGCGCGTCGGCCGGCGGACATCTGTCGCTGATGCTGGGGACAGCCGGCACTGCCGGCAACCCCGAGGCGAAAGACCCGGTCGATCGCTATTCGAGCCGCGTGCAGGCTGTGGCCTGCTTCTTTCCGCCAACCGATTTTTTGAATTACGGCGAGCCGGGCCAGATTGCGCTGGGGAATGGCGTGCTGGCCGGCTTCCGCGCGCCGTTCGATTTCAAGGAGTTCGACAACGGCTCACGGGCCTTCGTGACGATCTCTGATGAGAGTCGCCGGCTCGAAATCGGGAAGAAGATCTCTCCCTTGTATCAAGTCAGTTCGGACGACGCGCCGGCGCTGATCATTCACGGCGATGCCGACAAACTGGTCCCGATTCAGCAGGCCGAGACCATCATCGAGAAACTCAAGGAAGCCAACGTCCCCTGCGAGCTGGTCGTCAAAAAGGGAGCAGCCCATGGCTGGGCCGATCTGGGAAAAGACATTCCCTCGCTGGCCGACTGGTTCGACAAGTATCTGGCGAAAAAGTGAAGACCGACGTCGCCCGCCGGTCGTGGTTCAGGTTGAACTGACTGCGATGAGTGGCGCGTCGACGTAAGTCTCATATCAGGCGACGCGTCCGCCTGTTTCGCGGGCAGAAACGCATCAGTAGAACCGAATGCATAAGTCTTTTGGCAGAATGAATACGCTGTTTGCAATTGGAACTCGCTGCCGGGTTTCCAGTTGCGTCCAGATTGCTGATATCGAGTCGAATTCGTGCGCACCGGGACGCCAATCGAGTCAGCGTCGTAATGAGCGCTCTATCAGCCACATACGGCGAGCGACAACGAAACTTTTGTCGTGCGCGCTTTTGCCGAATTATGCACCCATAGATTATGCATTCGGTTCCGTCGATTCGTGGGCCAGCCGTCCACGGTTCGAGCTGGCTGCCGCGCAGTGCAGCACGGCGCGTCAACCGACTTACGTCGAATGGGGTTGACCAGGCGAACGTGCGAGCC